>ENA-OWNT01000074-OWNT01000074.1-seawater-metagenome-genome-assembly--contig:-NODE-74-length-306175-cov-10.556492_pt1 | contig 306175 bp, 233 predicted proteins | sample MGYA00238136_ERZ651165 | MGnify/ENA primary metagenome ERZ651165 (study PRJEB26861, sample SAMN08777766) | seawater metagenome | isolation source: coastal seawater | place: USA: Florida | collected... | reverse complement strand
CCTCGCCGGCCGGGTCGGCGCGGTGGCCGTCGGGCTGGCGGCGCTCCCTTGGCTGCTGGGCTGGCCGACCCCGGTGCACGCCCTCCTCATCGGGGCGGCGGTCACCGAGGCAGCGGCCACGTGGCTGCTGGGCGCAGGCGAAGGATCTATCGTGCGGTCGTGACGACCCGGCGCGCCTTCCTCCGCTCCCTCGGTCTGCTCGCAGGGGCAGGGCTCGGCGCCGCCTGCCGCGTCCCCCAGGACCCCGACCCACCCCGCGGCCCCTGGGGGGCCACGCCCGACGTAGCTCCCGCCTCCTCTGTCGTCCCCGCCGAGGCGCGCCCCGTCTCGGTCTTCGAGCACTTCCTCCAGGGCGGCATCAACCCCTGGGACACCTTCTACGTGGTGCCCGAACACGGCGACCCCGCCGCCGGGGGCACGTTCGCCGGTCAGCAGTGGTGGACCTACCAGGACGGCCCCAGCAACCTCCCGGACCGGGTCGCGGCCTACGGGATCGGGGGGGACCTGCTCCAGCCCTTCGGCGCGGACGCGGCGGGCAAGACCGTCCACCTGGGACCCTGGCTCGCGGCCCTGCGCGACCGGCCGGACCTGCTCGCGCGCATGCGGATCCTGGTGATGCGGCACGGCCAGTTCCCCCACCAGACCGGCAACCCGCTGGCCATGTGCGGCCAACCCCTCGGCTCGCCGCGCCTCGCAGGGACTGCGGCCCACGTGCAGCGTGCGGCAGGGACAGCGGGTGTGCCCCGGTCGGTCGTCCTGCTCCCGAAGGAGACCGCCGTTATCGGCGACAACGCGGACGCCTGCGCCACGGTCGGTCCCCACGGCAGCGCGGGGCGCCCCCTCGTGCTGTGGATGGAGGCGGACTCGGGCCTCCACGAGCTGCTCGCCCGCAACGCCCTCGGGCCCCGCGCAGAGGCCCACGACGCCCTCGTCCGCGCCTATCTCGACCGCTTCGCCGCGCGCCTCGACGGACCCTCGGGGCCCGTGCGCGCCCCCGCCCTCGACCAGCTGCTCGGAGTCCGGGACGGCCTCACGGACGCACCCGCCATCCGCGAGTGGTTGGGCGGGGCCCCCCTCCTCGGCGAGGGAGCCGTGTCCTGCGGCGACTCCTTCGCGGTGGACCAGGGCGGCTCCGCGGTGGCCCTCGCCACCCGGCTCATCACCTCCCCTCGCGGCGCCCAGTACGTCATCGCGGTGGACAACGGCCTCGTCCAGGGCAGCTTCGCCGGGTTCGACACCCACGAGGAGCACATCCAGCACTGCGCGGTGAACGTGCCCCACGCCATCCGCTCCCTGGTGGACCGCATCAACGAACCCGGCGAGGGCGACCCGAGCAAGCTCGACCTCGACCAGCACATGGTCGCCATCACCACCGAGTTCGGCCGCACGCCGTACAAGCAGGGCGAGTTCGGCCTCGACCACTGGCCGTCGGGCTATGTCCAGGTGCTGCTCGGCGGACCCATCGGCGAGGAGCAGGCGGGGGTCGTGGGCGCGATCGGCGAGGACGGCGTCGCCACCGACTTCATCACGCCGGCCGACTTCCGGGCAGCGATGCTCCTGGCGCAGGGGATCTGGCCGTTCGAGACCGAGTCGTTCGCCGTAGGGGACATCAGCGAGGGCGACGACGAGGTGGAGGCTGCCCGCTACCTGCGGGAGCGGGTGCTGGGGCTGAGCTCGTGAGCGGAGCGGCGCACGGCGAGGCTCGGCTGACCGACAGGACCCGCTTCGTGCGGGGTCTGGTGACCGCCGGTCTCGCGCTCGGGACGCTCGCCCTCGGGACCTCGTGCCCGTCCGCGCCTCCCTGGGCCGCCGACGCGGGCGAGGCCGCCTTCGTGCACCGGGCGACGGGCCTCAGCTGGGGGCGGCGCCCTGCCTCCTTCGGAGAGCGCAGGGTCCTCGAACAGCTCGCCGCCTCCCGCGGGCGCGGGCCGCTCGTGGAGGCGATGACGGGGTCCCCCGAGTACCTCGACCGCTGGGTCCCGGCCCTGTACGACCACCTGCGCGTGAACCGCGTCGGCCCCCGGAGCAGTCCGGAGTGCGCCGACGTCGCCGCCCTGGAGGAGCCCGATCCCTCGCTGGCGTCCTTCGTCATGGACACGCCCCCCACCGACGACTTCGGCGCGGACTGGACGCTCCTCGACCTGACCCGCTCGGCGCTCCTCGCCGACGACATGCGGCCCTTGCTGCTCGTGAACCTCCTCGCCCAGCTCGCCCCCGGGCCGGAGCCCCCCAACGAGCTCGAGGCGTGGGGGCAGCGGTCGAACCGGCTCGAGGCCTTCGCCGGGGTGTACCTGGGCCGGACGCTGCCGTGCTTGCCCTGCCACAACTCCGAGTTCTCGGTCACCGGCGACCCGGACCCGGCGCTCGACCGGACCTGGGAGGTCCGCGGGCACTTCGAGGAAGCGCTCCTCGGGGAGAGCACCGGGCGCGAGGAGCGCGACCTGTCCGTCGTGTTCCGCCGGCGGGGCGTCGTGCAGGGGCTGCTCTTCTCGGACGTGGAGGAGGAGGACCCCGTCGGTGACGACGCCATCCGGCCCTGGGGAATGTCCGAGGGCTGCGGCGCCTGGGTCGCGCCCGCGGAGGTGGCGCCGGACGTCTCGGGTCACCCGGGCTACTTCGGAGAGCCCCTCGGGGAGACCGCCTCGATCTGGGACGTGGAGGCGCTGCTGCGCCAGGGCATGCGCGGCCTGGACCAGTCCGGCCTCGGGGTGGCGCCCGACGACTCCGTGACCTCGCCGAAGGCCCTCGCCTGGATGACGGCGTCGAGGTTCGTGGAGGGGGTGTGGGAGGAGGCAACGGGCCATCCGCTGACGCTGTCCCACGGCTTCCCCCGCAATCGGGACCAGCGGGACCTGCTCCGGGACCTGACCGACACCTTCGTCAGCGCGGACTGGTCCCTGTCCGTGCTCCTCGGGGCGATCGCCGAGTCGGCCTGGGTGAACCAGGCGGCGCCCGCGGCGACGGCGGCGGGAGAGTCCGCGTACGCGATGCCCGCCGTGTTCGACCCCTTCAGCGTGGCGGCCGAGGACGAGGACGCCCGGGGCAACTCGCCCGGAGACGGCCTGCACGTGCGGAGCTCCGATGCGCTCGTCCTCGCCGCCCACCGCGCGCTGGGCTGGCCGGTGCCGCCCCTCTTCCCCTTCGCGCTGGAGCCCTGGGGCGGCGCGCGGGACGTGGGCCTCGGCAGCTTCGAGAAGGAGGGCGAGTCCGGCGGGGGCGGCCTGTCCCTGGAGCTCATGCTGCGGTGGGAGGCGATCCGCGCCGAGTGCCGCGACCCGAACGACCGGCCTTGGGGGCCGTGCGAGCCGCGCGTCGGCTGCCAGTGGCTCCCCCGCCCCCGCGACTGGGACTTCCAGCCCGACTGGGTGGATGCGCTGGTGGCGGCCGCACCGGACGCGACGGTGGCCGAGGCGGCGGAGGCCCTGTCGGAGCGACTGATCGGGGACCCGCGGCTCGACGGGCTGGAGGGGGCCATCGAGGCGTTGACCGGGGTCGACCTGGACACCCCCCTCGCGTCCCTGGACCGGCCCGATCAGCCCCTGCGGCGCATCTGTGGGGCGCTCCTGTCGACGCCGCAGTTCCTGCTGGAGGGGGTCCCGGACCCGTCGCCCGCCGAGCGGCCGGCGGCGCTGGTGCTGCCGGGGGAGTCGGAGGAGGAGCGGTGCGTCGTCCTCTCGGAGGCCTTGTTCGAGGGAGACCTCGACTGCGGGGCTGACGGGCTGGAGTAGCGGGCACCCGTCGCACCCCCTCGTGGGCGACTCAGCCCCGCACCAGCTCCAGGGTCTGGATCCCGCCCCAGCCGTCCGGCTCGGGCGGCGCTTTCTCCGGCGCCCAGGTGGAGTAGCGGCCGTCCGTCGCCACGCAGGCCACGCACACCGTCGAGCGGCCGCGTGGCAGCTCGAAGCGCGACGACCAGCGGCTCCACACGTAGGGCTGGGGCGGGTCGAGGAGCTCCGCGCGCCAGACCTCCTCCTGCCACTTGCCCCGCGCCCCGAACCACAGCTCCACCGCGCTCACTGCGGCCGCGCCGCCGTAGGCGACCCCGTGAAGCTCCACCTCCGTGCCCTTGATCGTCGCCCCGTGGGCCGGGCTGGACGCAAACGCGACGGGCTTCACCGGCGCGCGGTGGTAGAGCCGCTGGGCGTACTCCCGCTCCTCGGCCGGGTCGGTCCGCAGCTCGATGTCCTGGAGCCACTTGATGCAGGTGAGGCCGTACTCTCCCTCGGCGATGAGGCGTGCCGGGGCGCCGTGCTCGTGGGGGAGGGGCTCGCCGTTCATCCCGACGGCCACCCAGACGTGCTCGCGAGCGAAGGCCACCGGGTAGACCCACTCCTCGCCGTCGCGGCCGCGGGCGCGGACCCAGTCGCCGTCGAGGGTCTGACCGGCGGCGGCCACGAGGTCCCCGAGCGACACCACGTCCCACTCGGCGGTGCCGCAGGCGGAGTAGCGCCAGGGCCAGCGATCGATGGTGTAGCCGAGGGACTTCGGCGGCAGGGAGTCCACGGTGAAGCCGTGCCCGTCGCAGATGATCGTGCGGGGGATCTTCCGCGTCGCGAGCTCCCGAACGCGCTCCCAGGGCACCACGACGGGCTCGCCGCCGCTGCCGATGGACACCCCGCCGCCGCCGGTCCACGGCTCCGGCGCCGCGCCCTTGCTGAAGACGTAGAAGTCGCCCCGCTTCGTCAGGAACGGCAACGGCTGGCCCGGGCCCACCGGCTCCGGCGACGTCGTCCGGCACCCCACCAGGGGCACCGTCGCCGCCGCCAGGGTGCTCCCCAGCATGCGCCGTCGCGTCCAGAGGCCGCCCTGCCGTCGCCAGGTCATGCGAGCCGCTCCCGCGCCCGGTCCATGTGCCAGGCCACGTCGATGCCCTGGGGGCATGCCGCGTTGGCGCCGCGGAAGTCCCGGGCCAGGTCCCGCGCGCCGTCCGGCAGCGCCGCGAACCGGGCGCGCGCTTCGTCCTCCTGGCCGTAGACGTCGGCGTACATGAGGTGGCGCATGACGGCGCCGATCTGGACCGGGCCGTCGACGGCGGCGTTGCAGAGGTGGTCGCAGCCGAGGCAGGCCACGTCGGCGGTGTCGGCGGCGTAGGCGTGCAGGGCCGCCCGCTCGGCGGCGGAGAGCGGGCCCTCGTCCAACGCGACGGCCACGTTCTGGCGCAGCTTGCCGATCGAGTCCATCAGGGAGACGGCGGCCGAGAGGCGCGTGTCCTGCCACACCGCCTTCAGGGCGAGCTGGTAGCGGTTCCACTGGGCGCTCTCGGGCAGAGTGCTCGCCTCGCGGTCCGCCTGGAGCGCCGAGCCCTGGGTCTTCATGGCGATGAGGCCGACGCCGGCGTCGTGAGCAGCGTCCATCGCGGCGTTCAGGCGGTCGTCCCCGTACTTCCGGAAGTTGTATCGGAACATGACCATGTCCACCCAGGGGGTCTTCGCGGCCTTCATCAGCAGCTCGGGCATGTTCGCGGCGTGGCTGGAGAACCCGGTGCACCGGGCCTTGCCCTCCTCCTTGAGCTGCTTCATGCGCGCGGCGACGGCGGGATCGTCGAGCACCTCCTCCTGGTCGAGGGCGTGGATGAAGAAGGCGTCGAGGTGGTCGGTGCCGATGCGCGCGAGGCTGCGGTCCAGCGACGCGGTGAAGCCGTCCGGGTCCTCGGGGCAGGACTTGCTCGTGATCCACAGGCTGTCCCGAGCCACGCCCGACGACGCCAGGAACCGCCCGAGCGCCTCTTCGCAACCGTCGTAGCAGTCGGCGGTGTCGAAGTAGTTCGCGCCGAAGGCGAGGGCTTCGCGGTAGCGAGGGTCGGCGCCCGACGCGTTGAAGCGGCCCCCGCCGTACAGCAGGAGCGGCACCGTCAGCCCCGTCTTACCCAGAGGACGCCGCGGGATCCGCGGGCCCTCGCCCGGCGTCGCCTCGGGGGCGCCCGCGCTGCTCGCTCGCCGCGTCGCCGCGTAGACCCCCGCCGCGCCGACCGCGAGACCCGCGGTCGTCAGGAAGACGCGTCGGCTGACGAGCGGGTTCGCAGGCATCGCGTCCAGTGTAGCCTCCGCCCATGGTCACGCCCGGCTCCGCGCCCGAGCCCCGCCCCTCGCGGGCGGCCGCCGCTGCCACCACGGCGGTCCTCGCGTCCGCCGTCCTCGGCGGCACGTCGATCTGGGACCCCTACACCTGGTTCGGCGCCCACGGCCTCGCGGCGGGGTTCGTGGCGGTCCTGTCCGTCGCTGCCTGCGCCCTCGCCGTCTCCGAGCTCCGGGACGGGGCCCGGGCCGTCCCGGTCGCCTCCCTGCTCGGCGGACTCGTGGCCCTGGCCGGCGCCGCCGCGACCTGGTCGCTCACCGAGCGCTTCTACTTCGGAGCCGGGTGAGCCGCTCCCTCGACCGCCTGGCGCCGCTCCTGCCGCCCGTGCTCGCGGTGTTGGTGACGTCGCCGCTGCTCCGGCCAGGCCACCAGCTCCACGTGGACAGCTACCGGGCGACGGACTGGATCGAGGCAGCCAAGTACGCCGACTACGCCGCCCGCACCTGGGCCGAGCACGGGGTGCTGCCGCTGTGGAACCCCTTCGTGAACGGCGGCCTGCCCGCCTTCGCCCACCCATCGGACGGCTCGCTCTCGCCGCTGTTCGTCCTCTGCATCCTCTTCGGCGCGCTGCGGGGGATGCAGATCACCGCCGTGCTCCTCGCCGCCATCGGCGCGGCGGGGACCTACGCCCTGGCGCGGGTTGGCTTGCGGCTCGAGCGGTGGGACGCGGCGTTCGCGGGCTCGGCGTTCGCGGTGTCCGGCTGGGTGGCGAGCCGGGTGGCGGTGGGCTTCTACGAGAGCCTGCTGCTCGCGGTCGTCCCCGCCGTGCTGGCCCTGAGCATCGCCGCGGCGAGGGCGGGGCCCCGAGCCGGAGCGGGCCTGCTGGTTGGCGGGGCGCTCCTCCTGGCGACGGCGGGGGTGCAGATGCAGCTGTGCCTGCCGTTCGCAGGGCTGACGATGGCCGCGTTCGTGCTCCTGCGGGACCGCGAGGAGGGCGCGCCGTCGCGCTGGCGGGAGCTCGGCATCCTCGCCGCGGTGGGGGGAGCGAGCGCCGGGCTCGCCGCGCCGAAGTTCCTGCCGATGTTGGAGTGGATGGCGTCCCGGGGAGGGCGACCGGCCGCGCTGGACGAGCCGGTGGCGCCGTTCGAGGCCCTGTGGACCGCCTTCACCCACCTGCCGCTGACCATCCCCGCGGTGGGGAGCTACGCCCCAGGCGGCTGGCCGCTGGAGCCGGAGTACGCGTTCGGGGGCGTCCCCATCGTGGCGCTGGCGTTCCTCCCGGTCGTGCTCGTGGACCGGCGCGGGCGCGCCCTGTGGGGCCTGTTCCTCGGGACGCTGCTGCTGAGCTGGCAGCCGGCGAGCGGGTTCCAGTTCAGCCTCTTCCCCGTTGTCCGCTGGCTGCCCCTGTTCGACGCCATGCGCGACACCTCGCGGTACGTCACCTTCTTCGCGGTGCTGTGGCTGTGCCTCGGGGCGGGGCTGGCGCTCGAACTCCTGCGCCAGAGAGCGCGCGAGCACCGACCGGACCGGCCGGTCTCACCGCTCGTCTTCGCAGCCCTGTTCCTCGCCCTGCTCCCCCAGGGCGTTCGCAGCGCGTCGCTCCTCGCCGACGCCTTCGCGCCCGACGCCGTCGGCCTGGATCCCTACCTGGGCACGCCCGCCGACGGGTTCCACCACGTGGCCCTCGACGGGGTCCCCGCCGCCGGCACGCGCGAGGTGGCGCTCATGGCCCTGACCGCGCCGCGGCGCGGCGTCGGCGTCATCGCGCACGAGGAGGACTTCGCCGGCGCTCCGCCGAGCCCGGTGACTCCGCGCTATCGCATTGCGGAGGACGGGACGCGGACGGAGGAGCCGGGGTATCGGGGGGAGGCTTGGGCGGTCCGGCCATCGGGCCTCTTCGCCGTAGGCCCGCCTGGACCAGACACCCGCCGCCTGACCACCGGGAACAACGACCTGGTCGTCATCAACCAGCGCTTCGATCCGGGCTGGTCCGCCTCCCACGGCGTGGTGCTCGTGGATCATGAGGGTTTGCTCGGCGTCCGCGGTGGCAGCCCCAGCACCACAACCCTCACCTACTCCTCCCCCGCCCTCGCCCGCGGCGCCGGCGTCACCCTCCTCACCCTCGTCCTGCTCCTCGCCACCCCCTGGGCCCTGCGCCGCCGCGAGCCCGCCCCGTGACCTCGCCCGCCCCCCCGGCTGCGTCCCCCGCCCCCCGGGACCGCCTCCTCCCCGTCGCCGTCCTCCTCGTCCTCGGGATGGCCCTGCCCTTCGCCCTCGGCCGCGGCATCGATCTGCCCGACGACGCCCTCTACTACACCGTCTCCTCCTGGGAGTGGCTCCGCGTCGCCTGGACCGAGGGGCTCTCCCCCTGGTTCGTCCCCGGCAAGCTCGGCGGCGTCGGCCTGTACTCCGACATCGTCCCCATGGGCCCGTTCTACCCGGCGTCCTGGCTGCTCTTCGTCCTCCCCGTCCACCTCGCTCTGCCCCTCGCCGTCGCCCTGCACGCCGTGGGCACCCTGCTCTCCGTCCGCTGGATGGCCCGCACCTTCGGCGCCTCGCCCGCCGCCGCCACCCTCGCCGGCGCCGCCGTCGCCGCCGGCCCCCTCGGCGCGGTCACCCTCGTCGACTGCCACGTGGACGTCTGGCCGCTCTACCTCTGGTTCCCCGTCGTCCTCGGCGCCCAGCGCCGCATGGACGAGGCCCCCGAATTGCGCCACCGCGTCCCCTGGGCCGCCCTGGCCGGCGCCGGGCTCGCGCTCATGCTCCTCGGCTCCCACATGCGGTTCAGCGTCGCGGCCTTCGCCGCCTGGGGTGTCCTCGCCTTGCTCCGCGGCCCCCGCACCTGGGGCTGGGCCGCGGCCATCGGCGCCCTCGGACTCCTCGGCGGCGCGCCCGGCTTCCTGCCGAACATCCTCGAGCTGCAGCTGTCCACGGGCGGCACGAACCGCCTCGCCGAGCTCGCCGGCCCCGCCCACGAGTCCTACCGCCTGCTCAACCTGCCCGGCTGGCTCGCCCCGAAGCCCCACTGGTACGACCGGGACTTCTCCCTCGGCGCGGTCCTCGGCGTCGCCTTCCTCGCCGCCCTCCCCGGCCTGTCCCGCCCGGCCCGGCGCCTCGCGCTCTTCGTGGCCATCCTCGCCGGCGCCGCCTTGTCCCCCTCGATCCCGGGGATGCGCTGGCTGTTCGCGCCGCTGCTGATCGTCACCCACCCCATCAGCATCTTCTACACGGCCATCGCGCTGATCCCCGCCGCCGCCGTCGCCGCCCTCGGCGTCGACCGCCTCACCGCCGACCCTTCCGCGCTGCGGCACCGAGCCGTCCTCGTCACGCTGGCCGTCCTCGCGGCCCTCGCGCTCGTCCGCGCCGCCCTCCCCGCCCTCGCCTTCGAGGACCCGGACGAGTGGCGGGCCTGGCTCGGCAGCGTCGCCTTCGCCGCTCTGGCCCTGGGCCTCGCCGTCACCCTCCTGCAGCGCCGCCGGACCACCCTCCTCGGACTCGTGGTCCTCGCAGAGATCGGCGTCGTCGGGGCCCGCGTCCACGGCGCCCTGCCGTCCGAGCCCATCCCGCTGGCCACCCGCACCGCCGTCGACGGCCTCGACGAGCTCCGCGACGGCTACCTCGACGTCTCCGACCTCGCCGGCCTCGACGACGTCCGCTACGCCACCCGCAAGGGCTTCTTCGACGCCACGGACTTCATGGAGACGGGCCTCGACGAGCGCGTGAAGGACGAGGTCGCCGACTTCGGCGACTACCCCTGGGACCAGGCCGACGACGAAGGCACTCCGGACGTGGGCTCGGACCTCGGCTCCGCCATCGACCGGGACGAGGCCGCCGCCTCCGCCGCCCTCATCGCCCGCCGCTGGCCCGTCCACCTCGGCCTCGCCGAGGCCATCCCCGGGCTCGCCGGCCGCGCGAAGATCCCCCCACGCCGCGCCGTCATCGCGCTCCAGTTCCTGTCCTGGCAGCTCGTCGTCGACCCGGACGCCGAAGAGCTCACCCGCCTCGAGGACCTCGACCGCGCCTTGCTCCGCCCCTGGTTCCGACCCGGCGCCCTCGGCCATCGCGTCCTCGTGCGCTACGGCATCCCCCTCGCCGTCGACCAGACCGGCGTCGTCGGCCGCGCCGCCACCGTCGCCCCGCCGTGCTGGGCGCCGCCGTACACCATCGACGACGACCCCGTCCGCATCCTCGGGGACGTCCTCAGCACCCCCTTCTCCGCCGCCGCCCCCGTGCGCCTCGAGGCTGACCCCCCGTCCTCCCTCGGTCGCCCTGCCGACCTCGACTGCCCACGCACCGAGCCCGGCATCGAGGCCGACTCCGTCACGGTCTCCGCCGACGAGCCGAGCCTCGTCGTCCTGCGCCGCCGCTGGCACCCGGGCCTCGAGGTCCGCGACGACGACGGCGTCCTGCTCCCCACCGCCCCCGCCGACTTCCTCCACACCGCGGTGTTCGTCCCCGCGGGCGACTTCACCCTCGACGTGCGGTTCGTCCCCCTGGGCCTGCGCGCCTCCGTCGCCGCGATGCTCTTCGCGTGGGCGCTCCTCGCCACCGGCTGGTTCGTGGACCCGCGCGCGCGACTGCGCCTCTCCGCCACCGCGTTCTCCTGGGCTCTCGCCCTGCTGTGCGGCGTCTGGCTCGTCGCCGTCGCGGTCGCGTGGGATCCCGCGCGCTGGCCCGCGCTGATGGCCCGGGGCCTCGGCCACCTGACCTTCCTGTCGCTCGCGGCCGTGCTCCTCAGCTCCCCCCTGGCCCGCCTGCACCCGGAGCGCTTCGCAGGCCTGGTCCGCTACCGACGCGCTCTCGGCATCGCCGCCCTGGTGCCCGCCGTCCTCCACTTCGCCTTCGTGCTGTGGAGCACTCCAGCCCTACGCCGCCTCGAGCTGGAGCCGGCGACGGACATCCCCGGCCTCGTCGGCCTCGGCAGCCTGCTCGTCCTCGGGGCCACCTCGAACGCCCGCGCCCAGCGCGCCCTGGGGCCCCGCTGGAAGACCCTGCACCGCACGCTCCTCGTCGTCGCCTTCGGCGCCACGACCCCCGCCGCCATCGCCGCCGAGTGGACCCCCATCGGCCTCCTCGTCCTGCCCGTGGCTCTCACGGTCCTCCTGTATCGGGTCCGCTACTACCGCGCGCTGGGCGCGTCACGGTCACCGTCGCCGCCCCCACCCGACGCACCGGCAGCCTGAACCCCTCGCCGGGGAACGCCTCGTCGGCCAGGCGCGGGCTCAGCCGCCGCACGTTCCAGCCCACCTCGACCGTCAGCTCGCGCGGCGCTTCGGCGGGCAGCGGCACCGCGTAGCGATCCACCACCTGGCCCTGGGCTTCGATCTGGCGCTTGTCCTCGACGGCGACCACGTCCCAGATGCGGTGGCGGAGCAGCTCCCTCCCGTCCCGCTGACGCTCGGTCGCCCCCAGCCGGGCCGGCGCGCCCTCGATCCGCCCGTCGCCGTCGAGCCCTCCGAGGTGCGCCCACTGCCGCCCCTCAGCGTCGCGCACCACCACCTCCTGCCACACCTGCTGCAGGTCGAAGGGCCCGATGGGGAACGGGTGGCCCGCCCGGAGGTTCCGGCTCGTCACCACCAGCGCGATCCCGTCCGCCGTCGCCGTCGCTTCCACCGCCACGTCGAGCACCGGGCCCTGGGTCGCCGCGAGCAGCGCCTGGCCGTAGTCGCTCTCCTCGAGCCCCGCGTCGTCCTCGGGGAACGGTCGGACCTCGCCCCGCGCGAAGCGCCCCGCCACGTCGGCCACCGCGATCAGCGCGTCCGCGTCGTCCCCCACGTGCACCGTGTAGAGGGGCAGGTCCTGGTTCATCCCCACCAGCTCGTGGTCGTACTGGGGCGGCGAGCGGATCCACAGCACCGAGCCCTCGTCGCCGGGCGGCGGCGTGGTGTTCGGCATGTGGCAGTGGTTGCAGGCCACGCCGGGGTCCTCGTCCGCGCGGGCCGTCTGCACGAACGCATCGACGGCGGCCCCCATGTGCGGGCCCAGCTGGAGCTGGTGGCAGGACAGGCACCCCGACTCGCCCTGGGAGTGACCGAGGACGTTGAAGCTCGCTCGGTGGGCCCGCGGATCCAGGCGGATGTTCCGGTTCCGCGTCGCCGGGTCGGCCCCGGGATAGACGAGAGGCTGGCGGTACGCGAAGGCCCCGTTCACGGGCCGCACCTCGTCCGGCGGGGGCAGCGAGGAGTGGCAGGCGATGCAGGAGACTCCGTCCGAAGGCGGGGGATCGCCGCCTGCGTAGTCTCGCTCCACGGTCCCGGCGAGCACCCGGTCCGGGTCGTGGCAGCGGGCGCAGAAGACCACCTCGGCCGCGCCCCGCTCGGCGACCAGCTCGGCGACGGACATCCGATAGAGGCGGTTGTCCACGGCGAACCGGTGGGCCGAGCCGCGCCACTGGTCCGCGAGCTCCTGGTGGCAGCCCGCCTCTCCGCAGCTGCGCGAGTCCAGGGAGGCCTCCGGGAGGCTGCGCGTCGACGCAGGGACGTCCGCGAAGGGGTCCCCGCCGACGTAGATCACCCGGGCTTCCTCGGCGATGCGCCGGCCGTCCGTGGGGGTGAGCACCTTCGCGAAGAGGGCCCAGCCCCAGACCGCGATGCCGACGACGACCACGACCGCGGCGGTCAGCAGCCCGCGGTGCCCTTCTCCCCGGATCCACCGTCGGAGGAGACGCAGATGCGGCGCGAGGGCCAGGACGGCAGCGATCCCGGTGAACGTATGGGCGATCTCGGCCGGGACGCGGCTGTCGCCTCGGACCTGCCACGCGGCGTACCCCGTGAGGAGCGCGAGGCAGCTCGCCACGACCAGGGCGGAGCCGCTCCAGTGCCCGCCATGACGCCCTCGACCCAGGAGGCTCCAGCCCAGGGCCCCCACCGCGAGCGTGGCGAGGGCGGTGGCGTGGACCATCCGGCCCACCTCGTTGGGCCCGACGTCCTCGACCCAGGGGACGCTCCGCAGGGCCACGCCGACGACGAAGAGGAGCCCTGCGGCCCCGAGGAGCGCGGTGCGGGCCCGGCCCTCGGGGTGCCGCCGGAAGTGGCTCAGCAGGCCCGGGACGGTGGCGATGAGCCCGACCACCCCTGCCCCCACATGGACCTGCAGGACCGTGAAGTAGCCGGGCGCGAAGATGCCTGTCCCGAGGACGAACAGCCCGGTCACGGCGGCCAAAGCGAGCCCCAGGAGCCAGGCGAACTCGGCGAGACGACCCAGGCGACTCATGGAATGGGCGAGGGGGCGGGGCGCGCCAGACCGGGGATTCGTGCAGACAAGAAAAGAGAGGATAGACTCCCCCCATGCAGACCTCCTCGCGCGCCCTGGACCTCTTGCTGCTCGGCTGCCTCGCCGCGCTCCTGGGAGGCTGCCCGGGGGAGGGGGGGAACGGCAGCGTCCCCAACGACGACGACGTGGGTGACGACGACGACGCAGGCGACGACGATGTCGGCGACGACGACTCCGCCCTGCCGGACCTGAGCCTGATCGGGAACATCCGCCAGGCCCCGGAGCAGGAGGGCATCGTCGGCGCGACCATCACGGAGATCGGCAACCCCCGGAACACCACCGAGTCCGTCACCGACGGCGAGTACTTCCTCGAAGGGCCGAACGTCGAGAGGTGGGTCGGGGTGAGCGCGCTGTGGGCGGACAACGTGCCCGCCAGCGCCTGGGCCCTGTGGCCCGACACCGGCCGTTTCCCCACCATGATCATGCTGACCGCCGCCGACCTCGACGGTGGCTACCAGGACCTCTGGGGGGTCCCCCGGGACCCGGAGCGGGCCACGATGTTCGTCTACGCGATGGACGTCGAGGAGTTCCCGCGCGACGGGCTCGAGGTGGAGCTGACGGTCGACCACGGCGACGGGTGGATCCAGCAGGACAAGGAGACCTGGGTCCAGCAGGACAGCACCGGACCCGGCGGAGTCATGCTGATCACGAACGTCGAGGCCGGCGTCGTGGGCGTGCAGGGCGCGGGGTGCAACAACCCCGACGCGATCCTCGTCGGCCCCGGCGAGCTCGTGTTCGTCGAGCTCATCTGCGAGTAGCCCTCAGAGGTCGAGCACCCCGGCGATGACTCCCCGCAGCACGTCCGAGCTGCCCGAGTACTGAGGCCCGGCGAGGGCGTCGCGCAGCTCCCGCTCCCGCGTCTGCTCCACGAGGAACGCCGAGCCTCCGAACACGGCCATGGCGTCCCGGCAGCTGTCGATCCACGCCTCGCTGAGGAACACCTTCGCGAGGTTCGCCTCCTCGGGCGCCCGCCCGCGGTCGAGGGCGAGGGCCGCGCGGTTCTGGAGCGCGCGGCCGGCCTCGATCCGCGTCTTCATGTCCACGAGCCGCCGGGCGATGCCTCCGTACTCTGTGAGGCGTCGGCCTCCGCGGCGGGTCCGCCGGGCGTGGGCCACGCACTCTCCGAGCTGCCGCGTCATGGCGCCCAGCACCGGCGCGAAGAGGAAGGCCCGCTCGTGCTCCAAGCTGTCCTGGAAGTGGAAGGTCGCCCCCGGCGCCAGCTGGTTGCCCACCGGCACCCGCGCCTCGTCGAGGAACAGCTCGCCCACGGGGCTCGTGCGGAGGCCCATCGTCTCCATGGCCGGGCCGAGCGTCACCCCCGGGGCATCCGCGGGCACCAACCAGGAGCTGACGCCGTGGAGCCCCTGAGTGCCCGGGGTGCGGGCGTAGACGAGGACCACGTCCGCGACCGGCCCGTTCGTGACGAAGGTCTTGCTGCCCCGCAGGACGGCCTCGTCCCCCTCGACGGTCACGGTGGTGCGCAGCCCCCACACGTCGGAGCCCGAGTCCGGCTCGGTGGCGCCGTGGGCGCCGATGACGGAGCCGTCGAGCAAGCCGGGGAGCCATCGGTCGCGCAAGGCGTCGCTCCCGTGGTGGGCCACCGCCCAGGCGCAGCCCCAGGTGTGGGCGCCGAGGGCGAAGAGCAGTCCCCCGTCCCGGCAGCCCTCCCCCACGCCCTCGAGGAGGGCGGAGAACGAGAGACGATCGAGGCCCTGCCCGCCGTACTGGGCGGGGATCGGCGCCGACAGCAGCCCGAACTCCGCTGCCCGTCGCCAGGCCTCCCGGGGAAAGCGCCGTTCCCGATCCGCCGCCACCACGTCGTGGTCGAGCTGGGCCCGCGCGAAGTCGCGCCCCCGCTCCCGCAGGGCGAGGTGCTCCTCACTCCAGCCGAGCGGCGCGCTCACGAGGCCGCCCGCGCGGCGAGCCACGCGCCCATGCCGGCGATGGTGTCGAACCGCTCGAGGACGAGGTCCCCCCGGCCCAGCTTGATCCCAAGCGACTCCTCGATGAAGGCGACGAGCTGGACGAGGGTCATGGAGTCGAGGACGCCGGCCTCGAGGAGCGACTCGGTGCGCGCGGGCACCCGCTCCCCGTACAGGAAGCGCTCGGTGACGAACTCGCTGATCCGGCGCTCGATGGCGGTCTGATCCATGGCGGGAGCATGCCAGCGACGCGCGGCGGTCGCCCTCACGGCAGCAGGGGCGGCAGCCCGAGGAGCGCGCCGAGGTCGAGCTCGAAGGCGAGGAAGCTCACGCTCACCCACGTCAGGGTGAGGAGGCGCGAGGCCCACCGCCCGGAGGGGGACGCCAGCGCGGTCCGCAGGCCCGGCCGCGTCCGCTTCGCGTCCTGGGTCAGCTGCCAGACCACCATCGCGCCGCCGTGCCAGACGCCGAGCAGGACGAAGCTCCAGGTGGGGCCGTGCCAGATCATGAAGAGGAAGAGGGTGGCGAAGAGCCCCAGCCGGACCTTCCACGGGCGGGGGCGGTAGGCGAACACCGGTAGGAACACGTAGTCGCGGATGAACTCCATCACCGAGATGTGCCAGCGACGCCAGAAGTCGGCGACGCTCGTGGCGAGCCAGGGACGGTCGAAGTTCTCGGTGATCTGTAGCCCGAACAGCGCCCCGAGGCCCACAGCGAGGTCCGTGTAGCCCGAGAAGTCCAGGTAGACCTGCGCGGCGAGGGCCGGGGCGCTGGCGAGCAGGACGAGAGGGCCGGTGGCGGCAGGATCGGCGTAGAGCGGCGCGAGGGCGTCGGCGAGGGGGTCCGCGAGGAGGCCCTTCTTGGCGAGGCCGAGGACGACCCGCTGAGCGCCGAACTGGAGGCGGGCGAGGTCGAACGCGGGGGCCGCCAGCTGGGGCGCGATCCGCCCGAAGCGGTCGACGGGTCCGGCGAGGAGCGTCGGCAGGAAGAGGGCGTACAGCGCCACCTCGGCGAGGGTGCCGCGCGGCGCGGTGCCCCGGTCCACGTCCACGCAGTAGGAGATGAGGCGAAACACCACGTACGACAGGCCGATGGGGACCGCCGCGGACCAGCCGGCGCCCGGCGGGACGAGCGCCACGACCGGGTTCACCAGCTTGAAGAACGCGAGGAGCGCCACGAGGGCGAGGGCGGCGAAGAGCGACGCGCGGGGGGCGAGGAGCCAGGCGAGGACGACGAGCGCGAGGAAGGCGCCCGCCACCGTGGGCGCCACCCACGCGAGGGCGCCGACGCTGAGCGCCAGGAGGACGCCCGCGCGGAGCCGCGCCGGGACGACGAGCCAGTAGAAGACGACCGTGGCGGCGAGGGCCCCCGCGACCAGCGGGAGGCTCATCGACGCAGCTTCCCGGTGGACGTGCGGGCGAGCGCGTCCACGACGACGACGCAGTCGGGGACCATGTAGCGCGGCACGCGGCGCTCGCACCACGCCCGGAGCTCCTCCGCGGCGACGGGGGTGCGCAGCTCCACCCGCGCGACCAGGGCACCGTCGTCAATCGCCACCAGCGCCGCCTCGACGGCCTCGTGGCTGGCGAGGGCGCCCTCGACCTCCTCGGGCTGGATCCGGAACCCCTGGTGCTTGAGCATCGTGTCGCCCCGGCCCCGGTAGAGGAGCGCGCCGTCGGGCCGGCGGACCACGCGGTCCCCGGTGCGCAGCCAGCGGCGGAGTCCATCGCCGAAGTCGGCCTCGACGAAGGTCGCGTCCGTCAGCTCCGGGCGCCCCCAGTACCCGTCGCACAGCGTGGGACCAGCGATCCAGAGCTCCCCTTCGTCCGCCGGAGCCCCGTCCTGCACCACCACCGCCTCGTCACCGCAGGACGGCCAGCCGATCGGGACCTCCGCGGGGGGTGGACCGTCGAGCTCCCACCAGGTGCAGACGTTCGTCTCCGTGGGACCGAACAGGTTGGCGAAGCGCGCCTCCGGCACGGCGGACATCAGGGCGCGGAGGCGCTCCAGAGGGAACACCTCGCCCGCGAAGAGGACGGCGCGCAGCGCGGCGGCGTCGGACAACCCTCCATCGAGGAGCCGCGAGAGCACCGACGGGACCGCGTAGATCACGGTGAGCGCGCGCTCCGCCACGAAGTCGGCGAAGGAGCGGGGGAACACGGTGGTGCCCGGCGGGGCCACGTGGAGCTCGGCGCCCGCCGAGAGCACCGAGAACAGCTCGAAGGTGGAGAGATCGAAGGTCAGCGGGGACAGCGCCGGGACCCGGTCGGACGGGGAGAGGGCGAAGGTCTCCCGAGCCCACTCGGCGAACGCCCCGATGGCCCGGTGCGACAGCATCACTCCCTTGGGCGTCCCGGTGGTGCCGGACGTGTAGAGCAGCGCCGCCAGCGCCTCCGGGGGGAGGACGACGGGGGCGACCGAGGGCGCGTCGGGCAGCGCAGACACCCGCGAGGTGACCCGAGCCTCCGGGTCCAGGCTCCAGGCGGGGACGTCGTGCTCCCGCAGGATCGGCGTTGCCCGCGCCGGGTTGCGGCCCCCCACGAGCAGCCGCTCGGCGCCCGCGTCTCGCAGGATGCTGGCGTTCCTGGCGGGCGGGGAGGTCGGGTCGAGGGGGACGTAGGCCGCGCCACTGCTCAGGATCCCCAGGACCCCTACCACCCCGTCCACCGAGCGGTCCGCGAGGAGCCCCACCCGGTCTCCGGGCGCGACACCATCCGCGACGAGGACCGCCCGCACCCGCGCCACCTCCCCGGCGAGGTCCCCGTAGGTGAGCGTCCTCCGCCCGACGACCGCCACCCCGCCGGCGCCGCCCAGCGGGCCCTCCCAGAGCAGGCCGGTCACGGAGACCTCGGCAGCAGACCCTCACGGAGGAGCGCGGGCGTCAGCTGCTCCGCCAGGACCGCCTGCGTCAGGGGTCCCGGGTGGGCGTTGAGGGGGTAGATGATGTCCGGTGTGCAGAGCCCGCTGGGGTGGGCGCAGCCGTCACCCGCGAACTCCTCGCCGACGGCGATGACCGGGATCCCGTGCTGCGCCGCCGCCCGCTCGATCTCCGCGCGGTCGTAGCTGACCATCCGGATCAGCACGACGATGGCCACCCGCACGTCGTGCTCCTTCGCGATCTGCGCGAGGTCCCCCACGAGGGCGGCGGAAGGCCGCAGCCCCACGTCGTCGTCGCTCTTCGGGTCCCACAGCTCCCGCAGGTCGGTCAGCGGCCCGAACGCGAAGCGGATGAAGAACGAGGAGAAGAACGCCTGGTCCGGCAGGGGCGGCTCGTAGGGTTCCGAGTAGCGCCACTCCTCCCGCAGCCCGGACAGGGGAAAGCACACCACGAGCGCGTCGAGGTCGAAGGGGACCGCCTTGTGCCGCGCGTGGGCCACCGCCTGCCGCAGGTCCATCGCCGCCGTGGAGAAGTTGAGGAGCTCGACCCGCGGGGAGCGTCCAGCCAGCTCGTCCTCCACGAGGGTGTGGAACGCGTCCTCGTGGGCGACCCCCTGCGGCAGGGTGAACGACGCGCCGAGCACCCCGACCCGCCAGGTGTCGTCGGGCTTGGCGAGGGGGAGCTCGTCGTCGACCATCCCGTGGGAGTTGGTGCGGAAGGGCACGAACTCCAGCTCCCGGTCGAGGTGGGGCCGCCACTCCCAGATCATCTCCGGGTCCCGCGCGGGCTCGAGCAGCGCGCCGATCCCCACGTCCTGGAGGCTCTGGAGCTTGCTCCACCGCAGCCCGTTCACCCCGAAGAGGCTGATGCGGGTGCCGAGCTCCACCGTGAGGACGAGGACGAGCCCGTACCAGGCGAGGCGCGGCCTCCACAGGGCGACGGAGCCGAGGAGTCCCGCGATCAGGAACAGTTCGCCCCGGGTCAGGGCGAGGCCGACGACGCCGAGCAGGAGCGGCGCGGGGGTCCACCATCGGGACGGTCGTCGCATCGCGCCTCAGAACACCTGGTAGACGAAGCGCCCCGGCGTCCACCCGAAGAGGTGCAGCAGCCCGACGAGGACCGCGCCGACCGCGATGACGGCGAGGGTCCTCCACAGGAGCCCGCGATCCAGGCCGTCGGGGGGGCCCTCGGGCGTCTCCGGTGCTGCGCCGTCCACGAGCGGAGCGTACCCCACGACGCTCTATACTCGCGGCATGGCGAAGGGCCTCACACGTCGGCAGCTGCTCGCCGGTTCCGCGGTCGCCGCCGCGGGGATCGGGGGCGGCCTGTGGCTGCGCGACCCCCACGGCGGTGGCGTCGACCACGAGGTCATCCGTCGCCCCCCCGGCGCCCCGGGCGGGCTGCCCCCCGCGATCACCCCGCTCGATGAGCACTACGTCTTCCACGCCCACCGGACGCCGTCCCCGCAGGGGCCCGACGAAGCGACCCTGTGGCTCTCGAACGAGGAGGGCGACAAGGACATCCTCACCTGGGCCGAGGCGCTCGACGGGCTCCCCCGGACGAAGATCCCCGCCACCCTGGCGTGCGACGGCAACGGCTTCCCCCTCGGCTCCATCGCCCTGCCGCGCGTCCACCGGACCTGGACGCGCTGGGGCTGGCGGTTCGGGGGCATCGGCACGCACATCTGGGACGCCGTCTCCATCCGGGATCTGCTGGAGAAGCAGGGGCGGTGGGAGGAGCGCAAGGTCGTCGAGTTCTACGCCCGGGACGGCGAGGACCTCGGCCTGCCGCTGGACGAGATCACGTCGGGACGCGCCTTCCTCGCGGTGGGGATCGACGGGGTCCCCCTGCCGCACCTGCGCGGTGGCCCGGCGCGGCTCATCATGCGCGGCCACTGGGGGGCGCGGTCCCTCAAGTGGATCTTCCAGATCCACCTCGTGGACGAGGAGGCCGAGTGGACCCTCGGCGACCATCCGACCCACGCGGTGCGGCCCTTCGCGTTCTGCTCGACCCACAAGGACGGCGCGACGGTGGGGAAGACCATCGAGGTCGGGGGCGGCGCCTACGCGGGCACGCACCCCGTGGCGAAGGTGTCGGTGACGATCGACCGGGAGGAGACCCTGGAGGCGCGCTTCGTCGAGCCGCCGGAGCCCTTCCGCATGGCCCGCTGGACGCGGAGCCTGACGCTCTCGCCGGGGCCGCACGAGCTCACCATCCGCTGCGAGGACACCGAGGGACGCCGCTCCGTGAACCGGCGTCGGTCGGACACGCAGGGGTGGGACGAGGACCACCACCTGCGGGTGATCGTGGGCTGAGCGGCCGCGGAGCCAGGCCCTCCTTGGGGAGGCGAACACCTCCTCAGCGCGCGGGCAGCTCCCAGCTGTACAGGCCGCACTGGCTCCAGAAGACGGCGAGGCCCTGGCGGTCGAGGACGGCGATGTCCTTGACGTGGCCCCCGACGGGCAGGGCGGCGACGCGCTCCAGGGAGTCGAGGTCGAAGACCTGCACCTGCCCGCCGTACACCGACGAGACGAGGAGGAGGCGGCGCGCGGCGTCGACGGCGACGGCGCGGGCGCCGAAGCCCGTGGGGAGGCTGGCGACGGTGCGGAGGTCGTCCGCGTCGAGGACCCGCACGCGGGCGCCGTACCAGGAGGTGGCGAAGAGGCGGCGGGCGACGGGGTCGAAGCCGAGGTCCACCTGGCTGCCTCCCGCGAGGCGCTGGCGGGCGATCGTCGCGGTGGCCTCGTCGACGGCGGTGGCGGCGGGGGTGCGCCACAGGGAGATCGTGTAGGCGGCGCCTGCGTCGTCGAAGGCGAGGGCCTGGACGTCGCCGAGGGCAGACTCGGTGATGGACGCGACCGGCGCGAGGGAGTCCCCGTCGAGCCAGTACATGCCGGGGCGGTCCTCGCAGCCGATGACCAGGCGGTCGTCCCGCGGATGCCAGGCCATCGTGTTCACCCAGCACGGGACCTGGACCCACTCGCTGTGGGTGATGGCGGCGGCGTCCTCGTCGAGGCGGACGAGGCGGTTGGTGGCCCAGGCGCCGTCGGCGTCCGTGGCGTCCGGCGGCTCCTCGGTGACGACGCTGGCGAAGAAGCCGCGGCCCGGCGCCCAGACCAGCTCCTCGGGGGCGCCGCCGAGGAGCGGGCCACCGAGGTCGACGTGGCCCGTGTCCGGCCACCAGCGGCCGATGCGCCCTTGGCGGCGGAGGGCGAGGGCCACGACGGCGTCGTCGGGTCCAGGGACGGCGCGGAAGACCTCGTCCACGTCGACGACGCGGGTGAGGCCCGGGGTCGGCGGAGGGCAGTCGTAGACCCGGCCGGCGTAGGTGCCGGCCATGAGGAGCGCGCCCACGAGCGCGGGACCGACGAGCGCCAGGACGGCGGTGGCGGACGGGGATGGCCCGGCGGAGTAGGAGCCTCCCAGCCAGCGGAGCAGGACGCCGAGGTCGTCGCGACCGGGGGCGATGGCGAGGAGCAGCGCGCCCACCGCGGCGAGGAGCGGCGTGAGCAGGGTCACCGGGGAGACGTCGAGGAGGGCGCCGGCTGCGAGCCCAGCCACTGCGGCGGCGCCCACCGCCTGGAGCGCGGGCCGCCGAGGGAGCGCCAGGACCAGCAGAGGCAGGGCGAGGACGAGGCCCCCCAGCAGCCAGCGCTCCGGGACGACGACGCCCGCGCGGACGTTGTGTCCCAGCCCGTGGACGAGCCCGTAGCCCACCGGGTCCGTCACGAGCATCGAGTAGAGGTAGGCGAGGGCGGCGGCGCCCGCCGGGGCGGCGAGCCAGCGCGCGGCCCGGGGCATCCTGGCGCGCAAGGTCGTGCCTCCGGCGAGGGCTCCCGCGAGGACCCCGACGGCCGCTCCCCGCTCCATGAGCACCCCCACGACCCCCACGACGGCGAGGGCGACCCCCAGCGCCGCGGCGGTGGCGACGGACCAGGCACGGCGGGCGGGGGTCCACCGGAGCCCCACGAGACCCAGCGCGACCCAGGCGGCGCCGAGGACCTTGAGCCGGTGGGTCCGGTCCTCGGTGAGCCATTCCAGCGGCACCATGACGGCCCGCAGCGCGAGGTGGGGGACCCAGGCGGCGCCGGGCAGATCGACCCGGAGCAGCAACGCGAGCCCGCCCCAGGCGAGGACGGCGAGCGCCGCGAGGACACCCCAGCGGGCACCCCTCACTCGGAGCTCCTCGCCGCCACAACGCCCCACCCCACCAGCGAGATCCCCGACAGCGCGAGGCCCAGGAGCAGCAACGTGGGGCGGTAGCGCACGTCGAGCTCGTGGCGGCCGACGGGCACGCGGACCCCGATGAGGCCTGCGTCCTCGGCGGCCTCTCCGTCCACGGTGGCGGGGAACAGGGGCGCTCCGGCCCGGAAGCCGCTGAGCCAGCTCTGGTTGAGGACCAGCACGCTAGCCTCCCGCGCGTCGACCGTGGCGGTGATGCGGTTCGGGCCCACGTCCAGGTTCGTGACGCTGGCGTCCCCGTCGGTGACCCAGGCCTCGCCGCGGTAGGCGGGGTTGGGGAGCATGCTCCCGTCGGGCAGGACGAAGCGGGCGGGGACGGCGTCCTCGGGACGCACCAGGGTGCCGTACCAGTCGATCACCCCGACCCCCGCGGCGGCAGCGACCCACTCGGTGGCCTGGGGAGGCCGGGCGTACTCGCGCAGCCCCAGCTGGTCGCTCTCGGCCCGGATCTGCTCGAGGGGCCACTCGGCCCAGCGGCGGTTGTCGATCTGGAGGACCTGCCCGTCCGCCGGCTCCGCCGTCATCGCCGGCCGCGCGAAGAGCTCGCCGAGGACGGCGCGGTTCTGGAGCCCGGGCGGGACCACCGCCAGGGCCACGAGCCCCCCCATCGCGAACCCCACCTTGCCGCCCAAGATGGGCAGCGGTCCCTCGCTGTCGCCGTCGCCGCCCATCCAGCGCAGCGCCTGCTCGATCCCCGCCCCCACGAACAGGGCGCCGGGGAGGAGGAGGAAGAAGCTGAAGTACTTCACCGGCTGGCCGACGGACGACAGGAAGGGCAGCCCCCCCACGAGGGCCTGGTGCAGATCGAGGGGCAGGTTCGGTCCCAGGCAGATCCCCGCGGTGACCCCGGCGACGGCGAGGACCTCCGGACGACGGCGGAGGCGGTACGCGCCGATCGGGAGCAGCAGCAGGGCCGGCCAGCCGAGCCCGAGCCACCCGAACTCCATCTCGGTGCGGTTCGCGCTGCGGGCGCTCGGGGGGATCTGCAGGTCGCCCGGGCTTGCCCGCCCCGCCAGCCCCGGCAGGAGGTTCCACAGGTCGTAGAACTCGTCGGACCGCTCGGACACAAGGACGCTCGGCGAGCGCACCACCTCCTCCCGGTCCCCCTCGGGGTTGTCGAGGAGGGTGACGGGGATGGTCTGGGGGCCGTGGGAGTAGTTGCCGCCCTCGAGGCCCAGGTACGCGATGCCGGCGATGCGCGCCGCGCCGAGGGAGCAGGCGACGAGGAGGACGAGCGCGGCCGGTCGGAGGCGCCCCATCGCAGCCCGGAGACGCTGACGCCAGCGAGGTCCTCGCCACAGAGCCACCGCCGCCGCGGGCCAGCAGACGACGGCCGGCACCCACTGGGGCGACGCGTCCGCGAGGCCGTGGAGCGGCGCGAGGAGCAGCCCGAGCAGGCCCACCGTCCGCAGGACGTCCCGGGCGGTCTCGGACTCGGAGCCTGCTCCTCCCGGTCCCGCGGCTCCTTGCTCCGCGTCCACCAGCGCCGCGAGCCCCAGCCATACCCCGAGCATGAACACCACGGAGGGGAAGCCGAACCCACCCTGCTGGAGGACGAAGCACAGGAGCAGCCCCGCGCCGATCCGCCGGCGTGTCCCGCCTTCGAGCGTCAGGGCGAGCACCCCCGGCACCGCCATGTAGACGAGCTTGTGGTAGCTGCCCACCAGCAGCACCGAGGGCAGCCAGCCCGACACCCCGAAGCACACGGCGGCGAACGCGGCCCCCAGGGGAGCGAGCCGGAGCCACCGCCCGAGGCGCCAGGTCCCCCACGTCCCGAGGAGGATGCCGAGCAGCACGTTCAGCTTCGTCCCCAGCACGTCGCCGGCGAGCAGGACCGGCAGCATGGTGGGGGACCAGGAGCCGTCCGACGGGTGGGCGATCGTGGGGAAGCCGCCGCCGATGAGGTGCGAGCGCAGCGGGAACACGCCGTGCTCCACCATCGCGATGCGCGCGAGGCGGTCGAGGCTGCGGCAGTTCAGCCAGTCGTTGTCCCGGAACAGGTCCCCGGACGCGATGCCGTCGCTCACGGCAAACATCGGCCCCGTGAAGACCACGACGAGGGCGAGACCCGCCAGGACGCCGAGGGCGCGGATGGCTCCCATAGGCGTGCGGCCACTCACGGCAGCGCGTCGGTCCAGCGGATCGCCTCGGGCCGCCCCGACCCCATGGAGCGGGTGGCCGCCTCCAGGGTCGCGATGACGTCGAGGCCCGGGTCCCGCGGCGAGCGGCGCCCCACGGTCGCGTCGCGGAACGTCTCGGCGACGACCGCCAGGGGCTCCCGGTCCGGGAGCGGCACGACGGAGGCGACCCCGTCGGCGTCGAAGCGGCGGAGCACCCCATCGGCGCGCATCGGCTCGTACAGCAGCGCGCCCCGGGTCCCGCCGATGAGGAGTCGTCGCTCCTTGACGGGCGAGACCCACGACGACGTGATGCGGGCGGGAGCCCCGTCCGGGTAGCGCAGGGAGAGGTAGGCCAGCGCGGCGCGCCCTCCGCCGGTCAGGGTCCCCGCCTCGGCGTGGGCGGTCACGGGGCGCTCGGGGAGGATGCGGTAGAGGATGGACAGGTCGTGAGACGCGAGGTCCCACAGGACATCCACGTCCTCCTGCTCGCGTCCGGGGCCCACCCGGGTCGACTCCACGTAGCGCACCCGGCCGATGGCGCCGTCGGCGAGGAGCGCCGCCATCGCAGGCACCGCCTGGGTGTACAGGAACGTGTGGTCGACCATGAGGACGCGGTCACGCTCGCGGGCCAGCGTCACGAGCCGGCTCGCCTCGAAGAACGAGGTGCCCATGGGCTTCTCGAGGAGGACGTCGCAGCCGGTCTCCAGGGCCTGGGATGCCAGCGCGAAGTGGGTCGCCGCCGGGGTGACCACCGCCACCGCCGACAGATCCGCCTCGCCGATGAGCGTCGCCGCGTCCTGGGTCAGCACCACCCCCGGGTGGGCGGCCGCGGCCGCGTCGAGGCGCTCGGGGAGCAGGTCCGCGATCCCCACGAGCTCCACGCGCTCGGTGGCGGCGAGGTTGCGGGCGATGTTCGGTCCCCAACAGCCGTAGCCGATGACGGCGACCCTCACGGGCGCGCCTCCGCGTCGGCGCGCACCGCGTGGACGAGAGGCACGAGGTCCCGCAGCGCCTGCGCGATCGTCCGCGGGGAGGCGCCCTTGGCCTCGCCGTGGGAGCGGGGGTGGTAGGTGGACGGGATCTCCCGGAAGCGGTGGCCCCGGCGGGCCAGCTTCGCGCAGATCTCCGACTCGACCAGCGAGCTGTCCAGCGTCAGCTGGATGCTCGCGAGGCTGCTGCGTCGGTAGACCTTGATCCAGTTCACGTCGCGGAGCTCCGTCCCCAGGAGCCGGCCGAGGAGCCAGCGGTTCGCGGCGCTCAAGCCGCGCCGCCCCAGACCGTACTCGGGTCGGTGGCCGCGCACGAAGGTGACCACCTCGTCCGGCGCGACGGGGCCGACCTCCAGCAGCTCGCGCACGTCGAACTGGCCGTCGCCGGGGATGGCCACGACGAGGGCGCCGCGGGCCTCGCGGTAGCCGGTGCGCAGGGCGGGGCCGATGCCGCGGTTCGCCGGGTGACGAACGAGGCGCACCCCGGCGAGCTCCAGGCGCTCCACGATCTCGGAGGTCCCGTCGGTGGACCCGTCGTCGACGACGACCACCTCCCAGGACCCCGGCGCGAGCTGCTCGGCCACGTCCGCGGCGCCCCGCACCACCGCCTCGATCGTGCCGGCCTCGTTGAAGCAGAACACCACGAGGGACCAGGCGGGGCCTGGGTCGTCGCCGCTCACCGCGCGCCCGTTCACCGCCGCTTCTCCAGCACCCGATGCCCGAGGACGAGCGCGTCCAGCCCGGACCCGAAGAACGTCGCGATGGCCTGGCGCGGCGTGTTCACGATGGGTTGCCCGTCCACGTTGAAGCTCGTGTTCAGGGTCACCGGCACGCCGGTGCGGCGCTCCAGCGCGTCGAGGTAGCGGGCAAACGGCGCGTTGCGGGCCGCGTCCACGGTCTGCAGCCGCGCCGTGCCGTCCACCGCGGTCACCGCAGGCAGCGCGGCGGGGTCCTTCACCCCCCAGGTGACGGTCATGTAGGGCGACTCGGCCCCGCGCCCGTCGAAGTGGTCGTGGACCGCGTCCAGGGCGACCGACGGGCAGAAGGGCCGGAAGGGCTCCCGGAACTTGATGGTCGCGTTGATGCGGTCCGTCATCCCCGGATCCGTCGCCGACGCCAGGATGCTGCGCGCCCCGAGCGCCCGCGGCCCGAACTCCGCCTGGCCCTGGTACCAGCCCACGACCTGCCCGTCCGCCACCCGGCGCGCCGCCTCCTCCGCCGGGTCGTCCACCTCCACGGAGGCGACGCCCGTGACGTCGAGCGTCTCCGCGATGGCGTCCTCGTCCGCGTCCGGCCCCAACAGCGCGGTCGTCATGGGCCTCGGCGCCGCCCCCCGCTGGGCCGACACCAGCCACGCCGCCCCCAACGGGATCCCGGAGTCCCCCGCCGCCGGCTGCACGAACAGGTCATCCACCCACGGCAGCTCCATCACCCGCTGGTTCGCCACGCAGTTCAGCGCGACCCCGCCGGCGAGGCACACCCGCCGCAGCCCCGTCTCCCGGTGCAGGCGCTCCACCATCGCCACGACCGCGTCCTCGAGGGCCCGCTGGGCCGACGCCGCCACGTCCCGCGTCGCCTGGGTGATCGGCGTCCCGGGCCGGCGCGGCGGCCCGAGGCGCGCCACCACCGAGTCCCCGAAGAGCATCTCCTGGCGGCTCGGCTGGGGCGCCCCGGGAGGCAGGTCCGGCAGGTGCGAGGCGTCGAGGCGCAGCTCCCCGTCGTCGCAGGTCAGGAGCCAGCTCAGGTCGTGGGCGTCCCGGTCCCCGTAGCTCGACAGCCCCATGACCTTGAACTCGTCCCGGTCGCGTACGAACCCGCAGTGCTGGGTGATGAGCGAGTAGAAGAGGCCGAGGCTGTGGGGCCGTGAGAAGCGGCGCAGGGTTCTCAGCTCCCCGCCGCGCCCCACCCCCCACGTGGTCGACACGCCGTCGCCCGAGGAGTCGATCGTGAGGACGATGGCGTCCTGGAAGCCGGACCCGTAGAACGCCGAGGCGGCGTGGGCCTCGTGGTGGTGCACCCGCTCCAGGGCGGGGGTGGCGCCGAAGGTGTCCCGCAGGTAGCCGCGCAGGGCCGCCCCGTAGCCATCGCCCCAGGTGCTCCCGTGAGACGCGACCACGTCCACGTCCCGCAGGGTCAGCCCGCGCGAGGCGAGCACCCACGCGATCGACCGCTGGGGCCACTGCCCGGGCGAGTGCTTGATGCGGTTGAAGCGCTCTTCCTCGGCCGCCGCCACCACCTCGCCGTCGATGACCAGGGCCGCGGACGCGTCCTGGTAGCCGAGACGCACCCCGCCGTTCACCCCGAGGACGATCAAGCGGCTACTCCCCGCACCGGAAGTACTTGTCGTAGGTGACCCGCGGGATGAGCCCCGCCCGGGAGGCCGCCCAGATCGCGGGCTTCAGCCGCTCCATCGTGGGCCGCGAGGTGGGGTAGTCCCGGAAGGTCTTCGGCGGCAGGGCGAGGATGCGGTCCATGTCGGCGCGGGTGAGGCCGAGGCGCTTGATGCACAGGTCGATGACCTTCGGGTCCTCGATCGCGTAGACGCCGTGAGCCCGCGCGAGCGCCGCGTCCCGGCTCATCTGCCCCTCGCGCACCAGGGCCGAGTCGCTGTTCATGTTCAGGTCGATGTTGAACTTCACCCGGTGCACCCACTTGAGCAGCGAGTGGTAAAGGTCGTCGAAGTAGTGGGCGCCGGGGTACACCCAGCCCAGCTCGCCCTTGATGACGGCCTCCGCCTCGGAGCGCACGTAGTCCGCGAAGTACAGGGGCGTGTGGACGCGGATGCGCTGGCGCAGCGCGTACCAGGCCAGCTCCTTGAGGCCCAGGTGGAACCCCGGGCGCTCGGGCTCCCAGGGCCGCAGCGGGACCCGTCCGAAGCGAGCGTGCACGGCGCGCAGGTAGTCGCCGTCGAAGAAGGACCAGGACAGGGGCTTGATCCCCTCGGTGCGGAAGGACTGGCCGATGAGGATCGAGCGGACGCCCGCCTTCGTGGCCACTCCGTAGAGCGAGCTGGCGATGCCGATGTCCGTGCCGAGGTTCAGATCGGGGACGGAGGCTTCGAGGAACGCGAGCTTCAGGTCCTTCCCCTCGCGCCAGTCGGACGTGACGGTGCGCAGCTCGACGCCGAGGCGGTCGCAGGCGCGGACCATGTTCTCACCGGCAACGGGGTTGTCGAAGCCGTCGTTGAAGTGGACGGCGAGCGGGCGGAGCCCCCACTCCTTCACCGCGCACCAGAGCAGCCAGGTGCTGTCCCGGCCGCCGCTGACCCCGACGACGCAGTCGAACGCGTCGTTCTTGCCCCGCTTGCGGATCCCGTCGGCCATGCGGGCCAGGGCCGCGCGCCCCGCCACCCCCTTCGGGAAGGTGCGGGCGAGCTCGTCGTGGAGCGCGCAGAAGTTGCAGACGCCGGCAGCATCGAACCGGATGCCCGGCACGGACGTGTCCTGCACGCAGCGAGCGCAGACCCGGTGGGGCAGGTCGGTGGGGTGGCCGTTCACGACCACCGGCGTGGGGAGCCCCGGCGCGTTCACGAGTCCCGGCGCCCCGGAACGCGGCTGCGTCCGCCGCGCGCTCCTCGGTACAGGTAGTCGTCGAAGCGGTAGCCCTTCGCCCGCAGGCGCGCCCCGATGGCCGTCCCCTGCTCGGTGCGCTCGGGGACCGGCACATCCATCACCACCAGCTCACCGGCCAGCTCGTTGAACATGCCCCGGTCGATGACCCCGTCGGGCCCGCAGGCGATCGAGCAGCCCACCATCTTCTTCCCCTCGTACGGCCCCCCCACGATGTACCCGACGCTCGTGGCGCTCACCACGACGAGTCCGTAGAGGTCTGCGAGGATCGACAGGGGCTTGATCCACTTGTCGCCGTAGGGGTCGTCCTCTTCGGTGACCGAGTGGTCCACCGTCCAGGACGCGGGGGAGAGGATGACCTGGGCCCCCATGCGGGCGAGGGCATGGCCGATGTGCAGCCCGTCGACGTAGTTGTCCGAGCAGACGTTCACCCCGAGGACGCCCAGCGGTGTCTCCACGACGCCGAGGCTCTGGCCCACGCGGTAGTAGGGCAGCTCCACGTCGAGGAGGTTGATCTTGCGGTAGCGGTGGAGGATGGAGCCGTCGGGGCCGATCAGCAGCGCAGTGTTGTGGTTGCCCCGCTCGGTCCGCTCGGTGAGGCCCACACAGACGTACAGGCCGTGCTCGGCGGCGGCGGCGCAGAACACGTCGCTGTGGGGACCCGGGATCGGCTGCGCCTCCGTGAGCCCGCTCGGGTGGGTCCAGGCGAAGTCGATGGTCTCGGGGAGGAGGACGAGGTCGCAGGAACGCCGGGCCGCCTCCTCGATGCTGCGCACTGCGCGCTCGAAGTTGCGCTCCGGCTCGCCCCCCTCCACGAGCACCTGGGCCATTCCCACTCGCACGAAGGGTCGCTCCGGTCAGGGCGTCGGCCAGCGCCAGCCGCCCGGCTTCATGATGCCCCACACGTCCGTCGACCGCACGACGGCGAGGGTGGCGGCGTCCCACACGCGCACGACCCCGTCCTTGCCGGTGGTGGCGAAGCGGTCGCCGCCGACGGGGCGGACACACATGAGGCCGCCCGGATGGCCCTCGACGGGGGTGGGGACGGCGTGGGGATCCGGCCCCCACACGTGGATGGCGTCGTCCGTGCCGACGGTGATCCAGCGCCCGTCGGGCAGGAAGGTGGAGAAGTTCGTCCAGCCGTCGTGGGGGGACTGCTCGGCGAGGAGGTCGCCGCTGGCCACGTCCCACACGCGGACGAAGGCGTCGTCACCGCCGCTCACCATGCGGGTCCCGTCCGGGGAGAAGGAGAGCGCCGTGACGCCGTCGGCGTGGAGGACCCGCTCGGCGGTCGTGGCGCCGTCGGTGAGGTCGAGGGTGCGCAGGAACCCATCCTCGCCGGTGGCGAGCAGCTCGCCGCTCGGGGCGAAGGTCACGAAGAGGATCCCGTCGTCACTGACCCGCTGACGCCAGCGGACGGCGCCGGAGGTCAGGTCGAGCAGGGCGACCTCGCCGCCGTAGGACGCGGTGGCGAGGAGGGGCTCGGTCGGGTGGAAGGCGAAGGTGTAGGAGACGTCGTCCCAGCGGTGCTCGGCGACGGTGGCGCCCGCGGCGTCGACCACCCGGACCTCGCCGAAGAAGGAGGACGCGGCGAACCAGCGGCCGTCGGGCGACCAGCCCACCTCCATGACCCAGGCGTCCAGGCGGAGCAGCGGGTCGGAGAGGGCGCCGTCCGCATCGAGGACGACGACGTCCTGGTACATCCCTCCCAGCGCGAGGCGGCCGTCGGGGGCAGCGGCGACGGCCCACATGTGGGGCCCCACGGTGGTCCCGGGGTCGACGAAGCCGACGGCGAGGACGCTCTCCCAATACAGATCGAGGGCCCAGTTCGTGGCGGGGGAGCCTCGGAGGGAGAGGAGGAGTAGGACGAGGGCGAGGGCCCCCGCAGCGAGCCACCAACGGCGGCGCGAGGGGGCGCTCACGGTCGGCGGGCGCCGATGCGGGCGATGCCGCAGTTGCCGGCGGCGTAGAGCTGGTCGCCGCGCGCGTGGAGCGCCTTGATCTGCCCGCCCAGGTGGTGGGAGCCGGGAGGCACGGCGGCGTCGGGATAGCGCACGGTCACGCGGCCGTCGTAGTAGCCGCCGGTGGCGATCGCGCCGATGCCGAGGACCTCGATGGGGCGGACGCCGAAGCCGACGGTGTAGGCGTCGACGGGCTCGAGGGTGGCCTCGTCGTACCCCTCGACGGTGCCGGCGAGGAAGCGGGGGACCCAGATCGTCCCGTCGGCGCGGGCGAGGTCCCACTGGTGGGTCCCGATGGCGGTGCTGGCGAGCTCGTCGCCGGTGCCGAGATCGATGAGGCGCAGCTGGTCGTCCCACCAGAGCCCGGCGACCCAGGCGCGGTCTTCGTGGACGAGCACGCGGTTCGTCTCGACGTCGGGGAGCTCGAAGCGGGCGAGCTCGGTGCCCGCCGCGATGTCGACGCGGGCGATGCGGCCCTCGAACTCGGCGCCGAGCCAGACGCCGCCGGTGCCGTCGCGGGTGATGTCGGCGACGCCGGCCCCGAGGGCTGGCAGCGCAGGGCCGAGGCGGCCGGAGTCGACGTCGAGGACGCGGAGCGCGTTGCCGTCTTCGCCGTCGGAACGGGCGACGAGGACGAGGACCCGGCGATCGTCCAGCGCGAGGAGGGTCTCGGGCTCGGCGCGGTCGAACAGCGAGTCCTCGTCGGAGGCGAGGGAGACGCGGCGGGGCGGGGCGTCGGGCGAGGCCAGGTCGAAGATCAGGAGCTCCTGAGCCTCGCGCAGGGACGCGACGAGGGTGCGGCCGTCCGGGGTGGTCTCGAGGGCGAAGGCGCCTGCGTCGTGGCTCAGGTACTGCACGGCCGGGCGGTCGTCGCAGGCGACCATGGTCTCGGCGTAGTGCCCCCCGAGGACGATGAGGGCCACGAGGCCAGCGGGCCCCCAGGCGGCCGCCCAGTCGTGGGGGTCGGGGCGGGCCCAGTCCACCAGGTTGCCGCCCGCACCACCGAGGGAGACGCCGAAGACCACCGCCACCGCGAACGCGGCGAGGGGGAGGGGGCCGGGGACGAGGAGCAGGACAACGGTCAGGACGCCCCCCGCGGCGCTCAGGGGGAGCCCACGGTGTCCACGCGCCGTCCCCAGGGCGAGGAGCGCGGCGGCGGCGAGGCCGAAGACGAGGGCGTGGAGGACCGGGGCGTCCCAGGAGAGGCCGGCGAGCCAGCCCAGCAGGCCCTGGACGGGGCGGTTCGCGAGGTGACCGGCCATCGCCTCGACGAGGACGTGGACGAACACGAACAGCGAGAGCGTCGGGGGGAGGACCGAGGATGCGGCGGCGGGAGCGGCGGCGCGACGGGCGCGCTGGCGGCGTCCCCAGATCCAGCCGAGGCCGGCGCCCCCGGAGACGAACACGGACGGGAGCGGGGCGGCGCGCAGGGCCAGGGCGACGGTGAAGCCGATCCCGAGCAGGGCGAGGAGGCCGAGGACCGCGCCGAGGACGCGGAGCGCGACGGGGGCGGGCGGCGAGGCCGCGCTGGGGGGTCCGCGGACATCCAGGGGGATCGCGACGACCACGAGGAGGACGTAGACGGCAACGAGCAGCTCGGTGGACTCCCCGACGATGCGGCCGACGATCTCCTGGAGCGCGAGTCCGGCGGCGAGGAGCGGGCCTCCCAGCGGCGTGACCAGAGCGACGACCGCGACCACGGCGAGCGCGCCGGTGAGGAGGCGAGGCGCTCGCGCCGATGGTGGGGAGGAGTCCGTCACGACGGGGGCCGAGCGTACCCGAGCGCCGCCGCGGCTATCCTCTGCGGTCCCGATGGTCGACCCCGCACCAGCCCCGACGTCCACGAGCCCGGCGCCGTCCGTGCCGCCCCTGCCGTGGCGTGAGGCGCTGGCGGTCACGGGGCTCTTCTTCGTCCTGCACCTGTTGCTCGCGGCCTCGAACTTCCACCTGCTGGACCCCGAGGAGCTCGAGTTCAGCAACCTCGCCATCGCCTGGCTCGACGGCGCGCTGGACGACCCCCTGAGCTTCCGAGCCCGCATGCCGAAGGAAGGGGCGCTGCTGCTCATCGCGCCGCTCATCGCCCCCTTCCTCGCGGTGCTCGGGCCTCACATGTGGGCGGTGCGCCTGTTCAACGTGGTGTTCGCCTCGGTGTGCATGGGGGCCTGGTACCTCGTGACGCGCACGGCGGCCCCGAAGCTGCCCCGGTGGCTGGCGATGGCGCTGATGGTGCTGCCCCTGCCGCTGATGCAGCGGACGGCGACGAACGTGGGGTGTGTGGGGACGCACCTGGGGACGTCGACGTGGGTGGCACTGGCGCTGGTGCTCTGCCTGGCGGCCGCCCGGTCGGCGGGAGGGCGGCGGATCGCGCTGATCCTGAGCGCCGGCTTCTTCGCGGGGGTGGCGACCTTCTGGGCGTACAGCTTCCTGCCCCTGGCGCCGGGGGTGGTGTGGTTCGTGTGGAAGGTGCTGGGTCCGCGCGCCGTGGCCCTCGGTGGGGCGGTGGTGTCGCCCTTCGCGCTCGCGCAGCTGCCGTGGGCGCGGCCGCTGGAGGTGATCGCGAGCGACGACCCCATCGGCACGCTGACGGCGTTGCCGCTGGGGACGCAGGAGCGCCTCGGCGGGATGATCGAAGGCCCGCTCCATAATCTGTGGGTGCTGCTCGTCTACGGACCGGGGTACTGCATCCCCGCGACGGGCGAGTGGGAGTACCTGCCGATCGGGCCCCTGTGGACGCTGCCGTTCATCGCGCTCGCCTGGCGGGCACGGCGGCGGGCGAAGCAGGCGGGACCGGCCCACGACGGCGCGGTGCGGGCGCTGCGGCAGGCCCTGTGGATCTCGCTGGCGGGCTACGGCGCGGCGCTCGTGTTCACGGGCTTCCGCATCGACTGGTACTTCAGCGGAGGGCTGCGGTACCTCTATCCGATCACGTCGATGGTGGTGGTGGCCCTGGCGACGGTGATTCCCACCGAGCGCCCCTGGAGCGCGCGGGTGGGAGGCTGGTTCCTCGCGCTGCACGTGCTCGGCTTCGCTCTCTCCATGCGCCTGGACGTGTTCCCGGCGCCGTGGCACCTGTTCCAGGCGTACGAGGCGGCAACGCCCTTCCAGCGGTTCGACGGGGAGCTGGACGTGGAGCGGATCCCCCCGGTGCGGCTGCCGCGGTACGCCCTGTGGGCGGGGAGCCGCTACGCGCCGGACGTGGGGGTGGACGGAGACGTGCACGCCTGGTCGTCGTGGGAGGGCGTGGAGCTGGCGACGCAGCTCGACGGAGTCGCGCGCGACGAGTTCTGGCGGGGCGTGGGGATGGCGATGGCCCTGAACGGGGACTGCCAGGCCCAGGGAACCTGCGGGCTCGACGGAGCGCCGACGGACGTGGAGCGGCGGGTGTGGGAGGGCATCGCGATGGCGTCGTGCTGCGACACCCACGACGCGCTGAAGGAGCTGGCGGGGGAGCACGCGGACGCGATCTGGTACGGCCAGGGCCGCAAGGAGCTGATGTGCGGTCGGGACGACAGCGCGACCGGCTCGGCGGTGATCGCGTACGAGGACGGCGTGATCGACGCCTGGAGACGGGACAACTGGTCGGGCGTGGGCGAGGTGGACGCGCTGACCTACTTCCGCGAGATCACGCCGATGACGATCTACGGACCCGAGGAGCCCCTGCCATGGTTCCGCGAGGTGCGGGGGATGGAGGGTAACCCGACGCACTGCCGGTCCGGCGAAGGCGAGGTGATCCTGCGGCCGCAGGAGGAGGAGGGGGAGGATGAGGACGGGGAGTAGACGATGAGCCCGGGACTGGTCTCAGCGCTCGCCGCGCTCGTGGGGATGGTGTTGTTCGGCCTCCAGATCGTCATCGCGGTGATCGCGGCGACGAAGTGGAGCGCCATCAAGCCCTACCGGCGCCCCGCCGCGGTCCTGGCCGCGGTCTTCGTGATCCTCACGCTCCCCGTGAACATCATGACGGCGCTGCATCTGGACCCGTCGGCGCTCGCCGGAGGAATGGAGATCCCCGCCGGCGCGGAGACCTTCATCCGCGTCGCGATGCAGATCGGGGCGCTCGTCGGGCTGGCCTTCAGCGCGCTGCTTGTCACCACCCAGCTCTTGGTCGCGTCGCTGCTCGGCCCGCCCCAGCCCTTCCCCCTCCTCAGCGGCGAGCCCGACGCCCGGCGCGGCCTGGAGCTCGCGGCGGCGGGCGGGATGCTGGCGGGGTTCGTCTCCGTCGCGATGTTCGTCAGCCTCGGCGTGACGCCGGGGCCGGCGGTCGATCAGGCGAAGCAGCTCCTGCCGGGGCTGGACATGGAGACGGTCGGGTATCAGCTCGGCGTCGCCCTGCCGGCGGTCATCGGAGTCGCGCTCAGCGAGGAGCTGCTGTTCCGCGGGGTCTTCCAGCGCTGGCTCGACACGAAGCTGGCGGCGCTGCGCGGCGGGACCTGGGTGGCGATCGCGGCGACGTCAGCGCTGTGGGCCAGCGCGCACCTCACGAACGTGGAGGAGTACGCGCTCAAGCTCGCCCAGATCTTCGTGATCGGCCTGTTCTTCGGTCACCTCACGAAGCGCTACAGCGTGGAGGCGAGCATGGTCGCGCACGTCCTCCTCAACGTCATCGCCGTCCTCGGGGGGCTCGCGCTGCGCTGAGGGACGCGGGCCCGCCCTCGAACGCCGTCACCGAATGGGCCGAACGTTGTCGCCGCCCTTCTTGCCCTTCTTGCCCTTCTTGCGCTCCTTGCGCTTCTTGTGGGTCAGAGCCCGGTTCATCTCCTCGAGGGCGCGGTCGGACGCGCTCTTCTGGGGGCCCCAAAGGCGCCGTCGCACTTCCGCCCACACGACCTCCCCGTCCAGTCCTGGGAAGGGGATCAGGTTGAAGGCGGCCATGAGGATGGCGGACGGCCCGAGGAAGACGAGCAGGGGCTCGACGGCGGGGGGAACGCGGGGAAGGGCGTCCGCGATGAGAATGACTGGGATGGCCACCGCCACCTGGGCGAGCGGCCCCGCGAGCGCGATCCACGCCTGCACGCCGGACGAGATCCCGAAGTGCAGGTAGTGGCACCTCCCATGGATGATCCCCAGCTCGATGCTGGCCACGTCGAAGCCGGCCCGGTGCGCCGCGAGGGCGTGCCCCGCCTCATGGATCAGGATCATCCCGAGCCACCCGGCGAGGGCGAACAACGCCGTGGGCTCGGCGAGGCCATAGAGCGTCAGCAGGAGGATGGCCGCCAGCACGTACCACCGCACGAGCAACGGGACGCCGTACAGGGTGGTGAGCTGGACGTGGGGGACGCTCGACACACCGCGACGGTACCGCGGACGCAGACCTCAACCGCCAAGACGCCGGCACGCACGCCAGATCGCCCGGCCTCGTCCCCCAGCCCGGCGTAGACTGCACCCATGGCTCTCCGCCCCTCGACCCCCCCCTGCCCCTAAGGGTCTTGCTCCTCCTCGGGACGCTGACCTGGGTCGTGACGATCGGGGGCTGCGGCGCTCCCGCCGGCCAGCCGGAGTCCCTGCCTCCCGCCCTCGAGCCCCCACAGCTCACCGCTGAACCGCCCCCTGCCGAGGTTGAGTACCGCTACCAGTCCGTGGGCAAGAGGGACCCGTTCCGCAGCTTCGTGATCTTCTGTCGCTTACCGGAACTCGAGGACCCCCTGACCCCGCTGCAGCAATTCGAGCTCGACGAGCTGCGGCTCACCGGAATCCTGTGGAGCGACGACGCCCCCGTCGCCCTCATCGAGACTCCGGACGGCGTCGGCCACCCGACCCACCTCGGCGACCTCGTGGGCCGCGCGTGGGGCAAAGTCGACTCGATCGACGCCTCGGGCGTCGTGGTCCGGGAGGAGTACCGCGACCCCATCGACAACAACCGGTTCGTGGAGGAGGTCCGCCTCGACCTCCCGATCACGGTGGCCAGCAGATAGGGCGCCTCACCCCGGCGCTTCCCCCACCCGAAACCACTCCAACGTCGACGGCTCCCCCACGAACGGCGTCTTCCCCGCGTAGTGCCGCACCAGCCCGCGGCCGTAGCCCGCGAAGATCGCCCAGCTCGCCGCCACGTACCCCCCGTAGAACGCCGCGTGCATCCGGCGAGGGACGTGCTCCTTCAGCAGGCGCCGATACGGGGTGAACAACACCACCAGCGCCACGCCCCCCGCCGCCGCCACCGCCACCCCCGGCGGGCCCAGCAGCAACAGCGGCGGCCCAAGCACCGGCGCGAGCCCCGCCGCCAGCCGCCGCAGCATCTCCGCCCGACTCACCGACTCGTCCGCCGACGTGTCCATCGAGGCGTCCACCAGCGCCTGGATCTCCGCGCTCACCCGGAAGCTCCGCAGGTAGCTCCGCCACGTCGTCGGGTACCGGTGCCGATGCACGATGTCCCGCCCCAGGTACGACCGCAGCCCCATCGCCCAGCACCGCGCGCCGTACTCGCCGTCCTCGTTCATCACCCCGTCCAGCGTCTCGTAGAGCCCCCCAGAGCGCCGGTAGACCTCCGTGCGGATCGCCCCCATCCGCGTGGTGAAGAAGGCGAGACGTCCCACGAACGACGGCTTCGTCCCCAGGAAGCGGTTCATGCAGTACGCGTGGTAGAGGCTCGCGTTGTAGGCCAGCGGGTTGGGGACCACCGGCTGGGGCACGCTCACCGTGGAGACGCAGTCGATGTCGGGCTGCTCGTGCAGCACGCGCACCATCGCGTCGAGGGGATCGGTGCCGTCGACGATCTCCACGTCCGAGTCGATGAACAGCAGGATCGGCGCCCGCGCCTCCGACGCCCCCACGTTCCGCGCCCGCGAGGGGCCCCGGTTCCGGTCGAGGCGCACCAGCCGCGCCCCCGCCGCCGCCACCACGTCGTCCACCCGCTCCGTGGAGCCGTCGTCGACGACCACAACCTCCCGCGGGCCCACCGCGCTGCGACCGATTCCTTCCAGCAGCACCGTCAGCGCTTCGCGGTCGTTGTAGACCGGGATCACGATCGACACGACCGGCGCGTCCGCCGCCTCGGATGCCTCCACCGTCACCACCGGCCCCTCGGCCGCCGCTCGCCCATCCCCCACATGCTCAGATCAGGTTCGTGCGGTCGCCCGCCCGTGGCCCCAGCGCCACGAACCGCAGCACCCCGAGCCCCGAGCGCACCGCCCCGGACGGGTCGCGCCGCAGCGTCGACAGCCCGCTCCGCAGCCCGCGCCGCCGCAGGTAGAACCGCCGGTAGAACGCCCGCTCCCACCCCTGCAGCTCCCCCAGGCGGGCGGGATCCACGAGCTGCCGGTCCTCGCTCCAGGGATCCACGTACGGGACTCGCCCCCGGTCCCGGGCGATGGGGGTCCCCGGGTACGCCGCCAGCGTGTTGAGGATCACGAAGTCGAGGCCGCTGTTGATGGCCAGGGAGATGCTCGCCTCGACGTCCTCCCAGGTCTCGTCCGGCGCCCCGAGGACGAAGAACCCCACGGCCTCCATCCCCGCCGCCTGGACGTCCCGCACCACCCGGTGCACGTCCGCCGCCGTGTGCCGCTTCTTGTAGTAGTCGAGGACCCGCGGCGAGCCGGACTCGATCCCCAGGTACACCCGCGTACACCCCGCGGACGCCATCGCCCGCAGCACCTCGGGCCCGGACGTGTCCACCCGGGACAGCGCCGACCACGGCATCCCCAGCCGCGCTTCACGCAGGGCCCGACAGACCTCGAGCGTCCAGGCCCGGTGCGCGGTGAACGTATCGTCGAGGATGCGCACCTGCTCGAACCCCCGCCGCGCGACCTCCCGGAACTCCGCCACCACCTGCTCGGGCGGGCGTCGACACAGGTCTTGGCCGTAGCTGCGGATGCAGTGGGGGCACGGGAACGGGCATCCCCGCATCAGCTGGAGCACCGCGAGGCGCCGCCCGACGCCCACCTCGCGGTACGCCTCGGGATCGAGCAGATCGTGCGCCGGCCTGGGCAACGCCGCGTACCCCGCGTCCGTCAGGCGAGGGGCCGGTCCGCCGTCCTGCTCCCGCGTCGTCAGCCCCGGTCCGGGAGTCCCGTCGAGCCACGCCACGAGCCCCGCCTCGCCCTCGCCCCGCAGCACGAAGTCCACCCCCAGGGCTAAGGACCGCTCGGGCCACAGCGTCGCGAAGTGCCCCATCACCCCCACCGGAGCCTCGACCGCGCGACCGAGCGCCACGAGCGTCACGACATCGTCCCGGTAGCTCTCCAGCCCGCCGAGCCCCACGACCACGTCCGGTCGGAACGCGCGCAGGGCCTCGCCGCAGGCCTCACCCACGTGCTCCGCGATGCCGTCGATGTAGGTGACCTCGTGCCCCCGCTCCCGGGCCAGGGCGGCCAGCCCCAGCAGCTCGACGACCGGGTACCGGTTCGGCCCCGCGTGGTAGCTGCACATGTACCGGCGGATGAGCGGCTGCGGCGCGGGCGGGTTGACGAATGCGACGCGGGCCACGGGTGCTCCTCCGGGCGGTCACCTTGGCACCGATCGGGGGCATGCGTCCACGGCCACGGCCCGCCGTTGCGACGCGACGCGGCGGCGGCGATCCTCCAGGGCGATGCGCGTCCTCCTCGCCACGGCCCCCTGGACCTTCGCCGAGCTCTACCCGGGCGAGATGGCCGGGCGCTTCTCCGTGCCGTCCGCGTCGCCGCCGCTGGGCATCCTGTACCTGTCGGCGTGCCTCAAGGCGGAAGGCCACGACGTCGCCTTCTTCGACGGGATGGACCGCACCAACGAGGACTTCCACGCCGTCGTCCGCTCGTTCGATCCGGGCCTCGTCGGACTCCACTGCACGACCTTCTCCTGGCCCCGCACCGCCGCGCTGGTCATCGAGCACGCCGCCCGGGGCGGAGCGCCCACCGTCCTCGGCGGGCCCCACGCCACCGGGGCCACCGCCGCTCCGCTCCTCGACTGCCCCGCCCTCGACTACATCCTCGCCGGCGACGCGGACTTCGCCATCTGCCGCCTCGTCGACGCCCTCGAAGGACGCGTGCCCATCGAGGAGGTCCCGGGGCTCGGCACCCTGGACGCCACCGGAGCCGTCCACTTCGCCGGCGTCGAGTACGTGCGCGACCTCGACGCGCTGCCGATGCCCGACTACGACCTCATCGACATCCGCGACTACCCCCCGTCCATCGCGTTCTACGACCGCCTGCCGTCCATGACGATGATGACGACCCGCGGCTGCCCCTCCCAGTGCACCTTCTGCGACGCCCCCAGCAACTACCGGGAGCGCTCGATCGAGAAGGTCATCGAGGAGATCCGGTTCCTCAAGCGCCGCTTCGGCGTCCGCCACATCCTCTTCTACGACGAGGACATGGCCCTGAACCGCAAGCGCACGCTCCGGCTCTGCGCCGCCCTGCAGGAGGCAGACCTCGACGTGTCCTGGTGCTGCAACGCCCGCGCCGACAAGGTCACGCCGGACCTCCTCGCCACCATGAAGGCCGCCGGATGCTGGCGGATCCTCCTCGGCATCGAGTCCGGCTCGCAGCGCATCCTCGACGAGGTCTGCAAGGGCGTGACCCTGGACATGATCCGGCAACAGGTCCGCGTGGTGCGGGACGCCGGGATCGAGGTCATGGGCACCTTCGTCTTCGGGTTCCCGGGCGAGACCATCGAGGACGGCCGCGCCACCATCGACTTCGCCATCGAGCTCGGCCTCGACTACGCGATCTTCCTCAAGCTGACCCCGTTCCCGGGGACCGCCATCGCCGACGGCATCGAAGAGCACGGCACCGTGACCGGCCGATGGGGCCCCCAGCTCATCAGCTTCATCCCGAACTCCATGACGGAAGCGGAGCTCGCCGAGCTCTCGTCCGAGGCGATGCGGCGCTTCTACATGCGCCCCGGCTACCTCGTGCGCCGCGCCCTCAAGATGCGCACCGTCCACGACGTCACCCGCAACCTGCGGGGCTTCCTCAGCCTGCGCGGCATCCGGGCCCGCCACTTCCTGCGCGCCTGACCCCGCGCCAGCCGGGGGAGTCAGCCAGGCGCCCTGCGACCTACTGGCAGCACTCCAGCCGCACCCGGCGCTCGTCCTCCGCGAGCCACACCACCGGCTCCGCGTCCACGTCGTCGGCGACCCTCGCCCGCACGACTACGTCCACGCTCTCCACGTCCCCCAGGGAGCCGGCTCCCTCGTCGCACTCCCGCTCCACGTCCGGGTCGTCGGGCCACCAGCCGCACGGGAGCTCGCCGATGACGCCCCAGAAGTCCTGGTTCGACCCCACCTCGCCCCGGACGGCTCGGACGATGCGGGACTGGGTGGTCGACGCTCCGTCGCCGCCCCCGTCCAACACGACCTCCGTCTCGAGCAGGATGACCTCGCACAGCCCGCTCATCGAGGCCGCGAGGTCCACGTGGTAGCCCAGCTGGGGGCCCCGGGTGATGGGCAGCGCCTCGCCGTCCGCCACCGCGCCGAAGCTGCTCGCGCCGTGGCCGACCTCCAGGGACGGCAGCGCACAGAAGCTCTCCCCGCAGCTCCCCTCACGCACCGGGTCCGGGCAGCCGCAGCCCGTCGCGACGAGAGCGACGGCCGCCGCGAGGAGCCAGACCACGCCAGGAGACGAACCGACCATGGCCCCACCGTACCCGTCGGCCGACGATCTCTTTCTCCGTTGACGTCTCTCGGGCCCGGTGCGACCCTCGAATCAGACCGTCCTCGCGCAGGAAGAGACACGGGAGACCTCCTATGCGCCGCTTGATTCTTCTCGGAACCGCCGCCCTCCTCACCGCCTGCCCGACCGAGCCGCAAGACGGCCCGGGTGGCGACGAGACCATCACCACGGTCTCCGGAGCCGTGATCTCGTCCTGGGAGGACGGGGAGAACGTGCTCGCCGGAGCCACCGTCTACGAGCTCGGCAACCCCAGCAACTCGGACGTCACCGACGAGAACGGACTCTGGGTCCTCGAGGTCACCGGCGACCGCTTCGTCGGCGCCACGGTCCAGGCCGAGGGCTTCCTCGAGTACACCCACATCGTGGATCTGGACTTCGCGTCGAGCACCACCCCCGAGCTCCGGCTCCAGCCGTTCAGCGAGCCGATCCTCGACGAGCTGTACGAGGGCGACTACGGCTACACCCGCCAGACGGGCACCGCGACCCTCGTCGTGATGATCGAGGACGGCGACGGGGCCGACTACACGGGCGCCGCCGTCAGCGTGACCGCCGAGTACGAGGAGTCGCTCGTCGAGGCTCCGAACATGGATCTCGTCCCCGGCTCCGTCTCCGGCCAGCCCTGGGCCGAGGTCCTCTTCGTCAACGTCGAGGCGGGAGCTACCCAGGTGAACGTCGACGGTGTCGGCGGGGACGCATGCCTCGAGGGCCTCGACGTGATGCTCGACGCAGACAGCTACGTCTACGTGGACACGGGCTGCACCGACTGACCGTCCGCCAGGACGCCCCGCCCCCTACTCCACCGGCACCGCGACCTCCGCGATCCGGTGGGTCGGGAAGTGCGGCCCTGGCGTCCCGTACACCCACTCGGTGAAGTCCGGGCCGGCCCGCCGCAGCAGCCAGGCCACCTCCACCCGAGCAGCCTGCGCCCCCTCGGGGAGCTCGATCCGGTAGCGGTCCTCGACCGATCCCCCCTTGTCGATCTTCCTCACGTCGGTCACCGAGCCCAGGTCCCAGATCCGGTGCCGCGCCAGGACGGCGCCCGTCGAGTCCCGCTCCACCCCGCCGAGGCGGTGGGCCTCCGGGTCGACCCGCCCGTCGTCCCGGGCTCCCACGCTCCACAGCACCGCCCCGTTCGCGTCCAGCACCCGCACCTCCTGCCAGACCTGCTGGAGATCCATGGGCCCCACCGGGAACGCGTGTCCGGCGCGGGAGTTCGTGGTCGTGGTCTCCAGCTCCAGTGCGCCGTCCACGAGCCGCGCCCGCGCCTCCAGCTCCACGATCCCGCTCGTCCGCAAGAACGCGTGCATCCGCCCGAGCCCGATGGCGTCCGGCCCCTCGTCGGGGTAGTTGCCCGGCTCGAACTCCACCGTGCCGTCCAGGAAGCGCCGCACCCGCTCGCGCACCATCTCCAGGGACTCGGTCCGCGCCTCGGGATGGCGCGCGTACGACGGCAGCTCCAGGTTGATCCCCGCGAAGTGGTGGTCGTAGAGGACGTCGTGGCGGCCCTCCTCCGTCGCCGTCGTCGGCATGTGGCACTCGGCGCAGAGGACGGGGGTCCCCGGCCGCGCCGCGTACGCGTCCGAGCCCTCGTCGCTGAGCAGGTGGTCGTACATGTGGGGCTCGAAGGGGGCCTGGAGGACGGCATGGGCCGCGCCGATGTCCGGCCCCACCACCACCCGATGGCAGGGCCCGCAGCTCCGCGGGTCGGCCAGGAAGTGGTCGGCGTTCATCTGCTCCCGATGGAACCGCGGGTCCAGGCGGATGCGCGCCTTGCGGGTCTCCAGGTCGTCGCCGGGGTACGGGATGGGGGTCTCGTGGGTGAAGATCCCGTTGTGCAGGGCGTCCTCGTGGACCGTGACCGCTGCATGGCACGCCATGCAGGACACGCCTTCACCAGGGGGCGGGGCCCCGTCGGCATAGGCCACGTCGACCTCGCCGCGGACGACGCGCATCGGGTCATGGCAGTTGGCGCAGAACGTCGCGTCCGTGGGGCCGCGCTCGGAGACCAGCTGGGCGACGACAGCCCGGTACAGGTCGTTGTCCGCGGCGAACCGGTGCGCGGAGCCCTCCCACTGCGCCGTGATCGTGGGATGACAGCCCGCGTCACCGCACGTGGCCGACGCCATGAATCCCTCCCCGGGCAGCCCCCGGTGCTCAGCGCGTTCGGTGGCCGTCGCCGGCGCCCGCGCCGACACCCCGTCCATGCGGAACGACTCGCCGATGAGCCAGTCCCGCTGGGACAGGAGGGCCCCCGCCAGCACCACCCCCGGCAGGACGCCCACCAACCGACGCGCCCGCGGCGGCACGAGCCGGGGGAGCACCGGGGCGTGCAGCAACAGCAGGACCGACGTGGTCAGCGCGGACCAGCCGTGGACGGCGGAGAGCTCGAAGCGCCCCTCGCCCCGGTAGGTCCAGCACTCCCAGCCGGTCCATAGGGTGAACACCGAGGCGAAGGTGAGGAGGATCCCGAGGACGGAGAACCGGCGCTCCGACTCGGTGGAGAAGGCGGTCACCCCTCCGAGGAGCAGGGCGAGGGTCGCCGAGGCCCCCAGCGCCGCCCTCCCCACGGGCTCTGCCCAGAGGAACCAGTCGGGATCAGGGCCGAAGGCGATCGCCCCGCAGAGGACCAGCACCCCGCCGAGCGCCCACCGCCCCGCCCGCCCACGGCTCCGCGTGTGTTCGAAGAGCGCGGGGATCCCCAGGACGAGGGCCGCCACGCCCAGCGCGATGTGGAGCCGCAGCACGAGGAAGTAGCCCGGGAGGAACACGTCCCCCGCGTGCAGGTAGAGCCCCGCCGCGCACGCCGTCCCCAGCGCCACGGTGGCCGCGATGCCCGCCCGGACCGTCCAGGACCGCTTCGTCATGGTCCCTCCCTCAGCGGAGCAGGAGCCGGTCCCCGAGGACGAGGGCGTCGAGCCCCGTGCGTCGCCAGGCGTCGAAGGCGTCCTGGGCGGTGCACACGATGGGCGCCCGGTGCTCGTTGAAGCTGGTGTTGAGGAGGGCGGGCAGCCCGGTGCGGGCCTCGAAGGCGCCGAGGACCGAGCTGAGGAAGGAGTCCTCGTCGACGACCTGGACGCGGCTCGTCCCGTCCTTGTGGACGACCGCCGGGCAGCGCCGGACGAACCAGGGCGTCGCGCGCACCGCCACGGTCATGAACGGCAACAGAGCGTGGGCGGCGGCGGGAGGAGTGACGCACCGAGCGAGATCCACCCGCCGGATCACCGGCGCGAAGGGCATCACGGGGTCGCGCTCGAGGATCGCGTTGAGCTGCGCGGCGCCGTCGACGTCGTCGGGGCGCCTGAGGATCGAGCGGTGGCCCAGGGCGCGAGGCCCGTACTCCATGCGCCCACGGCACACGGCGACGGTGAGGCCCCGGTCGAGCAGCTCCGCCACGCGCTCGGCGAGGGAGCCGCTGTCGTTCGTGAGGTCCGCTCGGTAGGGCCAGCTCCGGGCGATGCGCGCGACGTCGGCCGGGTCCGGCGCCGGACCGAGGAAGGCGTCCTTCAGGGGGGCCGGGCGGGCTCCGAAGCGCGCGGCGCCCGCCAGGGCGGCTCCGAGGGCGAGGCCCGCGTCACCCATCGCGGGATGAACCCACAGGGACGTCACCTCCGGCAGCGACGCGAGGCGCCGATTCAGGGAGACATTGGCGAAGACCCCGCCCGCCACCACCAGCGGCCCCGGGCCGTCCATCGCCTCCTGCACCAGCGCGACCACCCGGCGCTCCAGGAGCTCCTGGATCCCCGCCGCGATGTCCGGGCGACCGAGCGCTCCGATGGCCCCGCCCAGCCGGCGCGCGACGCGCTTCGTGGGCGTCTTGAGGAGCCGGAACGGCGAGCGGACGGCCCGGAGCGCCTCGTTGCGCCAGCCGCCATCGCCGGTGGGCACGGACAGCCTGGCGAGGGCCTCCCGGACGGCGCGGGTCGGGACCCCGTGGGCCGCGAGGGCGTTGGTCTTGCCCTCGTCGTGGTCCATGCGCCACCCGAGGACCGCCGTGACGGTGGAGTAGGCGAGGCCGATGCTGTCGCGGGCGGCGAACTCCCGGGTGACGCGGACGCCCTCGCCGTCTCCGTGCCCGACGAGGCCGGAGAGGAGGTCGCCCTTGCCGTCGAGGGTCACGACGGTGGCGGGCTCCCCGGACGAGGTCCCCCAGGCGCTCCAGGCATGGGCAGCGTGGTGGTGGACCCGGATGACGGGCGCGTCGATCCCGGCGCGCCGGAGGAACAGGCGCAGCTTCCCCTCGTTCCAGGTCTTGTGGGCCGCGAGGAGCACGAAGGCGACGGCCCCGTCGACGCTGACCCCTTCATCGCGGAGGAGCCGGCGCAGGTCTTCGCGGAGCGAGGCCACGGGGACGGCGACGAGCCCGACGTCGGCGGCCCGAATGCCCGGCGATGCGAGGACCGCGTCGAGGGCGCCCTGCGGCATCCCCCACAGGTGGCGGCGGGCGTCATGCCGCTTGCGGCGGCTGAAGCGCTCCTCCGACGCAGCCGAGACCACCTCGCCGTCCCGCAGGAGCGCGACCGAGGTGTCGTGGCCGTAGTGCACTCCAAGGACGAACACGGTGGGCAAGGTAGCAGCGGCTCAGCGAGGCCCCTGCGCGGTGGCGTCGACGAACCAGGCGGCGAAGAGCTGCGCGAGGTAGCGATCGCCGGCCTCGTTCGTGTGCCAGCCGTCGCTCACCAGCATGTCCTGGTCACGCAGGGTGGCGGCGACGGTGCCGTCGGAGATGTCGTGGAAGGGCACGCCGACCCGGGCAGCGAACGCGCGGCGGATCGGGTCGGAGTCGTCCACGTGGTAGGCCCCGATCAGGGGTTGGGCGCCAGCGTCGCGGACCTGCTGGATCGCTGCCTCGTAGGCGCGGTCGAGGGAGTCGGCGAACCAGGCGGCGTAGTCGGACCCCATGGATTCGAGGCCCGGGGGGACGGTGCGGGGAGCGAGGTCTCCCTGCGACCGGGCCAGCGCGCGCGCGCCCAGCCCGTGGAGGAACGCCAGCGCCCGCGGACCGCACACCCAGAGCGGCGGGGCGAGGGGCAGGTCCTCGAGCACCCGGGACTCGCGGCAGAACTCCCGCGCCTGCTCGAAGGACCGGGGGTCGTTCGCCCCCGTCACGATCATCACGTAGTCCGGGCGGAGGGGGCTCCACTCGAGGAAGTCCTGGAGCTGGAGGAGCTGAAACCAGGTGGTGGAGCCCGCCAGCGCGACCGTGGCCGTCTGGACCTCCCCCGGGTAGCCGGCGGCGGCGAGGGCCTCGGGCACGTAGGCCCAGTAGCCGTCTCCCGTCGACTCGCGCTCGCGCCCGGCGGTCCAGGAGTCCCCGAGGAACAGGATCTTCGTCGCCCGCGGATCCGTGAACGCCCCACGGCGCGCCGCCGCCGCCCGCGACGCGAGGCTCGCGTCGCGTACGTGGAGCGCGAGCTCCCCCAAGGCCACCAGGAGAACCGCGACCGTCACGAGGGTGAAGAGCACCAGGCGGACGGGTCCGAGGCGCCGGGTCGGGGTGTCCATGGCCCGGCAACGTAGCAGCGTTGCGGGTATGGTCCCGCCGTGTCGATCGCCCCCTCTACGTCCCTCAAGCAGCGCCTCGCGCAGGCCGCCCCCTCGCTCGGCGGCTGGCTGACCCTGGGCGGCTCCCGGCTCGCCGAGGTGCTCGCCGCGGCGGGGTACGACTGGGTGGCCCTGGACCTGGAGCACACCGGGATCGATCTGGGGGACGCGGCGGACTGCATCGCCGCGATCCGGGCCGCCGGGGTGCCCGTCCTCGTCCGGCTGCCCTCGCACGACGCGACGCTCATCAAGCGCCTGCTGGACGCGGGCGCCGACGGCCTCATCGCTCCCGATGTCCGCTCCCTCGACCAGGTCGACGCGCTGCACGCGGCGATGCACTACCCGCCGCTGGGGCGTCGGGGCGTCGGGCTCTGGCGCGCCCAGGGGTGGGGTGACGACTTCGACGAGTACGTGCGGACCTGGCCCGACCGGGCGGTGCTGGCCATCCAGATCGAGTCGGCCGAGGCCGTGGCCGACGCCGCCGCTCTCCTCGCCCATCCCGCCGTCGACGCCGCCCTCGTCGGGCCCTACGACCTCAGCGCGAGTCTCGGCGTCCCCGGGGAGACCCGGGGTCCAGCGGTCCAGGAGGCCCTCGGGGCGGTCCGCGCCGCCGCGGCCGCGGCGCACACCCCCGTGGGCGTCCACGTCGTGGCCCCCAACCCCGCGCACCTGCGCGACGTCCTCGACGCAGGCGACCGCTTCGTCGCCTACGGCACCGACGTCCAGCTGCTCCTCTCGGAAGCTCGCCGCGGGCTCGCTACCGTGCGGGACGCGAGCGGAGGCCTCGTTGCCTGAGCTCCGGCTGGGCATCGCGGGCCTCGGCTCCGCGGGCAAGCGACGGCTGTCGGCGGCCGTCGCCCACCCCCGAGTGCGCGTGGTGGCCACGGCGGACCCGGATGTGACCCCGGCCGCCCTCGGCCACGACGGTCTGCTCCACCACGGGGACGTGGACGCCCTCCTTCACCGGGACGACCTCGACGCCGTCGTCGTCTCGCTGCCGAATCACCTCGCGGCTCCGGTCACCGCGGCCGCCCGCGCCCGGGGATGGGCGGTCCTGTGCGAGAAGCCGCCCGCCCGGGACGCGACCGAGCTGCGCGGCGTGCTCGGACCGGGGCCCGTGCTCCGCTACGGCTTCAACCATCGCCTCCACCACGCTCCGGCCGCCGCGCGGGAGCGGGTCGCCCGCCTCGGCGCCCTGCGGGCGGTCGACGGCATCTACCAGCGCGCCTGGCTGGCGAAGCCCGGCGACTGGCGGCTCGACCATGCCCGCTCCGGCGGCGGCATCCTCCTCGACCAGGGGATCCACCTCGTGGACCTGGTGAGCTGGCTGGCCGGGCCGCTGGAGCTCGTCTCCGCCGCCGCCTCGGCCTCGGCGGTGCACCCGCGCCTGGAAGACCACGTGGACGCGGAGCTCACGACCCAAGGTGTCCCCGTCCGGCTCCGGTCGTCGGCCCGCGGCGCCCCCCGCTTCGCCCTCAGGATCGAGGGGACCCGGGGCACGCTCGAGCTCGTGGGGCTGGCGACGAGCTCGTCTCAGTACGCACCGGAGACGCTGCGGGCCACCTGGGCCGACGGACCCGACGAGGTGCTCGAGTGGCGGGACGATCCCTCCTGGAGCCTGGAGATGGACAGCTTCGTCCGCCACGTCCTCGACGGGGACGATGACGGTCACGGATGCCCCGCCGAGGCCCTCGCGGCCCTGGAGCTCGTGGACCAGCTGCGGGCGGCGCTGCCGCTCCCGCCGTCGGAGCTGCGGAGCGCCTCATGACCTTCGCGGAGCACGCCGAGGCCTACCGGGCCCGGCTGGAGCGCGCCCTGTCCGTCCTCGCCGACCCCTCCCTCGCGGCGCTGGCCGATGCCCTCGAGGCCGCGCGCAGCCGGGGCGCGGCGGTGTACGTCCTGGGGAACGGGGGCAGCGCCGCCAACGCCGCCCACCTCGCCAACGACCTCGCCCAGGGGCTCGGCGCCCGGGGCATCAACGCCTGGGCCCTGGCCGACTCCACCCCCGCGGTCACGGCGGCCGCCAACGACCACGGCTACGCCGAGGTCTTCGTCACCGCGCTCGGCCCCCGCCTGCGTGCGGAGGACCTCGTCCTGCTCCTGTCCGCATCGGGCGACTCGGAGAACCTCGTGCGGGCCGCACGCCTCGCCCGGGAGCGCGGCGCGGTCGTGGCGGCGGTGACGGGGTTCACGGGCGGTCGGCTCGCAGAGCTCGCGGCGGTCCACGTGCACGTGCCATCGGACGTGGGCGACTACGGCCCCCCCGAGGATCTGCAGCTGATCATCGACCACGTGGTCACCTCCTGGCTTCGCGGCGCCCCATGACGGGGTCGCTCGTCGCCGTCTGCCCCCGCACCCTCAGCGAGCACCCCCCCTTCGCGGCCGCGCTGGAGGCGGCCGGGCTCACCGCGCGCTGGAACCGGACCGGGGCGCGGCTACGGGGCGAGGCGCTCGCGACGTTCCTCACCGGCGCCACGCACGCGGTGATCGGGGTCGAGGAGGCCGACGTCACCTCGCTCCCCGCGCTCCGGGTGGTCGCGAAGTACGGAGTCGGGCTCGACACGCTCGACCTCGACGCGCTGGAGCGGGCGGGGATCGAAGTCGGCTGGACGCCGGGCGTGAATCGGCGCTCGGCGGCGGAGCTCACGATCGGGCTCATGCTGGGGGCGCTGCGACAGATCGGGACCGCCGATCGCCAGGTGCGCGCCGGGGCCGTGGGTGAGGGCTGGCGGCCGGCGCCGGGGCGGGAGCTCGGCGGCGCGCGGGTCGGGGTGCTCGGCTGCGGCCACGTCGGACTGGAGGTCGTGCGGCTCCTGCGGGCGTTCGGGGCCGAGGTGCGGGTCCACGATCTGCGAGACCGGACCGACGTCCTCGGTCCCCTCGGGGTCGCGCAGGTGGAGCTCGACGAGCTGCTCACGACCAGCGAGGTCCTCACGCTGCACGTGCCTCTGGACGCGACCACGCGCGGTCTCGTGGACGCCCGGAGCCTGGGTCGCCTGCCCCGGGGCGCCGTCGTCGTGAACGTCTCCCGCGGAGGGGTGATCGACGAAGCCGCGCTCCTCGCGGCGCTGGACGGCGGGGACCTGGCCGGCGCGGCCCTGGACGTGCGCGCCCTGGAGCCCACCCCAGCCGACGCCCTCGCTCGCCACGACCGCGTCCTCAGCACCCCGCACGTGGGCGGCGGCACCGCTGGCGCCATCGCCGCCATGGCCGGCGCCGCGCTCCACAACCTGCTCCACCCCCAGCCCGTCGCGGCGCTCCGGGCCCGCCTCGAGCGCGCTGCCATCGAGCCCTGGCGCGACTGGGCGCTTCCCGAGGGGCCGCGGTGACTCCCCTCGAGCAGGTCCTCGCCCGGGTCGCGCACAAGGACGGGGCGCCGTTCCGGCAGCACGCCTTCCGCTATCTGGCGGCCCGCCGGACCCCGGTGCGCCTCGCCGTCGGCCTGCACCGCGCCCTGCCGCGCCCCCTCGCCCGGAGCCTCGTCTCCGCCTACGGCTGGGCGTCGGCGGTGGGCACCGACCTGCCTCCGTCCCCCGCCGACATCGTCACGGCCGGCCTCTACCGGAACGAGGAGCGCCAGTTCGCGACCCTGCGCGGCGCGACCCCGGATGTCCGCTACCTCGCGGTCGACTTCGGGCGCACGGCCATGGCCCGCCCCCGCACCTGGAGCCGCGCCTTGAAGGCTCTCGCGAGCGGAGAGGCCCGGCGGGCCATGCGCGCCGCAGCGGCAGGGGACGACTTCCTCGTCGCAGCGCGGCGGGCGGAGACGGTCGGGCACTGGCTGGGCTTGCGGGGTGCCCTGACCGCCACCGGCGCGCGCGCGGTCCTCGTCTCGTCCGACACGAACCCCTATGCCTGCGCCCTCATCGCTCGGGCCCGGGAGGCGGGTCTGCGCGTGGCCTTCGTGAACCACGGGCACATCCCTCCCGACGGCATGCCGCCCCTGGACGTGGACCTCGCGATCCTCGACGGAGAGGCCCTCCTCGACGTGTACCGCGACGCGGGACCGGTCTCGGCCGACGTCGTCTTCCGGGGCTCGGAGGGCAGCTACCGGCCCATGCGCACCGACGGACTCCGCGGTGGCGCGCCGACGGTGGGGATCTTCGCCTCGCTGCTCGTGGACTGGCGCCGGCTCGGCGGCATGCTCCCCGAGCTGCGGGAGGCGCTCGGCGCCGCCCGCTTCGTCCTGCGCCTGCACCCCAACCAGGCCATCCGGGACCCTGCCTGGCGTCGTCATGTCCCCCTCCTCCCCGACGACGTGGTGTCCGAGGGCGAGCGGGTCCTCCTCGAGGACGCCGCCCGGTGCGATCTGGTCGTGGCGGGCAACTCGTCGTGCCACCTGAGCGTGCTCAAGCACGGCATCCCCGCGCTGTACCTGCCCGGCCTCGACGACGTCCCCCACGACTTCTATCGGATGCTCGATCTCGGGATCCTCGCGCAGGCCCCCTCCCCCGCCGCCGCCGATCCCGCCGCCATCGCGGACTTCTATGACGACCCGGCCTGGGCCGAGCGCTTCCGTCGCTTCGACGCCGCCTACCCGGGAAACGACGCCGCCCTGGCGGAGGCGGCGGCCGCGGCGCTGCGGGAGCTGGTGTCGTGAGCGCCTGCACCGCGTGGCTGATCGTGAAGGCGTCGTCCGAGCGGGTGCCTGGCAAGAACCTGCGCGACTTCGCGGGACAGCCTCTGGTGCGTTGGATCGTCGAGGCCCTCCTCGCGGTGGACGAGGTCGAGCGGATCCTCGTCAACACCGACGCCGTCGAGCCGCTGCGGGCGGTGCTCGGCGACGACCCGCGGATCGTCCTGAGGCGGCGCCCCGACGATCTGCGCGACGGCCGCGTCGACGCGAACACGCTGCTCCGGCGGGATCTGGCCGACCCCACCCTGGGGCTCGACGGGCGGCTCCTGCTGACGCACGCGACGAACCCGCTCCTCCGTCCCCCCACGATCCGCGCCGCCCTGCACGCGTTCGACGCCGCCCCCGAGGCCACCTCGCTCATGAGCGTCACCCGGCGGCAGGGTCGGTTCTTCGGTGCGGACGGCCCCCTGAACCACGACCCCGCCCTCCTCCTGCCGACCCAGGATCTGGCGCCCGTCGACGAGGAGAACAGCTGCCTGTACCTCGTGGACGCGGACACGGTGCGCGCCTGCGGCCACCGCCTCGGGGACCGGCCCCTGCGCTGGCCGATCCCCCCGTCCGAAGCGGTGGACATCGACGAGCCCGCGGACTGGCGCCACGCCGAGCTGCTCGCCCGGGGGCGCGCTGGCGCCGGGCCCTCGGCCGTCCTGTTCGACTTCGACGGGACCCTGGTGGACTCGCTGCCCGAGGTGGCCGAGGCCCTGTCCGCGACCCTCGCCCCCCGCGGCCCCTTCGCCCCCCGTGCGCTCCACCCCTGGCTCGGCCACGGCGCCCGGCCGCTGCTCGCGGGCGCCCTCGGCACGACCCCCGACGCGGTCGACAGCGCGCTGCTCGAGTCCTTCCTCGCCACCCTGGCCTCCCTCGGGGGCGAGAACACGACGCCGTTCCCCGGAGCCACCCTCCTCCTCGACGCCCTCGCCGCCCGCGGGATCCCCCTGGCCATCTGCACGAACAAGCCGTCCCGGACCCTGCGCCCCGCCCTCGAGGCCCTCGGCTGGGCGGACCGCTTCGCCGTGATCCTGGCGCCCGACGACGTCCCTCGCCCCAAGCCCGCACCGGACATGCTCCTCGCCGCCCTGGACGCGATGAAGGTCGCCCCGTCGGGCGCGGTGTACGTGGGCGACACCCCCGGAGACGCCGACGCGGCCGCACGCGCGGGCATCGCGGCGCTCCACGTCTCCTGGGGATACGGAGTCCCGACGCCGCGGGTGCCCGTCGCGAACTCACCCGCCGCCGTCGCCGACCTCGTGGGGCCGCTCGCCGCCTGGGGGCGGGTCCGGTGACGCGCCGCGCCCTGGTGACCGGCTCGGCGGGCCACATCGGGGGGTTGGTCGTGCGGGAGCTCCTGGAGGCGGGCTGGGAGGTCCGGGGCCTCGACGTCGCGCCCCACGCCGGGACTCGTCGCCCCTGGTTCGACCACGAGGCGTTCACCGCGCTCACCGCCGACGTCCGCGAGGCCCCCGCGGTCCGGGACGCGGCCGACGGCTGCGAGGCGATCGTCCACTCCGCCATGCTCCTGTGGACCGGCGCCGAGGATCCCGACGAGGTGCGCTCGGTCGGTCACGACGGCCTCTCGGCGGTGCTCTCCGCCGCCCGGACCCACGACTGCGCCTTCGTCCACACGAGCTCGGCCGCCGCGGTCGGCGAGGTGCCGCTCGGCTCGGCGCCAGCCGACGAGTCCCGCTGGAACGCTCGGCCGATCACGCCCTACACCCGCACGAAGACGGAGGTCGAGCGACGCCTGTGGGCCGAGCGGCAGGACCTGCGCGCCGTGGCCGTCCTCCCGACGATGACCGTCGGCCCCCACGACCCGGGCCCGACCCCGTCGAACGCCCGGATCCTCGGCATGCTCCGCCGCCCCGCGAGCCCGGTGTGGTTCGACGGCGGCCTGGACGTGGTCGACGCCCGCGACGTGGCCCGCGGCCATGTCCTCGCCTTGGAAAGAGGACGCCCCGGCGAGCGCTATCTCCTCACGGGGACGCGGCTGACCATGCGGGAGCTCCTCGTAGCCGTCCGTCGCAGCCGCGGGCTCTCCGGCGCGCCGCGGATCCGCCTGCCGGGGCGCGCCCTGGTGGCGGCGGTCACGGCGGCCGAGGGCCTCGCCGGGCTCGCTGGACGGCGCCCGCCCGTCACCGCCGCCCAGCTCCGTCACCGCCTCCGCCTCGCCGCCTGGCAGGACGGGAGCCGCGCCCGCGCCGAGCTCGGACACCGACCGCGCCCCCTCGCCGAGACCCTCTCCGACCTCGCCGCCGAGGCCGGCTGGGACAGTCGCCCCGCGGGTGCACTACCTTGACGGCGTGACCCTCCCCGACCGCGCCTCCTTCGCTCCCCGGCTCCGCGCCCGCGCCCGCAAGGTCGCGCTGGGGGGGCGCCTGGCGTTGGCAGCGGTGTCCGGGCGGCGCACTCCGCTGTTCGTGGGGTGGGCGCTGACGGACACCTGCAACCTGAGCTGCTCCTACTGCGGCCGCTGGGACCGGCGCAGCCCGGAGCTCCCAGGCGACCGCATGCTCGCCCTGTGCGACGAGATGGCGGCGGCGCAGGTGGCCCGGGTGAGCCTCACCGGCGGGGAGCCGCTGGTGCACCCCCAGTGCCTGGACATCGCCGAGCGGCTGGCCGGCCACGGCATCGCGGTCTCCCTGAACTCCAACGGTCTGCTGGTCCAGCGACACCTCGATCGCCTCGCGCCGGTCCTCACGGCAGCGACCGTGAGCGTCGACGGTGGACGCGACGCCCACGACGCCCAGCGCGGCGAGGGCTCGTGGGACAAGGCGATCGAGGGCGCCCGCGCCCTGCTCGGCGCGGGGGTGGACGTGGCGCTCCACGCGGTCGTGACGGGGCGCTCCGCGGACGACGGGCCGGAGCTGCTCGACGTGGCCCGCCGCCTCGGGATCAAGGTGGGGTTCTCGGTCGTCGAGCCGGTGCCGGCGATGGGACGCCGCGATCTCGATCCCTGGACCCCCAGCCCCGAGCGCTGGCGCGCCTTCGTCGATGACCTGATCGCGCGACGGGAGGCCGGGGAGGACACGATCCAGAACTCGACGGCCGGGCTGCGCTATCTGCGCAACTGGCCCGAGTACGCCCCCATCAAGTGCAGCGCGGGCGTGGTGTACGCCCGCATCGAGCCCGACGGGCGCATGTACGGCTGCGGCAACCTCGTCCGCGAGGGGGCGAGCGAAGACCTCGCCGCCCTCCCCTTCGGCGAGGCCTTCGACCGCCTCGTGGCCGGCACCTGTGAGGCGTGCTGGTGCGACACGCGGGTCGAGATGAACCTGCTGCTCGCGGGCAACCCCTCGGCGCTGGCCGCCGGCTGGGCGCGGTGACGGGACGCAGGATCCTGCGGATCCTCGGCGGACCGCTGGCCGCGGTCGTGCTGCTCGGGATCCTCCTCGCGAACGGGCAGCTCGAGGACGCGGGCAGCGTGCTCGCCGACGCGCGGCTCCTCCCGGTGATCGGAGCGGTGGCGCTCCTCGTGGTGCGGGACGCGGTGCTCGACATCGCCCGCTGGTCCCTCGCCCTCCGCGCGCTCGGCCACCGAGTCGCCGCCCTCCCCCTCGCCCGGGTCCACCTCGCGGGGGCTGCGGCCAAGGCCCTGCTCCCGGCGAAGCTCGGGGAGGGCGTGCGGGTGTGGATGCTCCACGAGGACCACGGGGTGCCGCTCAAGGACGGCGGGATCGCCCGGCTCGTGGCCGTCGGGGCGATCGCGGGGACGACGGCGGCGGCGTGGCTCGGCTCCTGGGGTCCGCGCTACGCAGCGATCGCCGCGACCGGCTGGGGGGTGGCCGTGCTGGCGGGGATCGCCTGGAAGCGCCTGCCGATCCTCGGCCTCGCCTGCGCTGCGGTCGCCTCGCTCCTCGCCGAGCTGGGGGCGTGGTGGCTCGCCTGGATGGCCGTGGGCCGGCCCGCGGTGACGGCGTCGGCCGTCCTCAGCGGGATCCTCGCGGGGCAGGTGCCGATCGGGCTGCGGGGCGTGGGGCTCCGGGAGTCCGCGCTGGCGACGCCCCTGGGGGACGCGCACGGGCTCTCGATGGCGTTGCTCGTGTCGGCCGCCGAGCTGCTGTCCCTGGCGGCGATCGTCACGCTGGGAGCGGCGCTCTCTCGGGGACGACCCACCCCCGGCGGTCCGAGTGGATCCAACGAGCCGGATTCGAAGCGTATTCCGCTGGCGACGGCAGAAACACCTCGGGTATGGTCGCGCCCAGAGTAGATACCTACCCGGAGAGCCTCTCATGTCCCGTTCCCGTCAGACGATTCTCGCCCTCGCGTTCGCCGTGCCTCTCGGCGCGGGCTGCGGTGACCAGGAGCCCGCCCCGGTCGCCGAGACCGAGGCCCCGGTGACCCAGGTCGCCGCCGAGGGCTGGGACGCCCGCTTCTCCGCCATGGAGGGCGCCATCCAGGGAGCCGACGGGCTCTCCGCCATCAACGCGGAAGAGAACGCGTTCGAGGCGATCCGCGAGTCGCTCCTCAGCCCGCTCCAGCAGGCCCTCGCCGCGCGCGATGTGGCCGCGGTCGGCGCCCTGATCGGCAACGGGTTCCCCGCCGCCGGCGCGGAGGGCGCCTCCTCTGACGGGATCACCGCCCGCCCCTGGACCGGCAGCGCCGACGCGACCACCTGGCTCTCCGCCTGGACCGACGTCAGCGGCGTCGCCCTCGACGTGGAGAAGATGGTCCCCACCGACGGCGGCTTCACCCTCGACGTGCGGATCGACGTCCGCGGCGTCGGCGCGAACGGCGCGCTGCGGCAGGACCGGGGCGTCGTGAAGCTCTCCGTCGCCGGCTCCGGTGCGTCCTGGACGGCCACGTCGCTGACCCCCGCGGGCGGCACGACCCTCATCGCCGACGCTGGCCGCACCCCGGCCTTCGCCGACGGCACCGCGGTCACCGCGCTGAGCGAGGTGCCCATCCAGCCCCGCCGCGAGGCGATCCGCCGCGGCGGCTACGCGCTCGCCGTCGCCGACTACGACGGGGACAGCCGCCCCGACGTGCTCCTCGGTCACCTCGGCCCGATGCAGCTCCTCCGCAACACGCCCGACGGCTTCGTCGACGTGACCAACGAGGTGGGCCTGCGCAGCGAGGACGTCGTGAAGGCGGCGGGCTTCGCCGACCTCGACAACGACGGCGACCGGGATCTCGTCGTCGTCCGCTTCGACATCGACGACCGGGACAACCTCGACGACGTCGAGCTCTACGCGAACGACGGCAACGGCCACTTCGAGCACAAGGCCGGCGCCCTCCCGCGGGACATCCAGTACGACCACGCGATGCCCCTGGCCATGGCCGACTTCGACAAGAACGGCTTCGTGGACGTGTACATCGGCTTCCCCGGCAGCCGCGACTTCACCAACGACCTCGAGGACGCCACCCGTGAGGGCCTCACCGCCCAGGGCCTCTGGCTGAACAAGGGCGAGTGGAGCTTCGAGGAGACGAAGCCCGAGCAGGTCATGGCCCAGCTCGGCCAGCCGCTCTTCCCCCACTCGGCGCTCGTCACCGACCTCGACGGGGACAACACCCCCGACCTGATGGTCATCGACGACAGCAAGCTCGACTCGGTCACCTACCTCAACAAGGACGGCAAGCTCATTCCCTCGAACGAGGCCACCGGCATCCAGTCCGGCGGGTACGGCATGTCCGCCACGTCGGGCGACTTCGACGGCGACGGCCTCGTGGACATCGCGGTCACCCGCATCGAGCTGCTCGCCAGCCGGCGCGTCACCCGCTCCTGGGCCGACCGCGCCCCCGAGGGCAAGGTGGGCGAGGCGCTCGGTCGCATGGCCGAGGACCTGACGGGCACGGTGCTCTACCGGAACCAGGGTGACGGCTCCTTCGCCGACGTGACCGACTCGGTCGGCCTCGACTGGACGGGGCAGGCCCCCGCCGGCGTGTCCTTCATCGACTACGACGCCGACGGCGACCTGGACCTGTACGTGGCCAACGGCCTCTGGACCGGCACCGGGCGCGAGGTGGACTCCCTGTTCACCCGCCTCGCGCTGCTCCAGGACGTCGACGAGGACCTCGTCGAGATGGCCGAGGAGGCGCTTGACCACCCCGCCGACGACAAGGAAGGCTCGGGGGAGGGCGACAACCCCTTCATGGACCTCCTCGCCGCCCACCCGGCGAACCGCGCCGACGGACGCTCCTTGACCTTCGCGGGCAACGAGCGCAACCGCCTCTACCGCAACGACGGCGGCACCTTCACCGAGGTCGGCTACTTCGAGGGCGCGGATCGCCTCGAGGACGGCTACGTGGCCGCCGCCGCGGACTTCGACGGTGACGGCCGGCAGGACCTGCTCCTCCGCAACTGCGACCCCGCGCCGGGTCACACGTTCCCCACGGTCGTCCTCCTCGACAACCAGCGCCAGGACGTGCACAGCCTGACGGTCCACCTCGAGGGCACGAAGTCCAACCGGGACGGCATCGGCGCCCTCGTCGCTGTGCGGGTGGGTGACCAGTGGCAGCGCCGGGAGATCCAGGCGACCGCCGGCGCGCTCCAGAGCGAGCCCGCCGCCTACTTCGGGCTCGGCGCCGCGACGCAGGTCGACGAGATCGTCGTCACCTGGCCCTCGGGCCAGGTCGACCGCATCGGCACCACCCACGAGGGCCGCGCGCGGCTCATCGAGGGCAGCGGCAAGCTCGACTGGCTGAGCGAGGCGCCCGCGCCGACCAAGCCCTCCGCCGGCTGACCATCCCTCAGTGACCGAGAGCCGGCGGCCCGGCCTCCGGCCCGGACTCGCGACCGCGGCGGGAGCCGTGGTCGTGGTCTGTATGTACCTGGCCGCGTGGCGCCAGGGCTTCTACGTCGAGCACCTCGGCTTCGTCGAGGACCGCGTGGGCGAAGGCTCGACCTTCGACATGGTCACCGGGGGTGGGTCGCTCTTCCTGTGGCTCATGCGCGCGGCCCGTCCCTTCGGGACTCTCGGCGCGCTCCTCGTCATCCACGCCGTCCTCGATCTGGCGATGGTGCTGTTCTGGTCGCGCGCGGCACACCGGCTGGTGCCGTCGCCCGTCCTCAGCACCCTGATCCTCGCGACGTTCTGGGTGCCGAAGGCGCACGCCGCCGAGAACTCGGCGCTCGTCGTCTTCCCCGCCGCGCTGCTCTTCCTGGCGACGCTGCGGGCCCACGAGGACGCGACGCCCCGCGCCCTCGCCGCCGTCGTCGGCAGCGCGCTGCTCACGATCCACCTCAGCATCACCGGCCTCCTCGTGATGCCGACGGTGTTCCTCGCCGTGGTGGTCCGTCCCGACCGCACGGTGCGCAAGCCCCTCGCGGCGGTGGCCGGCGTCGTCGTCCTCGTGGGCACCATCGCCTTCTTCGCGAGCGGGGCCGCCGACGGCGCCATCGAGATGGTGACCAGGATCTACGACGACATCTTCCGCCCGCCGCGCATGACCGCCCGGTGGGAGTGGATGCCGCTGCGCCTCTTCCTGAACCCCCTCGTGCTGCTCGGGGGCTGGGTCGCGGTGCGGGAGGACAGCCTGCCGCTGCGCCTTGCCCTGGTCTGGTACTTCGCGGCCCTGCTCCCATCGGCCCTGGTCGCGGCCTACGGCGAGATGGCGGCCTACCACGCGGCGGGGCTGGCGCCGGCCTGGGCGATCCTCAGCGCGGCGGGGGTCAAGCGCCTCCTGAGCGAGGCCGAGACGCGGATTGGCCGTCCTCCGGGCTCGCTCCTGCCAGCGACGGCCGCCGTGATCGTCGCGGGGGCCGTGATCTGGGCGGCCCTCCCGACCCGCAAGCCGCCCCCGGAGTTCGCCTGCTGGACCGTCCTGGACCAGGCGCCTCCGTGCCGCTCCCGAGAGCTCCAGGCCCGCCTGGACCAGCTGCGGGCCCTCGACGCGCTCGACCCCACGGAGGAAGCGGTGTTCTACGGAAGCCACGGCGCCTGCCTGACCGGGGCCTGGACCTGGTTCGGGGGGGCCGAGGTCGAGCGCCCTGCGCGCATGCTCCTCATCGAGCGCGACCACGCCACCGACGCCCTCGCGGAGACGCTGGGAGGCTGGCTGACCGAGGACCTGATCGTCGTCCCGAACGTGATCCCCATGTGGCTGAACCGGGTCCCACCGCCCGAGGCCCCCGCGCTCGTGTCGCGCGTGGCTCCCGGGCAGGTGCTCCGGTGGGCCTACGTCGCCATGGAGTCCGACCGGCTGTTCGGCCCTCACCTCGGCGAGCCGCACCTCGCCGCCCCCTACCTCGACGGCGCCTGCTGGGGTCTGCCCTCGGGGCCGAGCATGGCGGAGATCGCCGCCGGGTGGACCATCGCCGATGCCCCGACCCCGCCCGACCCGGACTACTGGAACACGACCCCGGGCTGGCTGAACCACGCGGACAACATGCGCTTCGAGACCGTGATCATGATCCCCGGGCCGGCGCCCTGATCCCGCCAGCGACCGCGGCGGTCAGGTCCAGCGCGCGGCCACCGGCAGCGCATCGAGCCCTCCGGCGAGGAGTCGATTGAGCTCGATCGTGTTGTTCCGCCAGCAGCCCTCGGTGCAGTGCCCGGCGCGCTCGAGGCGGTCGAGCCAGACGCCGAAGTCGCGGACGCCGGGCGACGGGGGCGGGTGGGGCGCGTACGGGCGGTCACAGGCGACGACGCGCCCGTCGGACAGGACCCGCGCGAACCGGACCCCAGCGCCACAGTCCACCGGCGACGCATCGGGCCACCGGCGCAGGATCCGCAGCGTCCCCACCGAGTTGGCGATGCGACGGTCCCCGCCACCCTTCGCCGCGATCAGGCCGTCGATGACGGCGCGGTAGGCCTCCGTCGCCGGCCGCGCCGCGTCCACGCCATGCTCCGCCACGTCGTGGCGCACCTCGATGGGGTTGAAGCTGACGGTGCAGTCCAGCCGCGAGACCACGTCGAGGACCTCGTCCACCCGCGCGACGACGCCGGCCGTCAGCACCGTGTTGAGCTGAACCCCGATCCCCGCCGCCCGCGCGACGTCCAGGGCCGTCACCACCGCGTCGAAGGCGCCCTCGCCCCGCACGGCGTCGTGCAGATCCGGCGGCCCGTCGAGGCTGATCTTCACCCGGTTGATGCCCCGCAGCTCATCGATCCGGGCCGGGAGCAAGCGCCCGTTCGTCGTGATGCGCGTGAGGACCCCGCCGTCGCGCAGGATGGCCACCACCTCGCCCAGGTCCTTGCGCAGCAGCACCTCGCCTCCGCACAGGTTCGCCCCGAGGACGCCCTCCCGGACCATCGCGTGGGCATACGCACGCGCCTCGTCGGCCGTGAGCTCGTCGCCCGGCGCCCGCCAGCACCCACAGTGATCGCAGGTGTAGTTGCAGCGGTCGGTGAGGGCCCAGGTGAGAAACCACGGAGCGCGGCCCGAGGTCAGGCGCCGGACGACCGGGCGCACGACGGCGAGGCGCTTGCGGGCGGTGGTGACGAGATCGGAGAGGCGGTCGATGCGCCGAGGATAGACGGCGCCGCGAGCCTCAGCGCTGCGAGGGTGCCGGACGGTGGGTGGGACGGAGACGCACGAGCTCCACGACCTCGTCCTCGGCGATCTCCGGGCGGCGCCGGGTGAGCATCCAGGTGCCGCCGTCCTTCTCCCGGGAGTGCTGCCGACACTCCAGCTCCGGGCAGGTGCGGGTGAGGACGGCATCGAACTCGGGCTCCTCTCCCGGCTCGAACTCGACGTAGAACAGCCCTCCCCAGTCCTCCGGCGGCATCCCGTCCCAGGCGGTCAGCCCCTCGAGGATCGGAGCGCCGCCGACGCTGAGCTCGGGCGGCAGGTCGTCGAGGAGGACGACGCGGGTCTCGGTCGACGGCCTGCGGACCGCTCCCTGCGTGATCGCCTCCCAGTCCCACACCGGAGCGAGGCACCGGGACAGGCTCCCCACGAAGGTGAGATCGAGCTGCTCCTCGGGCGTCCATCCTGCGGCTCCGAGGGCATCGACCACCTGGCGCAGGTCGCGGGGAGCGCACACCCCCGCGTCCATCGCCGCGCAGCGCACGGGCCCGTCCTCTCCCCGCCACGTCGGTGCGCGGGCCGTGTGGACGGTCGCCAGCGCCGACAGGACCACCGCGGCGACGACGAGGACCGGCACGGCGCGGTCCCAGCGACCGAGGACGCGATCGAGCGTGAGGCCGCCGAGGATGGCCAGGGGCGCGACCGCGCCGGCCAGGTGGTACCGGTCGCCGGGACCCAGCGGGAAGAGGACGAAGGCGACGCACGGGACGAGCCAGATGGCGAGGGCCTGCAGGGTGGCCCGGGGCAGGAGCCGATGGGCGCCGAGGGCGAAGCCGACGGCGGCGAGCAGGGTCGACGGCCACAGAAGGAACTCGAGGACCAGGCCGAACTGGAACCCCGAGGCTCCCCCTCCCGCCTCGAGGACCCGCAGCCAGGGCTCCGGGTCGGAGATCGCGATGGCCAGGGGAAGCAGCGCGAGCCCGATGACGGCGACCAAGAAGCCGACGGGTCGGCGACCCCGCTGCTGTGCGATGAGCCAGCCGAAGGCGAACACCGCAGGGGCGACCACGAGGCTCAGATCAAGGACGACGACGAGGAGCACGGCGGCGGCGACCAGGCGCCGACCCCGCAGCGGAGGACCGAGGAGGAGGGCGACCAGCGGAGGCGTCACGGCGACGGACGCGGCGCTGTTCTCGAACAGGAAGACCTTGAGGAGGGGGTCGGCGGCGATGAGCAGCGCAGTCCCCCAGACCGCCGCTCGGGGCAGGCTCCGCGGCGCGAGGAACCAGAAGCCGAGGAGGCCGGCGAGGTCGAGGAGCGCGTGCACCGGCTGGGTCCCCCACCAGGGAACCCCCACCCGCGCCGAGACCCACCAGAGGCCCGGGTGGAGCACCCCTCCCCCGGTGACCAGCGAGGACGCGCGCACCTCGCCGGCGCTCCAGGCCCGCAGCTCCCGGCCGATCTCCTCGAAGTGCTCGAACCCGGCGTCGCCGAGCCAGGCCCGCACGTGTTCGAGGACCACCAGGGCGACGAGGAGAGCGAGCAGCGCGACCGGCCGCGCCGCCCCGTCAGCCGCCTCCCCCGGCGGGGGAGTCAGGGGCTCGGCTGCAGCCACGGGCGGGCCACCTCCGCGACGCGGTCGACGTCGTCCGTACGGAGCGCAGGATGGCAGGGCAGCTGGACGACCTCGCGGGCGGCCCGAGCCGCTTCAGGGCAGGCCCCCCCGCTCAGATCCGTGGCGACGCCCCGCCCCACGTCCACGCGCGCGCGGCGGGCCGCGCGGAACAGTCCGTCCGGGTCCGTGGCGCGCGCCACCACCTGGTACCAGGCGGGCTCAGTCCCCTCCGCCACCTGGGGGAGGGCACACCCCGCCAGTGCCCCGCGGAGCCGCTCCGCGAGGGCCCTCCGAGTCGTCACGTGCGCCGTGAGCTGGTCCAGCCCCCGCCGGCCGACCTCGGCCTGCGCTGCGTGCAGGCCCGCAGCGTGGTTGCCAGCCTTCGTCTTGCCCTTCTTGTACCGGGCGATCAGGTCGGCGTCGTCGTCGCCGCCGAAGACGGGCCAGGCCGCGGCGAAGCCCAGGGGCGTCCCCAGCGCCGCTTCCACGTGCCCCAGGGCGACCTTGCGGAGGAGGCGACGGCCGTCCGCGGCGACGAGCTGCGCGCGCGCCCTGCGGAGGTGGTCGGCGAGGGTCTCGTCGTCCGTGAGGGCGAGCCCTCCCCCGAACGCCGGCAGGATCTTCACCGTCTCGAGGCTCGTGTACCCGGCGTCGGCGAGCCCGCCGACCCGCCGTCCCCCGCTCGTGGCCCCCGCCGCCTGGGCGAAGTCCTCGATCACGGCCAGCCCTGCGGGCTCCGCGATGGCGCGGATGGGCTCCAGTCGCTGGACGAGCCCGAAGAGGTGCGTCGCGATCACCGCCCCCGGGCCATCCTCGACCGCGCGCGCCAGCGACGCCGGATCCATGAGCAGGGTCGCCGGATCCACGTCGACGAAGACAGGCCGCAACCCCAGGTCCCGCACGACGGTGGGGACAGCGTGGAAGGTCAGGGCGGGGAGGTAGACCGGAGCGCCGTGAGGGAGCTGCAGCCCCTCGAGGATCAAGCGCTGGGCGAGGCGGCCGGAGCCCACCGCCGTCGCGTGTCGGACCCCGAAGAAGCGGGCGGCGTCCTCTTCGAACCGCGCGACCGCGTCTCCCCCTCGGAGGGCGCCGGAGAGCAGCCCCCGCAGCGTCCCGCGGGGTCGGTGCACGCCCCGTCGGGGGAGCGGCAGGGACCCGAGGAGGCTCACGTCCGGGCAGGCCTCCGGATCCCCACGAGCCGCAGGGCGCCGAGGCCTGCGTCGAACTGCCCCGCCATGATCCGGTTGAGCTCCAGGGAGCCGAGGAACCCGCAGCCACCGCAGTCCACGGCGGGCAGGCGCTCGAGGGCCCCGGCGACGCCGTGCTCGCGCAGGCTCGGGATGGGCCCCTCGTAGGAGATCCGGTCACACGGCACCACGTCGCCGTTGGCCTCGATCATCACGAACGCCTTGCCGGCCACGCACTGCACCCCGCCGAAGTCGGGCCAGGCGCGGATGGCTTCGAGGGCCCCATGGGTGTTCCGCAGGAGCTCGGGCTCCTTGGAGCTGACCTCCTGGAGCAGGTCGACGACGCCGAGGAAGGCCTCCTTGTCCGGGAAGGTCGAGCGGGTGGTGCGGTGGGCGTGGCCGTGGTCGATCACCGGCTGGAAGGCGATGCGCGCACCCTGCTCCCGCGCGAAGTCGAGCAACCACGGGACCTCGGGGAGCGCGTCCGCCGTGAGGGTCACCGTCAGCATGAAGGGCTTGTCGAGCTCGCGCAGCAGCTCCATCGCGGCGAGCAGCTCATCGAAGGCGCCGGCGTAGCCGCGGATCCGGTCGTGGACCTCCGGGCGGCCGTCGAGGGACAGCTTGAACAGGTCGATGCGGGGCAGGACGTGCCGCCAGCGGTCGAAGCGATGTCCAGTGGAGTTGAGGCCCAGGGAGAGGCCTTGATCGGCCGCCCCACTGACGATCGCACCGAAGTCCTCCCGCAGGGTCGGCTCGCCCCCGGAGATGGACACCCGCCGCGTCCCCAGGCCCGCGAGCTCCTCGAACACCGCCAGCCACTCGTCCGTGGACAGCTCGTCCGTCGGCGTGTGCCAGAACGAGCAGTACCGGCAGCGGCTGTGGCAGCGGTTCAGGAGGTTCACCCGGACCGCGACCGGCACCTGATGGCCGAGGAAGCGCACCCGGGCGAGTCCTCCGGCAGCGCCGAGTCGGGAAGTCAGTCTCACGGGCTCCGTCCGTGGGGACGTACGCGTCCCCGTCGATGGACCGTAGCACCGGACTCCCTGTTGCCGCCGTCCCAACCGGCCGGGACAATGCCCGCATGGGACGACGCCGACAGCGGATCCGTGGCGCCATCACGAGCGCGCGCCTCGCGGCAGACCTCCTGCGGGTCCGGTCCACGCAGGAGCGGCGTCCCCTGATCGTGAGCTGGACGATCACCCACCGCTGCAACCTGCGCTGTGCCTACTGCGACGTCCCCCTCCAGAACCTCGAGGAGCTCGACACCGCCGAGGCCCTCGCCATGGTGGACGCGATGCGGTCCCTGGGGACCCGCGCCGTCTCCCTCACCGGTGGTGAGCCCCTCGTCAGGACGGACATCGTGGAGATCGTGGCCGCGCTCCAGGCGGCGGGGATGCTCGTGTCCATCAACAGCAACGGCACGTATCTGCCACGGCGGGCGGGCGTCCTGCGCCACCTGAGCCGCATGCAGCTGAGCCTCGACGGCCCCGCCCACGTCCACGACCCCATCCGGGGCCCGGGCTCCTTCGCCGAGGTGCAGACGGCCGCGCAGATGACGAAGGACGCCGGCCTGCCCCTCGTGCTCAGCGTGGTCCTGTCACGCCACAACCTGCACACCCTCGACGAGCTCGTGGACATCGCCCGCGCCTGGGGCGCGCGCCTCAGCTTCCACCCTGTCGGGCCCGTGCACGCCTTCGACCTGGACTACGAGGCCCAGCGTCCGACCAAGGCGGAGATGGTGGCCGCGCTCGACCACCTCGAGCGCCTCGCCCGCGCCGGGGCGCCGATCCTCGGCTCCCCGTCGTCGTTCGCCTACCTGCGCCACTGGCCCGAGGCGCCCCCGATCGCCTGCTTCGGGGCCCGGGCCATGGCGAAGCTCGCCGCCGACGGGCAGGTCTTTCCCTGCGCGATCCTCGAGCACCGCACCCAGGGCGGGGATGCCCGCGCCCAGGGCCTCGCCGCCGCCTTCGCCTCCATCGCGGACGACCCGCTGGCCTGCTCCGGGTGTCACTGCACGAAGACGCTTCAGCTGAACCGCGTGTTCTGGGACCTGCTCGACGCGGTGCCCTGGTCGGCCCGCGCCCTCCTCACCCGGGCGGAGCCCCGAGGCGTGCCAGGTCGAGCCTGACGAGGCCGCACTGGCTCCAGCCGTAGGCGAGCCCCCGCGCGGGGTCCACCGCGATGTCCTTCACGTGCCCGCCCACCCGCACCGCCGCCCGCGGCGCGAGGGTCTCGAGGTCGATGGCGCGGATCGTCCCGTCGTAGATGCTGGAGACGAGGAGCAGGTCCCGGCTCGAATCGATGGCGAGCGACCGCGTCCCGAGCCCGGTGGGGAGCGTGGCGATCACCTCCCAGCGGGCCAGGTCCACCACGTAGACCCGTGAGGTGTAGAACCCCACGACGAAGGCGCGACCTCGCTCCTCGTCGACCACGAGGTCGTAGTTCGCACCGGCCAGGGTGAGGGAGCGGGTGGGCCGCAGGGAGCCACGGTCCAGCTCGGCGAGGCGGGAGCCGCCCCACAGCGACGTCATGAACACCCGCCCGTCGGAGGTGACCTCCACCTCCCCGAAATCCCCGTGCTCTCCGCGCTCGTAGCGCACCGCCCGGGACGTCCAGTCGCGGGGGTCGAGGACATGCAGACCCGCCTCGTACTCCCAGCCCATCAGGAGCTGGCCGCCGATGGGATCCCAGCCCACGGCGCCGATCCAGCAGCTGTCCGGCAGCGTCATCGCCTGCTTCACGTGGCGCCCGTCGGCGTCGATGTGCACGAGGAGCGAGCCGAAGTCGGCCGGGTCCGGGCAGCCGCCCGCGGGGGGGATCTCGGGGTTCGTGTATCCGTAGAGCGTCACGAGGGTGCTGACGAAGCTCCCGTCGGGCAGGCGGACGAGCTCCTCGGGGAAGCCGGGGAGTCTCCCCGGCGGCTCGGCGTCGACGGGAGCGCCGGGGATGCCCCCCGGATGGACGGGCTCGATCGGCCCTGGTGGGTCGAGGGCGATGCGCTGGAGGGTCCCCTCGAACCGGTTCGCGAGGAGGGCCGCGCTGCCGTCCTTCGTCAGCTCGACCCGGAAGAGCTGCGAGGTGGTGGCGATGCGCTCGGCCCCGGAGCCGGGCGCCGGGCACCGGAGCACGCGCAGCGCGTACGTCTGCCCCAGCAAGCAGCCGACCAGGGCCGACAGGACGAGGGCGGTCGTCCCCCAGGGCCTCCGGGGCAAGACACCGAGGGGCTCGGCGAGCCAGGCGCCGCCGAGGGCGGCGACCCCCATGGGCGCGATGAACCAGAGGGGAGACTGCTCCTCGCCAGCCGCCCCGCTGGCCGCCATCGCGGCGAGGGCACCGAGGAGGGCGGCCCCTGGCAGGTACCTCGAGGAGACCCCGAGCAGCAGGAGGGCCCCGGCGATCACGCCGACCTGGAGCGCGGCGAGCGGGACCCGCGGATCCCCCCCGTCGAGGCGGAACCAGGCGCCGAGATCGGCGAGGACGGGATAGGAGGGCTGGGCCTGCAGCAGGAGGACCAGCCACGCCACGCACGCGACGGACGCGGACGCCCCGAGCACCCAGGCCCCGACACCGTCCGGGGCCAGGCGACGCCGCACGAGCCCTCCTCCGCGCCCCCCGAGAGCGAACCCCGCCGCCCCAGCCACGAGGAGCCCCACGAGGGCCCCGCGCTCCATCAACCCCGCGACGGCGAGGCCCGCCACCGGGCCGAGGACGACGACCGGGGCGAGGCGGGACCGACGCCCCAGGGCGACCGCGAGCACGGCGAGGACGGCGACCAGCGGCTTGAGCCACGCGTAGTCCCCGTCGAGGGTCCGGGCCGCCGCGGCGGCGAGGGCGAAGAGCCCGTTCTCGAGCGTGGCGGCCCCGGGGAGCGGGACCCGCAGGTACAGGTCCGCGTAGACCCAGAGCAGGGGCAGGGCGCACAGCCCCGCCAGGACCCGGCGCCTCAAGGGCGACGCTCCCGCTTCGTCGCCTCCTGCAGGTCGAGGCGCTGGAGGCCGCACTGGCCCCACAGGTACGCGAAGCCGCGCGCCTCGTCGACGGCGATGTCCTTCACGTGGCCCCCCGCGGGGTACCGGCGCAGCACGCGGCCCGTCGCCGCGTCCGAGACCTGGACCTTCCCGTCGTAGAGCGACGAGGACACCACGAGCCCCCGGGAGGAGTCGACGGCGAGCCCCCGCGCCCCGAGACCGGTGGGGATCCGCCCCACGAGCTCGAGGGTGTCGGCGTCGAGGATCCGAATCCGGCTCGCGTAGAAGCTGCTCAGGAAGAGGCGCCGCGAGACCGGGTCGTGGGCGACGACGTAGTGCCCCCCGCCCACGAACGCCCGGCGGCGGACCTCCAGATCCGCCACCCCCAGCTCGTGGAGCCACGGCGACGTCCACAGCGACGCGGTGAACAGGCGGCTCCCGTCCGGGTGGAAGGCGATGGACTCCACGTCGCCGAGCTGGTCGCCGCCGGGCGCGGCTTCGACGTCCTCCCGATGGATGCCCCCCGCCCGAGGGCGCCAGCGGAAGAGGCCCCAGGGCCGCTCGCACCCGACGTAGAGCGCGTCCCCGTGCCACTCGAGCGCGCTCGTCCAGCAGAGGTCGTGCATCGGGGCGAGATCGAGGACGGAGCCTCCGTCCCCGCTGAGGGTCAGGAGCGCGGCCCGGATCGGGGGGCGGTCGCCGTCGGTGTGCCCGAGCCAGGTGGTCTCGTCCCGCATGGAGAGCATCACGAAGAAGCGGCTGGGGTCCGGCGCCCAGGCGAGATCCTCGGGCGCGGCGAACGGGATCGTCTCCGTCGCCCAAGTGGCGAGCTGGTAGGCGGTGCCGATGGGACCGGGGTCCGGCGCGAGGGACAGCGTCTCCACCCGGAGGCGGCTCCGCACGCTCATCACGGCGTGGCTCGCGTCTCCGTTTGTCTGGAGGCGGAAGACGCCGGCCGTGTCTCCCACCACCTGCAGCTCGGGGAAGTCCTGGGCCTCGGGGCACTCGAAGATGCGGGCGGAGTAGGCATGCCCGAACAGGAACAGGGCTCCGAGCAGCGCCGGCGTCGCCCCCACCACCCAGCTCCGGGGATCCCAGCCGGGTCGGACCCGACCGAGGGCGGCGAACCCCCAGGTGGCGGCGCCAGTGGCGGCGAGGCAGGTGATGACGCCGAGCTCCCAGCTCACCGGGTCGCGGACCAGGAACCCATGGACAGCCCAGACCGCGAGGCCCGCGGGAGCGGCGAGGAGCCACCGCAGGTCGCGCGCGCCCAGCGCGGACCAGCTCGCAGCCGCCACGACGACGCCCGCCGCGCCCAGGACGGTCATCGGCTGGATGGAGTCGTGCCGCACCGCGGCGCCGATCGCCTCGAGGAGCGGGTAGCCCTCCGGCACCGAGAAGACGAGGGAGTACGGGTAGTAGAGGCAGAGCAGGCAGCCGGCGCCGATCCAGGGGGCCCAGGCCCAGCTGGGGAGGAGCGCGCCGCCCGCGCGCGGCGGGTCGGAGGTGCCCGCCGCGACCACGAGGGCGGCGACGAGCCCGGCCGCCAGCGACCGCTCCATGAGGAAGGCCACCCCGAGCGTCAGGGCGACGCCCGCCGCTCCCCCCAGCGCCGAGAGCCGCCAGAACCAGGTCCGCGCGCTGCGGACGGGCGCGGTGGCCAGTGCGAGGATCACCCAGGACCGAGCCAGGAGCTCCAGGGGCGCCTCGAAGTCCTCTCCGAGCAAGGCGAGCGGGCGGGTGACGCCCTGGAACGCCCAGTAGGTCAGGTGGCGCGCTCCGGGCAGATCGACCCGGAAGAAGAGGTCGGCGTAGACCCACGCCGCGACCGCCAAGACCACTCCGACCGCAACCCGCAGGGCGCGGGCCGACGACGACAGCGCGGCCGTCTGAGGAGCGGACATGGGCGCAGGCTACCCGCCGCCGTCGCCGGGCGGGGCCGACCCGCCTCTCGCTATCGTGCCGACGTGGGCTTCCTCGACCTCTCCACGGACCGGCGGGCGCTCGTCGCGCTCCTCCTCGTCATCGCCGCGTTCTGCGCCCCGATGTTCCTCGTGGACGGCATGCGTCAGGGCGACGACTTCCGGGACGAGGACTGGCTGCACGACATCTCCTTCTCGTTCTTCCTGGTGGAGGGGGTGAAGGACGGGGAGCTCCCCCTGCGGAGCCACCTCGTCGGCGGGGGGTATCCGATCCTGGGTCACCCCTCGGACGGGACGCTGTCGCCCTTCTCGTTGCCGTTTCTCATCCTCCCCCCCGAGGGGGCGGTGCGCCTCAACCTGTGCGTCCTCCTCCTGCTCGGGAGCCTCGGGGTCTTCGGGATCGCCCGGGAGTCGCTCGGCCTGGACCCCCCGGCCGCGTTCGCGGCGTCCGCGGCCTTCGCGGTGTCGGGTTGGTTCCCGTCGATGATGCTCACGGGGTTCTACGTCCAGGCCTTCTACCTGCTGACCCCGCTGGCGCTGTACCTGCTCCTGGAGGGCTCCGCGCGCGCGGCCGCCGGGGCCGGCCTGGTCCTGCTTCCGGTGCTGCTCCAGAGCGGGCCGGGGATCGTGGCGATCCTCCACTTCCTCGCGGTGGCGACGCTCCTCAGCGACGCGGTCCAGGCCTTGCCGGGGACGGCCGACGAGCGGTCCGCGGCGACGCCTCGGACGGTGGCGCTCCACCTGGCCGGCGTGCTGGCTGCGTCGGGGGTGGTGAGCGGGGTCTCCGCGCTCCTGGGGGGCGTGGCGGGGGTGCTCACGGCGGGGGTGATCGTGGGGCTGGTCGCGTGGCGCCTCCCGTCTACCCGCCGGACCTTCGGCCGCCTGGTGCTCGTCCTCGCGGTGCTGCTCAGCGTGGGCGCGGCGAAGACGGCGTCGGTCCTCGAGCTGAGCCAGCGGGCCAACGACTTCTTCGCCACGACCGCGGACGACACGTACCCCTTCGCCACCGCCGAGGACTCGGAGCGCCGCTTCTACTACGGCGTCACCTCCTTCCTGCGGCACGTCCAGCTCCCCCTCGAGGAGGAGACGCTCTACACGCTCAACTTCCCTCACGCCGAGGAGTACGCGCCGCTGGCGGTGACGGCACCCGTCGCCCTCGCGTTCGTCGTCGCGTGCGTGGTGGGCTGGCGCCGCATGGCCCCCTGGGCGCTCGTGTTCGCCCTGTACCTCGCCCTGTGCTTCGGGCCCCACGGCCTCGGGGACCCCTACCGCTGGTTCGTGTACTGGCTGCCGGGGTTCGGCGTGATCGGGGACCCCTACAAGTACTTCAACTTCTTCCTGGTGATCGCCATCTGCCTGGGGTTCGGGGTCCTGGTGGAGCGGGGCCGGGCGCGGACTCCGAAGGCCTTGCCCCTGGCCCTGATCGCCCTCCTCTGGCCCGCGGTGCAGAACGCGCCGCTGTGGCTGACGCTGTTCGGAGAGGAGGCCGAGGCGCTCGACCCCGTCGACGGCTTCACCCAGGTCCGGCTTCGGCCCCCGGAGGACATGTCGGGATACAACCACCCGGAGATGTACCGGGAGAGCTTCCGACCCGACCCCGTCCGCGAGTACTTCACCATCCCCGCGGGGATCGGGATCGTGAACTGGTACGCGGATCTGTACCTGCCCGAGCACGCCGAACCCGCCTGGGAGATGGACCAGGAGTGGGTCGAGTACCCCAACGAGGACTACCTCGGCGAGATCCACGGGGACGCCTGCGAGGTGGTCGACCCGGTGTTCACGCAGAACACGATCCGGGCGAGGGCCGAAGGGGCTGGCTCGTGCGAGATCGTGGTCAACCAGGAGTTCGTGCCCGGGTGGGTGGCGAGCGATGGCGCGACCGTGTCCGAGCGGGACGGCCTGCTCCTCGTCGAGGTGGAGGCTCCCGCCGACTTCATCCTGCGCTACCGCCCGCGCTGGCTGCTCGGCGCCCTGGCCGTGTCGGGGCTCTCGCTGCTGGTGTGGGTGGGGTGGCTCGCCGCCCCCCGGCGCCGAAGGACGTAGACTGCGGCGGATGAGCGACCAGCTCCCCGACAAGGCGCCCGGCGACGCGCCCGACGACGAGCCGATGGACGAGCTCCCGGTGGAGCTCGGGGACTCGGCGATCGAGCAGCTCTCGGAGGACGACTCGGCGCTGCGCCGGATCCCCGATCTCGATGCTCTCCCCGAGGTGTCCGTGGAGCCGTCTCCCCCGGCGACGGGCGAGGAGGGGGAGCTGGATCTGGGGCTGGGGCAGTGGCCGCTTCCCGAGGACGAGTTCCCTCCGCTGTCGGCGTCGAACCTCCAGGCCGTCTCGGACGAGGACCTGGAGGGGCTGGCGGTGCCGAACCTCGCTGGGACGGCAGGTGAGGAGAGCGGGGGCGAGGGCGACGTCGAGGACGATGCCGAGCGCGAAGGCGACGTCGAGGGCGAGGGCGACGTCGAGGGCGAGGGCGAGGGCGAGCGCGAAGGCGAGACCGCGGCCGACGAGGGCGAAGGCGACGTCGAGGGCGAGCGCGAAGGCGACGTCGAGGGCGAGCGCGAAGGCGAGAGCGCGGCCGACGAGGGCGAAGGCCAGGGCGTGGACGAGGGCGACGGCGCCGCCGAAGACGGGTCGGACGCCCCGGAGGCCCCACCGCCCGCGGACCTGCCGAACCCCGAGGAGATCGTCGACGACTCGCTCGACCCTCCGGTCGCCGCGATCCCCGTCCCCAACCGCGTCCTCGGCCGCTACGAGCTCGTCGAGGAGATCGGCAGCGGCGGCTTCGGCCGGGTGTGGCGCGCCGAGTCGAAGGGCCCCCTCGGGTTCGTGGAGGAGGTCGCGGTCAAGGTGGTCCACCCGGCCCTGGCCGCCTCCGACGAGCGCGCGCTTCTCACCCTGGCCGACGAGGCGCGGATCCTGTCGCGCCTGCGCCACCCGAACATCGTGGGCCTCCGCAGCTTCGAGAGCGTCGAGGAGGCGGGGCAGACCCACCACATCCTCGTCCTCGAGTTCGTCCGGGGCGTCACCCTCGAGGCGGTGTTCCAGCTCCTGGACCGCATGGGCCGCGCCATGCCCATGCCGGCCATCCTCACCCTGTGGGACGACGCCCTCGCCGGCCTCGACCATGCCCACAACGCGCTCGGCCCCCAGGGCGAGGACCTGTTCCTCGTCCACCGGGACCTCAAGCCCCCGAACCTCATGATCGACCGCCAGGGCACGCTGCGGATCCTGGACTTCGGGATCGCCTGGGCCCGGGAGCGGCTCGTGCGCACCATGGTCGGGACCACGAAGGGCTCCCCGCCCTGGATGAGCCCCGAGCAGATCCGCGGCGATCAGGTCGACGCGCGCTGCGATCTCTGGGTGCTCGGCTCCGTGATGTTCCGCCTCGTGACCGGTGAGTACTGGGTGCGGCCCGCCCGCCGACGCGAGGAGGCTGGCGACGTCCTCCAGACCCTCGCCAAGACGAAGTGGGACCATCGCCGCAAGGCCGTGGACGCCGCCCTCGGGCGCGGCGGGCGCCTGCCGCTGAAGCGCAAGGACCGCAAGCTCCTCGAGGAGATCCTGCGGCAGTCCCTGGAGCATCAACTCCCCAAGCGCTTCCAGAGCGCGGCGGAGCTGCGCGCCCTCCTCCCGGAGCTGTCCGAGTGGAAGCCCGCCGAGGGGCGCAAGGTCCTCGGCGCCCTGAGCCGAGGCATCATCAAGGGGCAGAACGCCATGGCCTCAGGCGTCGAGGAGACGCGGGCCATGAAGCCCGTGGAGCACCTGACGACGCCGGGCTCCCCCGTCCCGAAGCGCCCCGAGTAGCCCTGGCCCGGCTACTGGCCGTCGAAGGCCGCCACCAGCCGAAAGCCCACCCGCAGGCTCCGCTTGTCCGGCGGGGCGCTCAGGGCCGTCCCCAGCCCCCGGCTCCCGTTCTCCTGCCAGTCCCCGCCGCGGCACGCGCGGGTCCCGTCGGCGAGCATCTCCCGGCACCACTCCCGCACGCCGCCCAGGGCGTCGCGCATCCCGTAGACGGACTGGTCCATCCCGTAGGACGCCACCGGCTCCAGGCGCGGGCCGTCGGGCTGGGCACCCGCCCGGTTGCAGAATCCGGGATCGAAGGAGTCGCCCCACGGGTAGCGGCGCCCGTCGACGCCGCGCGCTGCCTTCTCCCACTCCAGCGTGCTGGGCAGCCGCAAGGAGACCCCGATCTCCATCGACCGGTGGGCTGCATACGCGATGGCGTCCCGGCAGCGCACCCCCACCACGGGCAGCCGGAGCGCGGCGCGCCGCCCCCGCCCGACGGACACGTCGATCCCAAAGGCGTCGCCCCGGACCACGTAGCGCTCCCCTGAGCGCTCGAGGAGCGGCTCCCCGGATGGCGACCGCGGCATGCGGTCCTCCACCTGGCTCGGGCCCAGCCGCTCGAGGAACGCCGCGTACTCCCGGAAGGTCACAGGGAGCGCGTCGATGGCGAAGTCCCCGACGATCGCCTCCCGAGGCGCGCGGCCTCGGCCGTAGCGGGACCAGCCGCCGCCGTAGAGGAACGCCCCGCCGGCTACGAACACCATCCCCTCGGGGACGGCGTACTGGTCCGGCAGCCGGACGGACAGCTCCACCCCGCCGCTCCGGGGCATGCGCACCGGTAGCTGCGCCGCTTGGCGGTCGGGGGCCTCCACGAGGAGCAGGTGACGACCGCGGCGGATCGGCAGGTCGACGAGGGGAGTGGTGCCGAGGTCGCGGGCCTCGGTGGCCAGGAGCAGCCGGTCCTGCTCCTCGAAGCGGTGGATCCAGACCCGCGCTCCGGGGGGCTCGGACCGCAGCGTAAGCGTGGCGGTCCCTTCCAGCAGGGCCTCGGAGCCTTCGGGGTCGAGCGCGCGGATGTGGGTCGCGGTCCGGCGCATGGCCACGTCGTTGCCGGCGTCCTCCTGGGCGTCCAGCTGCGCCAACCACAGCGCCCGCAGCCCAGCGCGGGCGCCCTCGTGGCCCGGGAGCAGCTCCAGGGCCTGGCGATACCGCGCCTCGGCGTGCTCGAGCAGCTCCTCCCGCAGGTGATGCAGCTCGCGGACCTTGTCCTGCGCCTTCCACATGGCCCGCTTCGTCCCGATCCGGTCCCAGGGGACGACCGCGTCCTCCAGACGCTCCGCCGCGACCGCCGCCGAGGCCACCTCCTCGCCGAGCTCCACGTGCCGAGCGAGGAGCGCCTCCGCCTCGACGACCGCCCGCTGGGCGAGCTCGTCACGACGGCGTCGATCCGCCGCCCCCTCGAGGAACCACTCCACGTCCCGCGCCAGCTGGGCCGCCGAGGGCGTGCGGCGGTCCGGATCCGGGTGCAGCGCCCGCATGCAGAGGGCGTCGAGGACCACGGGGATGTCCCGGCCCGGCGCGCGCTTCGACGGCGGCACCCACTCCGCGGCCAGGGTGGCCGCGAGGAGCTCGTCGGGGGCGCGGCCGGGGACGAGGTGCTGCAGCGTGAGGATCTCGTAGAGGATCACGCCGAGGGCGAACACGTCCAGGCGTCGAGGGAGCACGAGCCGGCCGGGTGCCAGCAGCTCCGGCGCCATGTAGCCGGGCGTCCCCACCTTGATCCGCAGCGGGTCCGGGGCGGGCGCGTCCAGATCGTGCACCCGCACCGCCACCCCCCAGTCCAGCAGCTGCATGTCCCCGAAGTCGCCGATGACGACGTTGCTGGGCTTCAGGTCCCGGTGCACCACGCCGCGGCTGTGGGCGAACTCCACCGCCCCGCAGAGCTGGAGGAACATCGTGAGCAGACGGGTCCGAGACCAGCCGTCGTCCGTCCCCTGCTGCACATCCCGGAGCAGGTCCGACAGGGACCGGCCGGTCAGGCGTCGCATGGCGAAGAAGGGCTCGCCGCCGTCGGACTGGCCGAGCTCGTAGACGGGCACGATGTTCGGGTGGTCCAGCGAGCCCGTGAGGCGCGCCTCCGCGATGAACGCGCTGACGCTGGCCGGGTCCTGGGCGAGGTAGGGGGCGATCCGCTTGATCGCGACGCTGCGCCGCAGGTCGAGGTCCTGGGCCAGCTCGACGATGCCCATCGCGCCGCGGCCCAGCTCGTTCCCTACTTCGAAGCGCTCGGCGGTGGAGCTCAGGCCGGTCACGGGCGCCAGCGACTTCGCCGTCTCCCCCCACATCGCGGCGATCGCGTCGGTGGCGAGGGGGTCGTCCCAGTCTTCGTCGCTCACGCGGGCGCCGGGGCCTCGCGCAGCCGGATCACCACCTCGGTGCCGTCGTCCGAGCTGCTCATGCCGAGGGAGCCTCCGTGGGCCTCCGCGACGAGGCGGCACAGGACCGGCCCCAGCCCCCGGCTGCGCGGCAGCCGCCCGGTGACCGTCGAGTCCGGCGACGTCTGCATCCGGCGCACCTCGCGGGTGCTCAAGGGCTCACCGTCGTCGCGCACCGTGATGGAGACCCCGTCCCCGCTCCCCCGCGCCTCGATGGACACGCGGGAGCGGGCCGTGAGGGCGGCGTGGTCCAGGAGGTTCTCGAGCGAGCGGCGGAGGAGCCCCTCATCGAGGCTCAGGGGTCGCTCGAGCTCCAGTGTCCCCAGCTCCACGTCGATGCCGTACCGCGCGCCGATGGGAACCCAGCGCGTGTGCAGCGAGCCGAGCAGGCGGTCGATGTGGACCGGTCGTGGACGCAGGCGCAGCTTGCCCTCTGCCCCCCGCTGCACGTCGAGCAGGGTCCGGCGGGCCCGGTCGAGGCGGAGCTCGGCGGCGGCCAGGTCCTCGAGCGCCCGGCCGAGGCTGCTCGGCAGCTCCTCGCTCGCCTGGAGGGTCCCCAGCCGCGCCCGGAGCACGTTGATCGGTCCCTCCAGGTCGCCGAGGACGAGGTCGATCAGCTCCGCGCGCTGATCCCGGGACTTGTCCCGCTCGGCCCGCAGCCGCCCCAGCCGGAGCAGCGACCCCACCCGCAGCAACAGCCCCGAGCGGCGGATCGGCTTGGCGAGGACCTCGTCCGCGCCGACCTCCGTCGCGTCCTGGAGCGTCCCCTCGTCGGTCATCCCGGTGAGGAAGACGATGGGGGTGTCCGTGTGGGAAGGGAGCTGGCGGATCTGCTCGCAGGCCTCGAAGCCGTCGAGGTCCGGCATCATCCCGTCGAGCAGGATGAGGTCGAAGGGGTTGCTCCGCGCCGCATCCACCGCGGGGCCCCCGCCCTCCACCGCCACGACCTCGTAGCCCGCCGACCGCAGGATGCTCGCTACGAGCCCCAGGGACTGGACGTTGTCGTCGGCGACGAGGATGGAGGGAGAGTCCGCCACACGGCCGATGGTACACAGCCGACCACGCCCGAATCGGACGCGACGCGGGGAACTACCTCAGCGTGAGCGCGCCTCGGAGCCCCTGGCGGGCCTCACGCCAGGTGGCTGTAGGCCACGAACGCCGAGAGTCCCCCGAGGACGAGGTTCGGCGCGAGGTTCCCCCACTCGCTTCGCCGGACGTGCACGACGCCCGCGCCCGCCATCGTGAGCACGAGGCACGCAGCGGCTACGCCCGTGAGCACCGGCACGATGTCCAGCAGCACGGGCAGGATGAGCCCCAGCGCACCGGCCACCTCGAGGGTCCCGATGGCGCGGACGGTGCCGTCGGTGAAGTCCTCGGCCCAGCCGAGTCCCATCGCGATGATCTCCTCGCGGCTCTTGAGCGTCTTCATCGCGCCGGCCCCGAGGAAGGCGAGAGCGAGGAGCCCCTGAATGATCCACAGCGTCGTCGTCATCGTGATCGGTCTCCGTCGAAGGTCGACGTAGCGTAGCGTGGGGCGGTGACGCGTACCCTCGTCCTCCCGCTCTTCCTCTTGCTCCTGCTCGGGTGCGGCGGGGAGGCCGGGCTCGCCGGCTCCGCCCCCCGGCCTGTCGACGACGGCGGAGTCTGGTGCGCCGCTGCGAGCGGCCCTCCATCGGTGTCTCTGATCCGCGACGACGAGCGGCATGCGCCCGTCCAGGACGGGGACACCTACACGATCGAGCGGCGCATCCAGGGAGACGTGACCATCTTCGCCCCCCTGGCCTTCCGCGGGCTCGACGGCGGGACCCGGGTCGAGGACTTCTCCATCGTGTTCACCGACGACACCGGCGAGGAGCGGGGCGCCCGGCGCGCCGACGGGTTCATGCTGCCGTGCGAGGACGACGGCGAGGTCGCCGGGCACTGGTACGAGGTCTTCTTCGGGAACCCTGGGATCCCCGCGTCCACCTACGACGGGCTGATGGGGACCCTCGCGGTCGAGTTCACCCTGGGCGACGACCAGATCGGCGACGCGGTCAGCGTGATGCTGCGCGCGGAGTGATCCGCAGCACCCTCCCCCGGCCGTAGTCGGCGACGAGCACCTCGCCCGATGGCTCCGTGACGAACGTCACGGGCAACAGGTCCCACTTGCCGAGCGCGAACACGTCGGCATCGTCCACCGGTCCGTCGTCGGACGGGACGGGCACCCCCCACAGCCGCCCCGTCACGAAGTCGCCGACGAGGTAGCGCCCCGCAAGCGCGGGGATCGCCGCGCCCGTGTAGACCACGCCGCCGGTGATCGACAGCCCCTGGGGGTGCGGGTACTGCCAGAACGGCAGGATCGCGTCGTCAGCCTCGCACTCGGCGCCGGCGGGGAAGCACTGGCGCGCCTCGTGGTCGTTCCACCCCAGCGACGCCCCGCGCCGGGCGAACCCCACCTCCTCCCACAGGTCCTGCCCCACGTCGGCGACGATCAGCCGCCCGTCGGGGTGGAACGCGCCGCGCCAGGGGTTGCGCACTCCGTAGGCCCAGATCTCCGGCCGCACCCCGTCCTCGTCGACGAAGGGGTTGTCGCGGGGGACGTGAGGCGCCGGCGCGTCCACGTCGAGGCGCAGGATCGAGCCGAGCAGCGTCCCCCGGTCCTGGGCGTGACCGTGGATGTCGTCCTTGAGACCGCCGTCGCCGAGCGGGACGTACAGCATCCCGTCCGGCCCGAAGAGGAGCTGCCCGCCGTTGTGGTTCTGGTACGGCTGCGCGACCTGGAGGAGCCGCGCCCCGGGGGTCGCGGTGGCGGTCCGCAGGTCGCTCCCGGCCGGCACCGACCACTCCTCGACAACGGTGACGTCACCGAGCCCCTGGCGCTCCACGTAGTTGAGGAAGAAGCGCCCGTTGGCGCCGAACTCCGGGTGCAGCGCGATGCCGAGGAGGCCCTGCTCCGAGGTGGTCCGCACGGCGACGTCGAGGAGCTCTCCCCGCTCGCCGCCGAGCTCCACCCAGCGCACCGTGCCGCCCCGCTCCACCACGAGCAGCAGCCCGTCCGGGGCGAAGACCAGGTCCGTGGGCTGGTCGAGCCCCCCTGCCACCTCGGTGAGGCCCACGTCGAGCCGACGCCGGCCTTCGTCGAGAGCGTCGAAGGTCGCGGTCTCCGTGGGCGCCGTCTCGACCACGTAGTCGTCGGACAGCACGGCCACCGCCGCCCGCCGGATCGGCTGCAACAGCAACAGGAGGAGCACGCCGACTCCCACCAGGGCGAGGACGAGGAACCGAAGACGCTTCATCAGCGGACCCAGACCTCGTAGTGGAAGAGGCGGCAGTCGTCACCGCCGCTCTGATCCGCGTTCAGACCGACGAGGAAGACGTTGTCGATCTCCGTCGTCGCCGTCCCCTGCACGAGCCCGGGGCTGTAGGTGAGGTTGGGCACCGACGAGGTGTTGCAGGTGTAGGGGATCCGCGCCAGATCCGAGGCGCTGTACCCCGCGGAGCCGGAGATGTCGTCGTTGCACCACAGCTCCTCCTCCCCGTTCGCGGTCCCGACCCCGAACCACACCGCCGACTGCTCCATGGACACCCCCTGGAAGTGGATGTCGTGCAGGTACTCGCCGCCGTTGGGCACGTCGACCGTCGCGATGCCGTCCAGGTAGTCGCGGTTCGCGTTCCAGTCCTGCCAGTGGATGTAGTTCGACACGGTCGTCAGGACCGTCATGTTCGCCTCGTACAGCTGCGTCCAGCTGCTGGTGAAGTCGCTGGTGGTGTCGTTGTCGTCGATGCGGTTCCAGCCGTAGACCTTGGTCCAGCCGCCCCCGTCGGTCGTCTGGTCGCACTCGTGCAGCGAGCCCGTCCCGGTCAGCAGCGGGTCGAGGTAGTAGCTCGCGTCGGGCGCCGACGGGTCCAGCGTGACGACCTCGTCGCACGACAGGGCGCCGCACTCGGGCTGGTCCCCGTAGCCGTCGGGGAAGAAGTCGAGGGACCAGGCGTTCAGCGTGCCCCCGTCGTCGTCGTTCACGTCGGTGACGGTGATCGTCCAGGTCCCTGCGATCGGCTCGCCGTCGAAGGCGCCGAGCGGCTCGAAGGGGAGCCACGAGCCGGTGAACGGCGCGTCCAGGTTGCTCGCGATGGGCAGGTTCGCGCCCTCGTCGTCGAAGACGGTGTTCACCATGTCGTCTGCGTCCCCGAGCTGTCCCTCGTCGAACACCCGCACGGTCGTGCCGGCGGGCGAGGTGATGTCGATGTCCAGGTCCCCGACCCAGGTGTGGGTGATGTCGAGGGTCACGTTCAGATCCGCCACCACGCCCGCGTCCGCGATGACGATGGTGTCCACGGTCACCGTGCCCCCGCCCGGGCCGACGGGCGCGCCCGGCGACGCGAAGTAGGAGGTGGCGAGGTAGTCGTCGGCGACGGTGGAGCAGTCGTTGTCCAGGTCGTCGCAGAGCTCCGGCGCGCCGGGGGTGTTCAGCGGGTCCGCGTCGTCGCAGTCCTCGCAGGAGAGCGAGGCGTCGCCGTCGCCGTCCACCTCGCCCGCGACGTCGAAGTCCGCGAGCGTGTTGCAGTCGTTGTCCTGCCCGTCGCAGGCCTCGGGGTTGCCGGGGAAGTTGGCGCCGTCTGCGTCGTCGCAGTCCGCGCACGACCGAGAGCCGTCCCCGTCGACGTCCACCTCGCCGGCGGGGTCGGCGTCAGCGACGCCGTTGCAGTCGTTGTCCGCCCCGTCGCACTTCTCGCTGTTGCCCGGGTAGTTGTTGACGTCCGCGTCGTCGCAGTCCGCACACGAGAGGACGCCGTCCGTGTCTCCGTCCACCTCCCCGGCGGGGTCGGCGTCGGCGAGGCTGTTGCAGTCGTTGTCGAACCCGTCGCACACCTCGGGAGCGCCCGGCGTGTTGTTCGGGTCCGCGTCGTCGCAGTCCGCGCAGGACAGGGCGCCGTCGGTGTCGCCGTCCACCTCGCCCGGCGCGTCGAAGTCGGCGAGCCCGTTGCAGTCGTTGTCGGCGCCATCGCAGAGCTCGGTGGCCCCCGGGGTGTTCGCGCCGTCCTGGTCGTCGCAGTCCAGGCAGGCGATCGAGTCGTCCCCGTCCACGTCGTCCAGCTCGCCGGGGAAGGACGTGGTGGGGTCGCAGTCGTTGTCGACCCCGTCGCAGACCTCGACGCCCCCGGGCGTGTTGTTGGGGTCCCCGTCGTCGCAGTCCGCGCAGGCGATCAAGCCGTCGCCGTCCCCGTCCGTGTCCTCGCCCGCAAACACCGTGGTCGCGTCGCAGTCGTTGTCCTGGGCATCGCACACCTCCGCGTTGCCGGGATAGTTCGCCCCGTCCCCGTCGTCGCAGTCCAGGCAGGCGATGGACCCGTCGCTGTCCCCGTCCGTGTCCTCCCCCGCGAACACCGTCGTCGCGTCGCAGTCGTTGTCCTGGGCGTCGCAGACCTCCGTGCCGCCGGGGGTGTTGCCCGCGTCGGCGTCGTCGCAGTCCAGGCAGGCGATGGACCCGTCGCCATCCCCGTCCGTGTCCTCCCCCGCGAACACCGTCGTCGCGTCGCAGTCGTTGTCCGCGCCGTCGCACACCTCGGCGTTGCCCGGGTAGTTCGCCCCGTCCGCGTCGTCGCAGTCCAGGCAGGTGACGACGCCGTCGCTGTCCCCGTCCGTGTCCTCGTCGGCGGCCCAGGTGACGGGGATGCAGTCGTTGTCCTGGCCGTCGCAGATCTCCACGTTGCCGGGCAGGTTGGCGGCGTCGCCGTCGTCGCAGTCGAGGCAGGTGATGGCCCCGTCCCCGTCGACGTCCGTGTCCTCGCCGGGCGCCCAGGTCGCCGGGATGCAGTCGTTGTCCGCCTCGTCGCAGATCTCGGTGTTGCCGGGGAAGTTGCCCGAGTCCGCGTCGTCACAGTCGAGGCAGCCGATCACGCCGTCCGCGTCCACGTCGACGTTCTCGCCCGCGACCATGGTCGCGGAGTCGCAGTCGTTGTCGACGCCGTCACACAGCTCGGTCGCGCCGGGGTAGATGGTGGGGTCGGCGTCGTCGCAGTCGATGCCCTCCGGGGAGCCGTCGCCGTCGGCATCCACGGGGGCCGAGTCGTCGTCGTCCCCGGCGCTGTCGTCGTCGTCCCCGGCACTGTCGTCGTCGTCGCCAACGCTGTCGTCGTCGTCCCCCGCGCTGTCGTCGTCGTCAGCCGCGTCGTCGTCGTCCCCGGCGCTGTCGTCGTCGTCGGCGGTCGCGTCGTCGTCGTCCACCGCGTCGTCGTCGTCCCCGGCGCTGTCGTCGTCGTCGGAGGTCGCATCGTCGTCGTCCACCGCGACGCTGTCGTCGTCGTCGGAGGTCGCGTCGTCGTCGTCGGGGGAGGAGGGGCAGCCCCCGAGGCCGAGGGCCAGGGCGAGCAGGAAGGGCAGCAACAGGGTGCGGGCCATGGGCGCTCCGGAGGCGCGGCCCAGGTTCAGCGGGCAAGCGCCGCCGTCACCTTACTACCTCTCCGTGGAGCGCCGACCGGGCAGGGTCGGGCCGTCCCAGGGGCACGAGCTGCGACCCCGACTGCCGTCCCGACTACCGAATGAACACGAAGATGTCGCTGTCCTGCTCCTCGCCCACCTCGTTGAAGCCCCACCAGGTGCGCTCGTACGGAGTGGTCGTGGGGCCGCGGTCACCCATCGCGCCGAGGAAGCCGGCGTAGTAGCTGTCGCTCAGGTACCCGCCGACGCGCGCGTTCTCCGCGGTCTCGTCCGCGGTGTACCAGCCCTGGTTGCTGTCGTTGCAGTTGAGGCCGGCAGCTGTCGGGATCTCCGAGCTGAACAGCGTCTGGCTGAAGGTCGTGCAGGTGGCGCTGCACGTGCCCTGGGTGGGGGTCGAGGCGAAGGTGGTCGCCAGGGGCTGGACGAGGTCCAGGTCGTCGCAGAGGAAGATCGCCTCCTCGTTGTTGTAGACGATGAGCATGTCGTTGGCGTCCAGCTCGCCCCAGCCGTTGTACTTGGTCGTGTTCGTGATGAGCTCGGCGTACGTCGGGACGATGTGGGCGTTGATGGTGCCGGCGTCCTCCCAGGCGATCTGGTAGGTCGTGTCGTACCAAGGAGCCGCGGTGGCGCCGCCGAAGAACGGGTCGTTGATGTCGTCGATGTTCGCCACCAGGGTCCAGCCGCCACCGTCCGAGTCCTGGTCGCACAGCGTGCGCCAGGCGTTGCTTCCAGTGTTCACCCAGTAGCGGTCCGTCGTGGTGTAGCCCTCGTTGTAGAGGTCCTCACAGGAGTCGGCGGCGCAGAAGGCGTTGTCGCCGAGCTCGCTGTTCACGGTGATGTCCAGGGACCAGGCGTCCAGGGAGCCTCCGAGCGACTGGTGGTCGTCTTCCACGGTCAGCGTCCAGGTGCCGGCTGCGTCCTCGCCGTCGAAGGCGGACAAGGCCTCCTCAGGGATCCAGCTCCCGTTGAAGGGGCCGCTCCCCGTGGTGATGGACACGGAGGCCTCGTCGTCGAAGACGGTGGAGTAGTAGTTGTTCGTGGGGCCACCGTTGTCCGAGGTGAGCTCGACGGTGGTCCCCGCGGGCGAGGTGACCCACACCGTGATGTCCTGCAGGTAGTCGTAGCTGATGTCGATGGCGACGTTCACGTCGGTGATCGTCCCCCCCTCGGTCTGGTCCAGGTCCTCCGTGATGGTGACGGGGGATCCCGAAGCCCAGGCGGTGCCTCCCGGGCCCGAGGCGGCGATCAGGGACTCGTCGACGTCGCCGTTGCAGTCGTTGTCCGCCTCGTCGCAGACCTCGGTCCCCGACGTGTTCGCGTTCGGATCGTCGTCGTCGCAGTCGCCCCCGCAAGAGGTCTCGCCGTCCACGTCTGCGTCGTCCTCGTCGGCGGTGTGGACAATGAGGTTGTACTGGCCCGCAGTGCCCTCGTCCGAGGTCCCGAAGCTGAGGCCCACGGTGGGGTTCGGCGCACTGCCACCGTCGTTCTCGGCGTAGCCGACCGCGTTGGCCCAGGACGGGTCGCCGTTGAGGTTGCTGCGGTAGTAGAAGCCCGTGGCCCCCTGGGTGTGCCATCCGATGAAGTACTGCTCGCCGACCACCGTCTCGACCCACAGCGGACCGGAGCTGACGAACTCGTCGGAGCCGCTCCCCGTGGTGGTCTGCCCGACCGCCAGCACGCTCCAGTTGCCCGACGTCCCCGATCGGGTGGCCACGAAGGGGGTGATGTCGGACGTGCCGTCGATGCGTGCCTCGAGCTCGGTGATGGTCACCACCGCCAGCGCCTCGAACTTCGTGCCGCCGATGTGGCTTCCACTGCTGAACGAGGCGGTGGCGTTGCCCCCGATGCTCCAGTCGTCGCCCGCGTAGCCGGTGGTCGCGTCGCAGTCGTTGTCGAGCCCGTCACACACCTCGGCGTTGCCGGGGAAGTTGTCGGGGTCGTTGTCGTCGCAGTCGAGGCACGTGACCGTCAGATCGCTGTCCACGTCCGTATCCTCGCCCGAGGCGAAGGTCGTGGCGTCGCAGTCGTTGTCCGCGTCGTCGCACACCTCGGCGTTGCCGGGGAAGTTGTTCGGGTCGTTGTCGTCGCAGTCGAGGCACGTGACCGACAGATCGCTGTCGACGTCGGTGTCCTCACCCGCGAACACCGTCGTCGCGTCACAGTCGTTGTCTGAGCCGTCACATACCTCGACGTTGCCGGGGTAGTTGTTCAGGTCGTTGTCGTCGCAGTCGGCGCAGGAGAGGACGCCGTCACTGTCCCCGTCGACCTCGCCGCCGGTGGCGCTGGTGGTCGCGTCGCAGTCGTTGTCCTGGCCGTCGCACACCTCGGTTCCGCCGGGGGTGTTGTTCGGGTCCGCGTCGTCGCAGTCGTCGCAGACGGTGGACTGGTCCGAGTCGCTGTCCGCGAGCTCCCCGTCGCCAGCGTCGCTCGTGGTGATCTCCATCCCGTAGCCCGAGGAGAGGCTCGTGGAGTTGTTCGGGGACCAGGAGCCACTCGGGACCGCAGCCGTGTTGTTCCAGGCACCCTCCTCGAAGGTCCCCCAGGTGGGATCGGCCGGGCTTCCTCCGTAGTAGTTCGTGGCCTCGCCTCCGAGCCAGGTGGCCCCGAACCAGTAGCTGTTCCCGGCCACCAGGGGCACGGAGATGGCCCCCGTCGAGTGGAGCTGCTGGCCGCTCGTGACCGTGCCCAGGGAGGTGGTCGAGATGATCGTGAACGGGCCGTTCGGGGAGGAGCCCTCGCCGATGGTCAGGGTCACCGACACGTTGGCGTCCACGTCGAGGTCCATCCCGAAGCTCGTCACCGTCGCGGCGCTGGTCGCCGTGAACACGTTCCCCTTCGTGAAGTCGTCGTTGTCGATGTCGGAGCTGGTGCTGTGGCTCCAGGTCGCAGGGACGCCGAAGAAGTCCGCGAAGCCGTTGCAGTCGTTGTCCGCGTTGTCGCAGACCTCGATGTTGCCGGGGAAGTTGAGGATGTCGTTGTCGTCGCAGTCGAGGCAGGTGACCACCCCGTCCGTGTCCACGTCGGTGTCCTCACCGGTGGCGAAGGTGGTGGCGTCGCAGTCGTTGTCCGCGTCGTCACACACCTCGGGGTTGCCCGGGAAGTTGTCGCCGTCCGCGTCGTCACAGTCCAGGCAGGTGATGGACCCGTCGGAGTCGGCGTCCGTGTCCTCACCCGTGAACACCGTCGTCGCGTCGCAGTCGTTGTCGTTGCCGTCACAGACCTCGGCGTTGCCGGGGTAGTTGGCTCCGTCCGCGTCGTCGCAGTCCAGGCAGGTGATGGACCCGTCGCTGTCCCCGTCCGTGTCTTCGCCCGTGAAGACCGTGGTGGCGTCGCAGTCGTTGTCCGAACCGTCGCAGACCTCGGTGCCGCCGGGGGTGTTGGCTCCGTCCGCGTCGTCGCAGTCCAGGCACGCGATGGAGCCGTCGCTGTCGGCGTCCGTGTCCTCGCCCGTGAACACCGTCGTGGCGTCGCAGTCGTTGTCCGCCCCGTCGCACACCTCGGCGTTGCCGGGGTAGTTGTCCCCGTCGGCGTCGTCGCAGTCCAGGCAGGTGACGGAGCCGTCGCTGTCGCCGTCCGTGTCCTCGTCGGTGGCCCAGGTGGTGGGGATGCAGTCGTTGTCCTGACCGTCGCAGACCTCGGTGTTGCCCGGGAAGTTGGCGCCGTCCGCGTCGTCGCAGTCCAGGCAGGCGATCGCGCCGTCCGCGTCCGCGTCGGTGTCCTCGCCGGTCGCGAAGGTGGTGGCGTCGCAGTCGTTGTCGGCGTCGTCGCACACCTCGGTGTTGCCGGGGAAGTTGTCCCCGTCCGCGTCGTCGCAGTCGAGGCAGGTAATCGCCCCGTCGCCGTCGATGTCGCTGTCCTCACCGGTCGCGAAGGTTGTCGGGTCGCAGTCGTTGTCCTGGGCGTCGCAGATCTCGGGGTTCCCCGGGAAGTTCGCCGGGTCCTGGTCGTTGCAGTCGGCGCAGCCGAGGGAGCCGTCCATGTCGGCGTCGACCATCTCCCCCGGGACCATGGTCGGCGGGTCGCAGTCGTTGTCCTGGCCGTCGCAGATCTCGGGGTTGCCGGGGAAGTTGGCGCCGTCGGCGTCGTTGCAGTCGGCGCAGGACAGAGAACCGTCGCCGTCGCCGTCGACCTCCCCGTCCGGGTCCGCGAACGTGGCGCCGTCGCAGTCGTTGTCCTGCCCGTCGCACACCTCGGGGTTGCCGGGGAAGTTGTTCGGGTCGTTGTCGTCACAGTCCGTGTCGGCGGTCACCCCGTCGCCGTCGACGTCCTCGGGGGTCGAGTCGTCGTCGTCGCCGGCGCTGTCGTCGTCGTCGGCGCCCGAGTCGTCGTCGTCGCCGGCGCTGTCGTCGTCGTCGGACGTGGCGTCGTCGTCGTCCGCGGCCGTGGTGTCGTCGTCGTCGACGGCCGAGTCGTCGTCGTCGTCGTCACCGGGACAGCCGGACAGGGGGAGGGCCAGGAGGGCCAGCAGCGTGAAGAGCAAGAGAGAAAGGCGCGACATGGTGAGTTCTCCGATGGCTGGACCCTATCGGGCGCCTGGGAGGGGGGCATATGACACGGGGATGACAGTCGCGGACCGGCCGGCGAACGGCGGGGATGGGGCGACCGGGGCCTTTGGGGGAGCCGGGGGCGGGGAGCGGGCGTGCGGCGGCGCAGCGGGATCGGGCCCGCAGCGGGGTCAGCCGAAGACGGCGTGCAGCTGCTCCTGCCAGGCGAGAAGGCGACCCTCGAGATCGTACAAGCGGCCGATGGTGGTGCTGTACCCGTCGCCGGCGGCGACGGTCTCGTAGCGGAACCAGGCGTAGTCGCCGTGGGGCACGGTGTCCGGCGCGACGAAGTGGGAGGTCCACTGGATCGAGCTCGCGGGCGCGGGGCGGTCGAGGTTCTGGAGGACCGGGGCCGGCATGATGTCGAGCAGGCCGACGAGGCGCTCGTAGCCGCGGGCCGCGGGGATCTCGAAGCGGAGGAAGGACGCCAGCGTCGAGCCTTCGGTCCCCGTGAAGGGGAAGCCGCCTTCGGTCCAGCGCCAGTCGACCATGCCCACGAACTGGGGGGTCACGTTGGGGATGTGGGCGAATCGCACGAAGCCGTCGGGATCGGGCAGCTCGACGGTGGGGGCCGTGTGGGCGACGGAGCTCTCGCGGTCCGCGCCGAAGGTGGCGGAGATGCGGGCGCGGGGGGTGCCGCCCTGGACGATCTCGGCCTCGGCGAAGGTCACGTTGCGGCCGGCACGGACGACCCGCGCATCGAGGGTGGCGGGCTCCGCGCTCACGGGGCCGTAGAAGGTCACCGACACGGAGCGCGGGGTGCGTTCGGCGGGGACGAGGGTGCGCATGGTGCGCAGGCCGACGGCGCCGACGACGCCTCCGAAGGCACCGCGGCCCTGCATCCACTCGGCGGGGAGGCCGGCGAGGGTGAAGCGGGCGACCCCCTCGGTGGGCGAGGGCGCGGGCGTCCAGGAGGTGACGGTGTCGAAGCTGGTGGTGGCCATGCCGCGCAGGATGATGGCTGAGCGCACGAAGCGCGACTGGGCGAGGATGCGAAGTCCCTGGGGTGGGCGGACCGGGCGATCCAGGGCGGTGGGGAGCCTCGGTGGCGCCTATCGTGCCGACATGAGCGAGCCGTTCTCCTTCGCCGCGCCCGTGTCCGTCGATCCCGGCGTGGCTGCCGGGTACATGAGGCACCACGTGCCGATTCCACCGGACGTCGCCGAGGCGCTCGCAGGGGCCAGGCGACTGGCGGGGAGTCTGGATGGGGTCACCTTCAGCCGGGTCCTCCAGACGACGACGGACGGGGAGCCGTGCGTGCGGTTCGGGGAGGGATGGCTGCGGGGGAACGGCTTCGTGGTGGACCAGGTGGTGGACGTGGTGCTGGGCGGCGACCCCGACCCGGATCACGTGCCGGTGCCTGATGAGCTGGCGGAGGCGCTGGCGAAGGACCCCCGCGCAGGGTGGGCCTGGGAGGCGGCGACGCCGGGGAAGCGACGCACGCTGACGTTCCCGGTGCGGACCGCGAAGCGCGAGCAGACGCGCCGGCGGAGGGCGGACGCGGTGGTCGCGCAGCTCCTGGCCGAGCTGGAGGAGGCGTTGTAGGGATGAAGATGTACGGGGACCTGGTGGGTTGGTACCGGCTCATGACGCCGCCCGAGGAGTACGAGCAGGAGGCGGCGATCTACGCCGACGGCCTGCGTCGGGCGCGGCGGGAGGTGCGCGACGTCCTCGAGCTCGGGTGCGGGGCCGGGCACAACGCGCGGTGGATGAAGGCGGCGTTTCGGCTCACGCTGGTGGACCTCAGCGAGCGGATGCTGGCCTTGTCGGAGGAGCTGAACCCGGAGTGCCGGCACGTCGTGGGGGACATGCGGTCGGTGGTGCTCGGGGAGACCTTCGATGCGGTGTTCGTGCATGACGCGGTGGCCTACATGACATCCCAGGAGGACCTGCGGGCGGTGATGGCCACGGCGCGCAAGCACCTGCGGCCCGGCGGCGTCGTGCTGTTCGTCCCCGACGACGTCCGCGACGAGTTCGAGGAGTGGACGGACGTGTGGGAGAACTCAGACGGTGAGCGGCACCTGCGCTTCGAGGAGCACAACCGGGACCCCGACCCGGCCGACGAGCTGGCGGAGAGCCTGTATCGCTGGACGATGACAGAGGGCGGGGAGACCACGGTGGTGGAGGAGACGCACACCTTCGGCATGTTCGACCACGCGACGTGGCTGGCGTTGCTCGCCGCCGAGGGCTTCCTCGCCGAGCGGGTGGAGGTCGAGGGCGAGCTCGCGGAGGAGATCGGGGCGATCTTCCTCGGAGTGCTCCCGGAGTAGGCCCCGGGCGCCCGTCGCGAAGCGGCCGGCGCCACGGAGAGCGCCCTCAGGACCTGCCCCTCCCTGCGGCGCAGACTCCGCCAAGTCCTGGCCCAGCTCTCAGGACTCGCCCCACCCTGCGGCGCAGCCCCCGCCAACTCCTGGCCCAGCTCTCAGGACCTGCCCCACCCTGCGGCGCAGCCCCCGCCAACTCCTGGGTCCGGACTTGCTTTTGGTTAACCCTATCGTTAACCATATGGCGAATCAACCCGAAGGACCCCAGCCATGGCCGTCGCCCCTCCCCACCCTGCCATCGTCCCCGCGCTCGCCTACGCCGATGCCCCCGCCGCCATCGACTTCCTCGTCGAGGCCTTCGGGTTCGAGGAGCTCTACCGCCTCCCCATGCCCGACGGGCGCATCGGCCACGCCGAGCTGCGCCTCGGCGACGCCGTCCTCACCCTCGCCAGCGTCTACGCCGAGATGGGCTTCGCCTCACCTCTGGACCTGCCCGGCTGCGCCATGCAGCTCTCCTGCTGGGTCGACGACGTGGACGCCCACTACGCCCGCGCCCTCGCCGCCGGCGCGACCGTCGCCGGTGAGCCCGCGGACCAGCCCCACGGCGCCCGCAGCTACCGCGCCGTCGATCCGGGCGGCCACCGGTGGATCTTCTCCACCTACCTCCGCGTCATGACCAACGACGAGATCACCGCCGCCTACTCCGAGTAGCCATGCCCGCCACCGCCCTCGACCGCACCCTCGCCGCCCTCGCCGAGCCCACCCGGCGCGCCGTCGTCGACCTGCTGCGCGACGGCCCCGCCCGCGCCAGCCACCTCGCCGCCGCGCTGAACACGAGCCGCCCCGCCCTCAGCCGGCACCTCCGCGTCCTGCGCGGCGCCGACCTGATCGAGGACCAACCCGACCCCCACGACGGCCGCGCCCGCCTCATCCACCTTCGGTCCGCCCCCCTCGACGACGTCGCCGACTGGCTCACCGAGGTGCGCACCTTCTGGACCGAGCAGCTCGACGCCTTCGCCGCCCACCTCACGCCCGAGCCCCCCGATGCCCCCTGACGCCCCCGAGGTCTGGGTCACCACCCTCGTCCCCGTCGCCCCCGCGAGGGCCTTCGCCGCCTTCGTCGACGACGTCGACCTCTGGTGGCGCCCCGGCGTCCGCTACCGCCGCCTCCCCGACGCCCGCGTGCGCTTCACCGACCGCCTGCTCCTCGAGGAGAACGCCCACACCACCCGCGTCATCGCCCAGGTCACCCGCCGCGAGCCCCCCACGGCCACCTCCCCCGGGGCCCTGCATCTCACCCTGGACGGCGACCCCGTCCGCATCGACTTCGCCGCCGACCCCGCCGGCACCCGCGTCACCGTCGTCCAGCGCGCCGGACGCGGTCTCACCGCCTTCCAGTCCCCCGCCGCCCTCTTCTGGGCCGATCTCCTCGGCTCCCTGGAGCGAGCGACCCGCGCCTGAGCGCGTTAGATTCCGGCGCGATGGACGCCCCCGCCCCCATCACGCGCTACGTCCTGCCGGTGGTCCTCACCATCTGCTGGACCGTGATCGTCGCCGTGTTCGTGCACTTCGACCACGACTGGCCCGTCCTCCTGGTCTGGCTCGGCCTGCTCGTCCTCACCCTGGCGTGGGGCTCGTCGTCGCCCAACAACCACATCCTCGGACCCGCCCGCAGCAAGGCACGCACCGACCGCGCCCGCGTCGCCCTGACCTTCGACGACGGCCCCGATCCCGAGACCACCCGCGCCATCGCGGCCATGCTCGAGGCCCGCGGCGCCCGCGGCACCTTCTTCGCCATCGGCAAGCGCGCCGAGGCCCACCCCGACGTTCTCCGCGAGCTCGTCGACGCCGGCCACCAGGTCGCCCTGCACGGCCACGCCCACGACTGGAAGGCGATGGTCCACGGCGGCTGGTTCCTCGACGACCTCGCCCGCGCCGACGCCGCCGTCCACGCCGCCGTCGGCAAGCACCCGCGCTGGTTCCGGCCGCCCATCGGCCTCGTCGCGTTTCCGCTGTTCAACGTGCGCCAACAGTGGGGGCTTCAAGTCGCCGGCTGGTCCGTGCGCGCCCTCGACGGCCGCCTCGACGACCGCGACACCATCCTCGGCCGCGTCCGCGCCGCAGGCCCCGGCGATGTCGTCCTGCTCCACGACGCGCCGCCCATCGACGGTCCGCCGCGCCGGCCGCCGATGCTCGACCTGCTGCCCACGATCCTCGATCACCTCGCGGAGCGCGGCCTCGAGCCCGTGACCATGGCGGAGCTGTTCGACGAGGAACCCTGGTTCGAGGCCGACGCCATCGACGCTCACCGGCGCAACAAGCTCACGCACCGGGCCGTGCACCTGGCCACGCGCACGACCCTGGCCGGACTCACCCTGTCCGCTGGGTGGTTCGCGATCCGCGCCCTCGGGTAGCTGACCAGCGCCTCGACGTCCCCCGGCGCCGCGCCCTCGGCTAGCGGATCCAGACCACCACGTCGTCGATCCCGAAGGACTCGTCGGATCCCGGACTCGAGAGCTGCGCACCCGCCGAGTAGAACAACGAGGTCGCGGTGTGGCTGATGGACTGGTCGATGAGCGTCGTCTCCTCCGGCCACCCGCCGTTGGAGCACACGTTGCCCCCCGCAAAGTTGCCGTGGGTGTACGTCTCCGCCCACAGGTTCGACCCGTCGATGTCGATCCAGGCGTTCTCCGTGTCCCACGAGTCGATGGCCCAGTACTCCGTCTCGATCCGCGCCTCGGTGTGCTCGATGGCGCTCGTGTCCACCGTGATCTCGAGGCGGCTCACGTTGATGAAGTCGCCCTGCAGCACGTTGTCGCCGCAGCTGAGCACCGCGCCGGCGGACCAGCCCGCGTCGGGGCCGACCGTGTCGAAGTCGTTGTGGAACACCTCGGTCCAGCCGCCGTTCGTCATGTCGCAGACGTGCTGGGCCGCGGTCCCGGTGCTGTACCCATCGATCCAGTACGTGCCGTCCGCCGCGCTCGGATCCTCGTTGAGGATGTCCAGGCACGAGAGCGCCGCGCAGCCCGCCGTCGCTCCGCGGTCCACTGCGTTGAACTCCAGCCCCCACGAGTTGAGCGTCCCCTGGTCGCCACCGGCGTCGTCCAGGACGTCCAGCGTCCACACCCCGGCGGCGGGCTCCCCGTCGAAGATACTGAGCGGGTCGTTCTCCGGCTGGTAGTCGCCGCTCAGCGAGGTGCTCGAGGTCGGCAGGGTGTTCGACGACTCGTCGTCGAGCTCGATGTCCATGTCGTCCCCGCTGCCACCCACGTCCGTGAAGAGGTCGGCCACCGTCCCCGACGGCGACGTCAGCGTGAGCTCGATGTCCGAGTTCCAGCTGTGGGAGAGGTCGAGGAAGAGGTCGAGGTCCTCGATCTCCCCGCCCAGGGGCACCGTGATCGTGTCGGTAGTCACCGTGTTGGCGTTCGGCCCGATCTGCGTCCCCGGCGCCGAATCCAGGAAGCCCACCGTCAGATCGACGGCTCCGTTGCAGTTGTTGTCCACGTCGTCGCAGGTCTCGGTGGCCGCGCTGTTCACGGCCGGGTCGTTGTCGTCGCAGTCGGCGCAGGCGATGTCCACGTCGCTGTCCAGGTTCACGTCCTCACCGGTGAAGATGGTGGTCGCGTCGCAGTCGTTGTCGGACCCGTCGCAGACCTCCGGGTTGCCAGGGAAATTCGCCGCGTCGGACTCGTCGCAGTCCGCGCACGCGAACGCCAGATCCGCGTCCGCGTCCACGTCCTCACCGAGGAAGGTGAAGCCGATCGAGTCGTAGCCCCCGCCACTGTTGACGAGGACCCCGCTCGCGTCAGCCTGGGGCGCGGACTCGTTGTTGCTGTACGTCCCTGCCTGCAGGGTGATGGCGCCGGCCGTCTCCGGGAACGTGATGCCGTTGCCCGTGGCCCAGGTCATCGCGGTGTCGGTCCACCACCCGGCGATGTAGTAGTTGCCGGGGGTGAGCACGAGGTTGAAGTCCCCCGACGTCTTCCACTCGGTGTTCGTGTCCGCGAGGGTCGTCGTGTTCGAGCCCATGAGGGTGAAGGACGACGTGGCGTTGGGGTCGGTTCCCTCGTAGACCGCCCAGCTGACGACCTGACCGGCAGCGCCCCCGATGTACCCCTCCACGGTGGCGAGGGTGGTGGGCTGGTCGGCGAGGAAGAGGAAGCCCCGGTGCCAGGCCGAGCCGGTGGTGCTCGTGCCACCGACGTTCGCCTGGAACGAGAAGCTGTCCACCGCGTTCCCATCGCAGTCGTTGTCCTGCCCGTCGCAGACCTCGTCGAACCCAGGCGCGTTGGCCCCGTCCTCGTCGTCGCAGTCGAGGCAGAGCGGCGCGCCGTCGCTGTCGCCGTCGATGTCCTCGAAGCTCGCGAAGGTGGTGGCGTCGCAGTCGTTGTCGATGGCGTCGCAGATCTCGGGGTTGCCCGGGTAGGCCGCCGGCTCCGCGTCGTCGCAGTCCGCGCAGGCGATCGAGCCGTCGCTGTCGGCGTCCGTGTCCTCGCCGGTGAACACGGTCGTGCTGTCGCAGTCGTTGTCCGCCCCGTCGCACACCTCGGAGTTGCCCGGGTAGTTGTCCCCGTCCGCGTCGTCGCAGTCGAGGCAGGTGATCACGCTGTCGCTGTCCCCGTCCGTGTCCTCGCCGGAGAACACCGTGGTGGCGTCGCAGTCGTTGTCCGCCCCGTCGCACACCTCGGGGTTGCCCGGGTAGTTGTCCCCGTCCGCGTCGTCGCAGTCGAGGCAGGTGATGCTCCCGTCGCTGTCGCCGTCCGTGTCCTCACCGGTGAACACCGTGGTGGCGTCGCAGTCGTTGTCCGCCCCGTCGCACACCTCGGGGTTGCCGGGGAAGTTGTTCGGGTCGGCGTCGTCGCAGTCGAGGCAGACGGCCGACGTGTCCACATCCCCGTCGGCGAGCTCGAGATCGCTGCCCGCCTCCGCCGCCGTGATCTCCATGGCGTAGCCGGAGCTCAGGTTGATCCCGTTGTTGGGGGACCAGCTGCCGGTCGGCACCGCGCCGGAGTTGTTCCAAGCGCCCTCGTTGAAGGCGCCCCACGCCGGATCGCTCCCGACGCTGGAGTAGTAGTTGGTGGCGTCGCCGCCGCCGAGCCAGGTGGCGCCGAAGAAGTAGGTGTTGCCGACGGTCAGGGGCACGGAGATCGCCCCCGTGGAGTGGATCTGCCGCCCTGCGGGGACCGCCCCGAGGGCCACGGTGGAGATGATGTTGAACGGGCCGTTGGTCGACGTCCCCTCGCCGATGGTGAGGGTGACCTCGCTCGTGCCGTCGGCGGCGAGGTCGAAGCCCCACTCGGTCACCGTGGCGGCGGTCGTCGCCGTGAACACGTTCCCCTTCGTGAAGTCGGAGTTGTTGAGGGTCCCCGAGTTCACGTGCGACCACGTCGCGCCCCCGATGGGGAAGTCGGCGAAGCCGTTGCAGTCGTTGTCCTGCTCGTCGCAGAGCTCGGCGTTGCCGGGGTAGTTGGCGCCGTCTGCGTCGTCGCAGTCCAGGCAGGCAACTGCGCCGTCGCTGTCCCCGTCCGTGTCCTCACCGGCGAAGACCGTGGTCGCGTCGCAGTCGTTGTCCTGACCGTCGCAGACCTCCGTCCCGCCGGGCGCGTTCGCGGCGTCCGCGTCGTCGCAGTCCGCGCAGGCGATCGAGCCGTCGCTGTCTCCGTCCGTGTCCTCGCCCGCGAACACGGTCGTCGCGTCGCAGTCGTTGTCCTGGCCGTCGCAGAGTTCCGTCGCGCCGGGCGTGTTCGCCCCGTCCGCGTCGTCGCAGTCCGCGCAGGCGATCGAGCCGTCGCTGTCCCCGTCCGTGTCCTCGCCCGCGAACACGGTCGTCGCGTCGCAGTCGTTGTCCTGACCGTCGCAGATCTCCGTCCCGCCCGGCGCGTTCGCCCCGTCCGCGTCGTCACAGTCGAGGCACGTCACGGAGCCGTCGCTGTCCCCGTCGGTGTCCTCGTCGGCGGCCCAGGTGACGGGGATGCAGTCGTTGTCCTGGCCGTCGCAGACCTCGGTGTTCCCGGGGTAGTTGTTGGCGTCCGCGTCATCGCAGTCGAGGCAGGCGATCACCCCGTCGCTGTCCCCGTCGCTGTCCTCGCCGGTGGCGAACGTGGTGGAGTCGCAGTCGTTGTCCGCCCCGTCGCAGACCTCGGTGTTCCCGGGGAAGTTGTTCGTGTCCGCGTCGTCGCAGTCGAGGCAGGTGACCACGCCGTCGGCGTCCACGTCCGTGTCCTCACCGGGGAAGGCGTTGGTGGCGTCGCAGTCGTTGTCGGCCTCGTCGCAGATCTCGGCGTTGCCCGGGAAGTTGTCCGGGTCCGCGTCGTCGCAGTCGGCGCAGGCGAGGGAGCCGTCCGAGTCCCCGTCCATCATCTCGCCCGGGAACACGTTGCCGAGGTCGCAGTCGTTGTCCTGCCCGTCGCAGATCTCCGGGTTGCCCGGGAAGTTCGTCCCGTCGGCGTCGTTGCAGTCGTCGCAGGAGAGCGAGCCGTCTCCGTCGCCGTCCACCTCCCCGTCGGGGTCTGCGAACGTGCCGGAGTCGCAGTCGTTGTCCTGCCCGTCGCAGACCTCGGTGTTGCCGGGGTAGTTGTTCGGGTCGGCGTCGTCGCAGTCGAGGTCGTCCGTCACTCCGTCGCCGTCGCCGTCCACCGGGCCCGCGCTGTCGTCGTCGTCGCCCGCGCTGTCGTCGTCGTCGCCCGCGCTGTCGTCGTCGTCGGCCACCGAGTCGTCGTCGTCCCCGCCGCTGTCGTCGTCGTCCCCGCCGCTGTCGTCGTCGTCAGCCACCGAGTCGTCGTCGTTCGAGACCGAGTCGTCGTCATCGGTGTTGGAGGGACAGCCGACGGTCCCCACCAGAAGGAGCGCGAGCGCGAGACAAGCAAGGATGCGATTCATGAAACCTCCAGCCGCGACGCATCCCTCAGGGCACGTGCACACGTCGCGGAAGATGAACGTTAGAGAGCGGGTGCTGGGATCCCAATGACAGGGCTCTGACAGCCCGCGGGAAAGACCGAGGTCTCCCTCATCCCATGAGGTCGTTGATGTCCCGGTTCTCCAGGATCGGGGTCGGGGCTCCGTCGCGCGCGGCGCGGATCAGCGCTCGCCCAAGGGTCACCGTGTCCGTCAGCGCGCCAGGGAACACCGGCCGGAGCAGCGCGATGAGCCACCCCATCGTCGCGTACATGATCCGGTAGGACCGCGTCTTGCTGACCACGCCGCGCTTCGGCTGGATGGCGGCGGGCCGGAAGCACACCGCCCGGGCGAAGCCCTGGTTCAGCACGATCTGCTCGGCCTCGCCCTTCACGCGGGCCCACATCTGGCGACTGTTCAGGTCCGTGCCCGAGCCCGAGATGAAGCAGAAGGCCATCTCGGGGTTGAGCCGATGCAGCGTCTCCGCGGCGGCTCGGGTGAAGTCGACCGTGATGTGGCGGTAGGTCTCCTCCGTCAGCCCGGCGGCGCTGATCCCGAGACACCAGAGGCAGGCGTCGTGACCCGCCAACTGCTCCTCGATGCCGCTCAGGTCCGCGAAGTCAGCGCAGGTGACCTCCGTCAGCTTCGGGTGCGACTGGCCCGTCGGCTTGCGGACCACGCTCGTCACCGCCTCGACCCCCGGATCGTCGAGGCACTCGAGCAGCGCGCCGCTCCCGATCATCCCCGTCGACCCGAACAGCACCACCCTCATCGTCCGTCTCCTTCGTCCAGCGCGTGCACGAGCCGGAACCCGAACGAGCTTCCCACATAGGTCCTCTGGTAGCCGGTCCGATGCCCGATGCGGCAGTACTGCTCGTGGGAGTCCCAGGACCCGCCGCGCACCGGGCGCCGATCGACCGACCCTCCGTAGTCCACGTCGGCGCACCAGGTCCGCACCCCGCCGCCGACATCCCGCACGCCATACACCGAGATGTCCGTCGGGTACGACCCCATCACCTCCGGCTGCGGCCGGCCGTGCTTCGTCAGCCTCATGAGGCACAAGGACGGGTCGAAGCCGTCGCCCCAGGGGAAGAGGCGCCCGTCGACGCCCCGCGCCGCCTTCTCCCACTGCGTCTCCGTCGGCAGCGAGTAGCGCCGTCCGTCGCGCTCGGACAGCCACTCTGCGTAGGCCACCGCGTCGTCCCAGCTCACGCCGAGGGTCGGCCAGCGCGGGTCCCAGCGGTCCCCCATCCGATCGAACTCGGGGACGACGTACTCCTCGCCCGGAGCTGCGCGGTCCCAGTACTGGCCGGTGCTCCCTGCCACTCCCTCGTCCGCCCGGGGGACGCGCGCCCAGGCGGCATCTGGGTCCTCGAGGTGGAGCGCGTTGATGAAGTCGCAGTACTCGCCTTGGGAGACGGGAAACCTCGCGATGGCGAAGGACGGCACGGAGCGCGTGGTCGGCGGCTCCGCGTCCTGGGCCTCCATGTCCCCGCCGGATCGGTAGGGTCCGCCCGCGACGAAGAGGTAGCCGTCAGCGACATCCCCGGGGCGCGGGAGGTGGAGGGGGGCGCCGGGGCTCCAGTGCCCGAGCCGCCCGATCTCCACGGGGTACACGATGTCCTCGTGCTCCGGGTGGCTCAGGGTCAGGACGTAGCTGCCCATGTCCATCGGCACGTCGCGGAGCGGGGTCGCACCCAAGGCGACGGGAGGGCCGGGGACGTAGGTGAGGCCGTCACGGTCGAGGCGTCGGGCGGTGACCTGGGCCCCTGACGGCCGGGTGTCGAGCGTCAGCCGCCCGCGCCCCCGCCGCTGGTCCGCGAGGGTCCCGTCGTCCCACTCCTCGACCCGCTGGCCGAAGTAGGTCATGTCGACGGCGTCGCGCGCGTGCTCCGCTTCGAGGTACCGCGACCAGAACGCCTTCGCGAGGAACCGACGTGCTTCGACGTTTCCCGGGTCGGTGGTGATCGCCCGCTCCGCCGCGCCGATCGCCCGCCCGAACAGGAGAGCGCGCTCGGGCTCGAGGTCCGACAGCTCCCTCTGCAGGGCATGGAGACGGCCCTTGTCGCTCAGCGGCGCCCAGGACGGCACCCGCTCCGTCTCCTCGTCGAGGGCCGCATGGAGGGCCTCCCGCCGACCGGCGACGCCCTCGAAGTCCGACCACAGGCGCCGCGCATCGGCGAGGTGCTGGGCGGCGCGCTCCCGTCGGCGGCTGCCGTCCAGGTAGGCATCCAGCGCCTCCACCAGGTCCGTCACCGAGGCGTACCGGTCCTCGAGAGCACCCGAGGTCGCCTTGAGCACGATCTCGGCGAGCTCGTCGGGGACGGGGATGCCTCGGTCGCCCTTGCGGGGGTCCTTCTGCGGCGAATCGATGATCTTCATGAGCGTCTGCTTCGGCGAACGGCCGTAGAACGCGCGGGTGAGGGTGATCAGCTCGTAGAGGATGACCCCGAGCGCCCAGATGTCCGCCCGCGGGTCGAGGGCGCCGTCCGAGCCGCGGATGCGCTCCGGCGACATGTACCCGGGCGTGCCCCACACCTTGCGGCGTGCCGAGGTGTCCGGGCCGGGTGCGCCTGGGGTGGTCGCGGGCCGGCGGGAGGCCTCGGCGAGCAGGTCCTCGAGGTCGTCCGTCTCCGGGCGGACCGAGCGGGCGATGCCCCAGTCGAGCAGCTGCACCTCCCCCAGCTCGCCGATCATCACGTTGCTCGGCTTCAGGTCCTGATGGAGCACGCCATGGCTGTGGGCGTACCCCACCGCGCGGCAGAGCTCCTGAAACGCCCCGAGCATGCGGCGGCGGGTCCAGGACCGCGCCCACTCCTCGCCCTTGACCTTCGCCCGGAGGAGGCCCGCCAACGACTGGCCGGCGATGAGGCGCATGGCGAAGTAGAGCCAGCCGTCCTTCGCCCCCATCTCGTAGACGGGGACGATGTTCGGATGCTCGAGCTGCGACGCGATGCGCGCCTCGGCGAGGAGCCGCTGTCGGAGGACGGGGTTCGTCTCCTCTACGGGGACGACCTTGAGGGCGACGGTCCGCTCCAGGTCCGGGTCGAACGCGGAGAGCACCCTCCCCATGGCGCCCTTGCCGAGCTCTCCGGTGACCCGGAACCGGCCGAACCGCACGGGGGTGTCGCCGTCTGGGATGGCGCGCTCCACCTCTGGCGGGACCGTCATCGCGTGGAGCGTGACCGTCCTCGTGGGCGCGAACGGGGATCCGCGGTCGTCGGACTCGGTGGACTGGCTCATCGCCGGGGGGCGTCCGTGCTCGCGAGGGGCCGTCAGTTGATGAAGACCGAGACGACCTGGGTCTCGCAGCCGGAGAGGCCGAACGCGACCGGCGTGCCCGAGCTCGGCGTCAGCGAGATGCGGTCCTGGCTGCCGACAATGGAGTTCGTCCCGCTCGCGATGACGTTCCCGCCGCTGTCGTACAGGACGGCTCCCACCGCGCCCGTGCCGGTGTAGTCGATCACGTCGATGTCCACGCTCGTGGCGGTGCAGTCGAGGCCGCCGAAGTCGCCGTGCAGCTCGGCCGGGTAGACCCAGAGGCTGGAGGCAGACGCCTCCGCAGCGCAGGTGGAGCTGCAGCTGCCCGCGCGGAACTGGAGCGCGACCCCCTGCTCGCTCCAGGGATCGGAGCAGGTCGTCGTGTTGCCGGTGTCCAGGTCGAGGGTCACGCCGCAGCCGCCGCCCGTGGCGTCGTCGTCGTCGGCTGCGTCGTCATCGTCTGCCGCGTCGTCGTCGTCCGCGGCGTCGTCGTCGTCCGCGGCGTCGTCGTCATCGGCCGCGTCGTCGTCGTTCGCGGCGCTGTCGTCGTCGTTCGCGGCGGCGTCGTCGTCGTCGCCGCGGCGGCCGGTGGGGCACGCGACGAGGGCGAGGGAGAGCAGCAGAAGCAGCAGGCGAATGAGCGCTCGGGACATGCGGGACCTCCAGATCCGGCCCCGAGGATGCCCGAAGTCAGGCGGCGAGTCCCAGGATCTGGCGTGCCTGTTCGGGGGTCGCGACGGTGCGCCCTGCGCCCTCGGCCACCTGCACCATCGCCTCGATGAGGTCGCCGTTGCCGCGGCAGCGCTCGCCGTTGGGGAGATAGAAGGTGTCTTCGACGCCCGTGCGCAGGTGCCCGCCGAGCTCGGCGGTGGCCTGGTGGAGCGCCCAGATCTCCTGGCGCCCGATGGCGGTGACCTGCCAGGGCGCCTCGTCGGGGATCTGGTCGAGGAGGATGGGGAGCAGGCGCGCATCCGACGGCATCCCGCTGGCGACCCCCATGACGAAGTTCACCTCGGGCGGGCCGTCCACCATGCCGGCGGCGGCGAACATGGCGACCGAGCGCGCGATGCCCACGTCGAAGCACTCGAACTCGGGCTTGCTGCCGCTCTCGGCCATGACGTCGAGGAAGCGCTGGACCTTGGAGACCGGGTTGTCGAAGAGCATCGGCGGCCAGGCCCACTGCCCGTTGCGGCGGAGCTTGAGGTAGTTGAGCGAGCCGGAGTTGCAGGCGGCGATCTCGGGGCGCACACGGCGCAGACACGCCTCCGGGCCCGAGATGTCGTCGCCGACGACGCCGGTGGTCATGTTGATGATCACGCCGGGGCACGCGGCCCGGATGGCGTCGATGACGGCCTCGGCGACGTCCGGGTCCCAGGACGGCAGGTGGCCGAGCCCCGGCGTCTGGTTGCGGAAGTGGACGTGGAGCACCGAGGCGCCGGCGTCGGTGGCCTCCTTCGCCGCGGCGGCCATCTCCTCGGTGGTCACGGGGACGGGATGCTGGGCGGGGTTCGTGAGGACGCCGGTCAGGGCACAGGTGACGACGGCGAGGTCGGATGAGGCGGTCATGTCAGGAGTCCTCCGACGCCCAGGGGGCCGGCTGCTTGGAGAGGAAGGCGGCGATGCCCGCGGCGGCTTCGTCGGAGCGGGCGCGGATCGCGAAGTCGGCGGCGGCGTTGTCGAGGAGGACGGGCAGCGGGTCCTGGCCGACGCGGAGCATGAGCTGCTTGGTGGCGGCCACGGCGCGGGGGGCGCAGCGCCCGATCTGCGTGAGGACGTCGCGCAGGGCGCGGCCCGCGTCGTCCGTGACGAGGTGGGCGATGCCGAGGCGCACGGCCTCGTCGGCCTCGAGGGATGCGCCGGTGACCCCGAGGCGTCGCGCGTGCGTGAGGCCGATGCGGCGCACGATGAACGGGGCGATCTGGGCCGGCGTGATGCCGAGGCTCGTCTCCGGGAGGCGGAAGCGGGTGCCGTGGACGGCGATGGTCACGTCGGCGACGCAGGCGAGGCCGAAGCCGCCGCCCATCACCGAGCCCTCGCACACGGCGATGACGGGCTGGGGGAGGCCCTCGATCACCTGGAGCAAGGTGCCGAAGGAGCGGTTCAGGGCCTCGACGGGGTCACGGCCGTCGGGGCCGGGCTCCGCCTGCCGAGCCATCGCCATGTCCTTGATGTCGCCGCCGGCGCAGAAGTGGCCACCCGCGCCCCGGAGGATGACGGCGCGGACCGACTCGTCGCCGGAGATGGCTTCGAGGGTGGCGTGCAGCTCGCGGACCATGCGCGCGGACATGGCGTTGCGCACCTCGGGGCGGTTCAGGGTCACGTGGAGGCGCCAGCCATCGAGGCGCAGGTCGAGGGTCTCGATCTCGGGGAGGTCCATCAGGGGTGTGCCTCGGGTTGGGTGCGGGGGTGAGTCAGGGGAGCGCTAGTAGCGCTGGATGCCCCACGACGAGGTGACGGGGGTGCGCTCGCGGGCCTCGAGGACCGTGGCGAGCAGCTCGAGGAGGACGCGGCGGGTGTCGCGCGGGTCGATGATGCCGTCGTCCATGAGGCGGGCGGAGCAGGCCATGGACTCGGAGATCATCTCCAGGCCCATCTCGATCATCTGGCCCGTCTGGGCGAGCTTGCCCTCGGCCTTGTCGTCGGGCTCGATGCCCTTCCGCGCCCACTTCCCGCGGGTGACGATCTCCATGACCTTGCGTGCCTGGGCGCCTCCCATCGCCGCCTGGCGCGCGCTCGGCCAGGCGAAGCAGAACGCGGGCTTGAGCGCGGTGGCGCCCATGGCGTAGTTGCCGGCCCCGTACGCGTTCCCGACGAGGATGGTGAGCTTCGGCAGGCGCGTGTTCGCCACGGCCTGGATGAGCTTCGCGCTGTGCTTCACCTGCCCGCGACGCTCCACGTCGGTGCCCACGAGGAAGCCCGTCGTGTTCTGGAGGAAGAGGATCGGCGCGTCCCACTGCTCACAGGTGGCGATGAACGTGCACGCCTTGTTCGCGCCGGACGGGGTGATGGGGCCGTTGTTGCCGATGATCCCCACGAGGTGCCCGCCGAGGTACGCGGTGCCGCAGACGGTGCCCGCGTCCACCATGGGCTCGAACTCGTCGAACCGGGAGCCGTCCACGACCCGGGCGACGATCTCGCGGATGTCGACCGGGACCTTGCGGTCCGCGGGGAACGCGCCGAGGAGCTCGTCCGGCGAGTAGCGCGGGGGCTCGATCGGGCGGCGGGGCGGGACGGCGGGATCGGGCGGGAGCTGGGAGACGACCTGGCGGGCCATGCGGATGGCGTCGGCGTCGTCCTCGGCGAAGTACTCCCCGGTGCCGGAGACGGTGGCGTGCATCTCGGCGCCGCCGAGCTCCTCGGCGGTGGCCTTCTCGCCGGTTCCGGCCTCGAGGAGCGGGGGGCCGGCGAGGAAGAGCTGGGTCTGGCCGCGCACCAGGATGACGGTGTCGGACAGGGCGACCTGGTAGGCGCCACCGGCCGTCGCGTTGCCGTGGGAAACGGTGATCTGGGGGATGCCCGCCGCCGACAGCGCCGCCTGCTGGCCGTAGGAGACCCCTGCGTCCGTGAAGATGCGGGCCATCCACGGGTCGGCCATGGCCGAGGCGCTCACGAGGTTCCCGCCGCCGGACTCGTGGAGCGAGACGATTGGGAGGCGCTGGCGCAGGGCGATGTCCTGCAGGCGCAGCATCTTGGCGACGTTCACCCGGTCGATGGTTCCGCCCTTGATGGCGTAGTTCCAGACGATGACGAGGGCGCGGCGGCCGGAGATGCGCCCGATGCCGGCGATGAGCTTGCCGCCCGAGTAGCGACCGTCGCCGTCGTCGTACATGCCGAAGCCGGCCAGGGCGCAGAGCTCGACGAAGGGGGCGCCGGGATCGAGAAGGCGCGCGAGGCGCTCACCAGGGAGGAGCTTGCCTTTCGCCTCCGCGCGGGGGCGGTAGGCCTCCTCGGTGGCGGCCTGCTTGTCGAGGACGGCGCGGACGCGGCCCACGTAGGCCTCCATGGCCTCGGCGTTGGTGGAGAAGTCGGCGGAGCTGGGGTCGAGGCGGGACTGCAGGGGCTGCATCAGGCGCTCCCTTCGGCGGCGAGGGTCTCGGGCGGCGGGGGCGCAAGGCGGGCGAGGAGCTGGCGGGTGGTGACCTGATCGCCGGCGCGGACGGGGAGCTCGGCGACCGTGCCGTCGATGTCGGCGACCATGCGGTGCTCCATCTTCATGGCCTCCATGACCAGGAGGAGCTGGCCAGCTTCGACCGCGGCGCCCTCGGTGACGAACACGGAGGTGACGACGCCGTCCAGGGGGGCGGCGATGGTGCCGGAGCCGCCGTCGGCGGAGGCGGCCGGGCGGGTGGAGACGTCGGTGAAGGGGACACCGCGGACCCAGACCGTGTCGCCGTCGACGGTGAAGGGGACCGTGAAGCGAACGCCCGACAGCGTGACGTCGAGGGAGCCGGCGACGGCGCCCTCGGCCGGTCCGTAGCGGTCCCAGGTGGGGTCGAGGGGCGGGGTGTGGGGGGTGAGGTGGAGGGCGTGGAGGGTGACCGGGGTCTCGTCCACGAGGAAGCGACCGGCAGAACGGGTGATCGCCAGTGTGGTCGTCACGGGCGACTGGCCCGTCCCCGGCGTCTCCAGCGCGAGGATCGCCGGGACGTTCCGCCCCGACCGCCAGCCGAGCCGGTCGAGTGGGGTGCCGCTGATGGTGGCGAAGCGAGCGAGAGCCGCCAGCGCCCGCGTCTCTGCCATCTCCTCGGCCGAGGGCGCCAGCACCTCAGCCGGCCACGACTCCAGGGACCGCGTCGTCACCTCGCCGCTCGCCACGTCCGGGTGCTGGAGCAACCGCCGCAGCCACGCCTGGTTGGTCACGACTCCGTCAAGCACCAGGTCCTCCAGGGCCCCGACGAGCCGGCGCAGCGCCTCCGGCCGGTCCTGGCCGTGGGCGATGAGCTTGCCCAGCATGGGGTCGTAGTGCGGGCTGACCGTCGCGCCGGCCCCGACGCAGTGGTCGAACCGCACGGCATGGCTCAGATCGAAGCGCGCGATGCGGCCCGTCTGGGGCAGGAATCCCCGGTCCGGGTCCTCGGCGTAGATGCGCACCTCGATGGAGTGTCCCTGGGGCGCGAGCGCCTCGGGATCGATGGCCAGGGCCTCCCCCGCCGCCACCCGAAGCTGGAGCTGGACGAGATCGAGCATGGTCACCTCCTCGGTGACCGGGTGCTCCACCTGCAGGCGCGTGTTCATCTCGAGGAACCAGAAGCGCCCGTCGGGCTCGAGCAGGAACTCGACTGTCCCCGCGCCGACGTACCCGCAAGCCCGCGCCACCGCACATGCGGCCTCACCCATGGCGGCCCGGAGCTCGGGGGTCACGGCGGGCGACGGCGCCTCCTCGACCACCTTCTGGTTGCGCCGCTGGAGCGAGCAGTCCCGCTCTCCGAGGGAGAGGACGGTGCCGTGGGTGTCCGCGAAGACCTGGATCTCCACGTGGCGGGCGTGCAGGACCGCGCGCTCCAAGAGCAACGAGCCGCTCCCGAAGGAGCTCGTCGCCTCGGCACGGGCGGAGCGCAGGGCGTCGGGCAGCGCCGCGGCGTCATGGACGACCCGCATGCCTCGTCCGCCTCCACCGGCGGTGGCCTTGACCATGAGCGGGAAGCCGATCGCTGACGCCTCCGCGATCAGGCGCTCGTCCGAGTCGTCGTCGCCCTGGTAGCCGGGCACGCCGTGGACGCCGGCGGCGGTGGCGGCCTCCTTCGCGGTCCGCTTGTCCCCCATCAGCGCGATGGCGTCGGCGGGCGGCCCCACGAAGGTCATCCCGGCGTCGGTCACGGCGCGGGCGAAGTCGGCGTTCTCGCTCAGGAAGCCGTAGCCGGGGTGCACGGCGTCCGCCCCGGTGCGGCGCGCGGCGTCGAGGAGGGCCTCGATGGACAAGTACGACGCCGCGGCGGCGGCCGGTCCGATCCGCACCGCTCGGTCCGCGACCCGCACGTGCCGCGCGTCGGCGTCCGCGTCGCTGTAGACGGCCACGGACCGGATGCCCAGATCACGGGCCGCCTCGGCGATGCGCGCAGCGATCTCGCCCCGGTTGGCGATGAGGAGGGTGCGGATCATCGGGGATCTCCAGAGGGGGGCAGGGGGGCCAGCGCGTCGATGCGCGCCGGGCCGACCCCGAGGCCCCGCAGCAGCAGCCGCGCGGTGACGGGGACGAGCTCCTCGACCGGCGCGGGCTCGCCGTAGGCGGCCGAGGTGTAGACGAGGTCCGAGAAGAGCGAGAGGACGGCGTGGGCGGCGACGGGGACGGAGTCGGCGACGAAGCAGCCTTCGTCCACTCCCGCCTGGATCAGCGTGGCGATGGGGGCGGCCATCGACGTGCGGCCGTCGAGGACGACGCGCTCGGTCTGGACCGCGGTCTCGGCCGCGCGGAACTGCCGCAGCAGCGGGACCTGGGCGACCACCTCGGCGGCGACGGCGCGGAAACCGGCAGCGAGGCGCTCGTCGGCCGGACGTGGATCAGCAGGCGCGTCTCCCGAGTCCCCAGCGGACGACCGGAGCCCGGCGGCGTCCTTGAACGACCGCCGCAGCCGCCGCAGCACGCCCCGTCGCAGCTCCAGGAGGATCGCCTCCTTGCTCGCGAAGTACAGATAGAAGGTCCCCTGGGCGACGCCCGCGGTCTTGACGATGCGGGAGACCGAGGTCTTGCCGTAGCCGTGCTCGAGGAACAGGGCCTCGGCGACGGTGAGCAGCTGGGCCCGACGGGCAGCCGCCGCGTCGGCGCGGGAGGACTCTCGGGCGGAGGGATCGACGGACTGTGCGGGTGCGCTGCGAGCCACGGGCGGCGAGTCTGCCTCGGTGACTGACAGTCAGTCAACAACTCGATCGTGAGGTCTCCCAGCCGCCGCCGGGTAGGGTGGAGCTGGAGCTGCCGATGATCAGACTGTTGGTTCCCATGCTTCTGGCCGTCCTCGCGCTCGCCAGCCCAGCCAGTGGAGAGGCGGTGAACCTCGTGTCCGTCGAGGTCCAGCTGCGTGGCTTCTGTGGCCAGTGGTCTGTCGTCCCCGTAGGACGCGGGAAGGTCACCACGCCGAAGGGTTGCCCCAGAAACAAGGCGACCAAGCTCATCGAGGGCAACTGTACGGTCCACGTCGAGGCAGGACCGAAGGGCGCCGAGCTCGAGTACGAGCTTGCCCTGAAGGCGAACCAGCACCGAACCCGAGTCAGGTTCAAAGTGCGGAAGGACGGAACGCTCCTCCACGTCAGCGGGCCGATCAGGGTCGAGAAGCGGCGGATCGTGCTTCAGACGACCCAGTTGACCCTCGACCGGGCGAACTACGCCGGAGTCGTCAGCTTCGAGTACGTCGGACACGCAAGCCATCCGAACAAGGACTGCAGAGACCCCGCAAACCCGGTCCGACTTCGCCTGCCCAGCGAGAGCAGGTACCTCCTCACGGGCGACCGGGAGCTCGCCGTGATCGTGCTCAATCCCAGGACCCCCGTGGCCTCGGAGCGCCCCACGACCGTCGCGACAGTCGGTCCCGAGGCGCTCAAGCTACGAACGTCCAAGATCCAGGTCATCCCGACGAGCAAGAAGGCCCGGCGCGCGAAGTGGACGGTGCTGCCGGCCCTGCCTGCCGAACGCAAACGGCGAAAGAGCGCCACGCTCTGGCTGATCCACGGGACTCCCTACCTTCTCGACGTGGAGGGGACTGTCCAGCAGATGTTCCTGATCACGTGGCAAGGAAAGGTTCGCGTCGCGGACAGAGCGGTCTTCAAGCAGCACTTCACGATCAAGCGCGTTCGGTGAGCAAATCTGGTCCACCATGCCGCAACCCGAGACCGCCGCTCCCCTGAGTCTGGAACCCCCTGGAGGTCCCATGCGCCTGCTCCTGCTCTCCGCCTTGCTCTGCCTCGCCGTCGGCTGCAACCCCGAGTACCCGCCGCCCGCTGAGCTCCCCGCGGAGTACACCGCGTGCGATGCCCCCGAGGACTGCGTCGTCGTCGAGCTCGGGTGCTGCGATGCGTGCAACGGCGGCGAAGCCCGCTCAGTCAACGCGAGCCAGGCCGCGGCGGTGGAGGACCGCTACACCGAGGTGTGTCAGCCGGGCACGGGATGCACGCTCATCGGCTGTCCCGCCTGGGAGACCACCTGCGAAGACAACGTCTGTGGGCTCGTCCGGGGCACCTTCGGCGAGTAGCGGCGACGGGGGCGCGCGCCCCGACTCTGGGGGCGCTCAGGGCCTGGGCTGCTTGTTCAGCTGCCCGAAGATGAACCCCGGAGCCAGACGGCGCATGACCCGCAGCTGGGACGACTGGCCGGGCGCGATCTCGTCGTTCCCGCCGCGCAGCCCCTTCATGAAGGCCGCGGCGAGGGTCTCGGGCGGCATGCGGGGGAAGCTGGGGTCCAGGTCGTCCACCATCTCCGTCGCCACCACCGGCGGCATCAGCTCCACCACCCGCACCGTCGTCCCCGCGAGCTGGGCGCGCAGCGACTGGGTGTACGCGTGCAGGAACGCCTTCGTCCCGCTGTAGACCGGCGCCTGCGCGAAGGGGACGAACGCCAACCCCGAGCTGACGTTCACGATGGTCGAGGAGCGCGTCAGCATCCCCGGCAGGAAGTGGTGGACCATCCGCACGGGCCCGGAGGCGTCGATCGCGACCTCCTGGAGCTTGCGGTCCAGGGAGAAGTCGGCGGTCACGTCGTAGCGATGCATCACACCCGCGTTGTTGACGAGGAGATCGCAGCCCCCTGCGCCGTCGAGGCGCTCCCGCAGGGCGAGGATCGCCGCGTCATCGGTCACATCGCACACCGCGTGGTCGATGCGCTCGTGGGAAGCCGCGGCGCGGACGAGCTTGTCCTCGTTGCGTCCGGTGATGGTGACGTGGCTGCCCGCCTCGGCGAGGGCGGTGGCGAGGGCGAGACCGATGCCCGATCCCCCTCCGGTGACGACGGCGCGGGTTCCTTCGATCTTCATGGCTCCTCCGACCAGCGACCCATATCGCTTGTTCTTTGCAAGCTACTGTAGACCACTTGCCAATTGCAAGCCAAAATCGCGAGATGCCTTCCCGCGACCACCATCGAGGCTCGATCCCCGCGCCCCGGTCCTCGTGCCCGATCGGCTGCGCCCTCGACGTGCTCGGGGACCGCTGGACCCTGCTCGTCCTCCGCGACGTCCTCCTGGCGAAGAAGCGCTCCTTCTCGGAGCTCGCCGCCTCCGAAGGCATCGCCACGAACATCCTCAGCGACCGCCTCGCGCGGCTGGAGAACTCCGGGATCGTCCGGCGGATCCCCGATCCCGAGGACGGGCGGCGCCGCCTCGTGATGCCGACCGCCCGGGGCATGGAGCTGATCCCCATCCTCCTCGACCTGCATGCCTGGGGCAGCGCCCACACGGAGGGGACAGCGAAGGCGGAGCTCGCGGAGTGGGTGTGTCGGGACCGGGAAGCGGCCATCGCCGCCTTCATGGACTGAGTTCAGCTCGCCGCGGCCCCTCGCAGCAACAGCCCGATCGTCTGCCGCACCCAGTGCTCGCGGTAGGCGTCGTCGACGATGGACGTCCCGTGCTGGCTCTGGACCCCGTCCGCGTAGAGCACCTGGCCGTTGAGCCGCTCGAGCAGGGCGCCGGCGACGATCTCCACGTCGACGTCCTCCCGCAGGAGCCCCGCCGCCTGCCCGTCCCGCAGGAACGCGACGAGCACCCGTGACTGCTCGCCGAGCGCCGCGAGGGCTTCGGGTCCGCAGTTGCGGAACCCCTGCTGCAGCTCGGCGAACAGGATCTTGAGGACCGCCGGCTCCTCCATCCAGGACGCCAGCGTCTCCTCGGCGAACATCGCCAGGCGGGTCTCGAACTCCGGAAGCGTGCGGGCCGTCGTCGTGAGGATGCGCTGCGCCGACGCGAGCCGCCGCTCCCCCACCCCCTGGATGACCGCGGCGTACAGGCCCTTCTTCCCGCCGAAGTGGTACGTCACGGCGTTGATGTTCGTCTCGGCGGCCGCGCAGATGGCCCGCACGGACGCGCCCTCGTAGCCACGCTCGGCAAACAGCGACGCCGCGGCGGCGAGGAGTCGGCTGGGGACTGTGCTCACGCGCTCTCCTCGCGGCGGATGGCGCTCAGGGCGCCGCAGGCGTCGCCTCCAAGGCGCGACCGGCGCCCATGTACACCTGCAGGTCGCGGCCGAAGCTGAGGATAGCGGGCCGGATGCTCCACCCGATCAGGGGGGCGAGCGGCGTCGCCCACCAGGCCAGGTCGACCGACGCGTGGCCTCGGACGCGGCAGCGGCCTGCGTCGAGGGGCGCGATCGACCACCGGTTCCTGGACGACGGGATGAACGCGGGTAGCTCGCCCCCCGCCACGTAGGCGAAGCGCATCCCCACGGGGTCGTAGTGCACGAGCTCCTCGGTGATGTGCGCGGAGTCGAACGGGCCGAAGGGCTCGCTCTGGCAGTGGCGGACCGCGCCGACCCGCGCCGGCCCCTCCATGCTCGAGGAGCGTACGCCCGACGCGATCTGGTCGACGGCGCCGAAGCGGCCCCCGATGGCCTCCCACACGGCCTCCGCAGGCGCCTCGATGTCGAAGGTGTTCTGCAGCTCGATGGGAGACTCGCCGCGCGGACGGGCGAGCAGACCGACCATCCCGAGGGAGCCCAGCACGAAGAACTCGACGAGCGGGGCGAGGCCGAGGACCGCGCGCAGGCCAGGGTCCAGGAACGCGACCAGGCGAATGAGCCCCATGAGGAGCAGGGCGCCGCCGGCCACCCGGAGCCGGTGGGTGGTGCGGGTGTCGCGCCCGAACAGCGACAGGCCCAGGGGAAGAGTGAACGCGCCGATCGAGCCCAGGATGACGAGGGCTGGGCCGTCCATGGCGAGCGGGGGGGGCAACAGCGAGACGTCGGCGACGACGAACGCCGCGAACACGCCGAGCAGCGAGACGCCCATGAAGACGAGGGCGCCGCCGAGCAGGCGCGCGAGGAGATGGAAGCGGTCAGGGGACAGGGTCATGGGGGCTCCAGTTCTGCGGGCATCAGGACCCGCGCTCCGACCCTAGGCAGCCGGCAAATCGGGTGCAACATATTTTCTTACACTCGTCACAATCGAGCCTGGGCGGATCGGTGACCTGACGGCCTGAGGCCCACCCAGGACGGACTCCGCCGCCGCTACGCTGCGGAGTCGTGAACGGCCCCCTCCCCTCTCAGTCCGAGCCGACCCTGGTGCGTGTCCGGCGACGCCTGGCCGCCGTGTCGCTGGTGGCGGTCCTCGCCGTCCTTCTCCTCCTGACGGCGCCCGGGTGGCTCCTCCTCACCGCTCTGCTTGGCCTGCTCCGCCCCGCGACCCGCTTCGGCGCGCTGCGGACGGGCCTGGCCCTCACCTGGGCGGCGGTGCACGAGCTGTCGGGGGTGACGGTGCTCACCTGGGGGTGGGTGTCGAGCGGCTTCGGCGCGGGGGCGGAGCGCCTGGTCCGCCACACCCACGGGGTCCAGGCGTGGTGGTGTCGGATGCACCTCGCCGTGCTGCGGGGGCTGTTCGGGCTGCCCCTGCAGGTGGAGGGGCTCGATGCATTCCGGGCCCGGCCGACGATCCTGCTGATGCGGCACACCTCGATGCTCGACACGGTCCTGCCGCCGTCCCTGCTCGTGCCCGCGCACGGTGTGAACATGCGGTACGTGCTCAAGCGGGAGCTCCTCGTGGACCCCTGCCTCGACATCGCGGGGAACCGCATCCCCAATGTGTTCGTCCGCCGAGGGGCGAAGGGGGCGGCGGCGGAGCGGGAGTTGGAGCACGTGCGGCAGCTCGCGGCGACGATGGCCGACGACGATGTGGTGGTCTTGTTCCCCGAAGGGACCCGGGCGAGCGCACGCAAGCGGGAGCGGGCCCTGGCGAGGATCGGGGAGCGAGCGGCCTCGGGCGATGCCCGCGCGGCGGTCCTGCTCGCGAAGTCCCAACCCCTGCGGCACCTGATGCCCCTGCGGCTCGGTGGGGCGGTGTCGCTGCTCCGCGGGCGCCCCGACGCGGACGTGGTGTTCGCGTCCCACACGGGCTTCGAGGAGCTGGCGGGGTTCTCTGCCTTGATGTCGGGGACGCTGGTGGGGACGACGATCCGGGTTCGGTTCCGGCGGGTCGAGGGTCCCGCGCCGAGTAGGACCGACGAGGAGCTGGAGGACTGGCTGCTCGAGCAGTGGCTGGCGGTCGATCAGGACGTGGAGGAGCTGAGGGGCTAGGGCCCGCGCTCACCTCCCGGGAGCCAGAGTTCGAGTCGAGGGGCGAGTACGCTCCGCCGAGAGCTTGGATGCCGGCGACGGCAGCGAGGCGCGCGGCGTGCGCGCGGGGGGACGTGATGGCCTGGACCGAGACCCCACAGACCTCCTCCGGGGGCGCCATGGCGCACGCTCCGGGCGAGGAGCCGAACCAGGGACGCCTCGCGCTGTTCCTCCTCGCCGGCGGCCTGCTCGTCATCGGAGCGCTGGCCGCGATCGAGCTCCAGGGGCTCAACCCCTTCGACCCGTTCCACTGGTACCGCGTCGAGCTGCCGGACGGCCCGATGCAGGAGGCGGCCGCGCTCCAGACACTGGTCGATCACGCGGCGGCCCAAGGGGGGCAGGTCACGCTCGACGCCGATGAGCTGCGGGTGCGTGGCCGGTCTCGAACGGGGGATCTCCGAGTCCACCTCGGAGACCTGGACCCGCTGACCTATTCCCAGAGTGCGACGAAAGGCGCCCCGGACGACGGCAACTGGGGGGTCCGGGCGTTCTGCGCGACGACGGAGCCGTGCATTCGCGTGACCGGCGAGTGGGCCCCACCCGGAGGCGCGGCGAACCACGCGGCCATCCTCACGATCAAGGGCAAGGCGGCCTCGCTGGAGGTCCGGGATGCGCTGGCCTCATTGATCATCGCCCACGGCGGCCCCGCCACGCTCGACCGGGGCCGGAGCCTGTCGTACTGGGAGCGCTGGTACCGGGAGGAGGGGTCGCGCTGAGGACGGCATGGAAGGCGACGGCCTTGCCAAACCCGCTCATGCTCCCTCAGCCAGCGCACGGTCGACGAGGTCCCCAACCCCCAGGTCCCCTCCTGCGAGCCGCAGTCGGTCCACATCCAGCCGCTCCCCGAGGGTCTTCACGACACCCAGAAGATCGCGCCACTGCTTGTCCGAGGTCTCGTCGGCCTTGCGGTACCAATACAGCTTGTGGGCAATGGTGTCCTCGGCGGTGGCGACGGGGAGCGCGATACGCGGCTCTTCGGAGACGGTGCGGACGACGCGGTCCGCCATGGAGCGGCGTCCGTAGGCGTCGCCCTTGGACACGAACAGGTCGATCTTGAACATCGTGTCGAAGTGGATGAGGTTGAACGACCGACGGGCCCGGATCGCCTGCTCCGCGGTGTCGGGGTCGATGTAGAAGCCGTCGCCGAGGAGGTCTGCGAGGCGATGCCCTTGCCCCGGACGCAGGGTGGCGACGATGTCGGCGTCCTGCGTCGCGCGGGGGATCCCGTGCACTGAGCTCGCCACCGATCCACCGACGTACCACTCGACCCCCATCGACTCGAGCGCCTGGCCCACCGTGTGTGTCACCAGGAGGGTCTCGCCGAAGGACCAGGAGACCCCGCTCATTCTCCGTGCTCGTCGGGGTCCCAGCCGAAGGCGGCGATCATCGTCTCCCGGTCGTAGGTGCGGGAGGCGAGGCGGAGGCGGAGCGTGTGCTCGTCGTCGTCGGGATGACGCGCCCTCAGATCCGCGAGGGCGAGCTGGATCAGGGTCCAGTTGAGGTCGCGGACCCGGGCGACCTTCTGGGCGGCGGTCATCTTGCGGTAGCCCTCGATGAGGATCCGCTCCACCTCCGGCGGCGTGTCGTCGAACAGACGCTCGCCCACGGGCCTACAGGCCCTCCATCTTCACGAGGATCTCCTTCATCACCTCGCTCGTGCCACCGCCGACGGTCAGAAGGCGGATGTCGCGCCAGGCGCGGCCCACGGCGTACTCGGTCGTGTAGCCGAAGCCCCCGTAGAACTGCATGCAGTCGTAGAGCACGCGCTGGGCGAGGTCGCCGGCGAAGAGCTTCGCCATCGTGATCTCGCGGGTCGCTGGCTGGTCGCGATCGGCGAGGTCGACGGCGCGGTAGCAGAGCCACTTCGCGGCCTCGATGGCCGTCAGGTGCTCGGCGAAGGTGTGCCGCCACACCTGGAACTTGCCGATGGGGCGCCCGAAGGCGGAGCGCTCCGTGCCGTACTTGATGGCCTCCTGGACCGCCTTCTCCATGCCCGCCATGGCCGACAGAGCGGCGACGAGTCGCTCGCCCTGGAAGTTCGTCATGATGTGATAGAAGCCCATGTTCTCCTGGCCCAGGAGGAAGCGGGCGGGGACGCGGCACTCGTCGAAGAAGAGCTCCGCCGTGTCGCTGGCGAGGTTGCCGATCTTGTCCAGCTTGCGCCCGACGCTGAACCCCTTCACGTCCGTCGGGAACGTCATCAGCGAGATGCCGCCGTAGCCGTCGTCGCCGGTGCGCACGCCCAGCGTGATGAAGTCGGCGCGGGTGCCGTTGGTGATCCACAGCTTCTGGCCGGAGATGACGTACTCGTCGCCCACCTTGCGCGCGCGGCACTCGATGCCGGCCACGTCCGAGCCGGCGTTGGGCTCGGAGATGCCCAGGGCGGCGATCTTGTCGCCCGCGACGGCGGGCTTGAGGAACAGCTCCTTCTGCTCGTCGGTGCCGATCTCCTCGATGATGGGGGTCGCCATGTCCGACTGGACCATGAGCGCCATCGCCACGCCGGCGTTCTCGCAGTGGGCGAGGCCCTCGACGTAGGCGGTGGTGGCCCACCAGTCCATGCCGAGGCCGCCCCACTCGGCGGGGACGCGGATGCCGAGGAGGCCCATCTCGCCGGCCTTCTTGAAGAGCTCCGCGGGGAAGATGCCGTCCCGGTCCCACTCCTCGGAAAACGGCGCGATCTCGCGCTTGCAGAAGTCGACGACAGCGTCGCGGAGCGCGGCGTGGTCGGGGGTGAACGGCGGGAAGGCAGGGCGGGACGGGGAGTTCATGGCGGGGATTGTTCCAGAGGCTGGGGGACGGCGGGGGGTCGAGAACCAGGGGAGTCCGGAGTCGCCCCCACCTACGCCGCAGGTCCCACTGAGACGGGACGCCACAGTCCGGAGTCACCCCAGCCTGCGCCGCAGGTCCCTCCGAGATGGGACGCTCCAGTCCGGAGTCACCCCAGCCTGCGACGCAGGTCCCACCGAGATGGGACGCCACAGTCCGGAGTCACCCCCACCTGCGACGCAGGTCCCACCGAGATGGGACGCCACAGTCCAGAGTCACCCCCACCTGCCCGGCAGGTCTCGCCGAGATGAGACCACCAGCGCCCAGCTCCCCCAATGACGGTCGTATGTCACCGCCTTGGATCGGCCGGTCCATCGACCCCGTACTCACCGCGCCCACCCCTCCCGATCGCGCGACATCGCCCCTCCTCCAACGACCCAGGCCCCGCCTGCCCCTCTCCCTACATCGTCGTACTCACAGGCCTCGTACACGGTGTGTACTCACCCGCGTACGCAAATCCCCCAGAATGCTGTGCCTGCTGCGCCTTCCGCCCTAGAGTCTCTACACCGTGCGTACTCACACCCTCCCCCGGATCTACGACTACCTGGAGTACCGGGCGTGGCTCCGCGACGCCTGGGCCGCCTTGCGGGCCGCCTCGAAGCGTCACTCCTACCGGTGGTTCAGCCGCAAGGCCGGGTTCGGGTCCCCGAGCTACCTCAAGCACGTCATCGACGGCGACCGGAACCTCTCCGAGGACACCGCCGCCCGCTGCGCCAAGGCCTTCGAGCTCGGCCCGCAGGAGACGAAGTACTTCCACGCCATGGTCCGCATGAACCAGGCGTCCACCACCGAGGAGCGCTCCCGCTTCTACGACGAGCTGAGCGCGCTCCCGCCGTATCGCGAGACCCAGCGCCTGCAGCGCTCCCAGTACGACTACTACGCCCGCTGGTACTGCATCCCGATCCGCGAGCTCGTGGCGCGCGAGGACTTCATCGAGTCCCCCAACTGGATCTCCCGGCAGCTTCGCCCGCCCATCAAACCGAGCGAGGCCGCCGAGGCCCTCGAGCTGCTCCAGGAGCTCGGCCTCATCAAGCGGGACGGCGCGGGACGCCTCCAGCAGGCCCGTCCTCTCGTGACCACGGGCCCCGAGCTCCGCCTGCTCTCCCTGCGTCGCTTCCACCAGCAGATGCTCCGCCGCGCCGAGGAAGCGATGGACACCACGCCGCTCCCCGAGCGGGAGGTAGGCGGCGTCACCCTGCGCCTGACGGCCCCCCAGGTCCGGCACCTCAAGCAGCGCCTCTTCGAGCTGCGCCAGGAGGTGCTTCAGCTCGACGGCGCGGACAAGGGCCCCCAGGCCGTCCACCACTTCGCTTTTCAGCTCTTCCCCGTCACCAGCTACACCGCGCCGCCCCCCGGCTCAGCCCCCGGAGACACCGATGCCGACTGACTCCCCGAGGCGCTCGCGCCCCCGCATCGCCATGCTCGCCGCCCTCCCCGGACTCCTCCTCCTGGGCTGCGACCCCGGCGGCCAGGGCACGGACTCCGGCAACGCCTTCCAGGCCGCCTTGACCGTGGCGGGCGAAGGCGCGCTCGTCACCCCGGCGCGGGAGGTGGCGACCCTCGAGCTCGCCGAGCTCTACCTCACCGAGGTCGAGTTCTACCCGTGCGCCGGCGGCGGCGAGGACAACGAGATCGACTACCGCGGCGACCTCACCGCAGACCTGCTCGTCGGCACGGACCTCGGCTCCGTCGACCTCGGCATCGACTCCGTCTGCACCGTGGAGACCGAGGCGGAGCCCCCCACCGGACCCACCATCCGCATCGAGGGCACGTCGACCGGCGGCTCGGACTTCGTGATCGAGAGCGTCGAGGAGTGGGAATGGGAGATCGAGAGCGAGGTCGCGCTCCAGCAGGACGTCCTCAACCAGCTCTTCCTGTTCTTCGACCTGGACCAGTGGCTCGACGGCGTGGACCCGGACCTCGGCACGCCCGGCGGCGACGGGGTCATCGTCATCGACGCGAGCAACAACACCGACATCCTCGACGCGTTCGAGGCGAACGTCGCCCTGACCGGCAGCCTGGAGGAGGAGGACGACGGCGACGACGGGTAATCGCCCCCCTCCGCCCTCCCTTCAGCACACCCCAGAGAGCCGCACACAAAAGTCACACCTATGCCTGCCCTCCGCCTCCTCGCGACCTGCCTCGTCGCCCTGTTCGCCCTGACGCTGCCTGCGTCCTCGGCCGCTCAGGGCCTCGGCGGGTTCGTGAGCCCCGGCCCCCTCGCGGAGGACCACGCCGACCTCGACAACATCCTCAAGTGCACCTCCTGCCACGAGCCCGGCGCGGGCGTCACCCCCACCCGCTGCATGGCCTGCCACGAGCGCGTCGAGGAGCAGGTCCGCACCGAGACCGGCTTCCACGCGAACCTCGGCGAGGAGTGCGCGTCCTGCCACAGCGACCACAAGGGCCGCGACTTCGCCCTCATCCAGCTCGTGCAGGAGACCTTCAACCACCAGGTCACCGGCTTCGCCCTGACCGGCGAGCACGCCCCCCTCGACTGCGTCGAGTGCCACACCGACGCCCCCGAGGACTACACCGGCCTCTCCTCCGACTGCTCGTCCTGCCACGACGAGCCCCACGGCGCCGGCGCCTCCACCCGCGAGCTCCTCAGCCAGTGCCGCTCCTGCCACGACGCCGACGACTGGGACGCCACCCCCATCCCGCTGTCCGTCTTCGACCACGACGACCCGAAGCAGGCCGACTACCCGCTGCACGCCGCCCACGACGACGTCGCCTGCGACGACTGCCACAAGGAGACGCGCTTCGTCCCCACCGTCGCTGAGCTGTGCACCGACTGCCACGACGACCCCCACCGCAACCAGTTCCGCAACCAGGCGTGCACCGACTGCCACACCGACGAGCGCCCCGACTGGCGCGTCACCCCCTGGGACCACGACAAGCGCACCAAGTTCGCCCTCGTCGGCGTCCACAACGACGTCCGCTGCTCCGAGTGCCACGGCAGCGGCCCCTCCGCCACCTACGTCCCCCTGCCCCACGAGCGCTGCTCCACCTGCCACGAGGACGTCCACGAGGGCCAGTTCGACCCACGCGACTGCGACGACTGCCACCAGCAGGTCGCGGGCGGCTTCGTCGACTTCGTGATCGACCACGACCAGACGAACTACCCGCTCCGCAACGCCCACAAGGAAGTCACCTGCGAGGACTGCCACGGCGAAGGCCCCGCCGCCACCTTCGCGGGCCTCCCCTTCGCCGACTGCGACGACTGCCACGAGGACAAGCACGACGCCCGCTTCGAGCCCGACTCCTGCGACTCCTGCCATGCCACCGACGGCCTGTGGGACGTCGCCGAGTTCGACCACGGCCGCACGGACTTCATGCTCAACGGCGCCCACGTGGAGGTCACCTGCGCCGAGTGCCACGGGGAAGACGAGCAGAAGGTCCTCACCCCCATCGACCACGCCACCTGCCGGGACTGCCACAGCGACGACGACCCCCACGAGGGCAGCGTCGCCGAGCTCCCCTGCACCACCTGCCACACCGAGGCCGCCTGGGCGCTCAACGCCTTCGACCACGACACCACCGGCTGGCCGCTCATCGGCCAGCACGTCGAGCCCGGCTGCGCCGACTGCCACGAGGGCGAGGGCCCCCGCTTCGACACGGCCGAGACCGACTGCGCCTCCTGCCACGCCGAGGACGAGCCCCCCAACCACTACGAAGGCGCCTGCGCCGACTGCCACACGCCCCACGACTGGCGGGAGGCGACGCTGGGCCGCGACGGGCACGCCAGCACCGGCTTCGCGCTGCTCGGCATGCACGCCGTCCTGCCCTGCGACGACTGCCACGGCCCCCACGAGCCCTCGGCCGTCGCCGGCCCCGAGTGCATCGACTGTCACGCCGACGACGACCCCCACCGGGGGCTCCTCGGCGCCCAGTGCCAGACCTGCCACGGCGAGACCGACTGGATGCGCACCAGCTTCCGCCATGCCCAGACCGGCTTCGCGCTCCGCGGCGCCCACCGGATCGCCGCCTGCGACGACTGCCACGCGGCCGGCTACCCCGGCACTCCGTCCGACTGCGCGTCCTGCCACACCTTCGACGCCCCCGGCGACGCGCTGCACAGCGACCCGCTGACCCGCGACTGCGACCTGTGCCACCGCCCCTACACGTGGCCCGGCGCCACCTTCTTCCAGGGAGGCCCCTGATGCGCGGACTCCTCGCCGCCCTCGCCCTGACCGTCCTCGCCCTCGCTGCCTGCGTCGTCCCCGAGCAGGAGGAGCCCTGGACCCACTGGCCGCTGCGGGGCATGCACACCGTCGTCAGCTGCAGCGGCTGCCACGGCGAGTCCACCGTCGACCCCCAGCCGGTGACCTGCGGGGGCTGCCACGAAGACCGGCGCCCGTCGGCCGACCACTACCCCGGCCGGGACTGCATCGACTGCCACAACGAGGGTGGCTGGGGCGACGCCATCGAGGACCACAGCTTCTTCCCGCTGGAGTTCGGGCACAGCAACGTCCCCTGCCTGGACTGCCACCTCGAGGACGACTTCGCGGCCGCCGAGCCCCGCTGCGCCTCCTGCCACGCCCGCCCCGAGAACCACTTCGCCGGCGAGTGCGAGGACTGCCACAACATCCAGGACTGGTTCGACGCCGACTTCGACCACGACCAGTTCTTCCCCACGCCGCACGAGGGCGTCTCCGCCTGCGGGGACTGCCACCCGAGCGCCGAGAACGGCAACTACGACACGTTCACCTGCACCGACTGCCACGCCCACCGCCGCGCGGACATGGACGACGAGCACCTCGGGGAGGTCTCCGGCTACGTCTACAACAGCAACGCCTGCCTCGACTGCCACCCGAACGGGGAAGAGGACTGATGGCGCCGCACGTCGACCGGGTCACGGGCGTGGGAGCCGGGTTGCTCCTGCTGCTCGCGCTCCTCGCGGCGCCGGCGGGGGCCCAGGAGTCCACAGCGGGCCCTAGGAAGACTGAGGAGCGCGCGAAGCCCACCGTCCGCCTCAACAACCGGCTGACCGTCGGCCTGATCTTCGACATCCCGGAGAAGGCACGCGGCCTCGGGCTCGAGCTCCTCGTCTCCGACCGCCTCCGCCTGACCATCGACAACCCCCGCACCGGCATCCGCACGACCGTCCACGCCGCCGGACGCCTCGGCATCCGCCCCGCCCGCGGCATCATCGACCGGGCCCGCATCCGCTCCCTCGGCGTCCGCCTGCAAGCGCCCACGTGGCGCGCGGAGCTCGGTCGCAGCGCGGTGATCGACGGCGGCTGGCGCCTCGTGGACGGCGTCCAGTTCCTCGTGCGGCCGAAGGTCGGCGGACCCTTCGAGGTCGGCGGCTGGGTCGGCGAGATGCCCGACATCTGGACGACCGCCCCCGCTCCGCGCGTCGGCGGCGGCCCCATCGTTCGCTTCCGCACCCGGATGGTGCAGATCGGGTTCGTCGGCGAGGTCGGCGGGGGCTCGATGGGCATCGACCGGGTCTCGGGCCGCCTCACGGGGCGCGTGGAGATCAAGAAGCTCCTCGACATCTCCGCCCGGATGGAGCTCGAAGCCGGCGGGGTCACCGCGCCGGTGCGGTTCTCGGAGGCCGGCCTCGCCGTCATCGTCGACCCGCTGCCCGTCCTGCGGGCCCGCGTCGCCTACTCCATGCACTCGGGGCACGCCTGGCTCCAGGGCATCAACCGGGACCCGGCGATGGCTCGGTGGTGGCTCCGGCTGACAGGCGCGGCCCCGAACGCCCCGCTCCCCTGGGAGGAGGCCGTCGACGGGCAGACCCACCAGATCCTCGGCGCCGTCGACTTCACGCCTACGCTCGGCGCCATCCCCGCCCGCTTCGGCCTGAACGCCCGCTACAACCACCGCACCATCGACCGGGAGCGCTCGGCCCGGGTGACCGTCCACGCCGGGCTGTTCGACCTCGGCGACCGCCTCGATCTCCTCGCCACCGTCGGCGCTCTGCGCTGGCACGGGCGCTGGCGCAGCGAGGCCGGGCTCCAGGCGTGGCTCGCCATCGACCGCAAGGGCGTGCTGTCGCTCGAGGCCGGCGGACGCTTCTGGGTCGGGGCCAACGAGCACGGCACCGTCGTCCCTACGGTCGCCGCCGACCTCTGGCTCGACGTGCTCACCCCCATCGGCGTCTCCGTCGCCGGGGGCTACCGCTTCGACAACGACCTCGACATGGACCGCTGGAACGCCGCCCACACCTTCCTGCTCCGGGCGTCCTGGTCGCTCCGGTCCGACCGGGGCCGCACCAAGAAGGGGCGCACCCCATGAACCGCCTCTTCGCCGCCCTCAGCCGCACCCTGTCCACGTCCGCGCTGGCGTTCTTCGCGGGCGGCCTCCTCGTCCTCACGGTGATGACGGTGTGGATCGGCCGCGTCTACTACCTCCTGCCCCGCCACGACCGCGGCCTCGACGAGCTCCACGCCACCCTGGCGCCGGGACAGGGCTGGGGCGTCGCCATCGGCGTCCTCGGCACCGTGCTGATGGTCGTGATGAACCTCTACACGCTGCGCAAGAAGGTGGCGACGTGGCGGTGGCTCGGCTCGATGGCCAGCTGGCTCCGCTTCCACATCCTCTGCGGGATCTTCGGGCCGATCTTCATCCTGCTGCACGCCGGGCTCACCTGGCCCACGGGGCTCATCGCGGTGGGGTTCTGGTGCATGGTCCTGGTGGCCCTGAGCGGCACCTTCGGGCGCTACGTCTACGGCCTCCTGCCGCGCGCCACCGGCGGCGGCACGCTGGGGCTCCAGCAGGCGCGCTCCGAGCTCGCGGACCTGCACGGCTCCATCGTCGCCCAGACCGCGGACAACCAGGTCGACGACCTGGGCGCCCTCATCATCGAGCTCAAGGAGCAGGAGATCGAGGCGAACGGGTTCGCGGACCTCGCCCGCGGCCTGCGCCTCTTCGGCACCCGTCGTCGCCGCATCCGCCAGGCGCTGCTGCTCGCGAACCTGCCGTCCCGCACCGAGGACGAGGTCGAGGAGCTGCTCCTGCGGCAGATCCGCATCATCCGCGGCCTGGAGCTGAGCCAAGTGGCCCGGCGCCTCCTCCGCTACTGGCACCTCTTCCACCGACCGCTCGCCGGCGCCATGTACGTCATCGTGCTCGTGCACGTGGGCGGCGCCCTCCTCTTCGGCGGCAGCATCCAGGAGCTCCAGCAGCTCATGGCCGCCTGGACGCTTCCGGACCTGGGAGGTGCCCCGTGAACGCCGCGACCCCCTACCTCATCGCCGTCGCCCTCATCGGCGTCGTCTTCGTGCTCCCCGCGTGGTTCGCCTTCCGCAAGGAGGAGCGCGAGGCGATGGACGAGCTCGCCGCGGCGAAGGCCGCGGGCCGCCACGAGCCCATCACCATCCGGCCCTGGGTCGACGAGGGGAAGTGCATGGGGTCGGGCGCGTGCCTCGCCGCGTGCCCGGAGCACGCCGTCCTCGCCATCGTCGCGGGCCAGGCGCAGCTCGCGAACGCCACCGCCTGCATCGGGCACGGAGCCTGCGCCGTCGCGTGCCCCCGGGACGCCATCGAGCTCGTGTTCGGCAGCGAGCGGCGGGGCGTGGACCTGCCGAAGGTGGGCCCCGACTTCCAGACGGACGTGCCGGGGCTCTACATCGCCGGCGAGCTCGGGGGGATGGGGCTCATCGTCAACGCCATCGAGCAGGGCAGCCAGGCCACGCGCCAGGCGCTCAAGGGCCGCAAGGCGGCGACGGACGGGTACGACGTGATCATCGTGGGCGCCGGGCCCGCGGGCGTCGCGGCGGGGCTGGAGGCGAAGAAGGCGCACGCGAAGGCGCTCATCCTCGAGCAGGACGTCTTCGGCGGCGCCATCCGCCACTACCCCCGCGGCAAGGTCGTGATGGCCCACGGCTACCGCCTCCCCGGGCAGAAGCGCCGCAAGGGCGGGACCATCAGCAAGGAGCAGCTCATCGCGGAGCTGGGCGAGGCCATCGAGGCTGCGGGCCTGCCCATGGCCGAGCAGGAGACGGTGCTCGGGGTCATGAAGGACGCCGACGAGCGCTTCACCGTCACCACGAGCGAGCGCACCCTGCGCGCCACCACGGTGATCCTCGCGGTGGGGCGCCGCGGCACGCCCCGCAAGCTGGGGTGCCCCGGCGAGGAGCGGGAGAAGGTCGCCTACCGCCTGCTGGACCCCGACCAGTTCCGCCACAAGCACGTCCTCGTGGTGGGCGGCGGCGACTCGGCCGTGGAGGCGGCGGTGGCGCTCGGGGCGGAGGAGGGCTGCCGGGTCACGCTGAGCTACCGGAAGGGGCAGATCGTCCGGCCGAAGCAGAAGAACGTGCAGAAGCTGGAGGCAGCGGTGGCGGCAGGCAAGGTCAGCCTGCGGCTGTCCACGGAGGTGGCCGAGATCGGGGCCGACCGCATCGTGCTCGTGGGCGCGGGCAGCAACCCGAACAGCGGGACGGGCGAGGTCCTGCCCAACGACTTCGTCTTCGTGTTCGCGGGCGGCGTGCTGCCCACGAAGTTCCTCGCAGCGGCGGGGATCAAGCTCCAGCGGCACCACGCGAAGCAGGTCGTCACGCTGGACGAGGTGGGTCCCGTCACCGTGTGACCGCGGCCGAGGACGCGGTCAGGGAGTCTTCGTCCCCTGGCCCTTCTTGCCCTTGCCCTTCTTGCCCTTGCCCCGCTTGCCGACCCCATGGGCCTTGGCGCGCTTGCTGCCGATGATCTGGAGGGGGATGCCGGCGATGGTGAAGCCTCCACCGACGATCGACAGCACGGAGCCGGCCTGCTCGATGCTCTGCGCCGTCCTGTAAGGGCCCCCCCAGGCGCGGAAGTAGGCCTGCGGCCCCCCCACTGCCTCCACGTCTTCGGCGACGACACCCTCGTACTCGGGGTGGCTCTCGTCCAGGGCGATCTCGATCTGGCTGCGGATCGTGTCCTGACTCACCGCCCCGCCGATGGCGAGCCCGCCGCCCACGAGCCCGAGGATCGCACCGCCGATCGTCATCGCCTGGCCCGCGGTCCGCATGCGCTGACCCTCGCGGCGATACTCGAGCAGATCCCGGACATCGGCGAGCCGCCAGCGCCCCTCCTCCTGCGAGTACCGGTGGAAGAGCACGATCTCGTCCTCCTGGGCCACGATCAGCGAGCCCCCGGCGCGCTCCACGGGCGCGAGCACGCGGTCACGAGCGAAGGTGGTGACCTCGGCGCCGGCACGTCCCGTGAGCAGCTCCCGGACCGCGTCGCGCCGGTGCACCAGCGTCAGGCTCTGCCCCGGGCCCGCCTCGACGCTCCACGAGAGGAGCTCCCCGTCCGTCGGCTTCCACTGGACGAGGTGCGTCCCGGCGTACAGGGTCGACGTCCGGGTGCGGGAGTCCACGGCGAGGCCGTCCAGCCAGAGCGTGCCTTCCTCGAGGATCTCGGCGGACACGGTGATGAAGGCGCGCTCGGCGGAGATCGCCGACTTCACCGCCTCCTCGAAGGAGGGACGGACCGTCGGCGGGTACAGCTCGTTCCACTGGAGGAAGGGCGAGACGAGCAGTGCCTCCTCGAAGCGCTCCACGGCCGCCTGGGGGCCCTCGGCCTCGTACGCGACGATCCCCCGGAGGAAGTGGTGCTGCGCGAGGACCTCGACGCGCGGGGCGCCGTTGAGGCAGGGGAGGAGCTCCTGGTTCCGCTCGACGGAGGCTGCCGCCGCCAGGTACTCCATGTTCGTGAAGTCGTCGATGACGACCTCGTTCGCCGCCTCGAGGGCCGAGGCCGGCTGCCGCTCCCCCTCGCATCCGCTGACCGTCGCGTCCCCGAGGGGGACGACCGTCTGGGACGGGGGGAACACCTCGTCGATGGAGACGAAGCGGGGGTCTTCGGAGGGGCCGTTCTGGAGCAGCCACGTCGAGGCCACGTCCGTGGGGTCCATCCCGTGCACGACGACCGTGGCGGCCTGAGCGGAGGACGCTGCAAGGCCCAGCGCGATGGCTGAGGCGAGGAGGATGCGGTGGGCGATCATCCTTCGTCCCCCTCCTCTTCGATCACCACCGGGATGATGATGCAGCCGATGTCCTTCGGTCGGTAGAAGGGCAGGCACGGCCCCTCCATCGGGCCCTCCGGGGGGCCGATCTCGCAGGCGTCTTCGCCGCCCTGGAGCGCCTGGTGGAGCTCGCTGACCCGCGCCGCGCCGAAGCTCGCGCACCCGCCCAGATCCAGCTCGGTCAGGTCCGCGAGATCCAGGTCGGTGATGGCGTCGTTGGGCGTCTCGATCATGTCCTTCCAGACCGGGGCGCAGGGGGGCTCGGGGTTCTTCGGGTCGGGGGGCGGGCAGTCGCTGTCTTCGCAGCAGTAGTTCGGCGAGCTCAGGGCGGCGAGGTTCGGGGCGCCGGTGCCGATGGATGCGGCGATGGTGATGTACTCCGTGCGCTCCTCGCCGTTCGCGTCGGGAGCGAAGAGCTCGACGTCGCTGGGGTCGAGGACGACGTCGAAGGGAGACTCCGTCGGCGGGTCGAACTCGGCGCCGAGCGGGTCCCACAGAGGGATGAACCCCTCCTCGCGGGGGGCCCAAGACGCCGTCGCGACCGCGGCGAGCTGCTCGACGTCTTCCATCGGGAAGATGGCGCGGAGCTTGATCTCGCCCGTGATCAGCTCGCCCGGGGTGACGTGGATCGCGGTGGCGCCGCCGCTCAGGGGCTCGCCGGCGAGGTCGCCGCCCGCGCGCAGGAAGAGCCGGACGTCGGCCCCGACGGCGCAGGACGGGAGGATCCCCGCCTCGAGGTCGGCGTCGTCCTCCTCCACGTCGAAGTTCGGTCCCTCGAAGCAGTCGTTGTCGAGGCCGTCACAGACCTCCGCATTGCCCGGGTAGTTGTTGTCGTCTTCGTCGTCGCAGTCGCCGAAGGGGATTGCGAAGTTCTCCTCGAGCTCCGGGTCGATGGGGGAGTCGGCGCGCGCGTCACAGGCGAACGCCTCTGCGACCCCGTCTCCGTCGTCGTCCTTGAAGCAGACGCGCGGATTGCTGCATTCGCCGATGGTCCCCCTGAGGTTGACCCGGCTCTCGCTCACGGCCGCGCCCGGCTCCAACACGAAGTCGCAGGGCTCCAGGGGCCCGAGGCACCCCGTCGCGCCGATCAGGCACGCCAGGGCAAGCACCGCCCGGACGGGGTGGAAGGAAGACACGCTCTTGGCACTCATCAGTCGCTCTCCCAGTCCCCCGTCCCGGGACCGACCCACAGGCTATCGCAGCCCCGTCGTATCCTCGCCCCGGGATGGGCGGGAACGTTGTTCGCGGCGCGCTGTCCATCTCGCCGTTGCTCAGCCCGGGACGCCCATGAACCTGCCCTCGCTCCTGCGCCTGCCCCTGCTCGCGCTGCTCCTCCTGCCCACCCTCGCCGCCGCCGCCCCCGAGGTCCCTGACGCCCTGGCGCCGTGGGTGCCCTGGGTGCTCGACGGCAAGGAGACGACGCAGTGCGCCCAGCGGGGGGAGCAGCCCCTGTGCGGTTGGCCCGGCAAGCTCGAGCTCGTCCTCGACGATCGCGGGGGGCGCTTCACGCTGGACGTGGTCGCCGACGCGGAGGTCCTCGTGCCCCTGCCCGGCGATGCGACCTGGTGGCCGCGGGACATCAAGGCCGGGGGAGCGCCTGCAAAGCTCGGGGCCGGTGGAGCGCCGCGGGTGCGCCTGCCGAAGGGCACCCACCGGGTGACGGGGGCGTTCTCCTGGCCTCGGCTGCCCGAGTCCCTGTCGGTTCCACCGGACATCGCTCTGGTGGCCCTGACCCTGCGCGGAGACCGGGTGACGAACCCCCGGCGCGACAAGGACGGGCTGCTCTGGCTCCAGCGCGGCGCGTCGGAGGAGGCCGAGGAGGACCGACTCGCCATCGAGGTGCACCGCCGGGTGAACGACGGCGTGCCGGTGGTGGTGGAGACGCGGCTGAAGCTGCGGGTCTCCGGGCGGTCGCGCGAGGTGACGGTGGGGAGCCCGCTGCTCGCGGGGACCGAGGCCACGTTCCTGTCGGCGGGGCTGCCGGCGCGCCTCGACGGCGACGGGCTGCTCCAGGTCCAGCTGCGGCCGGGGGAGTGGGAGATCCGGGTGGACGGGCGGTCCACGGCAGCCGTGGCGTCGCTGGCCGCGCCGACGGCGGGGGATCCGTGGCCCGAGGAGGAGATCTGGGTGTTCCAGGCGGCGCCCGCGATCCGCAGCGTGCGCGTGGACGGCGCGCCGGGGGTGGATCCCGCCCGGACCTCGCTGCCCCAGGAGTGGCGTTCGCTGCCCGCGTGGCGGGTGGCCCGGGGGACGGCGCTCGAGTTCATCGAGCTGCGCCGGGGTGAGGCCGAGCCTCCGCCGGACCGGCTGACCGTGAACCGACAGCTCTGGATGTCGCTGGACGGCTCCGAGTTCGCCGTGCGCGACGCCGTGACCGGGAACCTCTTCGAGGGCGGACGCCTGGAGATGCTCGCGCCCGGAGCGCTGGGGCGCGCGAAGGTCGGCGGCCAGGACCAGCTCATCACGACGGGGACTGATCAGCGCGGCGGCGTCGAGCTCCGCGACGGGTCGCTCCGCATGGACGCCATGTCCACCTGGCCCGTCGGGGGTGCGCTCCCGGCGGTGGGCTGGGACCGAGACGCGCAGTCGCTGGGGGCGCAGCTGCACCTGCCGCCGGGGTGGCGGCTCGTGGCGGCCTCGGGCGTGGACGACGCGTATGGGGCGTGGCTCGAAGAGTGGACGCTGATGGACTTGTTCCTCGTGCTCCTCATCGCCCTCGCGGTGGGGAACCTCGCGGGGCGGGGATGGGGCGCGCTGGCTCTCGGCCTGCTGCTGCTGAGCTGGCAGGAGGACGGGGCGGTCCGGGCCGAGTGGATCATGCTGCTGATCCCGCTCGGGCTGCTGCGGGTCCTGCCGGAGGGGCGGGCGCGAACGGTCATGCACCTGCTGCGGTGGGCCATCGTCATCGGGCTGGCGACGCAGACGGTGGTGTTCGCGTGGAGCGCGTCGAAGACCGCCCTGTTCCCGCAGCTCGACAACTACGGCAAGAGCGCGCTGGAGAAGGGCTGGTACGGGGGCGACTCCGGGGGGATGGACTTCACGGTGGGGGCGGCGGCGCCGCAGCAGGAGGCGGACGTCGCATTCAAGGAGGGCCTCTTCGAGACGGCCGACGAGGAGATCCCGCAGTCCGCGACGGTGAACGAGCTCAAGATCGTCTCCCCCGGACGCGGCGGGAATCGCGGAAACGTCCCCAAGAAGCAGAAGGGCGGCGACTACGGCTCCTGGGGGACGAAGCGCGCCTCCCGCCTCGACCCGCAGGCCGTCGTGCAGACCGGCCCGGGGATGCCCCAGTGGTCCTGGGAGACGATCCGCCTCAACTGGAACGGCCCCGTCGCCGCTGGGCACGAGCTCAAGCTGTGGCTCGTGGGCCCCTGGGTGAACGGCCTGCTCGGGATCCTGCGCGTCCTCGGGGCGGTGCTCCTGTTGCTGCTGCTGGCGGACCCGCGCCGGACGAAGACCGAGGTCGCGTGGCCGTCAGGCGGCAGTGACGGCGGGGCGACCTCGGGTGGGGCCGGATCGCCGGCTGCTTCGGCCGGTGCGACCACGAGCGCGACCACCGCGGGGGCGCTCCTCGCCCTCGGCCTGCTGACCCTGGGACTCGCGGGCGCGCCGTCGACGGCCGCCGCCGAGGAGGGCTTCCCTCCCCAGGGGATGCTCAACGATCTCCAGGCTCGTCTCACCGCCCAGCCCGCGTGCGCGCCGACCTGCGCCCGCCTCGTCGATCTGTCCATCCGCGCCAACGGGGACACCCTGCGCCTCGAAGCAGAGGTCCACGTGGACGCCCTGTCCGCCTGGTCCCTGCCGGGTCCCGACAGCGCCTGGACGCCGAGCCGCGTCGAGGTGAACGGCGCGCCGGTCCTCGCCCTGCGGCGCGACGCGACCGGGTTCTTCGCGCTGCGCCTGCCCGAAGGGGTCCACCGCGTGGTGCTCAGCGGCGCTGCGAAGGACGAGGTCCCTCTGCAGTTCCCCCAGGCCCCGCGGTCCCTGAGCTTCTCCGGCGACGGCTGGACGATCACCGGCTTCCGCCCGGACGCGCCGCCCCCGGGCTCGGTGCAGCTGTCCCGCGCGCGCACGCTGGACGACGAGGGCAGCGAGGACTCCGAGGACACGGAGCTGGCGCCCTGGCTCGAAGTGCGCCGGGAGCTCGACCTCGGCGTGCCTTGGCTGGTCCACAACGCGTTGGTGCGGCGGGGCGGCGGGACCCGGGCGGTCATGGTCCGCGTGCCCCTGCTGGCCGGCGAGTCCGTGACGAGCTCCGGAGTCCCGGTGGAGAACGGCGAGGCCATCGTCACGCTGGAGCCGGGCGAGACGGTCCGAGCCTGGGACTCCACCCTCGCCGAGGCGGCGTCGCTGACCCTGACCGCGCCCGCCGACCGCCCGTGGACGGAGGTTTGGTCGCTGGACTGCTCGCCCATCTGGTCGTGCGGCGCGACGGGCCTCGCCCCCACCCGCCACCTGGACCAGGGCCGCTGGCTCCCCCAGTGGCAGCCCTGGCCGGGCGAGTCGCTGGAGCTGACCCTGACCCGCCCGCCGCCGGCGGCCGGGGTCACGACGACGCTGGACTCGGTGACCCTGGCCCTGACCTCGGGGCGACGGCTCCTCGAGGCGACGGCGACGATCTCGCTCCGCTCGAGCCAGGGCGGCGAGCACACCCTGACGCTGCCGACCGGTGCGACGCTGCGCAGCTTCCAGATCGACGGGCGCGACCACCCCGCCCAGCCCGACGGCGACCGGCTCGTCTTCGCGGTGGAGCCCGGCGGACACTCGGTGGTGGCCAACTGGAACCAGGAAGCGAACAAGGGGATGCTCGCCACGGCGCCGACGGTGGACGTGGGGGCCTCCGCGAGCAACGTGCAGATCCAGTGGAGCTTGCCCGACCACCGCTGGGTGCTCTGGGCGTGGGGACCGCGGTGGGGCCCGGTGGTGACCGTCTGGCAGTACCTGCTCGTGCTGGTGCTGGTGGCGTTCCTGCTGGCGCGCTTCGCGCCCACGCCCCTGTCCATGGCCGACTGGCTGCTCCTGGGACTCGGGCTCACCCAGATCCCGCCCGGAGTGACCGTCTTCCTCGTGCTCTGGCTGGTGGGCCTGTCGTTCCGCGGTCGCGGCGCCCCGGAGAAGTGGTGGGCCCACGACCTGGCCCAGCTGACGCTGCTCGGCATGACGATGATCGCGCTGGGCATCCTCTACGGCGCGGTCTACGAGGGCCTGGTGACCGACCCGGATCTCGGCGTGGAGGGAGCGGGCTCGTACCGCCAGACCCTGAACTGGTACGCCGACGTGAGCGACTCGACCCTGCCGACGCCCGGCGTCTTCTGGCTCCCGGTGTGGGTGTGGCGAGTGGCGATGCTGCTCTGGGCGCTCTGGCTCGCGTCGCGCCTGCTGCGCTGGCTCCGCTGGGGCTGGGAGCAGTTCAGCACCGGCGGGCTGTGGACGCTGCCGAGCTGGTGGCCGTTCGGCGGGAAGGACACGGACGCCAAGGCCGCGATGCCGGCGGCGGCCGCGCCGGCGGCGGAGGCGAGCGACCAGAACGCAGTCGTCCCGGCAGACGAAGGACCCTGACCCCGCACCGCAGCCCCCACCACTCCTGGGCTTCAACCCAGGAAGCACCCACCCCTGCCCGGCAGCCCCCAACTACTTCCTGGGCTCAACCCAGGAAGCACCCACCCCTGCCCGGCAGCCCCCACCACTTCCTGGGCTTCAACCCAGGAGGCGCCCACCCCTGCCCGGCAGCCCCCGACACATCCTGAGCTGCCCCCCAGGAACCTTCCACCCCTGCGCCGCAGCCCCCGCCACATCCTGAGCTGCCCACCAGGAAGCGCCCACCCCTGCCCCGCAGCCCCCGCAACTTCCTGAGCTGCCCTCCAGGAACCTTCCACCCCTGCCCCGCAGCCCCCGCCACCTCCTGAGCTGCCCCCCAGGAAGCGCCCCACCCCGGCCCCCACCCGCAGTGATTCCCCGCGCACCGCTGGCTCCTGGGTGATACTCATGCCCACGACCAGCAAAGGGCCTGCCGTGATGACTCGACGTCTCCTCTCCCCGCTCCTCGCGCTCCTCCTCGCTCCTCTGGCGGGTTGCCCGTCCGCCGAGCCCGACCCGGAGCCGACGCCCGCCCCCGAGCCGTCGTACTGCGAGCAGCTCGGCCTCCCGGAGCGCGCCTTCCAGACCGAGGGCGACTTCGGCTCCACGCGCTGGAAGCTCGCCGACGACTTCCTCATCGAGGACATGGACCGCACCGAGTGGCGGTTCTCCGAGGAGTGGACCGGCTGCGACAGCTACGCGTTCGTTCCCGACAACTGGGTGTTGAGCCAGCTCGACAACACCCCGCTCTGGGAGCACGACGGCGTCCTCGGACTGATCGAGCGCAGCCCCCGCAACGCCCACTACTTCTTCATCAGCACCCGGAGCTCGAACTCCGAGGCGGAGCCCATCCTGCAGGCCATGGTCGACCGCATCGAGGACGATCTTTCCGAGCTCGACGAGGAAGACGCCGCCTGGTGGCGCGAGCACCTGCACGTCGTCCGCGGTCGCGCCGGCGCCCGCGAGGACTGGATCCCCGGCGCCATGCTCGCCGGCCGCGACGGCTTCACCATCGACCGGTTCCAGCGGGTCCGCGAGATCGGCAGCCTCGCCGACGTCCAGCGCTTCTCCTCGGCGCTGAACAACGCCGGCACCTGGCCCTGGGAGAACAACCTCTCCTACGTCGCCAACGAGCTGCGCTACTACGACTACGAGGCCCGCCGGGACGACTACTTGTCCGCCCAGGAGGACGTGACGGTCGTCACCACCTTCACCGGCGAGATCCTCGCCGAGCAGGCCATCCGCGAGTTCACGTTCCCCACCGCGGCGGAGATGGAGGCCTTCGACACCCTCGAGATCGACCTGCAGATGTGGTGCCCGGACCAGATCGACGAGGAGACCGGCAACTGCGGCGCCTGGGACTACCTGAGCCACATCTACGTGCAGGACCCCAACTCGAAGGAGGAGGCCTGGATCGAGGTCTCCCGGTTCATCACCACGTACCACCGCTCCGGTCGCTACCTCGTGGACGCGACCCCGCTCCTGCCCGTCTTCGCCGGGGGCGGCACCTTCACCATCCGCTACGAGATCAGCCCGCCCTGGAACCCCCAGGCGTACCTGACGGAGATGGACTTCCGCTTCTCCAACCAGGGCAAGGGCATGAAGCCGTCGGCGGCCAGCACGTACCTCTGGAGCGGTCGGGGCTTCAACAGCGAGTACAACGTGGACCGCGAGCCCATCACGGTCCCCATCCCCGCCACCGCCCAGAAGGTCGAGATCTGGGCGATCATCACGGGCCACGGGGGAGACACGAACAACTGCGCCGAGTTCTGCAACCACCAGCACGAGTGGACCGTCGGCAGCGACGTCTTCTTCCACGAGCACGACACGATCGGGAACGACATCGCCTGCCTCGAGGCCATCGACGACGGCGTCGTCCCCAACCAGTCCGGCACCTGGTGGTTCGGCCGGGGAGGCTGGTGCCCCGGTCAGCACGTGACCCCCGTCGTGTTCGACGTGACCGAGTCCGTCACCCTCGGCGGCGACGCGACCCTCAGCTACCAGGGTCTCTTCAACGGCGGCACGCCCCCGGACAACTCGGGGAACATCCGCATGAGCTCCTGGCTCGTCATCTACGAGTAGGCGCCGCTCTCCCGCGCCGCCCACGGCCCCGCAGACGCTCGCTCAGGCCCCGAGCAACCCCAGGATCTCGTCGGCGCCGAGCTTGCTCCCGGATCCCGTCCCGGCGAGCAGGTCCTCGACCATCCGCCGCTTCGTCTTGTGCAGGGCGACGATGCCCTCCTCGACGGTGTCTCGCGCGATGAGCCGATAGACCGTCACCGGCTTCTCCTGCCCGATGCGGTGGGCCCGGTCCGTCGCCTGGTCCTCCACCGCGGGGTTCCACCAGGGGTCGAGGTGGAAGACGTAGCTCGCCGCCGTGAGGTTCAGGCCGACACCCCCCGCCTTGAGCGAGATGAGGAAGACGTCGCCGTCTCCGGCCTGGAACGCGTCGATCTCGCGCTGGCGCGCCTCCATGGGCGTGCCGCCGTCGATGCGCCGCACGCGCAGCCCGTCGTGCTCGAGCGCCTCCTGCACCAGGGCGAGGTGCCCGAGGAACTGGCTGAAGAGCAGCGCCTGGTGGCCCCCGTCGTGCAGCTCGCGCACCAGCTCCCGGACCCGGCGCAGCTTCGCCGACGGCACCGCCGTGTCGAACTCGACGAGGCGCGGGTTGCACGCCGCCTGCCTCAGCTTCGTCAGCAAGGCGAGGGCCTGGAAGCGGAGCTGGTCGTCCTTCGTCTTGAACTTCAGCGCCTGGAGCCCCGTGGTGCGGACCTCGTCGTACAGGCGACGCTCGTCCACCCCGAGCTGCACATGGACGTCCACCTCCGTGCGCGGCGGCAGCTCCGTGGCCACGTCCTTCTTCAGGCGGCGCAGCATCAGCGGACGGACGAGCTGCGCGAGGCGATGCCTGGGTGGCTCCTCCCCGCGCCCGATCGGCAACGCATACCGCCGGCGGAACGCCTCGCGGCTCCCGAGCAGCCCGGGCGCGAGGATGGTGAACAGGGCCCACAGGTCTTCGGGGCGGTTCTCCACCGGCGTGCCGGTCAGGGCGAGCCGGAAGCCCGCCTTGAGGCTGCGCGCCGCCGCCCACCGGGCCGAGCTCGGATTCTTCGCCGCCTGCGCCTCGTCGAACACCACCGTCCCGAAGCGAACCTCGGCGAGCCGCTCGATGTCCCGGGCCAGCAATGACCAGCTGACGACGAGCAAGTCGGTCCCTTCCAGCCCGTCGAGCAGCTCCTCCCGGTCCGGCCCCCGATACGCCCGAGCCCTCAAGCCCGGCGCGAACGTGGCCGTCTCCCGCAGCCAGTTGAAGCCCACCGACGCGGGCGCCACCACCAGGGTCGGCCCGGCATCGGTCCTCCCCGCGAGGACGGCCAGCGTCTGCACCGTCTTGCCGAGGCCCATGTCGTCCGCGAGGCAGCAGCCCGGCGCCCAGCGTGCGCACCGGGCGATCCACCCGGCGCCCTCGGCCTGGTAGGCGCGCAAGGTCCCTGAGAAGTCCGGGGGCGCCGCCCACTTCAGCCCCTCGGCCTCTCGGATCGCCTCCGACGACATCGTCCATTCGGGCGCCGTCTCCACCCGCACTCCGGCCCGGCTGAGGCCGTCCAACGCCGGAGCATGCAGCGGCGAGATGACCCGCTTGCCCCGGTGCAGGAACGCCCCGGCGGTCGCCTGCTCGAGCGCCTTCGCCAGCGACTCGTCGATGCGGACCCAGTCGCCGTCGCCCACCTCGACGAACCGCCGGCCGGACTCGAGGATCTCCAGCAGCCGCTCGAGCGAGATCTCCGCATCCCCCACCGACAGCGTCCCGTCGAGGCCGAACCACTGCTCCATGGACCGCACGCCCACCCGCAGCGCGCCGCCGCCTGCGGTCGTGAACCGCATGGGCCGCCCGGTCCACTCGACCACGGGACCACGCGCCTCGGCGGACAGGTTCTCTAGCCGCGCGACCGCCTCGGCCGCCGCGAGCGGATCGGGGATCGTCCAGTCGATCACGCCGTCTTCGGCCCCGTCGAGGCCCAGGTCCTGGGCGAGGTCCGTCGCCTGGCGCCGCTCCGCCGGCAGGTCCCGCTGCACGTGGCCCCGCCCCTCTCCGGCGCGGTGCACGAACCGACGCCCCGAGCCCGGGCGGAGGACGGGCCCATCGGCGAGCGGACGCACCCGCATCGACAGGTGCAGGGTGCCCTGGCTCCTCAGCTCGAGGCGCACCAGGAGGCGGTCGTCCCGGGGGACGGCCTCTCCCCGAAGGTCGGCGTCGAGTTCGACCGGGACGGCGTGCTCGATGCGGTGCAGCGCCTCGAGGAGTGGCTCCGTGGCCCCGCCCTCCATCCGGTTGCCGCGCCGCAGGAGCAGAGCCGCCAGCGCCCCCACCTCCCGCGCGACCCGCAGGACGACCACGCGCGCTCCCAGGGCCAGGAAGGGTGGGCCAGCGCTGCCCCGGTGGTCGGCGAGCTCCGCGAGGACGTCGTCATGGACCGGGCGCCCGTCCAGCGAGAGGTCCACCTGGAGCGCGTCGCCGTCCCGAGCGACGACGACGGCGAGGTCTGCCTCGATCACGTCGACGGGCTCGCGTCCCCGGGCGCCGACGAACACCCGGGGGTGGCCCACCAGCTCCCGCAGAGCGAAGCGCGTCCGCGTCCGCCAGTGCAGGGCTCCGCTCGCGCTCGCCCCCACCACGAGCCCCGCGACCCGTGCGTCCCGCGCGTCCGCGCTCGCGTCCACCGCGTCATCGATCTCGGCGGCGGCGAGGCTCCGGGTGCGGAAGCCACCGGACTTCAGCGGCGTCAGGGCGACCGGCTCGATCTCGGTGTCGATGCCCTCACCCGTGAGCCGCCAGCCCAGGACCGGCGCGTTCGTGAGGCGCTCCGACGCGGTGGCGAGGCTCTCCAGGTCCGAGAGCACCCCGTGCCAGCGCGGCCGCTCGAGCAAGGTGCGACAGGCGTCTCGGTTCGGGCCCGGGGCGCGGAGCATGTCCAGGGCGACGTCCACCGCCTGGAGCGCCGACGGGCAGGTCGCCCCGCGCGGGCCGCCGCAGACGCAGCGCACCTCCGCCACCGGCCGCGACTCCAGCGGGAGCGACAGGATCGGCGACTTCCCACACTGGGAGCCCACTCCGCGCGCGAGCGCCACCTCGACCCGGCGGGGCTCGTCGACCACCCGGACCTCCGCCGGGACCCGGTCGAGCCGCAAGGCCGGCGGGAGCTCCGTACGGAGCTGTCCCCGCAGGGCCAGCAAGCCCCCGAACCAGCCGTTGAGCGAGGCGACATCGGGCGCGGTGTCGGCGACCTCGGCGAGCCAGGCGGCCTCGTCGTCCCCGGCGACCTTGCGGCGCGCGGCCTGCATGCGGACCCAGTCCAGGCAGGCGGTCTGCACGTCGAGGGGGGCGCCGCGGCCCTTGCGCCGGCCCACGGACTCCCACGTGGGTCCCGCGACGACCGAGGCGACGGTGGGCTTCCAGGCCCGCGACCGCCTCAGGAAGACCTGGACGTTGGGCTCTCCGCGGTCGGACAACGCGTCGGACGCGGGAGCCGAGAGCAGGTCGGTGGCTCCCAGGTGCGCGGCCCAGGCGGCGAGCTCGTCCTCGGGGCAGGCCGGCGCGACCGTGCCCGCGACCCGCTCCTGCTCCGCCGCCACGTCGCCGAGCATCCCGTCCCGATGGCGCTGGCGCACCGCGTCCGCGGCGATGGACCGGATGGCGTCCACCAGGGCCTGCTGCTCCTCCTCGGACAGGCGCCGCGCGAAGACCCGCCAGGGCTCCCTCTCTTCGAGGAGCTCGGTGACGGTGCGGACACCGGCGTTCCACAGGGTGCGGTCGACGCCCCACCGGATAGAGTCGGGGAGCAGGGCCTGCAGGTCGCGCAGGCGGCGCCAGTCGTGCAGGTCCTCACCGATGCGGGCCGCCGCGACGGCAGCCTGGAGCGTCGCCCGGTCGGTCGCCTGGGCGAGCAAGGCGAGGGCTTCGGTCCACGGGAGGGGAGCGCCGGACACGGCGGAAGTAGAGCAGAGCCTGGACGGAGAGGCGGACCGGGAGGGAAAAGCGAGCGGGGCCGGTCCCCCGAAAAGGGAACCGGCCCCGCGCCCACCCCTGCACGCCCCGACGTGCTGTGGAAGCGGGCCACCCCAACCGGTCCCCGTGACCCGCTCTGGGCGACTGTACCGAAGGGCGATCGCCCGAACTGCTCAGGTTCTGGGCCGACGAAGTTCAATCCTGAGCAGCAGGTCTGGTAGGGGTCGTCGAGGGGACAGACGGGGCAGGGAGACCCGATCTCGGGTACGCCCGGGCTCCGCTACTTCACCACCCGCAGGTGCCCGGTGGTGCGGAGCTGCTTGCGCTCCGTCTCCTCCTCCGGGGGCTCCGGGGGCTCCTCCGCCTCGTGCTCCCAGGTCACGCCGCCGAAGCCGACGCCGATTATCGCGATGGAGCGCCAGGGGATCCGGCAGCGGTACACCACGCCGCGGAAGGAGAGGCTCACCCGCAGGCCGCCGCGGTCGCCGTCCAGATCGAGGTCCAGCGGCCAACGGGGGTTGAGGTCGAGCGGGATGCCGGCGGGGTATCGGTCGACGATGAAGTCCGGGAAGCCGTGCACCGACGCCTCGCCCAGCTGGTTCGGGTCCACGACGATCTTCGCCGTCTGCCCCCCCACCACGAGGAGCTCCGTGAGCACTGCGCGCTTCGTGTTGCTCGATGGGCGGGTGTTCGCCATCCACTCCTCATCGCCGAGATCGCCCCGGGCGTGAGAGGATACCAACGGAGCCCGCGAGGAAAAGGGCGGGCCGACCTCAGTCGTCGGGGGCCGGAGCCTCAGGGGCTCGACGTCACCACGAAGATCAGGTCCCACTCGGCGAGGATGACCGTCCCGTTGCCGTAGAGCGTCGTCGGCACCACGAAGACGGTGTCCGAGAACATCGTCGTGCCCGTGCCGGCGTCCGGGTTGAGCGTCAGGGTGAAGCTCACCGTGTTCAGGGCCGGGACGTTGGGGATGCTCGAGGGCGACGCCGTCACCGTGGTGCCCGGAGGCGCCTCGGTGACGATGGACAGGTCGTAGGTCACGTTCGCCGTGAACTCGGCGATGCCGTCCACCACCTGGTCCACGATGTTGTACGAGTTCGAAGACCAGACCATCCACTCGTTCGGCTCGGTCGTGCCGTTGCTGTTCAGGTCGAGCCAGGAGTCGGTCCAGCCGGCGATGTCCGTCATGGCGGACATCGCATCCGTGGTGCGCGCCGCGACGCCGATGGCCTTCGCGTTGATGTTCCCGAGGGCAGCCTGGAGGTGCGCCGCGGTCGCGTCGTTCCCGCCGCAGCTGTTCGGGCCCTGTCCGTAGGGAGGGAAGGCGTTCCGCACGTCCGCGTCGGTCGCGTAGACGAGGATCGGCACCGCACCCTGGCGGAACCCGTTGCCGCCCAGGTTGCCAGTCCCCTGCACGCTGCCGTTGTAGCGCTGGCCCGCCGTGCCGCCGAAGGGGTCGGTCGCGCTGGCGATGAAGGGCAGAACGTCCGTGCCCGCGTCGTACTGGCCGTTGCAGTTCTGGTCGTAGCCGGCGCCGGTGGCCGCCTGGTACAGCGCCTCGACGGTGGACTCGGGCCAGTCGTAGCCGCCGCCCGCGTACAGGCTGTTCAGGGCCGACTGGGCCAGAGCCGTGTTGCTCGTCTGCTGCTGGCGCGGGTGGAACGGCTTGTCCGAGCCGGAGCCCATGGAGCCGTAGTTGTAGTCGTCGTAGCTCGCCACGCCGAAGGTCAGGTCCGGGATGAGCGTGCCGACCTGGTTCACCACCTGGCCGAAGTTGCTCTTCACGTTGTCGAGCGTGCCCTGCATCGAGCCCGTCTCGTCGAGGATGAACATCACGTCGCCGAGCTGGATCTGGGTCTCGTAGGTCACGACCACGTCGCTCACCTGGCCGCCCTCGACCTCGCCGTTGAACCCGTCGCAGTAGTCGTTCGGGTCCAGCGGGTCCGAGCCGCACGCCTGCTCCTGGGCGTCCGTCCAGCCGTCACCATCCGTGTCGGGGTTCGTCGGGTCGGTGCCGTTGTCCCCCTCCTCGTTGTCCGGGATGCCGTCGTTGTCCGAGTCGGGGTCGTTGGCGTCCGGGATGCCGTCGCCGTCGCTGTCGCCCGTCTCTTCAGAGTTCGGGATGCCGTCGCCGTCGTAGTCGTCGTCCACGCCGTCGGGGATGCCGTCGCCGTCGCTGTCCTCGTCGAGGAAGTTCGGGATGCCGTCACCGTCGATGTCGTCGTAGCCCTCGTCCGCGTCCGGGACGCCGTCGCCGTCGCTGTCGTCGTCGAGGTAGTTCGGGACCCCGTCGCCGTCCGGGTCGTCGGTGCCCTCGACCGCGTCGGGGATGCCGTCGCCGTCGCTGTCCGTGTCGTAGTAGTTGGGGATGCCGTCGCCGTCCGCGTCGTCGGTCCCCTCCACGTCGTTGGGGATGCCGTCGCCGTCCACGTCGTCGTCGGTGCCGTCGGGGATGCCGTCGCCGTCGCTGTCCTCGTCGAGGAAGTTCGGGATGCCGTCGCCGTCGATGTCCTCGTAGCCCTCGTCGGAGTCGGGGATGCCGTCACCGTCCGAGTCGTCATCGAGGAAGTTCGGGATGCCGTCGCCGTCCGCGTCGCCGCTGCCCTCGATGGAGTCGGGGATGCCGTCACCGTCCGAGTCGTCGTCGTAGGCGTTGGGGATGCCGTCGCCGTCCGCGTCGCCCCAGCCCTCGACGTCGTTGGGGATGCCGTCGCCGTCCACGTCGTCGTCCTGGCCGTCGGGGATGCCGTCGTTGTCCGAGTCGGTGTCGAGGTAGTTCGGGATGCCGTCGCCGTCCGCGTCCCCGTTGCCCTCCTGGGCGTCGTCGATGCCGTCGCCGTCGGAGTCGGTGTCGAGGTAGTTCGGGATGCCGTCGCCGTCCGCGTCGTCGGTCCCCTCCTCGCTGTCCGGGATGCCGTCGCCGTCGCTGTCCGTGTCCAGGTAGTTCGGGATGCCGTCGCCGTCCGCGTCCCCGTTGCCCTCGACCTCGTCCGGGATGCCGTCGCCGTCGCTGTCCGTGTCCAGGTAGTTCGGGATGCCGTCACCGTCGGTGTCGTCGGTCCCCTCCTCGCTGTCCGGAATGCCGTCGTCGTCGCTGTCCGTGTCCAGGTAGTCGGGGATGCCGTCGCCGTCGCTGTCGCCGTCGCCCTCGACGTCGTCCGGGATGCCGTCGCCGTCGGCGTCGCCGTCGGTGCCGTCGCCGGTGGTCAGTTCCGTCCCGTCACCGACCTGGTCCCAGCCCTCCCAGCAGCCCGAGAGGGCGAGCACGGAGACGAGCAGGGGCACGGTGAAGAAGCGGGAGAGGGTCGGAAGGGTCGGACGCGTCATGGCGATTCCTGTCGGTTGTCGGCGCGCGGTCTCTGCGCGAAGCGCACGGATCGCAATGAAGCTATCCGAGCCGTCTGACCATAGATCGCTGTTTCTTGGGGGGTCAACGAAATGGAAAGGCGCGGACGGCGCCGCGGACGAAGTGTTACCGGCCTGTGACACCGCCCTGAGACTCTCGCGCGCGTGAGGATCGCGAGGCGCGCCTCGATCTCCCGAGGGGTCAGCGCATGGGTCCCGCGAACTGGATCTGCGCGCTGGCGCTGGCTCGGTGGACGAACTCGGTCCCCTCGATCCGCACGTCCACCGTCAGGTCACCCCCCTTCGGGGCGTCGCCGGGGATCGGGTCCGTGAAGAGCACCGCCGAGTTCCCGCACCGGTGATACATGGTCGGAAACCCCTGCTCGCCCTCGTAGGCGATGGTGATGGTGGTCGGCAAGGCGGTGTCGAGCGGCACGGTCCACGGGACCTCGGTGCAGGGCTCGTTGGTCACGAACTCCATGTCGCCGCCCTCCACCGTGATGCGGTCGAGGGCCACGAGCTCGTCGTCCCCGCTGTGGGCGACCTCGAAGACGAGCTCGTAGTCGGCGCAGGCCATCTCGACGCCGCCGGGGGCGCAGAACCACCAGTCGAGCATGAACACCTCGAGGCCTTCGAGGGTGACCTGCCCCGTCACCTCCTGCGTGGGCACGCTGTCGTCGTCGTCCCCGCCCCCTCCGCCCCCGCCGCGACCGCCGCGGGTCACGCAGCCAGCCAGACAGACGAGGAACAACAGGACGAGGGCGCGGGATCGGTGGATGGGCACGCCGAGAGCGTAGACGGCTTCCCTTGGAAATGATGCCTCGCTCGCGGTGAGGCGAGGGGCCGGATCGCAACGAGCGACGACGATGCGTGCCTGGGCACGCTGAGGGGGCGTCGAGGAAGCGAGGCGGTCGCTCGGCCAGCGGGAGTGCATCATTTCCATGGGAAGCCGTTTACGATGAGCCCATGCACGTGCGCACCTTCCTGGTCCTCCTCCTGGCGCTGTCGTGGACCGCGGCCTGCGGCAACAACCCCCTGTGCGACCGGGACGGTGACGGCTACTGCGCGCCCGACGACTGCGACGACGGCGACGCGGACGTCCACCCGAACCAGCGGGACGTCTGCGACGGGATCGACGGGAACTGCAACGGCGAGCTGTCCGACGAGGAGACCCGGGACCGCGACGAGGACGGGCTCGCGGAGTGCTACGACTGCAACGACGAGGACCCGAGCGTCGGCGACGGCTTCGAGGAGGTGTGCGACGGGGTCGACAACGACTGCGACGGCGAGGTCCCCGAGGCTGAGCTCGTCGACGAGGACGGCGACACCTGGACCGTCTGCACGGACTGCGTGGACACGGACCCCGCCCGGAACCCCGGCGCCGAGGAGGTCTGCGACGGCCAGGACAACAACTGCGACGGCGTGTTCTTCACGGACGGCGACGGAGTGACGGAGGTCACGGACGAGGACGGCGACGGCTTCGCCCCCTGCATGGGCGACTGCGACGACCAGGACACGAACCGGACCCCCCAGAACTACGAGATCGCGGGCGACGGCGTCGACAACGACTGCGACGGCGAGGTGGACCAGTTCGCCCACATGTCCCCCGAGCACGACGAGGACGAGAACCTCGCCCTGCTCCTGGCGAACGAGTGCGCCGCCCACGGCCGCCTGCCCACCACCGTGGACTTCGAGGGCGCTCCGGTCGGCGACCACGTCGGGCCGACGCCCAACGGCCTGATCCTCGAAGGGAACATGGACGGCACGGTCAACTACCGCTTCGCGGACGACTCCCTCGACGACGGCCCCTGGGAGGGCGAGCGCTGGGCCCGCGCCGAGAGCCTCGTGGACGGCGTGCGCCTGACGTTCCTCGAGCCCCAGAGCCTGCTCCTGTGGGCCATCCGCGGCGTCTCCCCCAACGACGGTCCGGACTACACGGCCACCATCTACTGGGAGGGCGCCGAGGTGGGCGGGCTCGGCAGCATCTGGGGCACCACGAACCCCGACTTCGGCTGGAACTACCGCGGCGTCTGGTCCTACGCGAACGTGGCCTTCGACGAGCTCGTCATCGCCTCGCCCGTCGCCGGTGGCGAGCCCATCGGCTTCGACTCCATCTCGTTCTGCGAGTAGGGGCGCCCTCAGCCCTCCGACGCCCGCAACGCCAGCGACCGCTGGGCCCCCAGGTGGCACACAGACCCGAACAGCGCCCACAGCCCCGCCGAGGCCAGCAGGTAGATGTTCAGCAGGTCCTCGTCGACCGCGGCGATGCCGAAGGGCACCACCACCGCCCACAGGCCCATCAGCACGTCCGGCAGCACCGCCACGAACGCCGTCGCCGCGCTCACGCACCACAGCACGGCGCCCACGAGCACGATGTTCGCCGCCCACGCCCGGCTCGGCGTCTTCACCCCCAGCGCCCGCCACAAGCACAGCGCCGCCGCCGTGCCGCACACCACCGTGAACCACACGAGGCCGCAGACCACCCGGAGCACGAGCCCGCCGTCCACCGACGAGCCCACGAGCAGGAGCACCGCGCCGACCCCCGTGGTGGGCGCGAGGAGCATCGCGATCCCCTGGAGCTTCTGGGTCACGATCTGCGCCGGCGTCAGGGGAGTCACCCTAAGCAGCTGGAGCGTCCCCGCCCGGCGCTCCCCCACGATCGAGGAGGTGGCGAGGAGCACGGCCAGCGGGGGCGTACCGGCGAGGAGCATCGCCCCGAACGCCCCTGCGATCTGAACCACTTCCAGCCCCCCGAACACAACAACCGAGGCCACGAAGACCCCGCACACGGCGTACCAGGCGAAGAGCAGGCGGCGCACCCGCCCGTGTGCCGCGGTCGCCACCTCCCGCCAGACGACCGCGTCGTCCCACACCCGCCGCTGTCCCGGCGCGAGCAGGCGGCCCTTGCGCTTCCGGGCGCTCCGCACCGCCCCCTTCACGTCCCGTGACCCGTCCGCCTCCCGCCGGGGGGCCTCCCGCACCTCCGCCACCTTGTAGTGGGCGGCGAGCCGCTTCCAGCCGACCCGGTTCAGGGACCGCTCCCGAGCCTTGCGGTTCCGCTTCAGCGTGGTGTGGCGGGACATCAGCAAGACCGAGACACCGCTGAGCGCCATGGCGGCGGCGAACCAGCACCACGCGGCGATGGAGGGCAGGTACGGGACCGCGCCGGTGGCCCGGGCCACGTAGAGGAGGGGCGCGACGAGGGCGAGGACGATCACGCTCGGGACCACCTTCTTGCGGAAGGCCTCCAGCGCCCAGAACCCGGAGGAGCGGTCGGCGTCGTCCATGTCCGCGTCCCGCTCCCCGAGGGCGAGCGTCGCGAAGCAGAGGTTCGCGGTGTACATGGCGAGCCCGGCGACCAGGCCCCAGCTCAGGGTGGGCACGGCGAGCGCCTCCCAGGGCCCGACCTGCCCCCCGCTCGACCCCGTGAACGCGAGGATCGGGTGGCCGAGCAGCGAGCCGCTGCCGCCCCCCGCGGCGATGGCCCCGCAGATGGAGCCGGCCATGAGGCCCCCCAGGAGCCAGGACCACGTCTGGGTGAGCACGACGATGACCGAGCGCGCGTACAGCGCGAAGAACGTCGCCCCGACCCCCGCCACGAGCATCAGGACGTGCACGTGGACCACCGCGCTCAGCATCTCCAGCGGGCCCACCCCGCCAAAGCTCAGGACGACGGCGAGGACGGGAAGCACCGCGAGGATCAGCGACTCCATCATCACGAGCCGCGACAGCAGCGTCCCCCACAGGATCCGCCACGCCGACAGGCGGGTGATGGCGAGGAGCTGCAGGGTCTGGTCCTCCTTCTCGTCGAGGACCGCCTGGCCCACGAGGACGGGCGTCATGACGAGGACGCCAGCGAAGAGGAGACCGGCCCAGGTCAGGAACACGGTGCGGCCGATGGTGGACAGGGCGGAGACCGGCAGCAGCCGGCCCACCGCGGCCTGGGCCGTGTAGGCGCTCCCCACGAAGAAGAAGATCACCGCAGCGAAGGTGGCCCGGGCCGCCACGGTCTGCCACCGACGCCCCAGGCGCACGAGCTCGCGCTCGACGACCACCCCGACGCTGACGGTCGGCGGTCCAGCAGCCTTCTTCGTCGCCTCCCCCGTCACTGGACGACGCGCTCGAGCGACCGGGCGTTGGCCCGCAGGAGCAGCAGCGAGGCCCCGATCCAGAGCAGCCCCGAGCGCCCCGCCCGGTCGGAGACGACCTCGTCCCAGAACGCCTCGCTGAACACCGGGTTGAACCAGGCGACGGCCTCCTCCACGAAGTCCACGTGGTCAAAGGTCGCGAGCACGACGCCCGGGACGATCGCGAGGGCAGCGGCGGCCGCGAGGCACGCGAGCCAGGCGCGCGTCGGGGTCCGCATGCGGGGGGCCAGGTACAGGGACTGGACCACGAGGAAGAGGATGCCCGCGAAGGCGATCCACGCGTTGGACGTCATGCGCCACAGGAGCTTCGCGGGGTCACCGGAGTCCCACGCGGCCCCCCAGCTGTGACGGCGCACCCACTGACTCGCCCCGAGCAGCCCCGCGAAGGTCGACACGGCGAAGACGGGGAGGACGTGCACGAGGACGCCGAGGAGCTTGCCTCGCAGGATCCGGCGTGCTCCCAGCGGCGTCACACACAGCAGCGCCAGGGTGCCGCGATGGCGGTCGCCGACCATCGACGACACCGCCACGAGGACGGCGATCAGCGCCGCCGCGAGGTAGCCGACGATCGACGTGACGGCCCAGAACTCGTCGTCCACCTGGTGGCTGAACGCCACGGCCACGCCGAACGCGAGGAGGCCGGCGATGTACACCCGGCCCACCACCGTCGACAGGAAGCCGTGGGCGCCCGTCACGATCTCCCGCCATGCCACCGGGTTCCCCCACACCTCCCGCGCGCCGGGCGGACGCTGGCCCCGACGCCGCTCCCCGTCGACGAGGGCCGCCTGCTCGCTCCGACTCAGCCGCCGGGCCGCGCGGCGACTCCCGATGCGCAGGAGCACCTGCCGCGAGCGGAGCAGCACGGCCATCACGACGGTGTAGAGCAGCAGGAGGAACCAGGCGAAGCCGGCGAGGAGCACGAGTCCCCGCAGCCCGAGGTAGCCGATGGCCAGAGGGACCATGACGGTGCCCATGAGCACGAGCCAGCGGAGGCCTTGCTTCTCGTGGATGCGCTCGATGGCCCAGATGTCCGCGGAGAGCAGCGCCGCGTCGTGGTCCTCGCCGCCCGACGACGCGATGAGGGTGACGAAGACCTGCGAGGCGAGCCGCAGGATCACCAACGACAGCCCCGTCCACAAAACCAGCGGCCACAGCATCGTCAGCTCGGGGTCGTCGATGCCCTCGAAGAACACGTAGGCGACGGAGAACCAGGAGAACGCGAGCGACTCGCGGTCGGCGATGACGATGGCGGGGAGCCCCATCAGGAGCCAGAACAGGAAGACCGACGCCCACGTCATCACCAGTGGCCCGATGGGCCCCTTCGCGAACAGAGCGAAGTACGCCGCGAGGGAGGCGACGGTGAGGACACCGACGAGCAGGGCGCCGTACGCGAGGACCAGGCTCTCCACCGAGACGCCGCCGAAGCTCAGCGCCAGGGCCACGAGCGGCATCCCCGCCAACACCAGGAACCCGACGTTGGTCAGGCTGGACAGCACCTTGCCTGCGAGCAGCCGGGCGGGGGAGATGCGGGAGATCGCGAGGAGCTCGAGGGTGCCCTGGGACCTCTCCTCGACGATCCCCTGGGCGACGAGGATCGGCGTCAGCAGCCCCAGCAACCACCACTGCCCGTACATCGTCCACTCGAACAGCCGCTCCCCCACCCAGGCGAGCTCGCTGGGATCGGCCCAGTCGTGCCACCGCATGGTCGAGTCGTACTCCGCGAGGAAGAGGGCGAGGAGCACGCCCACGAAGGCGAACCGCCACGCGAACGTCTGCCAGCGCCGCTGCCCGCGCAGCACCTCGCGCTCGAGGATCGTGCGCGCTCCGGCCACTACTGGACGAGGCCCTTCGTGAGGCGCATGAACGCTTCCTCCAGGGACACGCGCTCCCGGGCCAGGTACCTCAGGCCCACACCGCCGTCACCGAGGATGCGGCTCACGACGGCGAGGTCGCCCTCGGGGTCGGCGAGGGTGACCCAGAGCAGGTCGGGCTCGTCGGCGTCCGTTCCCGCCGACGCGATGGCCTCGTGGGCCGTCAGCAGCTCCAGCGCCCGTGCGTCGTCGTCCGAGCGCAGGGTGATGCGCCCGCGGCCCGAGAGCTGGTCGAGGATCTCGTCCACGCTGCCCTCGGCGACGACCACGCCGCGCTCGATGATCCCCACCCGATTGCAGATGTCCTGGAGCTCACTGAGGATGTGGGAGCTCAGGAGGATCGTCTTCCCCATGCGCTGGAGCTCCCGAAGGATCTCCCGCAGCTCCACGCGGGCCCGGGGGTCCAGGCCCGCCGCCGGCTCGTCGAGGATGAGGACCTTCGGGTCGTGGACGAGCGCCCGAGCGAGCCCGAGACGCTGCTGCATGCCCTTGCTCAGCGAGTCGACGAGGGCGTCCTCCTTGTAGGTGAGGTCGGTGAGCTCGAGGAGGCCATCCACGAGGCCCTGGCGCTCCCGCCGGGGGATGCCGTAGGCCGCGGCGAAGAAGTGGAGGTACTCGTTGACCGTCATGTCCGGGTACACGCCGAACGCGTCGGGCATGTAGCCGATGAGGCCGCGGATCTCCTCCTTCTGCTCCCACACCGACAGGCCATCGATGGACGCGTCGCCGCCGGTCGGCTCGAGCAGGGTGGTGAGGATCTTGATGGTCGTCGTCTTGCCGGCGCCGTTCGGGCCGATGAAGCCGTAGATGTCTCCCGCCTCCACCGTCAGGGAGATGCCCCGGAGCGCCTCGAACTCGCCGTAGGTCTTCGACAGGTTGTGGGTGCGGATCACGGCAGGTCCTCCGGGTTGAGGTCGGGCAGGGCGACGCGGATGAGGGCGAAGGTGTCCACGGCGGCGTCCAGCTCGGGCAGGGGCGCCCCGACGCGCTCGGCGCGACCGATGAGCTCGAACCCGACCCGGGACGCCGGCATGCGACCCACGTGCTCGCTGTGGGGGTCGACCAGGTACTTCGCCGCGTCCGTCCAGTGCAGCGGGAGGGCGTTGTCCCAGTCGCTGTAGGGGCGCGCCGCGTCGAGCTGCGCCAGCTCAGCGCTCGACGGCGCGACGGACGCCACCACCTCGCCCCACTCGAGCGACGTCGCCGTCCGGGGTCTCGCGGTCCCTCCGTGGGTCAACGGGCCGAGCGCCCAGGCGCGGCCGTCTTGGAGGAGCCAGGCCTCGGCCAGGTCGATGCCCGACTGGTTCCGCACGGCGAGACCATCGCCGCCGTCCACGAGCTCGAAGCCTCCGGGCAGGTCCTCGACCCAGGCGCTGCTCCACGTGGACACCGCCCACTGGTTGGCCCGCCACGCCAGCCCGACCCGCGTCGCCTCCGCCAGGACCTCGCTCTCCTCGCGCTGGACCACATCGTCCGCCCCGCCGACGCCCCCGGCGCGACGCACGGCACCCACGCCGCGCTCCAACGATACGACCACGTCCTGCCGCCGGTTGCTCCACAGGGCGCACCAGCCGGACCCGCGCGCCACGTCCCCCTCGAACACGTCCACCACCTCGACGCAGCGCACCTCCGTGTCCCCGGCCTTGCGCACCGAGATGAGGACCGCGGCGGCGACGGAGAACCCGATGGCGATGACGGGAAAGGTGACCCACGTCAGAAGCGGCTTGCGGAGACGCCGTCCGAGCAGGAAGTCGATGGGGCCGATGAGCAGCAGGTAGATGAGCCCGAAGGCGAGGACGGTGCCGAAGGGGAGCGGGTTCGCCCGGGAGAACGCCCCCAGCGCGCCGAACACCCGACCGCGGAAGTTGTCGCGGCGGCTGGCCGCGTTGTCATTCCAGGGTTCGCTGCTCTCGCCGCAGGGGGTCGGGCTGCGTCGGAACGTCGGGCCGGCGAGTCCTGCGCGCGAGGAGGTGCCGTCGGCGGTCCACAGGGCGAGGAGGTTGCGCCAAAAGCTCTCCCGGTCCAGGACCCCTCGGAGCTCGCCCGCGCCGGGGTCGAAGCCCAGGGTCACGACCCGCCCCGCACCCACCCAGCGGCTCGCGACGAGGGTGGCGCCGTCGTGCTCGACCCGCGGCCACGCGCTCCGGGGATCGAGGTGCAGGTGAGGCAGCGCGACCACCGCGTCGCCTGGCGCCACACCCATGTCGAGCACGGCGCGGCCCACCTCCTCGCTGGGCTCCCGCGGGACCACGTCGAGCCCGGAGAGAGCGCCGAGCGGCGAGGTGGTCCAGGCCCCGTGGTTGTCCGCGAGGGCGACGACCAGGGTCCCCCCGGAGTGGACCCACTGGCGCAGCGCGGTCTGCTGCTCGGGGCTCAGCCGGGAGGGATCGGGGCGGCGCCAGACGACGACATCCGCGCCCGTCCAGCCGAACCACGCCGCCGGAAGCTGAGGGGGAAGCAGCGTCTCCACACGCACCGGGCGAGGCTCGGAGCACCCCGGGTGGCCGGGGACGGGGGCGCCGGTCACCTCCCGGAGGAGGGTGAGACCCAAGGGCTCCTCGCCGATGACGACGGCGTGGAGTTGATCGACGCCTGCAGATGGAGGTGGGCTCTCCAGCGTCGTGTTGCCGATGACCGTGCGGCCCGCGCGGACCTCGACCTGGATCCCGGACGTCCAGGCCGGCATGCGCACCGGCACCGAGACCCGCCGCACGGACCCACGGCCCACATGGAACCGGCGCACCACGCCCGGCGTCGAGTTGCCGAAGTCGACGCGGATCGTCCCCTCGACGGGGTCGGTCGTGGCGATGTCCACGTGGACGGGGACGATGGCGTGGGTGCGCGCCAGCGGGAGCATGGGCGCCGAGATCGAGACCTTCGCCTCGGCGAAGGCTGCGCCGGGCAGGCAGACGAGGAGGGTCGCGAGCGCCAGCAAGGCGGCCACGACCCCCGGGCGGGGCGTGGATGGTCGGGTTGGCACGGTGTTCCTGGACAGGTGGGGGCTGTCCGGGTTCCCTCCTCCTCCGAGGGGAGACGCATGTGTTGGTTGCGTCGCCGCTTCAGGATACCGCCAGGGGGTGGGTTTGTTCCCCGAGGACCGTCGAGGACCGGACCCCAGCGCGGTGACTCAGAGGCGCCGCCAGGGGCGCTCGATGCCCAGCGCGCGCATGCGCCGATGGAGCAGGACGAGGTAGGCGAGGTCGAGGACCCCACAGACCACCATCATCGAGATGAGGAACGGGCTCCCCCCCACGACCACGTCATCGATGCGGATCTGCGGGTAGGCGAGCAGGAGGGTCCCCAGCCCCTTCGTGAGCCCGATCCACAAGCTCTGTCCTCGGACGTGGTCCCGGGTCATCGCCCAGTGCAGGAACAGCGCCGACATCATGATGTTGTCGAGCCAGGCCACGTAGGCGCCGCCCACCTCCCAGTCCTTCCACTCGTAGCTGGCGAAGTACACGAGGGCGCAGGCGGCCCCGAAGGTGAAGACGACCGACGGCACGAACCACGACGCGGGCGCGAAGCGGGGCCAGTCGGCGCGGCCCCACCGCAGGTACTGAGCGACGATCACGAGGTCCACGGCCGCCCACACCTGGTTGACGGTGTCCATCGGGGGCTTGTCCGGCAGGACGACGCCCCACATCAGCTCCCAGGCGAAGTTCACGGCGAGGGCGGGCAGCGGCATTCCGCAGGCGTGGTCGATGAAGCCTCGTCGCACGATCAGGAGGTAGGTGGCGATCCACAGCAACCCACCCACGCCGATCAAGACTTCGACCAGCGGCTCACCGTGGACTTCGGCGAGCAGGAGCAGCTGCTCACCGGACGCCTCGGGCCCCGGTCTCATGACTCACCCCTCGACCCCAGGCTGTCACGAAGACGTTTGAAATACGAGGGTTTTTGGCCCCGTGACAGGAATATGGTCTGGGGCACCAGAATCCCCATGCATCTCGAAGCGAGAGGACTTAGATCTTGGGCAGCCCAGATGGGACAGATGGGACATTGACAGTCTGGAGGGGACCATGGGCCACGACCGCCGCACGCCGACCTTCGCGATCTCACCCGCTTCACGGATGGTGACGACGCTCAGCGCGTCCATCGATCGCGCCTACGAACCGACGCTCGATGTCCTCGTGCGCTCCAGCGTCTGGCTCTCGGCCGCGCTGGCCTCACTCACGCTGTTCACCGCACACGTCCTCCGTCTGCCGGTGGACCTGCGTCCGCTGACGCTCGTGCTGGCCTCCTCGCTCTGGATCTACAACATGGACCACCTGCGCGACGCGGGCGAAGGGACGGAGAGCGCGTACTTCACGCGCCCGAGCCTGCGCATCCTGATGGTGGCGTCCTTCGCCGCGACCGCCCTCCTCCTGGTCGGGGCGCCGACCCGGGTGCTGCCCGTGTTCTTCGGGTACAGCCTCGTGGGGTTGCTCTACTCCATCCCCGTCATCCCCACCCTCAACTCCCGGGGAGTCCACTGGGCCCGCGTCAAGGACGCACCGGGGGCGAAGTCCTGGATCGTCGCGGCGGCGATCGCCACCGCCACAGTCGGGCTTCCTGTTGCCTTCTCAGGTTCTCCGTTTTCCTTCCAGGCATTCTGTGTCTGGTCGTTCTTCTTCGTGTTCGTCGGGACGGGGGCCCACATGTGTGACGTGCGCGACATCGCTGCGGATCGGGAGGAGGGGGTGCTCACGCTGCCCGTGCTCCTCGGCGTGTCCGGAGCGAAGCGCCTGCTGGGCCTGCTCAATCTGGGCTTTCTCCTCCTCCTCACCTTGGCGTGGGCCTTCGACGGGTTCGGGACGCACCCGGAGATCCTCGCGGTCTGCGCCGTCGCCTGCCTCTACGTCTACTGGATCCGCCCCTCGTCTCCTCGGGAGGCGTGGTCCGTGGCGCTCGACGGAGCCTTCTTCCTGCCGGCGTCGCTGGCGCTGATCCACGAGAGCTTCCACGGGACGTGACGGGTCGCTACGCCACGGTGACGCCGAGCCACGAGCCGGCGAGCGACGCCCTCGAGCCTTCTCGGGAGTCCACCGCGGCGAGCGACGACTCCCCGCCGACCCTGCCCCCCCTCAGCGAGCCCGCGAGCCTCGTCGGCGCAGAGGGGGATGAGCTGGCGTCGGCGCAGGCGCGGGTCCTCGACGGAATCGCGATGCGTCGCCACGACATCGCCCGGGACCGAGCCCGGCGCTTCCTGGTCGCTCAAGGGACGATCGTCGCGTCGATCTTCGCCTTGCTGCTCGGGGCCTTCGCCTTCGGCGCCATGCCGGACGGGGGCACGCTCCGGGGCTCGCTCCTCATGTGCACCTTCGTGCTCGCCCTGACCGGGGCGGGCTTCGTCGTCCATCGGCGCACCCTCGTAGGCACCGGCCTCGTGACCGTCATGCTCTACGCGGACTCGATCGTGGGGATGGTCGGGTTCTACCTCCTCGGCGAGTTCGAGACCCCGAACATCGCCGCGGTCGCGCTCCTCGTGGTCATGGCTCCGCTGTTCGGGGTCAAGAAGCACGCGTACGGCGTCGCCACGCTGCTGACAGTCCTGTACGTGGGCCTCCTCGGAGCCCGGGAGTGGGACCTGCTGCCCTACGGCTACGTCTTCCCCCGGGAGGCCTTCGAGGCCACGGCGGGCCAGTACTCCACCTTCGTCATGGACTCGGTCCTCGGCTTCGTCATGCTGGTCTACGGCGCGGCGCTCCTCGCCGGGGAGGCCTCCCTCGGCCTGCTCACGAGCCGCCGGGCTCTCGAGGAGGAGGTGGAGGCCGCGACCGCGGAGCTGGCCCTCGCGAACAAGGAGCTCCAGCGCCGCAACTCCGCCCTCGACGGCTTCAACTCCACCCTCAGCCACGACATCAGCTCCCCCCTGCAGTCCGCGCTGCTCCGCGCGGAGCTCCTGCTCACCGAGCCACCGGGTCTCGACGTGGAGCAGCGCAAGACCCTCATCGAGCTGCGGGGCTCCATCGAGCGCATGGGCGCGCTCACCCGCGAGCTCTACAACCTGTCCACGATGACCCGGGACCTGAGCGCGATGCGCGCGGTGGACCTGCGCCCGGTGGTGAGCGCGGTGAAGCGGGACCTGCACGGACGCCTGCTGGCCACCGGGGCGTCGATCGAGGTGCTGGGACCGCTCCCGACCGTGCACGGCAACGCGGCCCTCGTGAGCGAGGCGCTCCAGAACCTCGTGGAGAACGCGCTGAAGTACGGGGGGGCGCCCCCGGTCGTGCGGATCGGGGGGTCGGTCACCGGGGACGGGCGGGTCGCCGTCTACATCGACGACAACGGCCCCGGGATCCCCGAGCGGGAGCGGAACCGGGTCTTCCGCCCCTTCGTCCAGCTCGGGGAGGTGCCCGCGGACGGCAGCGGTGGCTCGGGCGCGGGGCTGGCGATCGTGGACCGGATCGTCAGTCTCCACGACGGAGCCATCCGCATCGAGGACGCGCCGGATCTCGGGGGGGCCCGATTCGTCCTCGAGCTCCGGGCGGGCGCCGGCCGGAAGCCGGCCCCGGGGGATGTCAGAGAGCTGTCATAGGGTCAGGAGCCCGGCGCGGCCTACCGTGTCGGGCATGGTGAAGACTCCTGTCACTGTGCCCGCGCTGATCCTCGATCATCCGCCCGAGAGCTCGGGGATCCCAGCCGAGTCCACCCGCCACGCCGGGTTCTTCCGCTGGGATCCGCGGGTCGCCAACGGCGCGGTGGTGGAGGAGGAGCAGAGCCACCTCCGGGCCGGGCGGTACGAGTTGCTCGGGTCGCTCGGGGTCGGGGGCGCAGCCCGCGTCTTCCTCGCCCGGCGGATGGTGCAGCCGGGCCACCTCCTCGCGCTGAAGATCTTCGCCGAGGAGTTCTCGATCGACCCCGTCGAGACGAAGCTCGTGGAGGAGTCGGTCGTGCGGGCGCAGCGGCTCGCGGTCCCCGCCCTGGTGAACACCTACGAGGTCGGAGACGTGGACGGCCGCGTCTACGTCGCCATGGAACGCATCCACGGATGGACGCTGCGCCAGCTTCGCCGCGCCTGCCCCTTTGGCTTACCGGACAAGGTGGTCACCGCGATCCGGCGGCAGATCGTCAAGGGACTCCACCCGGGCAACGTGATGGTCACCGTCGAAGGCCGCGTGCGGGTGCTCGAGCTCGACGCGGCGCCGAAGTTCGTCAGCCGCACCTGCCGCAAGACGACGCGGGTCGGCAGCCGGGACACGCAGCTGCTTCAGCGGTGGGTCCGGCACCTCGAGCCGAACCTGCCGCCGCTGCCCGGCCCCGGCGTCTGGAGCGTCGACGTCTGACCCCCGGCGCTCCGCCCCTCCTCAGTCGTCGTCGCGTCGCTGACGGGCGCGGCGGCGGGCGGCCAGCAGCCCCCCGACGTACTCCTCGGAGCGGGTCGGCTCCGCGGGCGCCGGAGAGGGTGCCGTCTCCTCGGGCGAGACTGCCGTCGGCGACTCGGGCGCCGGATCGACCTTCAGGGCTGGGCGACGCGGACGAGAGCGCGCCGGACGGGGGGCCGTGGGGACCGTCGCCGGGGGGGTGAAGCCGGGGATCGCGGTGGTCAGAGCGTCGGTCGGGCCGCCCCACAGAGGCCAGGCCAGGCGCCGGATCGCCGCGTCCAGCAGGAAGAGCAACGCCGCCAGGACGACGAGGGTCGGCCACTGGGGGTGCGGGACGAGGCGGGGGCGCTCGGGCGGCGTCCAGATGCCCGCTGTGGCCGGCGCGGCCAGGACCTCCTCGGGGTCCAGCGCGGTCCCCCGACCCACCCGCGCCAGCTCCGCGAGCAGCGCGCTCCCCCCACTCTGGGGGCGGTACTCGGGGGAGTAGGGCTGCGCGGCCTCGGCGGTGGCCTGGCCCACCGGGTTGCCGTCCGCGTCCTCGAGGAAGACGGCGACGAGGTGCGCCCCGTCCTGCTCGGCGGTGGTGCGCGCCCGATACCGACCCGGCGCCACCTGCTGGAGCGGCTCGGTGCGAACGGTGAGGTCCGGGGCGATGAACCGCGCCTCGCCGCCGAGGAAGTTGCGGAAGCCCCCCTCGGCGTCGTACGCGTCTACCGTCACCTCAAGGAGGCCCCGGTCGAGCTCGGCGGTGGCTTGCACGTCCCCCGTCCCCTCGCTCGCCGCGAGCCAGCGCACCATCTGCGTGAAGAGCCGCGTGTACTGCTCCGTGCCGATCCAGTCCTGCGCCCAGCGTGGCTTGCAGTCGCTCGTCCACGCGACGCTGCGGCCGAGCCCGTGGCGCCAGGTGGCGAGCAGGGGGGTGTTCTCGTCCTTGCGCGCCCACATGGCGACCTTCGCCCGCCCCTTCGGCTCGGTGGCCACGTATCCGCCGAGGCGCGGGAGGGGCTCGGCGAGGCCCTTCGTGATCCCGTCCGGGGCGCCGAGGGTCGGGGCAAATGGCTCCTCGATGAGGAAGCTGCGGGTGGCCAGCATCGCCTCGCGGGTGAAGATGCGGGGGATGTGCTCCGGCGCCGTCACGAGGTAGTAGCGGCCGCCCCCCCAGTCGGCCCACTGGCTCATGGACCGCCGGTCCGTGTCGTCGCCGACGCCGATCGTGGTCAGGGTGACCTGGCGCTTCTGCCCGAGCTTGATGAGGGTCTCGAAGTCGCGGCCCTGGGTCACCCCGTCCGACAGCAGGATGACGTGCTTCATCGCCGCGCCCTCGGCAAAGAGCGCCTTGTAGGACTCCTTGAGCGCGGGGTAGACGTCGGTCCCGCCGCCGGCGCGCAGCTTCGCGATGGTGCTGACGACCCGCGAACGCTGGGACAGGGACGTCATGGGCACGACCCAGGACGCGGCGCCGTCGAAGCTGATCACGCCGATGCGGTCCCGGTCGGACATGAGATCGGTCGTCTGGATGGCCGCCTCCTTGGCCATCCCCAGCTTCTGGGCCGGGCCGCCTCCCCCCATCGAGCCCGACGTGTCGATGGCCAGCGCCATCGCGAGGCTCGGGAAGTGGCGCTTGTCCTTGATGTCCATGTTGACCGGGAGAACGTCTTCGACCGGGGTGCCGTACCAGCCACCGACGCCGAAGGACTCGTCCCCACCGAGCATCGCGAGGCCGCGGCCCAGGTCGCGGACGTAGCGCTGGAGCAGCTGCATCTGCCGGCTGGTCATCGCGTACGCAGGCACGTCCGACAGCAGGACGGCGGCGTAGGTCTGGAGCGCGCCCAGGGAGCCCGGCAGCTCGCCAGGGCCGATGACGTCCACGTCGAGCCCCTCGCGCTCGAGGACGCGGGTGAGGTGGGCGCTCTCGCCGCGCTTGCCCTCGACATAGAGGATGCGCGGCTTGCCTTCGACGGCCACCGTCGCCACGGCCACGTTGTTCTGGGGGATGGCGTCGGGGCCGTCGACCTCGAGCGACGCGCGGTAGCGGAGGAAGCCGGTCTCGTCGGCCTCCTGGCGCAGGGCGAAGACGTCGGCGCGGCCGCCCGACAGGCGCACCGGCAGCGTGCCCATCAGCGCGTCGTTCCGGTAGATGCTGAGGCGCCCGGTGGTGGGCGCGGTGGACCGGGCGACGACCCGGATCTCGAAGGCGGCGCCCTCGGGGACCTCGTCCGGCCCGGTCATGCCTTCGAGGAGGACCTCGTCGCCGTCCTGGCGGCTGAGCGGGAGCGTCCACAGCTCCACGTCGTCCGCGGCGCCCGAGGCCTGGGCCACGGCGTCGCCCCGGGTCTCCTCCCCGTCGGACAGCACGACGACGCGCCGGGTGACCTCTCCGGGCATGAGGGCCTCGGCGAGGCGCAGGCCGGCGGCGAGGTCGGTCTGGTGGGGGGAGACGCGCGACTCGATGGTGGGGATGGCGAGCGTGTCCTTGGGCTCCTGCTCGACCATCGCGCCGTCGCCCACGACGACCACGGCGACCTCGTCCTCGTCGCCCATGCCGGCCGCCTGCTCCTGGACGAAGCGCAGAGCCGCCGCGCGGGCGTCCTCGGCGAGCGACGCGGAGCGGTCGAGGACGAAGACGACGCCGAGGCGGTCGGCGGGTCGCTTGATGACGAGGCCAGCGGCGGCCAGGGACAGGGCGAGCACCACGAGGGCACGGACGGCGAATGCCAGCTTCGCGCGGGGGCCCTGGAGCGTGCGCCGGCCGGCGGCGAGCCACATGGGGACCAGCAGCAGGAGCAGGAGCAGCCACTGGGGCGCGTCCAGCGCGACTCGCGGCAGCCAGTCAGTCACGGTACCGCCGCTGGTAGAGCCACCACTCGCCCACCAGGAGCAGGCCGAGGAGGAGCAGGACGGGGCGGAGAACCGGGAGGCGACCGGCGACCGAGGCGCGAGCGACGTCCGCGTCCTTCGGCGGGGCGGGGCGGTACACGGCGAGGTCGGACTCCACGTCGCTGACGAGGTTGGCCGCGAGGCGCTCCCGACGGCCGGACGGCCCAGCGAGGGAGTACACCCCGACCTGATCGAGGGCCCCAAAGCGGGCGACGCCGTCGCGGATGGGTGCGGGCAGGGTCGAGCCGTCGGGGCGGGTGAGGGTGACGGACTCGCCGTCGCGGCCCCAGCCCTCGCGCAGCAGCGGCGTGCCCGCAGGGACCGTGCGCTCGGTGCCGCGGGCTTCCTCGCCCGTGAGCCACCCCACCGTGTTCAGGACCAGGACCGGCCAGGCGATGCGCATGGGCAGGTCGCTCCCCATGGGGTCGAACTGGAGCGCCACGCCGCGCTGGCCGCCGTGGACGCCCGTGGAGAGCAGCGCGCCCGCATCCGAGTCGACGAGCGGCTCCCAGCCGTCGATGAGCCCAGCGCGGGCGCTGCCGATGGCGAGGCCCGTGGGATCGACGAAGCGGAGGGCAGGGTGGGTCTTCTTCCAGGTGGTGACCTGGGGCCAGGGACTGGGCTCCGGGAGGGTGGTCGCCCCCAGGGAGGTCGGGCCGAGGGCGAAGAACGGGGCGCCCGGGCGCTCGGGGACGGGGGCGCGCTCGTAGAGGACGGCGTCGTAGCCGTCGGCGGTGGGGTCGGAGCTGGCGGTGACCTGAAAGCGCGGGTCGACGGCGAGGGCGCGGCCGGTCAGCGCCGTGCAGCCGACGCAGAGGACGCGACGACGGCGGGGTGGGGCGAGCCAGGCGACGGCTTCGTCATCCAGCGCGAGGGCGTCGCCGCCCGTGAGGCGGACGGTGACCAGGCCCCCTTCGCCGCCGAGGCCTCGGTAGACCCGCGCGGTGGGTCGGTCAGCGGGGACCTCGATGGTCTCGCTGGCGAGCAGCGCGTCGTCGAGGGTCACCTCGATGCCGACGGGGCCGGAGGCGCCGCCGAAGCGACGGAGGGTGACGAAGAGCTCCGACTCCAGATCGACGGTGGGGGAGCGGCGCAGGTCGATGGCGGTGATGGCGACGTTGGACGCGTCGCGGCCCACCACCTCGATGCGCGCCTGGGGGTACTGCTCGGCAGTGCGCTGGAGCGACGGGTCCGAGCCGTCGGTGATGACGACGAGAGACCGATCGGGGCGCGAGCGCGTCAGGGCTGCGGAGAGCTCGACGGCGCTCCCGAGGGAGCCGGCGGCGCCCGTGGGGTCCATCGCCCGGACGGCGGCAGCGAGGCGGTCGTGGTCTCGGGTGAAGGAGGCGACGACCTTCGGCTCGGGGCCGGCGAGGACGACCATCGCCTCGTCCCCGCCGTCGAGGCGGCCCAGCTCGTCGAGGAGCAGTTGGCGCGCGAGCTCGAAGCGGGATGGGGACGGCGCCTTCGCCTGCATGGACGCCGAGCCGTCGACGATCCAGACGACAGAGCGACCGAGGAAGCGGTTGCCGGGGATGGACGGGCCAGCCAAGGCCAGCGTCAGAAGCAGCAGGGCGAGGAGCTGGAGCAGGAACAGCAGGTGGCGGCGGAACTTGTCGAAGGGCCGGGCGAGGCGCTGGTTCTCCACCACCCGCGCCCACAACAGGAGCGTGGGGACCTGCACGCGCTTGCGCCGCACCTTGAGGAAGTAGAGCGCCGTCAGGGGGGCGATGGTGGCGAGGAGCCAGAGCGCGGCGGGGTTCGCGAACGTCACGAGCGCAGGGCTCCCAGGCGGGAGGCGCCGCCGCGGCGGACGGCCTCGTCGGCGGCGCGGAGCCAGTCGATCAGGCGCTCCTCGACCGGGTCGGCGGCGTCGATGCGGAACAAGGAGATGCCCCGCCGACGGCAGAGCTCGTCCACCTCCTCGAAGTACTGGGTGGCGGCGGCGCGGAGCGAGGCGCGCACGTCCTTGTCCACGGTGACCGCGAGCTCCTCGCCGGTCTCGGAGTCCACGAGGGTGAGGTCGCCGGAGAGGTGGGAGGGGTCGAGCTCGCGCCGGTCGACGATGTGGAGGACATGGAGCTCGCCGCCTCGGTGGGCGAGGCGGGTGAGGGCGGGCTCGACGCCGGCCGGGTCCCACAGGTCGGTGAGCAGGATGGTGATGGCGCCGGCGCGGGCGGGGGGGAGGCCCGAGGTGGCGCCGTGCAGGTCGGTGGCGCCGCGGGGGGTCGCGGCCTTGAGGAAGCTGAAGATGCGGTGGATGGCGCCGCGGCCACGGGCGGGGCGTCCCTCGGCGGCGAGGCCCTGGTCGGCGACGAAGAGCTGGACGCGGTCGAGGCTGCACAGGGACGCCCAGGAGACGGCGGCGGCGGCCTTGCGGGCGGCCTCCCACTTCGCACCGCCCATGGACGCGGAGCGGTCGAGGACGACCTGGACGGTGCGGTCCTCGCGGGCCTCGAAGAGCTTGACGAAGAGGGTGTCGAGGCGGGCGTAGAGGTGCCAGTCCAGGTGGCGGATGTCGTCGCCGGGGACGTACTCGCGGTGGTCGGCGAACTCCAGCGACTGCCCACGGCGCCGCGACCGGTGGCCCCCCTGACGGGAGCCGGCCGCGCGGGACCGGGAGCGCAGCGCGAGGGCCTCGAGCCGCGAGAGGAACGCCGGGTCGAGCATCAGGCCTGGGCGGTGACCCCGACGGAGGTGGCGACGGAGGCGCCGTCGTCGGGCACCTCGGCGAGCAGGTCGTCGAGGATCGAGTCCGGGCTGCGGCCGGCGCCCTCGGCCTCGAAGTTGCGGATGATGCGGTGGCGCAGGGCGGGCTTGAGGGCGCCGCGCACGTCCTCGAAGGCGACGTTCGTGCGGCCGTCGAGCAGGGCCCGGACGCGGGCGCCGAGGATGACGGCCTGGGCGCCGCGGGGCGAGGCGCCGTAGCGGAGCGAGGCGCGGGAGATGGCGGTGGCGCCGGGGCCGTCGGGGTGGGAGCCGAGGACGAGGCGTAGGGCGTACCGCTTCACGGGGTCGGGGAGATAGACCTGCCGCACGGTCTGCTGCATGGCGAGGAGCTCGTCGGCAGTCATGACCTTCGGCACCGTCGGGGTGGCGGTCCCCGTGGTGCGGTCGATGATGCCGCTGAGCTCGTCGAGCGTCGGGAAGGGGACGGTGACCTTGCTGAAGAAGCGGTCGAGCTGGGCCTCGGGCAGCGGGTAGGTGCCCTCCATCTCCAGCGGGTTCTGGGTGGCGAGGACGAAGAAGGGACGCGGGAGCGGGCGTGGGGTGCCGGCGGTGGTGACCGAGCGCTCGGCCATGGCCTCGAGCAGCGCGGACTGGGTCTTCGGGGTGGCGCGGTTGATCTCGTCGGCGAGGAGGATCTGGGTGAAGACGGGGCCGTCCTGGAACCGCATGGCGCGGCGGCCGCTCTCGTCCTCGCTGATGATGTGGGTGCCGACGATGTCCGCGGGCATCAGATCCGGCGTGAACTGGACCCGGGAGAACTGGAGCTCGACCGCCTCCGCGAGGGAGCGGACGAGGAGGGTCTTGCCGAGGCCGGGGACGCCTTCGAGCAGGACGTGGCCGTTGGCGGCGAGCGCGATGAGGACGTCGCGGATGACGTCGGTCTGCCCGACGATCATCTGGGCGACGGCGTCGTGGAGGCGGTCGAACCGGTCGCGGAAGAGGGCGGCTTGCTGGCTGTCGAGGGTGTCGGTCACGGGGTGGCTCCGGGGTTCACGTCGAAGTACTGCTTGACCTGGTCGCGGTAGGCGCGGGGGACGGACTCGCCGTCGACGGCCTCTTCGGCTGCGGCGCGGTACGACGGCGGCAGGCCGGAGAGCGGGGTGGCGGCGGTCTCGTCGCCCCGTTCGAGGCGGATGTCCCAGGACTCCACGGGGCCGTCGCCGAGGGGGGCGTTCACCGACTGGGTCAGGGCGCGGATGTTCTCCAGGCGCTCCTCGGGGTTGTCCCCGAACTCCTCGACGACCCAGCTGCTGTGGGATCCGTCGACCTGCCGGTCGGCGTCGTTGTGGCCGGCGCCGTCCGTGGAGAACGGGTCGGCGACGGCGTCGGTGTGGCCGGTGCCCGCGCCCCACTGGGGGCCTCGGCCCTCGCCGCTTCCCTGGCCCTGCTGGCCCTGCTGCCCGCGGCCGGCGGTGTTGCCGCCGCTCTGGCCCTGGCCGAGGCGCCCCTGGGCGCCGCCGAGGGCGTTGTTGAGCTCCTGGGCGGCGGCCATCTGGCGCTGCTGTTGGGCGAGCTGCTCGCCGCCGACGCCCTGCTGGTCGAGGCGCCGGAGGTACTCGGCGAGGCCGTCGCCGGGCTGCTGGCCTTGACCCTGGCCCTGCTGGCCCTGGCCGTTCTGGCCTTGCTGGCCCTGGCCTTGCTGGTTCCGCTGGCCGCCCTGGCCCTGGCCTTGCCGGTCTTGTTGGCCGCCCTGGCCGTTCTGGCCCTGCTGGCTCTGGCCGTCCTGACCTTGCTGGCCCTGGCCGTCCTGGCCCTGGCCTTCCTGGCCGTCCTGTCCCTGGCCGTCCTGGCCGTCCTGTCCCTGGCCGTCCTGGCCTTGCTGGTCCTGTCCGTCCTGGCCCTGTCCGTCCTGGCCCTGGCCGTCCTGCCCTTGCCCTTGCTGGCCCTGTTGCCTGGTGCGCGCCGCCTCGCGACGCAGCGCATCGGCCAGCTCCTTCCGCCCGGAGTTCGCGGCCTGCTGCCCGGCCCGCTCCAGCTCCCGGGCGGCCCGCTCCCGGTCCGCCTCGCTCGCGCCCGCCATCCGCTCGCGCATGGACTCGACCGCAGACGCCGCCGCATCCAGGTCTCCCTGCCGCAGCGCGTCCTGCATGTCCTGGGCCGCGTCGGGGTCGACAGACTCCAGCGCGTCGGCCGCCGCGGACCCGTCCCCGCTCTCCTGGCTCGCCTCCTTCGCGAGCTCGTCGAGCTTCTCCCGGAGCTCGTCGGCGCGTGCCGACGCCTGCTCCGCGTCGATGCTGCCGGCCTTCATGTCGTCCACCAGCTCGGAGAAGGCCTCCTCGAGCTCCGCCGGCAACTCGGTCTCCAGCTGCTGCTCCAGCTCCTCCTTCCGCTCCTGCAGACGCTCTGCCTCGTCTGCGAGGTCGCCGGGCGTGCCCGCCGTGGGGACGCGGACGGAGACCCGCGGCAGGAACAGGGCCGCGGTCAGGGCGAGGAGGAGGACCGGGAGGAAGCGCGCGTGGCGCGGGGGCTCGGGCGGCAGACGGGGCCCGATGGCGGAGGTCGGCGGGAGCTCGACATCCAAGCGCTGCAGGATCTGGCGAGCGCGCGGGTCGAGGGGCGTCGCGTCGAGGACCCCCGCCGCCTCCATCTCGACCGCGGTGGTCGCGGCCTCATCGAGCTCGAAGAGCGCGTCGAGCAAGAGGGCCTGCTCGGCGGTGGACGGGATCGGCCGAAGACGGGTGGCGAACGCAGCCACCGCCGCGCCGAGGCCGATGGGAAGCAGCAGGAGCCCCGGCTGAGGGAGGGAGGCCCAACGGAGGAGCCAGCCCGCGACCCACACGAGAGACACCGCGCCGCCGAACCACGCGCCGAAGAAGGCGCCGCGGACGGTCCTCCGGAGCCGGATGCGTCCGCCGACCCAGGCCAGGGTCTCAGCCAGGCGTGCCCTCGTCTCGGCAGGAGAGGCGGGTGTGGTCAGGGGTTCCTCCTCACTCCCAGGCAGCGGCGTCCGGGCGGGCACCCGGGGTGGACACTCGCTCGGACCGCGTGGGGGAGGCCCGGTTCCGAGAACGCATCCGCTCTCGGGTTCACGGGACGATACCCGCGAGGGCGCCTGGTTGTTCCCCGGGAGGGGTCCGACCGTGGCTGGCGAGAGGTGCCGTAGACTCGGGCATCGAGCGCGACGGCCCCAGTCCCTACGACGACCCCACCACGGACGCCTTCGGCCAGGAGTCGGTCGCGCGGTTCGACGGGACCCCGACCGGAGAGCCGCCCCAGCCGCCCCGGTGGGTGTTGGCGCTCGTCCACACCCTCGGACTGCTCGCGGTCGGCGCAGCGCTCACCTGGTTCGCCGCCCTCCCGTCGACGCTCGCGGACATCCAGGAGCAGAACGCCAATCTCCAGGCCGAGATCCGGGACCTGACCACCTTCATCGGCGACACCCCGACCGAGGCGCGCGTCGCCGAGGCCGAGGCGAGGAGGTCCGCGATCGGCGGGCTCGTCGGTCAACGCGGCTCCACCGCGAGCCGGGTCCGGTCCGTGGCGGGCGCCGTGCCGGTCGGAGCCTGGCTGGTGAGGCTGACCCTGCAGACGGGCCGTCTCGAGCTCGAGGGACGCAGCCACGACCCGGCCGCTGCGGCGGACCTCATGGACGGCCTGCGGGCGACGGGGTGCTTCGACGAGATCGAGCTGGTCTCGGTGGACGCGGCGGCGAGCAGTCGGTCACGGGAGGCCTCACCAGCGGGGCGCTTCGTGGTCACCGCCACCGAGTCCACCGAGACCTGCGGCGCGACCCGCGGCGAGCTGCGCGACCCCTTCCGCTCGCCTCATGCAGCGAGCGACGGCCCCCGGGACCCCAGCCGACCGCCGCTGTACCGCTGGGAGCCCTCGCTCTACCGGGTGACCGCCATCGTGCCGGGGAGGTCGGCGACGGTCTCCGACCCCTTGGGCGGTCGGCACTCCCTGACCGTCGGAGGAGCCCTGGGCAACCCCGCCGCGACGGTGACCTTCATCACCGAGGACACGGTGATCCTCAGCCGCGACGAGTCAGCGAGCGACTCGACGGACCGGCTGTCGACCCGCCTCATCGAGCTGGTCCTGGATCCCCGCGAGCCCTGACTCCAAAGGACCCCAAGCAGAAGAGCCGCCCCCCATGCGGGGAGCGGCTCTCCTGTCATTCGGTCTCGGCGCGAGCCGGGTCGACTACTCCGGCTTGAAGCTCTTCACGTACGCCACGACGGCGTCGAGCTTCTCGTCCGTGTCGAGCACGGCGCCCCAGGGAGCCATCAGCGGCGAGAGGCCGGCAGCGGCGCCGCCCTCCTTGATGACCTTCTTGAGGTGGTCGTCCGTGCGCGCGTCCCCGGCGCTGGACTTGCCGTCCCAGAACGCCGCGTCGCCGAAGCTCGCCGGCTTCGGGTTCAGCGCCGCACCCGCGATGCCGTCGCCCTTGCCGCTCTCGCCGTGGCACGACACGCAGTAGGTCGAGAAGAGCGTCTTGCCGAGCTCGTTGTCACCCGCGTCCGCCTTCGCCTCGGGGGCGGGGGTCGGCTCGGGGGTCTTCTCCTCAGCCGCCGGAGCCGCCTCGGCCTCCGCGGCGGGGGCCTCCTTGGGCTCCTCCGCGCCGGAGTCCCCACCACAGCCCACAGCCAGAGCCAGCAGCGCGGCCGCAGCCGGCGCGCCAATCAGTCGCATCCAGTTCGTCTTCATCACGTCTCCCTGGCCGGAGTCCACCCGGCCGCGGCGCGACCTTACAGGAGGCGGGTCCTCAGGAAGTGCAGCAAGCGGTGGCACCGCCCCCCAATCGCCCCCACGACGGCCCGAGGCGGGAACGCGGACGCCGTCAGCGCTCCCAGGCCGCCGTCTCCTCCGTCGCGACCCGACACGCGTTGGGCGAGTAGGGCGCCTGGCACCCCCGACAGAGGATCAGGCCCGCGAAGTCCTCGCGGAGGACCTGCTTGCGGACGCCGTCCATGCGCGGCGACCTCCACCACAGGTCCGTGAGTGCCTCGTGGTGCGCATCGCCGATCTTGAGCGTCTGTTGGACGTCGACCGTGCACAACAGCAGCTTGCCGTCCCAGGAGATGGTGGGCGTCTTCCAGTACGCCGCGCACGTCCGCCGCTCGGAGGAGTCCTCGGTCTCCGGCTCCAGCCCGAGGGACCGGATGACGGCGTGGTGATGCTCGCGGGCGGCCCGAATCCCTTCCAGGTCCGCTGGGTCCGCGCGCTTGAACCAGAGCCAGTGCCCCTCGCCCCGCGGGCGGCCGCCGGTCGCGACGCCGGCGCTGAGGCCGTGCTCCTCCAGCCTCCCGGCCCAGAAGTCCCGGAACGCGGGGCCCGACGCCGCGGTCTCCTCCGTTGCGGTGTGCTGGATGATGAGCCGCGTGCGAGCGGGTCGATGCTCCTTCATCAGGTGGAGCATGAAGTCGATGTTCTGGAGCACCCGCAGCCACGCGTCCTCGACGTGGGTGTGGCCAAAGCTGGCCACGTCGTGGGCGTCCACCTCGAAGACCCAGGTGAACGGCACGTCCCCGAACTCGTTCGTCGTGATGTTGCAGTAGTTGTGGTTCAGGAGCGCCGCCCCGGTCGGGATGACGATCTCGTCCGCGAACGGTTGCCGCCGCCAGGCCTCGCCCAGCCACCGCAGGATCTCCTCCACCTGCGGATGAAGCAGGGGCTCTCCCTGCCAGCCAAGGACCACGCTGCCGAAGCTGATGCCGTTGCGCTGAGCGTCCTCGACCACGTCGCGCATGATCTTCATGTCGAGGAAGCCGCGGTCGAAGTTCATGTAGCCCCGGTTGCGGAACTCGTAGAACTTGAAGGGGTCTTCGCGGACCGCGGTGTACGGCTCGGGCGAGTCCGCCGTGAGGCGCTCGAACCGCTCCCAGGGCACGTTCCGCCAGGACGTGGCCAGCTCCGGCGTGTCGGAGAGCTGGAGCGTGAGCTCGCTGTCGGAGTAGCTCGGGGTCTCGCCCGTCGGCTTCGGCGTGATCAGCCGCTTGCGCAGCTCGTCGTAGACGAGGCGGGAGACCCCGCGGGCGATGCGGATGGCGCTATCGGATCGGCGTCGCAAGTAGCAGTCCTGGATGCAGGGGGTGGTGCAGTTCTTGACGTTGGTGCGGAGCCGAGCGATTTCGTCGCCCGTCCACATCTCCCGGAGCGTCTGCCGCCGGATGTCGCCGAAGGCTCCGTTGAGGAAGTCCAGCTTGCCATCGCACATGATGGCCCGGCCGTCGGCGTTGACGTACAGCTCCTTCCAGCCGCTGTAGCACTTTCCGTCCAGCGGCTGCAGCTCGTCCCGGTAGTACTTCTTGATGTTCCGCAGATCGCCGAGCGAGTTCGTGATCGTGAAGTTGTCGTCCGCCTCGTGCTGCTGGAAGCCGATGGCGAAGTCCACGAAGTCGTCGAGCTCGTCGAGGCGCTCGGGCGGGATCCACATGGCAGCCACGTCGGGATCGATCCGGTTGCCGTGCCGGAACAGGTTGAGCAGCTGGATGCCCTGCACCCCGAGGTCGTCCCGACACCACAGGATGAAGTCCGGCATCTCCGACAGGTTCAGGGCGTTGACGATGCCGTTGACGTAGACGGTCCTCAGAGGGTTGCCCGCCGCGCGGTCCGCCTCCCGCAGGTTCCGATACCCCTCCACGCACTTGTCGAACATGCCTTCGCCACGCCCCATGTCGTGCCACGGGTTGGGCCCGTCGATGGAGAAGTTGAAGTGCAGTCGGTTGTGGGGGATCCGGGCGATCAGCTCGGCGCGCTTGGGCGTGATCAGCGTGCCGTTCGTGGTCAAGGTGATGGTGAAGTCCTTGTCGCACGCGTACGCGAGGATCTCCTCCAGGTCCGGGCGCACGAACGGCTCGCCCCCGATGGGGTTGAAGCGCTTGACCCCCCACGACCACGTCTGGTCGATGATGTCCTTGATCTCGCGGGTCGTCAGCTCGTGCCGGACCGGGTAGCAGGTCTTGCAGAAGGTGCATGCGAGGTTGCACTTCAGCGTGAGGTTCACGCTGACCCAGTCCGGGCGACTCCATCCCTTGTTGAACGCACGGGCGACGTAGACGAGGGCGTCGTCCGCGAAGTCGTTCACTGTGCGGCTGTCGAGGGCCATGGAGGCGGAGCATAGCCACTGCAAGGGCGCCGTCGCCGGGCCAGCCATGCCGCGCATCGCGCCCCATCTCGGAGCCCCTGGGACCGCGCGGCCCGGCGCCCTTCGCCTGGGAGGCTGGAGCGCGTTGGCGGGCGACGCCGAACCGGTCCCCGATTCCCTCGTTGTCACGGTCCGGGGGGTCACTTACCCTCCTCGCCCCATGCGCACCGGCATCCTCGTTCTCCTCGCGGCCCTCACGGCCACCCCTGCCTTCGGCGACATCCCCTTCGACCGGGGACTCCCCGACGCCCCGGGGGTGCGACTGCCCACGGACACCCAGGCGCTCTCGCCGCCGGCTCGCGGCGACTCCGCTGCCGACCTTGCGAGTGAGATGGTCGCCCGGCTCCACGCGTCGGACGCCCTGCGTGACGCCGTCGCCGACGGCCGCCTGGAGCCCCACGAGGGGCGCATGCAGCGCTTCTACGCGTCCTTCCGCCCGGACCTGCTGGCCCCGGAGTTCCGGGGTCTCCTCGAGGGGCACCCCGGCTGCGCCACCAGCACGCTCATGGATCTGCGCGCCCACTGGAGCGAGGTCCCGGCCGAGCAGAAGCACCTGATCGAGCTCGAGTCCTCCCCCATCTACCGGTCCTGGCTCGACGATGGCGGGATGTCCTGGCTGGAAGGCGACGTGGACAAGGAGCGCGCGGTCACCCGGGCCGCGTGCTTCGACCCGCAGAACGTGAACGGGCAGCTGGGTCCCTACAGCGAGATCACCACCACCGAGCACTTCGAGCTGCACTGGACCCCCGGCGGAGCCGTGACCCAGGCCCGCACCGAGGACCTGCTCGAGTGGCTCGAAGACAGCTGGCAGTTCCAGGTGGTCGACAACGGCTTCTTCCAGCCCCATGGCCTGTCGACGAACCAGATGCTGGTCACCGTCGAGGAGCTGAACAGCCCTGGCATCGGCGCCTACGCGACCCTCGGCCAGTGCTTCAGCTCCCCGTCCGGCTTCATGACGTACATCGTGGTCAACGAGTGGTCCTTCCAGGACCTCGAGTGGCTGCGGTCCGTCGCTCCCCACGAGTTCTTCCACGGGGTGCAGCCCGTCTACGCCATCCAGGAGTTCTGGCTGGGCCAGAGCGACAACCGTTGGCTCGTGGAGGCGTCGGCCACCTACATGCAGCGGGTCACCTACGACTGGCTCGTCGGCGTCGAGGCCCAGCAGGCCCTGCGATGGGCGACGGAACCGCACCGCAGCCTGGAGACGGCGGACGACTCCGGCCTCCAGTACGGCCTCGTCGTCTTCCTCCTCTCCATCGAGGAGTCCCTCGGCACGAACGACTGGCACCAGGAGCTCTGGGAGCAGATTCGGGATCGTCAGGGGTTCGACCTCCGGGACGAGTTCGACGTGGTGCTCGCGGAGTACGACACCGACTTCCTCACCGAGTGGCGCCGTTTCATGATCCGCGGCGCGACCGGCTTCGAGCTCAACGACCGCATCATCCTGCCGACGGAGCTGGAGTCCGTGACGAACGGCCAGCTCGACGACGCCATCGTCGGTCGCTGGGACGGCCGTGACTTCCCCATCGACGAGGCCGTGAACAGCGGCAGCGGCCACGAGCGCCCCGAGTACCTCGGAACGAACTACGTGGTGTTCGAAGGCGACCGCATCGACGACGACGTGGGCGCCATCATCCGCTTCCGGGGCGACGGGAACATCGACGACCGGAACGTGGACTGGGTGGTCGAGCTCGCCGCTGTCTACAACGACTCGGTGCGAGCCACCCACAGCATGACGCTCGAGTACATCGAGGACGGCGACGTCGTGGACGACGTGATCGGGTCGGTGCTCGTCAACGAGATCGGAGAGGACTTCGACTACGTGGTCATGGCGGTCTCCCCGGTGACCGACTTCGGCGACGGTGTCATCAGCTGGAGCTACGAGGCCGAGCTGGCCGACTCCACCGGCCAGGGCGGCTTCGTCGAGGTCCCCGAGGACGACGATGGCGACGGCGACGGCAGCGCATGCGCCGGCTGCGGCAGCAGCGTGGGCCCACAGAGTGGCGGCATCGCCTGGCTGACGGTCCTCGGGCTGTTCATGCGGCGCCGCCGGAAGGGACAGAACCGATGAGCGACCCCATCCCCAGCCGCGACCGCGTCGAGGTGATGCTCTCACAGGAGGAGATCTCCGCCCGCGTGGCCGAGCTCGGCGCCCAGATCTCCCGCGACTACGCCGGTCGCGACCTGACGCTCGTGGGCATCCTCAAGGGGTCGGTCCCGTTCATGAGCGACCTCATGCGGGCCATCACGGTCCCCGTCCAGATCGACTTCCTCGAGGTGTCGAGCTACGGCGGTGGCATGGAGTCGTCGGGCGTCGTGCGCCTCGTGAAGGACCTCTCCCACCCCATCGCGGGCAAGGACGTCCTCATCGTCGAGGACATCGTCGACACCGGGCTGACCTTGACCTACCTGCTGGACCTGCTGAACCGCCGCGAGCCCGCGAGCACCGGCATCTGCTCGCTCCTGGACAAGCCCGCGGGGCGCAAGGACGAGACGTCGGCGCTCGAGGTGGACTACGTGGGCTTCACGATCCCCAACGCCTTCGTCGTGGGCTACGGCCTCGACCTCGGCGGCTACTTCCGCAACTTGCCCTTCGTCGGCATCTACACCCCGCCGGAGGACTAGATGGCCTCGCGCATCCCCGTCCAGACCGACGACGCCCCCGCCGCGATCGGCCCCTACTCGCAGGCGATCGTCGCCAACGGGATGGTCTTCACCGCGGGCCAGATCGCTCTGAACGCCCGCGGGGAGATGGTCGGCGACGGGGATGTCGCCGCCGAGACCCGCCAGGTGTTGAGCAACCTCGCGGCCGTGCTCGAGGAGGCCGGCGCCGGTCTCGACAGCGTCGTCAAGACCACCGTGTTCCTCGCAGACATGGAGGACTTCGCGGCGATGAACGCGGTCTACGCCCAGTTCTTCAAGGCGCCCTACCCGGCGCGAGCCGCCGTGCAGGCCGCTCGCCTGCCCAAGGACGTGCGGGTGGAGATCGAGGCCGTCGCGCTCGTGAAGTAGCGGGCCACCTCCCGCGGGACTCTTCAGCCACCGCGAGGATTCGGGCATTCCGAACCCGGGCACCCCGCGTGCCTTCGCATCTAGGATGCGGTCATGAACCTCCGCATCGCCCTGCTCGGCCTCCTCGCCCTCGCTCTCGCTCCGATCGCAGCACCCGCCGCCTCCTTCGAGCACGCGGAGTCGTGGGTGACGCGGCTGACTCCGGCCGAGCAGGCCCAGCTCGTGAACATCCCGGCCCCCGACGGAGGCATCCCCGGTCTCGGGATCGGCGATCGCATCGACGGCCCCGAGCTGCCCGACATCCCCCGCTACGAGCCTGACCGAGACGACTCGGCCGTGCCACCAGCGTTCTCCTGGCGTGACCAGGACGGCGTGGACTGGATGATGCCCATTCGCAACCAGCGCCAGTGCGGGTCCTGCGCGGCCTTCGGGATCACGGCGATGCTCGAGATGCGGGTGAAGCAGGACCTGGGCGAGCCCAACCTGGCCATCGACCTCTCCGACTCCCAGTGCCTGACCTGCGCGGGGGGCGACTGCGTGGACGGGATCACCCTGCCCCAGGGCATCACCGTCATGACCCAGGAGGGGCTCGTCACCGAGGAGTGCGCCCCCTACGCCGAGCAGGGCAACGAGGTGATCCTCACCCAGTGCAACGCGATCTGCGCCGGCGGCGACCGCGGACGCGTCTTCCTGACCGGCGTGGAGCTCCTCGACTTCGACGAGGTGCCGGACGTGGCCGACCAGGTCGCGATGATGAAGAAGGCGCTGATGAACTCGCCGCTCCTCGTCCGCATCGGGGTGTGGTCGGACATCTTCAGCTACGGGGCCGGGACCTACGTCCCAGAGACCGAAGACCCGGACCAGATCGTCGGCTACCACGCTCTGCTCCTCGTGGGCTGGGACGACGAGCGCGGCGGCTGGCTCGCCCGGAACTCGTGGGGCCCGACCTGGGGCAACAGCGGCTATCTCTGGCTCGGCTACGGCGCATCCGACAGCAACCGCCAGGTCTTCACCGCCATCAGCTCGGACAGCAGCAACCTCTACGACATCGACCAGGACGGCTTCGTGGCGATCGAAGACGGCGGCGAGGACTGCGACGACTTCGCCCCCGACACCCACCCCGGCGCCGCCGAGTCCGTGGGGGATGGCGTCGACGCCGACTGCGACGGGGAGGACCCACCCCAGTTCGGCGACGACGACGACGCGGGGTCGTGCACGTCGCGCGTGGAAGGTGCAGCGGCGCCGAGCCTCGCAGGCCTCGCGCTGGCGCTGATCGGCCTGATCTGGCGTCGCCGCCGCTGACCCCCTCACGACTCAGGCCGCCTCGTTCGCGGGAGCGAGCCCCGCGATGGTGAGGACCTCGGCCCGCAGCTTCGCCATCTCGTCCGGGTGCTCGGCGAGCCAGGCCCGCGCGGCCTCGAAGCCCTGGCCGAGCCGCGTGTCGCCCCAGCTGAGCCAGGAACCCCGACGCGTCAGCAGGTCGAGCTCGAGCCCCTTGTTGATGAGATCCACCCGGGGGCAGATGCCGTCGCCGAATCGGATCTCCACCTCGGCCTGGCGGAACGGCGGCGCGAGCTTGTTCTTCACGACCTTGATGCGCGTCTTGTTCCCGATGACCGCGTCCGCCTGCTTGATGGAGCCGATCCGGCGGATGTCGAGGCGCACGGAGCTGTAGAACTTGAGCGCCTGGCCGCCCGTGGTCGTCTCCGGCGAGCCGAAGGTGACCCCGATCTTCATGCGGATCTGATTGATGAAGACGGCCGAGGTCCCCGTGCGCGCCGCCGCCGCCGTCAGCTTCCGCATCGCCTGCGACATGAGCCGGGCGTGCAGGCCCACGTGGTTGTCCCCCATGTCGCCCTCGATCTCCGAGCGCGGGGTCAGGGCGGCCACCGAGTCCACGACGATGAGGGCGAACGCTCCGCTGCGCACGAGGTGGTCCGCGATCTCGAGCGCCTGCTCGCCGTGGTCCGGCTGACTGACGTACAGCGCGCCCACGTCCACTCCGAGCTTCTCGGCGTAGGAGATGTCCAGAGCGTGCTCCGCGTCGATGAACGCGCAGAGGCCGCCCGCCTGCTGGGCCTGGGCGATGAGGTGCAGCGTCAGGGTGGTCTTCCCCGAGGACTCGGGCCCGTAGATCTCGGTCACCCGACCCCGCGGGACGCCGCCGGTGCCCAGCGCCATGTCGAGCGAGAGGCAGCCCGTGGAGATGACGGGCACGTTCCCCGCTCGGTTGTCCTCGTCCATCTTGAGGATCGAGCCGTCGCCGTACAGCTTGCGGATGCGCTGGATCGCCTGGTCGGCGGCGGCCTGACGGGCCGAGTCGGTCATGGTGGCTTGCATGGTCTCTCCTGGGGCGCGAGCCCCGCTGGTGCCGCGTTCCGTGCGGCGGTTGAAGGCGCCGCTGGCGCCGATGAGGCCGACGAGTCGGCGACGCGCCGAGGGGTCGGCACGAGTGGGATGAGCTCAGGCGGTCGCGCGGCGACGGTCCCGACCAGGCCGGCGACAGAGGAGGAGCGCCTCCTGCACGTGGGGCCGGTCGACGGTGGTCGCGCCGTCGAGGTCCGCGAGGGTGGTCGCGACCCGCACGAACTGCTGGACGCTGCGGGTGCTGCCCCGCAGATCGCGCAGCGACGCCTCCACCTCCCGCCTCCCGCGCAGCGTCAGCCGAGCCGCGCAGACGGAGATGGACTTCTGGGCGTTCGGCACCCGCCCGGCGGCGGTCCGCGCGGCCACGACCCGCGCCTTCACCTGGGCCGACGTCTCCGCCTCCGGCTCGGTCAGCAGCGCGCTGCCGTCCACCGGCTCGACCCAGCAGGCCATGTCGATGCGGTCCAGGATGGGGCCGGACAGCCGCCGCTCGTAGCGGTCCCGCTCCGTCGTCAGGCAGAGGCACTCGCTCCGGGAGCCGTACATGCCGCAGGGACACGGGTTCCGGGTCGCGACGAGCTGGAACCGCGCGGGGAAGCGCGCCGTGCGATGCGCTCGCGCCACCGTCACCAGCCCGTCCTCCAGAGGCTGCCGCAGGCCCTCCAGCGTCCGTCGGCCGAACTCCGGCGCCTCGTCCAGCAGCAGGACCCCGCGGTGCGCCAGCGACACCTCTCCCGCGGTGAGCGGCCGACCGCCACCGATCACCGCCGCGGCCGACGCGGAGTGGTGGGGAGCCCGCAGTGGCGGACGGCGAAGCAGCCCGGCCCCCTCGGGCAACAGCCCGGCCGCCGAGTGGATCCGGGTGACCTCGAGAGCCGCCGCGTCGCTCAGATCGGGCAGGAGTGACGCCAGCCGCTTGGCGAGCATCGACTTCCCGGAGCCCGGCGGCCCCTCCAGCAACAGGCCATGCCCCCCGGCCGCCGCGACCTCCAGTGCCCTGCGCGCCGGCCCCAGACCCCTCACGTCACCCAGGTCCGGCTCCGCTCGAGGGGTCGAGGCCACCGCCGCTCCAGCCCACAGGTCTCGGTCGCTCCCCTTCGCTGCCTCCCAGGCTCCGCGCAGGTCGTCGACCCCGAGGACGGTGACGCCGGGCACCAGGGCTGCCTCCACCGCGTTGGCCCGAGGCACGATCACCCGCCGACAGCCTCGTGCCCGCGCCGCCTCCACAACTGGGAGCACTCCACGGACGGGCCTCACCCTCCCGTCCAGGCCCAGCTCCCCGACCGCAAGCGGTGGGTTCGGCCACGGCGCCTCCTCTTCGCTCGTGGCCACGACCCCGAGCGCCAGCGGCAAGTCCAGCCCCGTCCCCGCCTTCGGCAAGCCCGCCGGCGCGAGGTTCGCGGTGATGCGGCGTCGAGGAAAGGCAAGCCCCGCCGAGGCGATCGCGGATCTGACCCGCTCCCGCGCCTCCTTCACCGAGCTCAGCGGCAACCCCACCACCTGGAAGCTCGGCAGCATGGACAGCACGTCGATCTCGACGCGCACCGGCATCCCCTCCACGCCCAGGAGGGTCCCTCCCCAGATCTCCACGGTCATCTCGTCGTCCCCTCCGCCCGGACCTGCCCAGGCGTCGGAGGGAAGTGCCAGGGACGTGCCAACCCCGTCAGATCGGGTAACCGGCGGACGGAGCGCCTATCGCGCGGCGCAGCGGGGTCAGGTGTCCGGGTTCGTGTCCGGGAGTGTCCGAGCCGCCGGACACGCTCGGACACGAACCCGGACACTCGCTCGACCTTCCTCGAGGTGGCGGCCCACCAGGCCGGGGCCAGCCTCCGAACGACACCGCCCGGCTACCCCGCCTCGGAGTCCTCCTTCAGCCACACGAGCGTCGCCCCCCAGCCGCCGTGCCCCTGCCCGGCGAGCTCGTAGCGGGCCACCAGCGGGTGCCGATCCAGCTCCTTGTGGACCGTCCGGCGCAGCGCACCGATCCCCTTGCCGTGGATCACCCTCACGCGCGTGTATCCGGACTGCCTCGCCTCGTACAGCCAGTCCCGGACCACCGGACCCGAGTCCCGAGGGTGGAAGGTGTGCAGGTCGAGCTCGTCCGTGATCGGCATCACGATGGGCTCCGGCTCCCAGGGCTCCTCGTCGCTCATGGACTCAGTCTGCCCGCCCCGGATTGGCGCTGCCCCCATGACTTCCCCCCTCTCACGACGTAGAACATCGGCACCCCCTCGCTCCGGAGCCCATCGTGCAGACCGCTCTCCTCGTCGTCGCCGCTGCCTGCGTCCTCCTGTTCGTCCTCGCCGTCGTGAAGAAGATGCTCAAGCTCGGCGTGATCGTCGGCGCCATCCTCGTCGTCGGGTTCGTGGGCTGGGTCGCCCTCCACGACGCCAACCCCGACGCTGCGGACAAGACGGCGGAAGTCGCCGGGAAGGTCGGTGAGGCGGCGGGCAAGGCGGCCACGAAGGTCGGAGAAGCGGCACGCCCCCTGGCCGAGAAGACCGTCGACGCCGCGAAGCCCCTCGCCGAGAAGGCCGCCAAGGCAGCCGCTGAGAAGACAGCGGAGCTGACGGAGAAGGCCGCCAAGGCCGCCGCCGAGAAGAGCGCCGAGGTGGCCAGCAAGGTCGCCGAGGACATCAAGGACCGTGTGACGGAGGAGCTGACGGGCTCGGACGACGACGACTCCGCGAGCGACGCGCCCACGCCGCCGCCCGCTCCCTGAGCGACCCTCAGCCGGGCAACTCCACGGCCGCCGCGAGCCGCTGCACCGTCCCTCGCGCGTCGGCGCGGCTCCCTCTCACCCGAATCAGCTGGATCAGCCGCTCCTCACCACCTCGGTTTGGTGAGTCCTCCGCCATCGCCGCCCAGGCCTCCTCCAACCGCTGGCGCACCAGCTCGGTCTCGTCCCCCACGAGGAGGACGAGCCGCTCGGTCGGGACGACGTTCACGAGGGTGTAGAGCTCCCAGGTACAGCCCGGAGTCCCGTCGAAGCGGCGCAGGTCCATCAGCACCGCGCCGCTGCGGTCGAGGAGCCCCATCACCGCCGGCTTCCAGTGCGCGCCGTCGCAGAACAGCTCCTGGATCGGGTAGCGCCCATCGGGGAACGCCCGGTCGTCCAGGGCCCCGAGGCCGGCAGCCAACTCATCGTCGGACGTCACGAAGTGGTGGTGCATCGTCCCCGTGAGGTGGTCGAGGAGCTCGTGGGGCTCGAGCGTCACCTGCGCAAGATCGGTCCCCCCGATCATCCGCACGGGCCCCGCGAACCGCCACGTATCCGCCAGCAGCTGGAAGAACCGCTCGGTGCGCTCCTGGTGCCCGAACACCCGGAGCAGGACCACCCCCGCGCCGTCGGTCTTCGGTCCACGCAACGCCCGCCTCACGACGCCGCGGACGAGCCAGCGGGCCCCCAGCGGGAGCACCCAGGCGATGACGACGCCCGAGCTGAAGGTCCAGAACAGCGCTGTCCACAAGGTGAAGGCCAGCCACCAGGTCTCGCCCGCGAGGTCGACGTCGCTGACCCACCGACGTCGGAAGAGGCGCGACACGATGGGAAGCACCAGGGCCCCCAGACCGACCCCGGCCAACGCAACCACCGCCAGTGTCCACACCAGCCCGACCACACTCGCGTCGGTCCAACCGCTGGTGCGCTCGAGCAACGTCGAGGCGATCTGCACCGCCCCGGCGAAGCCGAGGAGCCCGGTCGCCAGAGGCAGGAACACCCAGGGAGCGACGGCGCGACGCCGCCCGCCAGCGAGGAGCAGGAACCACACCCCCGGGGCGAGGCCCTGGATGGCCCAGTAGGCCAGGTAGCTGAGGGCATCGGGACCGCCGAGGCCGGCCACGACCACCACCCAGCCGAGCAAGACGGCGCCGATCTCCTTCGGCCCCATGCCCGCCTGCCGCCACAGCTCGGGCAGGACGGGCCAGGCGAACACCAGGAACGTCACCAGCAGCCGCGGCCAGGAGTTGAAGAGGTCCGGATCGAACGAGTGGGCCAGGGCGCTCCCCACCGCCGCGTACGCCAACGCGCCCGCGACGCTCCCGAGCATCGCGGCCCGCCGCCGGCGTCGGGCCTGGCCGAACAAGGCGCTGGGCGGCCGGCCGCCCGCGTCCACATCCTCGATCCGCAAACGCGGCCGTGGCCCAGCCGTCGCGCCCGACACCGCGTCGTGGCCCGCGCCGCCCGCGCGCATCTCCCTCTCCACAGCGGCCCGATACCGCGCGAGCACCCACGCGCTGAGCGGCCACGCGAGGGCCGACCCCACGAACACCGCCCAGAACGCCGCAGGGATCCAGTCTGCTCCGCTCGACCCCATCGTCACCCCCTTCCCCGTCGATCATTCCAGGCCCGGTATCCTCCTGCCCGTGACGGCGCTCCGCATCCTCGGCTTCGCCTTGCTGGGCCTCGCCCAGATCTGGGCAGTCACCGCCATCCTCCTCGGAGGCGGCGGGGCCAACGACCCCTCTCCGACCCGGATCATCGCTGCCGTGGTGTACGTGGCGCTCGTGGTCGTCGCCGCGCTCCGCGCGCCGCCGCTGGCCGGGATCGGCACCGCCGCCGCGATGGTCGTCCTGGTGGCCGGCTGGTACTCGACGATCGCTCCGTCCCACGAGCGCAACTGGAGCGAGGACCAGTCCCGGCTCCCCCACCCGGCGATCCACGGCGACGTGCTCCAGATCGCCGACCTGCGCGACTTCCGCTATCGCTCCGAGTCGGACTGGGACGCGCGCTGGCGCGACGCGACCTACAACCTCGATGAGCTCGTGCGCGGTTGGTACATCGTCGAGCACTTCGCCGAGTTCGAAGGCGCCGCCCACGCGATGGCGACCTTCGAGTTCTCGGACGGCCGCTTCCTCGCGGTCTCGGTGGAGATCCGCAAGGAGCAGGGCGAGAGCTACTCCCCCTTGCGCGGCCTGTTCCGGCAGTACGAGATCATGTACGTCATCGCGGACGAGCGGGACGCGCTGCAGCTGCGCACCAACTACCGGCCGAACAGCGACCTGTACTTGTACGAAGTGACCGCCGGAAAGGAAGCGACCCGGGCCTTCCTCGTCGCGATGATGGAGCGTGCGGCCGCCATCGCCGCCGAGCCCTCCTTCTACAACTCGCTCGTCGATACCTGCGCGAGCAACCTGGCAGCGCACCTCGTCGCCGTCAGCGAGGAGTCCATCTCGCCGCTGAACCCCCAGGTGCTGTTTCCGGGGTACAGCCACCAGCTCGCCCACGACCTCGGCTTGCTGGGAGAAGCGCCCCTGGACGAGCTCAAGGCGGCCGCCCGCACCCGCCCGCGCGCCGCCGCGGCGCAGGACCAGGAGGACTACTCCCAGCGGATTCGAGGGCGTCGATGACCGTGGGCCGACTGGCCCCCCTCGGCCTCCTCGTCGCGCTCTTCGGGTGTACGGGGAGCGGGCAGTTTGGACAGCTTCCCGACGACGACGACGCCGTCGCGGACGACGACGACGCGGTCGCGGACGACGACGACGTGGTCGCTGACGATGACGACGCCACCCTCAGCGAGACCCTCACCGCCGACCTCGGGCTCACGCGCGTGACCTTCAACCAGGGCTCCCAGGTCTCCCTCATCGAGGGTGAGCAGGTCGTCACGGGCCAGCCCCTGGTGGCGAACCGCGCCGGGCTCCTGCGGGTGTTCGTCGAGCCCACCGCGGACTGGCAGCCTCGCGAGGTCGTCGCCGTCCTCGAGTGGGACCCGGGGATCGACAGCCTCCCAGTGCTCGTACTGGAGCACGCCCGCACCCCGACCGGCCCGTCGTCGGACGGCGTCCGCAGCAGCACCTTCGAATTCCTCGTGCCCGCGGAGTACGTCCTCGGAGGGGCCGCGTGGAGGGTGTCCATCACCGAGCCGGACCCGGATCGCCCGACGGGCGGCGACGACGCGCGGTGGCCCAGAGACGGCGGGTACGAGGGGCTGCCGGCCCCCGGGGGAGGAACGCTGGACATCCTGCTCGTCCCCATCGCCTACAACGTCGACGGGTCGGGACGGCTGCCGGTGACGACCCCTGAGCAGATCACCATCCTCGAAGACTGGTTGTTCCGGGTGTATCCCACCCACACCGTGAACATCGAGGTCGACGAGCCTTGGACCCTGACCTACGCGGTCTCGCCGGGCGGCCAGGGCTGGGAGAACGTCCTCCTCGACGTGACCTCTCTGCGTGACGAGCGCAACGTCCCGCCGAGCACCTACATCTACGGGGGGCTCCGGCCGACGGACAACGCCGCCGAGTTCTGCGGCGGGGGCTGCGTTGCGGGGCTGTCGTGGCGCGCTGACCAGCCCCAGGACGTGCAGTCGCGGACGTCCATCGGGCTGCTCTACGGGGGAGAAGGCGCAGCGGGGACCATGATCCACGAGGTCGGCCACGCCCACGGACGCCGCCACGCGAACTGCGGACCCGTCCAGACCCCGGATCCCGCCTATCCGCACCCGGACGCCGAGCTCGGTGTGCCGGGCTGGGACCCGTTCTCGGACACCCTCATCGGACCCACCGAGCGCTCCGACATGATGGGGTACTGCCCGCCACGGTGGATCAGCGACTACACGTGGGATGCGCTGGAGGCGCGGGTCCGCTGGGTGAACAGCAACTTCGCGATCGAGGGCGAGACGAGCACGTGGCGGCTCGTCTCCGTCCGGGCGAGTGGCCGCGGCAGCGTCCGGGGGACCATCCGCCGGCAGATGCCACCGTCGGGCGAGCCCGTGCACGCGGAGTGGCTCGACGAAGCCGGTAAGGTCGTGGCGTCGGTGGAGGGACGGATGCGTCCGTGGGAGCACATCGACGGCGCCGCGGTGCTCGTGCCGGACGCCCCCGCGGACGCGCGGGCCCTGCGCCTCGGTGGAGAGGTCCTCCCACTCCCCGAGTGACCTGCTGGGAGGCAACGAGGAAGCCATGAACCGGACCCCGCTCCTGCTCGCCCTGACGCTGCTGCTCGGCTGCCCATCGTCCGCGGACGACGACGACAGCGCAGCCGCGAACGACGACGACGCGACGGTCGACGACGACGACGCGGTGGACGACGACGACGCGGCCAACGACGACGACAGCGCAGCCGACGACGACGACGCAGCTGACGACGACGACAGCGCAGCCGACGACGACGACGCAGCCGACGATGACGACAGCGCAGCCGACGACGACGACGCAGCCGACGACGACGACGCAGCCGACGACGACGACAGCGCGGGCGACGACGACGACAGCGCGGGCGACGACGACGACAGCGCCGCGCCCCTGTGCGCGGACCGCACCGGTGGCGCGCTCATCACGCTCCAGACCGGCGGCGATACGTTCACCTTCTGGACGACGCTGTCCACCTTCATCGATGACTGCATCGCCAACGTCGGGACGAACGGCCTCTACTTCTTCCTGTCCGACCCGGTGACCCCCGGCGACTGCGACGCCCAGTGGTCCTTCACCGTGGACCCACAGATGGGCAGCTTCGGGAACTCGGCGCCGTTCAACCCCGCGTGCCTGGGTACCGCTTCGCAGGTGCAGGCGAACATCACCTACTACCAGCAGAACAACGCGGGCTGGTGTCCCCAGTCGGGGATCGTCTCGGTGAGCGACCAGCGCTGAGCGCGCCGGCCGGGCCCTGTCCCGGCGCTACTGCTGGGGGACGATGGGCGGCACGAGGAACCAGGCGTTGACCTGGTCGAGGATGGCGCCATTGCCGCGCAGCGTGATCTGGGCCTGGTAGGTCTGGATCAGCTCGGTCTGCACCACGAACTCGTTGTCCGCGGCCACCACGTCCCAGCACAGCCCGACTCCCGGCGTCGCCGCCGGGAAGAAGTCGTTCCAGCCGTCCAGATCCGAGTCCTGCGCCGTCTCCGGCGAGCAGTCGGGGATCCCGTCGCCGTTGATGTCGGCGTTGGACAGGTTGACCTCCACGTGGTCGATGAAGTCGAGGACGTTGCCCGAGTCACCGGGCATGTCGATGACCTCGATGGTCGCCTCCAGCGGCACCTGACCGATGATCTCCTGCAGCGCGGACGTGACCGACCCCGACACCGCGGAGCTGCTGCCGGACCGCACGAACGGGTTGCCGTTGCTGTCCAGCGAGCCCGCGGCCGTCGCCACCGCCGTCAGGTGCGACAGTCCCGAGTGCGCCGAGTCCGCATCCAGCCCCACGTAGTTCACGTCGAGGCTCTGGAGCGCCGCCCCCGCCGTCGACGCGGTGTAGGTCGAGCTGGAGTACTGGTTCGGCTCGTCCGTGATCTGGACGAGGATCCGCACCGAGTCGATGCGGTAGCCCGGGCAGTTGGTGACGGTGCCCGCGCAGCCGCTGATGCGCCCCGACGGGCACGCGCTCGGCGTCGCCATGCACTGGGCCGCCTGGAAGAGCGCCTCGTCCGCGCCGTAGCTGCCCGCCGACGTCGGGATGGCGTTCTGGGTCAGCGTCGGGTTCCCGTTCACGGACTGGAGGTTCACGATGGGGTAGCTCGTGCTCGACCCGCCGTAGATCCCCACGCCAGACCAGAAGCTGGGCACGCAGCCGTACTGCTGCGGGTCGTCGATGCAGGTGAGGCTCAGGCCGCAGACCTGGTCGGACGCGCAGTCCGAGTCCTCGAGGCACGACCCGAACGAGTCGCAGGTGAGGTCGTCGATGATGGTGGTCACCGCCGACCGCATCGCGCTGATCTCGTCCGACATGGAGCACGTCTTGTCGAACAGGAAGTAGACGTCCGCCTCCTGGTAGTTCGTGGTGATGCTCACCGTGTCCACCGGCGGGTCGATCGGGGCACGAGCGGGGCTCACGAAGACGAGGTCGCCGTTCTCGGCAGGGTTGTCCGTGGGGTCGAGGGGGTCGGTCCCCAGGGCGGACTCGATGAGGTCCGTGCTGCCGTCGCCATCGCTGTCCTCGGTCGTCGGGCTCGTGCCGATGCCCACCTCGAACTCGTCCGACAGACCGTCGTTGTCGCTGTCGAGGTCCAGGGCGTCGATCAGGGTGTCCCCGTCCGAGTCCACGGTGCCTTCCGTGTTGTCCGGGATCCCGTCCCCGTCAGCGTCCAGATCGATGTAGTTCGGGGTGCCGTCGCCGTCCTGGTCGCCGTCGCCCTCCATCGCGTCGGGGATGCCGTCGTTGTCGCTGTCCGTGTCGAGGTAGTCCGAGGTGCCGTCGTTGTCGCTGTCGAGCACGCCTTCGACCTTGTCGGCGATGCCGTCACCGTCGCTGTCCTCGTCCTGGAAGTTCGGGATGCCGTCCCCGTCCGGGTCGTCCTGGCCCTCGAGGCTGTCGGGCAGGTCGTCCCCATCGCTGTCCTCGTCCTGGAAGTCCGGCGTGCCGTCCCCGTCCGTGTCCACCGGCGGCGTGTTGATGTTCCCGTCCCCGGCCTCGGTCATGTCCGGGATGCCGTCGTTGTCCGAGTCGTCGTCCCGGAAGTCGGGGGTGCCGTCCCCGTCCGTGTCCACCGGGGGCGTGTCGGGGTTGTCGTCCCCCGCCTCGTCGAAGTCGTGGATGCCGTCGTTGTCCGCGTCCGTGTCCTCGGCGTCGATCGTCCCGTCGCCGTCGGTGTCGGTCCCGTCGTCCAGGTCCTCGTCGTCGTTGAGGATCGTGTCCCCGTCCAGGTCCGTCGGGCTCGGGTTCGTCGCGTCGTCGTCGTCACCCGCCGCCGAGTCGTCGTCGTCCCCTCCCCCGTTGCCCCCGCCCCGACCGCCGCCGCGGCTGAGCACGTTGCACGCCGGCAGGGCCATCAAGAGGGCGAGGAGGAAGGCGAGGAGGCGAAGTCGGGGAAGCATGTCTGGGGCGCTCCGATGGGTCCGGCCGAGGACCACGAGGGCGTCCATCCTGCCAGAACCCATCGCGGTGGGAACGGGTCTTTCGCCACGTTGAGGAGTTGTGACAAGCCGTGTCAGACAGCGGCCGGCTACGGCCAGCTCAGCGTCGACGACGTCGCGCCTTGCGGGCGTCCGCGCGCGCCCGGGCATCGCGGGCCACGCGGACCGACGGGTCCTGCCCGTAGAACAGGGCGAGCTGCTCGTACAGCTCCGGATGCCGTGCCTTGAGCTGCCGGGGACGCTCGAAGAAGAACTCGGTCGCCACCGCGAAGAACTCGGCGGCGTTCGTGGCGCCGTACGCGTCGAGCAGCGTCTTCTCGCCGGCCTCGAGCGCCTCGATCAGCTCCCGGAACTCGCGCCCGAAGACCTGGGCCCAGCGGCGGTACATGGCGCGCTTCGGCAGGTGGGGCGCCCCCGCGGAGCTCGGCTCCTCCTGGTCGAGCTGGTGGGCGAACTCGTGGAAGACGACGTTCTGCCCGTCCCCGACCCCCACCGCGCCGCGGACGACCGCGTCCCAGGCCAACACGAGCGTGCCCGCGCCCCAGGACTCCCCGAGCCGTGCCTGCGGGCCCTCCTGCACGATGCCGTCGCCGCGATGCTCGGTCGCGTGGCTCACGAACGTCGACGGGTAGACCACCACCGAGTCGAGGCGAGGGTAGACCCACGTGTCGTCGTGACCGATGAGGAGCAGGCAGGCCTGGGCGGCGATGGTGACGCGGACCTCGTCGTCGATGACGAAGCCGGAGACGCCCTCGAAGCTCGTCTCGCCGAGGAAGATCTGGACGAGGTCGTGGAGCCGGTCCTCCTCGTCCTCGTCGAGCATCCGGGCGTGGGGGACGTTGGCGTCGATGATGGCCGCCCACTCCTCGGGGAAGGGTGCGGCAGCGAGGCGCTCCTGACGGCGGCGTCGGAAGCCGAACAGGTCGAGAGGTCGACCCACCGACGCTACTCCCCGCTCGGCGTGTCGAGCTGGATGGACAGGGAGTTGATGCAGTAGCGCAGCCCGTTGGCGCCGGGGCCGTCGTTGAAGACGTGGCCGAGGTGCCCGCCGCACTTCCGACAGACGGTCTCGGTGCGGACCATCCCGTACGACGTGTCCCGGTGCTCCTCGATCACGTCGCCGTTCACGGGCTCGGTGAAGGACGGCCAACCACAGCCGGAGTCGAACTTCTCCTGGGACGTGAACAGCTCCTCGCCGCAGCCGCGGCAGCGGTAGACGCCCGCGGTCTTGGTGTTCCAGTACTCCCCGGTGAACGCGCGCTCGGTGCCCTTGTTGCGCAGGACGTGGAACGCGTCGGGGGAGAGGCGCTGCCGCCACTCGTCGTCGGTGAGGGTGCGGGGGTCGTCGGGCAGGTCGTCGAAGTCGGACACGGGGGCCTCCGGGAGAGAGCCGAGAGCGTAGAGCGGGTCGCCGCAGGTCGCGCGGCTGGTCCGATAGAGTCCGGCGATGCGCCTCGCCATCCTCAAGACCGGAAGCACGCGACTCTTCGACTCCGTCGCACGACGGGGGGGCGACTACGACGCCTGGTTCGCCGAGACGCTCGCGCCGCTCGGCGTCGAGCTCCAGGTGATCGACGCGGTCGCGACCAGGGCCCCCGACGGAGACTGGGACGGCATCGTCATCACCGGCAGCCCCGCCTCCGTCCACGACGAGGAGCCGTGGAGCGAGGCGGCGGCGGCATGGACGAAGCGACACGTGGAGCGCGGCATCCCGACACTCGGGGTCTGCTATGGCCACCAGCTGCTCGCCCATGCCCTCGGAGGCGAGACCGGGCCCGCTCAGCAGCACGAGGTCGGCCAGTTCCCGGTGGAGGTCCTCGCCGACGACCCCCTGTTCGCGGGGCTCGAGCGGCCCTTGCAGACCTTCTTGATCCACTACAACGAGGTCACCCGCATGCCGGCGGAGGGGCGGCTGCTCGCGCGCTCGGACCGCTGCCCGGTCCAGGCGTTCGCCATCGGAGACCACGTCCGCGCCGTTCAGTGGCACCCGGAGTTCGACGCCATCGCCGTGCGGGAAGCGATCGCCCAGGACGCGGACCGGCTCGCAGGGACGGGCGACGACGTCGAGGCGCTGATCGCCGGTGTGCAGGAGCTCCCGGAGGCGCCGCGGATCCTGACGAACTTCGTGGAGCACTTCGTCAGGCGGTGAGCCGCCTCCCCGCCGTGGCGCAGCCTCCGAGTCAGCTCTCCCGGAGCCGGGGCATGAGCTCGACGAAGTTGCAGGGCCGGAAGCGGCTGTCGAGCTGGGTGGCGAGGATCCCGTCCCAGGCGTCCTTGCAGGCCCCGGTGCTCCCCGGCAGCGCGAAGAGGTAGGTGCCGTCGGCGACGCCACCGCACGCGCGGCTCTGGATGGTGCTCGTCCCGATGGACTGGTAGCTGAGCCAGCGGAAGAGCTCGCCGAAGCCGGGGATCTCCTTGTCCCAGACGGCCGCGAAGGCCTCGGGGGTCGTGTCCCGGCCGGTGACGCCCGTGCCCCCGGTCGAGAGGACGACGTCGACGTCCGCGGCCGCGATCCAGGCGCGGAGCTGGCCCGTGATCGCCTCCATGTCGTCCTTCACGATCGCCCGGTCCGCGAGGACGTGGCCGGCGTCGCCGAGTCGCTGGACGAGGGTGTCCCCGGAGCGGTCGTCGGCCAGCGTGCGGGTGTCGGACACGGTGAGGACGGCGATGCGCACCGGCAGGAAGGTGCGCGACTCGTCGATGGGCATCAGGCCTCCGCGGTGGGCGGCTTCGGGGGAGTCGAAGCGGGCTCTTCGTCGTCGTTGGCCGTCAGCTCGGCGATCGCAGCGGCCAGCTCGGCCTTCACGGCGTCACGCTGACCCTCGACCTCGGCGAGGGCGGCCCCGGTGCTCTCCAGGGCGCCGCGGAGCTCGGCGATGGTCGCGTCCAGCTCCGCGCGCCGCGCCTCGCCCCGGTCCAGCTCGGCCCGCAGCTCGAGCCTGGTCGTCTCGGATGCCTCCAGTTGAGCCTGGACCTCCGACCGGGCCTGGAGCGCCGCCTCGAGCTCGCGCGACTTCTTGTCGGCGTCGGCCGACAGGGAGCGTACGGCGTAGTCCTTCTGCTCGACCTGCACGGACAGCTCGCCCACGGTGACCTGGAGACCGTCCCGGTCCGCCTGGAGCTCGGCCAGCCGGGTGGCCGCGTCCGTCGCCTCCCGCTGCTTCTTCGCCGCCTCGGACCGCACCGTCTGGAGCTCGAACTCCAGCTCCTCGACCCGCGACCGCAGATCGCCGCGGGCCAGCGACGCCTCGTCGAGACGCTCCGCCGCGTCGCGCAGGGCGCGCTGCGCCTCCGTCTCCGCCCGCTGAAGGAGGCTGAGGAAGCGCGACTCCAGAGCCGTGCGCGTCCGCTCGGCCTCCGCGAGGGCCTCGTCCCGCTTGCCGAGCTCCCGGGCCAGGACGACGTCCCGCTCCTCGCGCTCCCGGGCCAGCTCGCTGTCCCGGCGCAGCCGCTCCCGGGCCTGCGCGTCCTCCAGGGCCTGCCGCTCCCGCGCCGCCTCTGCACGCACCGCCTCGAGCGCCCGCGCGTGCGCGGCCTCCTTGCGGGTCTGCTCCGCCGCCGCCTTGTCGAGCGCGGCCTGGAGCTGCTCCTCGAGCCGCGCGGAGTGCGCCTCGCTGGCGTCTGCCAACGTCGCGAGCTCCGCATCCTTCTTCGCGAGCTCCCGCACCAACTCCTTCGCCGCCGACTCACGCTCCGCCGCCAGCTCCGCGTCCTTCTTCGCCAGCTGGGTGTCCAGCGCCGCCTCACTCTCAGCGATCGCCGTCCGCAGCGTGGTCTCCGCCTTCGCCTCCAAGCGCGCGACGAGGGCGTCGTGGGCCTGCTGCGCACGCGACGCCTGCTCCTCGAGCCGCAGGAGCTCGGCCTGGTGAGCGTCCGCCTGCACCGCCAGCTCGGCGTCCTTCTTCGCCAGCTGCGCGTCCAGCTCGCGGCGCGCCGCGGCCGTCGCGGTGGACAGCTCGGCGTCCTTCCTTGCGAGCGCCCGCACGAGCTCGCGACGGGCGGCATCGACCGCGGTGCTCAGCTCCGCCTCGACCCGCGCCAGCTGTCCCTCGAACGCCCGCCGGGCCGCCGCGGCGACCTCCGCGAGCTCGGCATTCTTCTTCTCCAGCTGGAGCGAGAGCTCCCGCTCCGCCGACTCCCGCTGGGTCGTCAGTTCCCGCGCCGCCGCCGCCCGCTGGGTCGTCAGCTCCCGCGCCGTCGCCTCTTGCTGCGCCGTCAGCTCCCGCGCCGCCGACTCCCGCTGCGCCGTCAGCTCCGCGTCCTTCAGCTCCAGCGCTCGGAGGTGCTCCGCCCGCAGCTCAGCGACCCGTCGCGTCCGCTCGGCGCCCGCCTTCGTGCGTTCCCGCGCGAAGCCCGCCTCCAGCTCCGCCCGCTGCCGCTCCGCGTCCGCACGAAGCGCCTCAACCTCGTTGACGTGCTCCTCGCGCAGCCGCTGCTCGGCGCGGGCCCGCTCGTCCTGGAGGCGCTGCACGGCACGTGCCTGCTCCCCCTGCACCGCAGCGAGCTCCCGCTGGTGCTCTTCCGCCTTCTTCGCCTCCTCCGACGCCGCTCGATCGCGCTCCAGGGCGAGTCGCTCCCGGGCCTGCGCCGCCTGCGCGCGCGCGTCACGGAGGGCCGTCTCCAGCCGCACTCGCTCCTCGTCCGCCCGGGCCAGACGCCCCAGGACGCTCCGGAGCGCCTCCTCCGCCGCCACCTCGGCCCGCGCCACGGACGCACGGGCGGCGTCCACCTGCTCTTCCCGTTCGCGGACGAACCACGCCGCGACCTCGGTGAGCTCCTCGCTCTTCTTCCGCAGGTCCACCTCGAGGCTCGACACCTTCGCCCGCAGGGTCCCCACGCCCTCGCGGGTCCGCGCGTGCGCCGCGCGCTCCTCCTCGAGCAGTCCCTGGAGCTCGGCCCGCAGGTCCTCGGTGCGGGAGTGCGCGTCCTCGAGGAGCGAACGGCTCCGCCGATCGACCGCCGCGAGCGCGCGCCGGGCCCGCTCGTCCGCCCCTTCGAGGAGCTTGCGAGCCGCCGCCTCGGCCTCCTTCGATTGAGTCAGCGCCTGCGTCTCCTGCTCGGCGAGCTGCTCGGCGAGGTCGGCGATGGCGTTCTCACGGGTGGCCAGCTCCCGCTTCGACGACGAGAGCTCGGAGCGGACGGTGCGCAGGCGGTCTTCGAGCCCCTTCAGGCGCTCCTTCACGCTCAACGCCTCGCCGTCGCGCTCCTCGAGCCGGGCCTGCAGATCCGCGTTCTGCTTCGTGAGCTCGGCGACGGCGTCCTGGAGCTTCGTCCGCTCGCCCTTCGCCTTGTCGAGGGCCTTGTCGCGCTTCTTGACGTCGAGGTCGCGCCGGTCGAGCTCGCGCTGGAGCTCCGCCGCCTCCCGCAGCGCCAGATCCTGCTCCTCCTGGAGATAGCCGACGGTCTCGGTGCGGAAGCGGGAGACCTCCTCGAGGGAGAGGGTGAGCTTGTCGACGGTGCCGAGCAGCTGGCGGATCCGGGCGTCCTGGGCGCGGACCTCGTCCGACTTCTTCTCCAGCTCGGCGCTCTGACGCTCCGCGACCGTGCGGAGCTTCTTCGCGTCTTCGTGCTCTTCCCAGAGGTCCGCCTGGGTGCGGGACAGCTGCGCGAAGAGCGTCTCCCCGTGGCTGCGGCGGACCCGGGCCTCGACCGCCTGGATGAGGGCATGCCCGGTCTTGTTCCAGGCGTAGCGGTCGCGCGCGAGGGCCTGAGCGGCGGCGGAGGCGTCGGCGACGGCCTTCGGGTTCGTCGCGAGCATGCGCACGAGGCGCTCGAGTCCCTCGGTGTCGCCGGGGTCGAGGAGCCAGCCCGCGCCGTACTCCGCGAGGTCCTTCGCGATGACCTGGCGGGGGGACGTGATGATGGGGAGGCCGCAGCGGAGGTAGTCGATCTGCCGGAAGCTGAGGTTGATCTCGCGCTCGGGGTTCGGCGCCATCAGATCGAAGGCGACCGAGCCGCGCCGGTACTGCTCCCAGAGCTCGTCGATGGGGACGAGGCCGGCGAAGTCGAGGCGCTCGTGGTCCTTCGGGAGGCCCTCCCGCGGGTCGGTGTACTCGGCGGTGTCCGAGCGGATGCCGTACTTGCCGCCGTAGAGCCGGACCCGCCCGCGCCCGACCGTGTCGAGGCAGGCGAGGAGGTCACGGAGCCCACCCGACAGATCGGCCCAGGGCCAGAAGACGCCACCCGCGACGAAGGTCAGGCTCGACGGCTTGACGAAGGGGGGCGTGTCGGGCGGGCACGAGATGGGGACGACGCCGCCCGCGTCCTTGGTGCAGTCGACGCCGGCGAGGGCGAGGAGCGGGATGTGGAAGTACTTCTGGCGCTCGTTGCTGAAGAGGAAGCGGTCGGCGCGCTGCAAGGCGTCGAGGACACGGACGGCCTCCCGCGTGTCCCGGGCGCCGGTCTGGAACTGCTGCTCGAGGAGGCGGGGGGCGAAGACGTCGAGGACGACGGTCCAGCGCCCGTCCTGGATCCAGCGGGCGTCCTCGATGGACTCGACGAGGATGGCGTCGGGGTCGACCTTGGCGATGACCGCCTGGAGCTCGTGGCCCTCGGTGAACGACAGGGGGTTGCCCGGGGCGCCGAGGGGGCCGCCGATGGGGGCGAGGCCCACCGCGGGGGTCCAGGAGCCGTCGCTGCGGCGCCAGTCGGCGGGGCCAGCTTCGGGCGGGTTGCCGATGGCGGCGGGGGCGAGGACGGCGTCGAGGGCCTTGGTCGGAGGCGTGCGGCGGCGTCGGCGGTCGCCCGGGGGCTTCACGGGTCCGGTGACGCTGGTGAGGAGGAGGGGGCCCGACGCGCCGACGCGACGGGACTTCTCCTTGAGCTCGTCGGGGAGATCCTCGTGCCGGGTGCAGTAGATCACGTGGTGGCCGGCGGCCCGCAGGATCTCGCCGTTGGCGTACGCGCGGAGGCCCGATCCGACGACCGTGCGCCCGGCGAGGGGGGGCATCCCGTGAAAGACGACGAGGACCTTCAAGCGGCCTCCTGCCCTGGAAGTCCAGCGGGATCGCGGACTTCGCCACGAATCAGGGTAGCACCGGGGCCTGGGCAGTCGTCGGGTGGAGGTTCCGCGGCGGCGGCGCCGACCGCTCAGCGAGCCCGGCGGCGGACGACGGCGAGGAGCAACAGGACGGCCCAGCCCAAGGAGGGCGCCGAGCCCCCCGAGGCGCAGCTGCAGCCGCTGGACATTCCCGCCGCGTCCGCGGTGGCGCCCCCCACGTCGGGGTTCAGGCCGAGGGTGGCGGGGAGCGCGAGGGCGCCCGCGTCCCGCTCGGCGGTCTCGACCCGACCGGAGCCGTCCTCGTCCGCGAAGACGGCCGACTCGTCGACGATGGCGGCCACGATGACCCCGTGCTCGGGATCGTCGATGTCGATGACGAGGTCCACGCCGTCCGCGAGCCCCAGCGCGCCCGGGTCGAGCCAGTCGGGAGAGGCGAGCTCCAGGGCGAGCTCCGTGTCCTCGTCGATGGTCTGGCGGGCGTCGACGACCTGGAGCCCCACGTCGGCGAGCTCCAGGGTGGCGGAGAGCGAGCCGGTCCCGACCCCGTCATCCCAGTCGGCGGCGAGGGTGGCCGTCCCCTGGAAGGCGACCTGGATGCCGCACCACTCCCCTGCGGGCGCCTGGAGCGAGAGGGGGGTGACGGCGAGGTCCGCGTCCGCGGGGTAGACGAAGCGCGCGCCGCCCTCGCAGTCGGCGAAGCCCACCCAGTCCACCGGGAGCGACGCCTCGGTGAAGGTGAAGGTGTCGGCCTCGGCGAGGGACATGGAGACCACGCCGGGGTTGCCCACCGCGATGCCCTCGTGGGTGTTGTCCTGGGGCTCACCGCAGCCGACGGCGAGGAGGAGCGCAGCGAGGAGGAGGCGGCGGGTCACGACGGAGCTCCGGGCGGCGGTTCGGACAGGGGGAAGAGGGCGAGGTGGGCCTGGATGACCTGCTCCCGATCCCCATCCGCACCGTCGCACAGATCGAGGATGCGCTCCTGGAATGCGTCGAACTCCTGCTTGAGGCGGGGGATCAGGGACACGGGGATGCAGGCGGTGACGGCACACAGGTGCCGCTCCTCACGGGCGGATGCGGTGATGGACTCGCGGGCGAGGCCGAGCATCCCGTCGTGGTAGTTGCGGGCCGCGAGGCCGGCCACCTCGTGCGGAGTGGCGAGGCTCACGTCGCGGGGCTCGACGCGGCCGTGCTCGTCGGCCTCGAGCATCCCGAGGGAGAAGAGCAGGTCGAGGGCCGCTTTCGCGCGCGCCCGCGAGATCCTGGGACGGAGGTTCTTCGCGACCCAGTCCGGGTCGGCCTCGAAGTCGTCCCGGCGGGCGAGCTCGTGGAGCGCGGAGTGGTACCAGGTGGAGATCACGTCGAAGCCGGCGCCCTCGAGGGCGCGGGCCTCCCTGAACCGGCGCGACGCGGAGATGTGGCTCCAGGCGGCGTTCTGCTCGTCGACGGTGCCGGCCTGACCGAGGTCGACGAGGTGGCCGAAGAAGCGGCGCTCGTCTCCGGTGAGGCCGATGGCGCGGGCGAACCCGGCGACGTTGGTGGGGCTCAGGTTGCGCTTGCCCTGGGTGACGAGGAGCAGGAGCGAGGGGTTCTTGTGGCCCGCCTTGCGCGCGAACAGCCGGTGGCTGAACCGCGGGTTGGTGGCCTTCTTGTGCGCGAACCAGTCGTCCAGGTACTTCCGGTAGTCGAGGTACGCGTAGATGTCGGGGGCGGCGGACACACCGGATGGATACACCGTGGTTGCGCGACGATCAAGGCAATGAACACGCTCATTACTGCGGTTATGCGCATCCGTATCCAGACCAAATACGGTTTCCGAGAGAGAGCTTTGGATACTCCTTGGATACACCCCACCAGCCCCATAGGGTCGACGGCGGAGGTACGAACCATGACCGCACAGCGCAACTCGCTCCTGCTCCTCGCCCTCGCCACCCTCGCCGTCCCCGCGACCGCCGAGGCCTGCGGCGGCTTCTTCTGCGGCGCCGTCTTCGACCCGGTGGTCCAGACGGCCGAGCGCATCCTGTTCCGGGTGAACCCGGACGACACGGTCACGAGCGTGATCGAGATCCAGTACGAGGGGGAGCCGACGGACTTCGCCTGGGTGCTGCCCCTGTCCGCACCGATCGACCCCCAGTCCGTCAGCACGGCGTCGGCGGGGCTCTTCGATGCGCTGGAGGACCTGACCGCGCCTCGGTTCGTCACCGGGTTCGACGGCGCGACGGCGGACGTCGCGGGGATGAGCGCGGCCGGGTGCAGTGCGCCTTGGTGGTTCTACGGGCCGAACTGGCAGGGCGGGATGGAGTCGGAGCCGTTCGTGCCGGACTTCTCCGGAGTCGAGGTCGTCGGCGACTCAGTGGTGGGGCCGTACGCGATCGAGGTCATCACGGCGGAGGACGCGGGCACGCTGCTGAGCTGGCTGAACTTCAACGGCTACCAGCTGCCGGGGAACGCCCAGGAGGCGATCGCGTCGTACGTGGGGGACGGCGGCGCGTTCCTGGGCGTGAAGCTGAACCCGGACGTGCCTGCGGGCCCGATCGACGCCCTCGAGGTCACGATGCCGGGGACGGCGCCGAGCCTGCCCCTGATGCTCACAGCGGTGGCGGCCGCGGACGACATGGACATCACGGCCTACGTCCTCGCGGACGAGCGGTACGCCCCGGACAACTACGTGGACCACGCCTTCGACTGGAGCCGCGTCCAGTGGGCCGGCGAGGGGCGGACGGACTACGAGGACCGCATCCCCTCGGAGGTGGACGCGCTCGGCGGGCGGGCGTTCCTGACGGAGTTCGCGGGGCGGACGGACAGCCTGCCGCTGGTGGACGGCCCGACGGGCAAGGAGTGGGACGACGAGGTGACGCCGCTGCAGTCCGCCTCGGCGCTGCTGGAGACGGGGGCCTACCTGTCGCGCTTCCGCACGAAGATCTCCCCGGACGAGATGACGGAGGACCCGATGTGGCTGCCCGCGCCCGAGCTGGGGGACGTGTCGAACGAGCATGCGATCGGCAGCAACGATGCGCTCATGGCGAGCCTGCCGGTCTGGTTGCTGGCAGCGCTGGGTCTGGGGCTGGTGCGGCGGAGGGTGTAGGGGTCAGGATTGGGCCTGGACGTCAGGCGTCGGGCTGGAGCTCCTTCGTTCAGCCCACTTCGAGCCCCAGGACGGGTCCATCCCGGAGGTAGAGGCGAACGACTTCGACTGAACTCCCACCAGGCCTGTCGGCGTTCAGGTCGAGGCTGGCGAGATCCTCGCCCAGCGACTCGATCACCGGAAGACTCAGCGGGAGGGCGGGGAGGCTCCACGCGAGCGCCAGGTCCGCGTCCTCGACCCTGAAGTCCAGCCGGATCCAGCCGGGGAGCGGGCCCTCCCTGGGAGCAGGACACAAGCCTCTCCGCACTTGAGCCCGCGCGCTCTCGACGATCTCGGTGAGCCCTCTGTCGGGACCGAAGAACCGCGTCTCCACTTGGAGAGCGCTCACCCGCCCCCGCGGCCCCCGACGACACGAGCCCGCCCGAACAGCAAACTCCGGCTCTCCAGGGTCGGCCATGCCTGGCTCGACCACGAAGATGGCGAGCATGCGGCTCTCCGTGGCTCCAATCCACACAAACTCGACTGCTGGATTGAATGAGAGCCAGCCCGTAGGCACCTGCGCGCTCACCCCCCTGACTGCATCGAGCCAAGCGCAGGCAGCCCTGTAGGTCACGGGCTGCGAGAGCTCTCGTTCCTCCCAGTTGCCCCTGACGACGACGGGAGCGCCTTCGGCCACCTCCCAGGACGCAGGCCTGAACTTCGAGGTCATCAGAGGTCCTAGGGAGCCTGCGGTCTCATCGGGAAGGTCAGCGCGACCAGCCCTCAGCGGACGGTGGGGTCGGTGGAGGTGTTTGGGATCGGGGTCATCGAGTCGCGACCAGTGATCGGCCGGGGCGGCCGCCCGAACGCTCTCGGACTGCAGTCCGACTCACGGGCCGAGGTCCTCGGGTGGAGACTCATCGACACTCCGGACCGCGTCGCGAGCCGCCGCCAGGAGCTCCCCGTAGTCGGCCCGGAACGGCGCAACCAGCGCCTTCTCCAGGATCCCCTCGATGATCCAGAGCACCTTCTCTTCGGCCTGATCCTCGAACTCACCGCTCGGCGTCTCCGTGAACCGTGAGACCCATTCGAACAAGACGAGGGCTTCGTCGGCGCTCAGGGTGAACTGAACGGGACCGTCGCTCACACCACCTTCAACTCCGCCACCGCGGCCTCCGCGTACATGATCCACTCGTTGGGATCGGCCTGGGCCGCGCGGGTGCAGAAGCCGTTGGCGAACATCGCGGCGACGACGTCAGCGACGTCCGGGGACTTCACGCCGGCGAGCAGCGCATCGAGCTGCTTCGCCGCCTTCGTGACGTAGGTGATGTAGTCGTTCGGGTTGTGGGCCTCGGCGTGGAGGAACCCGTTGTCGAGCATGGCCTTGAGGATGGTGGTCGAGCGCATTGCGCGAGCCTACGGCAGACGCGCGAGGGACGGGAAGTGGAGGCGCCAGCGTCTGCGAGACCCGACCCTGTGACAAAGGTCCCGCCCTCGCAGACGCAAACCGTCTGCCAGACACGACCCTGCGACGAAGGTCCCGCCCCCGCAGACGCACACCGTCTGCGAACCCCGACCCTGCGACGAAGGTCCCGCCCTCGCAGACACCCCCTCCCGCTTGTCGCCTCCTGATCGGTGGTCAATCATCCAGCCCCCTGCGGGCGGCCTCGTCGCTCGCAGACCCGCGAGGACGCCGTGACGAAGAACACCCCCGACTCCCAGCCCGCCCCCGAGACCCTCGACCAGCTCCTCTCCGGCCTCACCGGCGAGAACCGTGGCTACATCGAGGACCTGTACGCCGACTGGATCGAGTCTCCGGTCACCGTGCACCCCCACTGGCGGACCATCTTCGAGCGCCTCGGGCCCCCCACGGGCGTCGTCCGGCGCGAGGACGTGACCGGCCCCGAGCCCACCCGCCGCTCCATCTTCGGGGGACGCGAGGCCGCCGCCACCGCCCAGCGCGCCGAGCACACCCGCAAGAACGCCGCCGTCCTCCAGCTCATCTCCAACTACCGCCGCATCGGCCACCTCGCCGCCGATCTGGACCCCCTCGGACTCCGCGAGCGCCGCAAGCTCCCCCAGCTCGGTCTCGCCTACCACGGCCTCTCCGACGACGACCTCGAGACCACTTTCCACGTCGGACGCCTCGCCGGGCCCACCTACCAGACGCTGCGCGAGATCGTGGAGCGCTGCGAGCGCATCTACTGCCGCGCCGTCGCCATCGAGTACGCCTACATCCGCGACGAGGCCCGCCGCCGCTGGCTCGAGCGCCGCATCGAGGAGGCAGAGAGCAAGGTCGAGCTCGACCGACCCACCGCCCTGCGCGTCCTCGAGAAGATGGGCGCCGCCGACCAGCTCGAGACCTTCATCCAGACCAAGTACCTGGGCCAGAAGCGCTTCTCCGTCGAGGGTGGCGAGGCCGTCATCCCCCTGCTCGACCTCATCATCGACACCGCCGCCGAGCTCGGCGCGCGCGAGACCGTCATCGGCATGGCCCACCGTGGCCGCCTCAACGTCCTCGCCAACATCCTCGGCAAGTCCACCCAGGACATCTTCGAGGAGTTCGACGACAAGGGAGAGGCCCACCACGAGTCGGCCTCGGGCGACGTGAAGTACCACCTCGGCTTCAGCTCCGACGTGACCACCGCGTCCGGCCACCCGATGCACCTGTCGCTCGCCTTCAACCCGTCGCACCTCGAGTTCGTCGCGCCGGTCGTCATGGGCCAGGTCCGCGCGAAGCAGGACCACTTCAAGGACACCGAGCGCAAGCGCGCGCTGCCCATCGTCATCCACGGGGACGCCGCCATCGCCGGCCAGGGCGTGGCCGTCGAGACCATCAACCTCGGGCGCCTCGCCGGCTACAACGTCGGCGGCTCGATCCACGTCGTCATCAACAACCAGATCGGCTTCACCACCCCGCCCGAGTCGTCCCGCTCCTCGGCCCACTGCACCGACGTCGCGAAGGTCATCCTCCCGCCCGTCCTGCATGTGAACGCCGACGATCTGGGCGCCGTCGCCTTCGCCGCCCGCCTCGCCGGCGAGTACCGGCAGACCTTCGGCGAGGACGTGTTCATCGATCTCTGGTGCTACCGCAAGTACGGCCACAACGAGGGCGACGAGCCCGCGTTCACCAACCCCGTCATGGTCAAGGCGATCAAGGCCCGCCAGACCCCGCTCCAGAAGTTCGTGGCCGACGCCGTCGAGCGCGGCGTCCTCACGCGCGAGGACCTGGACGTCGTCGGCGCCCGGATCCGCGGAGAGCTCGAGGACGCCCTCGCCGCCGCGCGCGCCGAGAAGGCCGTCGGCCTCGCCGGGCTCTGGAAGGGCATGCACCACGGCTACGACCCCGCCGCCCAGGACCGCCCCACCGGCGTCGCCGCGGACAAGCTCGTCGAGCTGACGAAGCGCCTCGCCAGCTTCCCGGAGGGACTTGAGCCGCACCGCAAGATCAAGAAGATCTACGACGACCGCGTCCGCATGATCGAGGGCGATCTCGCCATCGACTGGGGGCTCGCCGAGACCCTCGCGTTCGCGACCCTGCTCTGCGAGGGCTACCCGATCCGCATCGCCGGCCAGGACGCCGGCCGCGGCACCTTCGCCCATCGCCACGCCGTCGTGCACGACCAGAACACCGGCGACGACCACATCGCGCTGGCCGATCTCGGCCGCAAGCAGGCCACCTTCGAGATCATCGACAGCCCCCTGAGCGAGGCGGCCGCCCTCGGCTTCGACTACGGCTACTCCCTCGTCCGGCCCGACGCCCTCGCCATCTGGGAGGCCCAGTTCGGCGACTTCGCCAACGGCGCCCAGGTCCTCATCGACCAGTTCGTGTGCAGCAGCGAGGCGAAGTGGGGACGCAGCTCCGGCCTCGTCATGCTCCTGCCTCACGGCTACGAGGGCATGGGCCCCGAGCACAGCTCCGCCCGCCTCGAGCGGTTCCTCCAGCTGTCAGGCGACGAGAACTGGCGGGTCATGAACCTGACCACGCCCGCGCAGATCTTCCACGCCCTGCGCAGCCAGCTCCACCGCAACTACCGCAAGCCACTCGTCGTCATGACCCCGAAGTCGCTGCTCAAGCACCGCCTGGCGACGAGCACGGCCGAGGACCTCGCGACGGGCACCTTCCTGCCGGTCATCGACGACAGCCGCGTCGCCGACAACGGCAAGGTCGAGCGGGTCGTGCTGTGCAGCGGCAAGGTCTACTACGAGCTGTACGAGCGCCTCGAGGAGCTCGAGGAGCAGCGGATCGCCGTCGTGCGGGTCGAGCAGCTCTACCCGCTGCCCGCCGCCGAGCTGAAGGACGCCCTCGCCGGCTACCCCGACGGCGCCGAGCTCGTCTGGTGCCAGGAGGAGCCCCGCAACATGGGCGCCTGGCAGCACATGTTCGAGTGCCTCGAAGAGGTCACGGACCGCCGCCCGCGCTACGTCGGCCGCCGCCGCTCCGCCTCCCCAGCGACGGGCAGCAAGAAGGTCCACAAGAAGGAGCAGACGGCGCTCGTCGTGGAGGCGACGACGCTGTAGTCGCCTCGCTCTGCGGCCGCATCGCGGGTCCCATCCCGCCCCACTTCGGCCCCCCGGTGTCGCCCTCTTGAACCCTTGGCTACTCTCCGCGTCCCCGCGGCACCCGCGGGCGATTGCGGAGCGCATCCATGGCCGAGGTCACGATCCCCGAGGTCGGTGAGTCCATCACCGAAGGCACCATCAGCACCTGGTACGTCAAGGTGGGCGACGCCGTCGCCGTCGACCAGCCCCTCTTCGAGCTGGAGACCGACAAGATCACCACCGACGTCCCGTCCCCCGTGGGCGGCGTGGTCACCGAGCTCCTCGCGGGCGACGGCGACGACGTGCTCGTGGGCGCGGTCGTCGCGACCATCGACGAGTCCGCGGACGCCCCCGCCGCCGCGCCCCCCAAGGCCGAGGAGGCGCCGACGCAGACGGCCGCCCCCACCGCGCCCGCACCGGCCCCCAGCACGGACATGCCGCTGCCGCCGGCCAGCAAGCGCCTGGTCGCCGAGCACGGCCTCGATCCGAAGGACATCACCGGCACCGGCAAGCGCGGCCAGATCCTCAAGGAGGACGTCCAGGCCCACCTCGCCGCGTCCGGCGCGAGCGACCAGGCCGCCTTCGCCGGCACCATGGCCGCCATCCCCGCCATCAGCGCCTCGGCCACCGCGGGCACGCCGCGCAGCTCCGCGCCGCCGCCGTCGACCACCGCGTCCGGGCGCGCCACCCGCCGGGTCCCCATGACCCGCCTGCGGCGCCGCATCGCCGAGCGTCTCAAGGAGGTCCAGAACACCGCCGCCATTCTGACCACCTTCAACGAGGTGGACATGAAGCCGGTCATGGACCTGCGCAGCCGCTACAAGCAGGCCTTCCTGGACAAGCACGGGGTCAAGCTCGGGTTCATGAGCTTCTTCGTGAAGGCGTCCATCGAGGCGCTCAAGGAGTTCCCCGCGGTCAACGGCTTCATCGACGGCACCGACATCGTCTACAACGACTTCTACGATGTCGGCATCGCCGTCTCCAGCAAGCGCGGCCTCGTCGTCCCCGTCCTCCGGGACGCCGACCGCCTCAGCTTCGCCGAGGTGGAGCAGGGCATCGGCAACCTCGCCGTCGCCGCCCGGGACGGGGCCCTGACCCTCGACCAGCTGTCCGGTGGCACCTTCACCATCACGAACGGCGGCACCTTCGGCTCCATGCTGAGCACGCCCATCATCAACGCCCCCCAGAGCGCCATCCTCGGCATGCACAACATCGTCAAGCGCCCGTGGGTCGTCGGCGACTCCATCGAGGTGCGGCCCATCATGTACGTGGCCCTGTCCTACGACCACCGCATCATCGACGGCGCCCAGGCCGTCCGCTTCCTCGTGAAGATCAAGGAGGTGCTCGAGGATCCGGCGCGCCTCCTGCTCGACCTCTGAGCCCCCTCACCGCGGCCCCCAGGGCGCCGCGAAGGAACACTCCATGAGCGACACCCGCTTCGACGTCATCGTCATCGGCACGGGCCCCGGCGGCTACGTGTGCGCCATCCGCTGCGCCCAGCTGGGCCTCAAGACCGCCGTCGTGGAACGCTGGCCGACCTTCGGCGGCACCTGCCTCAACGTCGGCTGCATCCCCAGCAAGGCGCTGCTCGAGTCGAGCGAGCTGTTCCACCGCGCGGAGGTGGAGTTCAGCAAGCACGGCATCTCCGCCACGCCGAGCATCGACATCGCCACGATGCACAAGCGCAAGGACCGCATCGTCGCCGCGAACACCCGCGGGGTCGCCGGACTCTTCAAGAAGAACGGCATCACCCCCTTCCACGGCCTCGGCAGCCTCACCGGCAAGGGCCAGGTCACGGTCACCCCCGACCAGGGTGAGCCCACGGTGCTCTCCGCGGACCACATCGTCATCGCCACCGGCTCCGAGGCCTCCTCCATCCCCGGCGTGGACATCGACGGCGACCGCGTCGTCAGCTCCACCGAGGCCCTGCTCTTCGACGCGCCGCCCGCCAACCTCGCGGTCATCGGCGCCGGCGTCATCGGCATGGAGATGGGCTCCGTCTGGAACCGCCTCGGCAGCAAGGTCACCGTCTTCGAGTACATGGACCGGCTCTTCCCGTTCTGCGACGGCGAGGTCAGCACCCAGGCGCTCAAGTCCTTCAAGAAGCAGAAGTTCGCCTTCCACCTCGGCGTGGCCGTGCAGCGCACCGAGGTGACCGACGACGGCGTGCGCGTGGTCTACAAGGCGAAGGGCGCCGACGAGGAGCAGGAGTTCCTCGCGGACAAGGTGCTCGTGGCCGTGGGGCGCCGCCCGAACACGGACGGCCTCGGCTGCGACACGGTCGGCGTCACCCTCGATGGGCGCGGCCGGGTCGAGATCGACGACCACTTCCGCACCTCGGTCCCCGGCATCTACGCCATCGGCGACGTGGTGAAGGGCCCGATGCTCGCCCACAAGGCCGAGGACGAGGGCATCGCCGTCGCCGAGCTCATCGCCGGCAAGCCGGGGCACGTGAACTACGACGCCATCCCGTCGGTCATCTACACGGCGCCCGAGATCGCCGCGGTGGGCAAGACCCAGGAGGAGCTCGAAGCCGCCGGGATCGCCTTCAACTCCGGCAGCTTCCCCTTCCTCGCCAACGGCCGCGCGAAGGCGATGGAGGCGAAGGAGGGCTTCGTGAAGGTCCTCTCGGACGCGACGACGGACCGGGTCCTCGGCGTCCACATGATCGGCCCCTACGTGGGCGAGCTCATCGGCGAGGTCACGCTGGCGATGGAGTTCGGCGCCTCAGCCGAGGACATCGCCCGCACCTGCCACCCGCACCCCACCCTGTCGGAGGTGGTGCGGGAGGCCGCGCTGGACGCCATCGGCCGAGTGATCCACTTCTGACACGACGGCGCCACCGCGCCATGGTCCGATGCGCGTGATGCCGCGCCTCCTGCCCCTCCTGCTGGCCGTCGCGCTCTGCCTCCCTGGCGTCGCCCACGCCGGGCCACGCCTCGTGGTCCTCTTCGTCGTGGACCAGCTCCGCGCCGACCACCTCGACCGCATCGGTCCCGAGCTGCCGGCCGACGGCGGATTCCGCTGGCTCCTCGACGGCGCGCTGTGGCCCCAGGCCCGCCACGAGGTGTTCCAGGCGATGACGGGGCCGGGGCACAGCGCCATCGCCACCAGCGCCTGGCCCGCCCGCACCGGGATCGCCCTGAACCGTTGGTTCACCCCCGACGGCGTCCGGCAGTACTGCGTCGGCGATCCCTCGGTGACTCCAGTCCCCGACGACGGCAAGGGCAAGAGCACCCCGATCGGGCCCGCCAACCTGCGCCTGCCGACGCTGGGGGACCACCTCAAGGTGCGCGACGGCAACAGCACCGTCGTCTCCATCTCGTTCAAGGATCGCGCAGCCACGCTCCTCGGCGGCCACCGCGCCGACGCCGTCCTCTGGTTCGACACGAAGGCGAAGCGCTGGGCCACGTCCACCGCGTGGTCCTCGGCGCTGCCCCAGTGGATCCTCCCGGTCAACGAGGCGGTCGCGAGCGAGCTCGGCAGCGACCCGCTCCACTGGCCCACGGTCGGGCCTCAGGTAGACCGGCTCACCGCCGACGCAGTCCTTGCCGCCATCGACGGCCTGGACCTCGGCGGCGACGACACCACCGACCTCCTCCTCGTCAGCCTGTCCCAGAACGACTACCTGGGCCACTGGTTCGGCCCCCTCGCGGACGCCACCCGCCGGGGGCTGGTCGACGGAACCGACCGCGCCCTCCACCGGATCCTCGAGCACCTCGCCGTCCGGGTCGGGCTCGACGACGTCCTCGTCGGCCTCACCGGGGACCACGGGATCCCGAACCTCCCCACCGAGATGGTCGCCGCGGGACACTCCGCCGGCCGGGTCCGCAGCACCCCCACCATGAACGCCCTGAACGCCCACCTCACCGCGACCCTCGGCCCGGCCGCGGGCGGCGTCTGGATCGTCGGGACCGAGGACTTCAACTTCTGGTTCGCCGGGGAGGCCGTCGCCGATCCGCTCACGCGCCGCGCCGCCGAGGAGACCGCCCGTGCCTGGCTCCTCGGGGTGGAGGGAATCGAGTTCGTGATCACGAGGACCGACCGACGGGAGGGCTATCTGACCCCCGACGTCCCCCCCGACGCCGCGGCGGTGATCGCCAACCAATACGTGTTCGGACGCTCGGGCGACGTCGTGGCGAGCCCGCGACCCCACTGGATCTCCGGCGACGAGACCGACGGCGTGGGGCACATGTCCCGCCACGACTACGACGTCACGGTGCCTCTCTTCCTGCGGGGAGCGGGCGTGGCTCCGGGTCGGTACGCCGAGGACGCGGACGCGGTGGATCTGACCGCGACCCTGAGCGCCCTGATGGGGCTCCAGCCCCCGGACACGCCGGACGGTCGCGTGCTGCAGGAGGCCCTCCCGGCCGGCGTTCCCGGGACGGACCCCCGTCCGTCGGCCCCCGGCAAGAGGTAGTTGGTACCCCGTAACCCGACCCCTCTCGCCCTCAGGGTCCCTCCCGCAGTGTCGATATCGGTCCCCGACGGAGTCTGCTGCCCGCGGACCGTCGAGAGGGCTCGTGCATGTTCGGTTGGCTCAAGGGGAAGAAGGAAACGAAGTCGGCCGCCGCGCGAACGTCGGCCCGCCCCAGCCGCGTGCAGACCTCCCCGGGTCACCGGGTCCAGAGCCCGTCCACGAGCCCGAGCGGCGTCCAGACGTCCCCCGGTCGCCGGATCGAGCGACCCACCCCGGTCCGCTCGCCCGCCATCCCCGAGGCCGATCTCGAGCAAGGCCGGGCCACCCTGCTCGGCGAGGTGGACACGGTCATCGAGGGAATGCCGCTGCTGAGCGGCGCGGCCCGTGAGACCTACGAGGCGAGCCTCGATCCCGAGGCGGAGATCGCCAAGATCGAGGCCATGCTCCAGCACGACGCCAGCCTCACGGCGAACCTGCTCCGGATCGCGAACAGCGCCCACTACCGCGGGGCGAACCCGGTGATGACCATCCCGGCTGCCCTGGGGCGGGTGGGGCTCCGCGGCCTCCGGGACATGCTGATGGTGGTCGCCGCGGGTCGGGTGCTCCGGATCCCCGGCCACCCCGAGGTCACGGAGCACCTCCTGGCTCGCGGCCCCGCCGTGGCCTACACGTCACGCCGCGTCGCGGAAGCCCTCGGGGTGAACGGGGACGCGTGCTTCACCGCAGGCCTCCTCCACGACATCGGACTGCCCGTGGCGTACCTGGCGGCGGCGCGCAGTCGGAATGCGCTGCCGGCCACCATCCGCGAGGGCGGCCCCGAGGGCCTGCTCGAGCTCGCCCGTCACACCCACCAGGCCATCGGCCAGCGCGTAGGACTCCGCTGGAACCTGGCCCCTGCGACGTTGTGCGCCATCGGCAACCACCACGACCCCGCATCGGGGCCCACGAAGGGGCGCAAGGCCGCCTGGGTGGTCGCGGTGGCGCTCGCGCTGGTGGACTCGGTGGGCTGGTATCCCGAAGAGGACGTCTCCGACATCCTCAGCCACCCCATGATCCGGAAGGTGGGCTTGACCCCGGCTCAGACCGCGAAGCTGACGAACACCCTCCGCGAGGAGCTGGAGCTCCACGCCCCCGCCGCGTAGGTCGGCTTGCTGCCGGCGCCGATCCGGCGAGGGGGCCCGGTCAGTTCAGGTTGCCGACGATCACGCCCTCGAGCTGAGGCTCCTGGATCCAGACCGAGCCGTCGAACTGGCCGATGCCGAAGCTCTGGGACCAGACGCTGATCTCGTCGTTGAGGCCCCAGTCGCCGTAGACGGTGGTGACGTGGCAGAGCTCGAAGAAGTTCGTCGCGTCTCCGACGGTGCCCCACCCTCCGACGATGTGCGCGCCACCGAAGTTGTGGTTGTCGGTCCACCAGAGGTAGCCGGCGAGCTCCTGCGCCTCGGTCCAGCCCGGCACGGGGAGCGGGGCCGCGAGGATGGACCCGTCCCAGTAGTCACACCGCGTGTTGCGGTAGAGCACCGTGTTCCCGGTGTCGAGGACCACCTCAGCCTGGTGGTACCAGGTGGTGCTCGACGACGCGCCGATGCTCGCCCCGGGGTACTGCGCCGCCGCGGCGGTCTCCGTGTCGGCGACCGAGCTCGTGCACGGGTCCCACCAGATGGCGTTCGTCGCCGTGTCGGACCAGTAGCCTGCAGGCACCTTAGGGCCGCCATAGACGGCCGCGAGGACGTCCGACTCGGGCACCAAGGAGAGGCAGTAGGCGGGCTCGACCCCGTCGTCGTCGTCGTCGTCGATGGTGTCGTCGTCGTCGTCGATGGTGTCGTCGTCGTCCGGGTCGATGGAGTCGTCGTCGTCCACCACCGCGTCGTCGTCGTCCACCACCGCGTCGTCGTCGTCCGCAGTGATGTCGTCGTCGTCCGCTGTGGCGTCGTCGTCGTCCGCGAGCGAGGGCGGGCACCCCACCAGCAGCGCCACCAGCCCGCAGAGCCAGAGTCGGCCGCTCACGTGGCCTCCACCAGCTCGGTCGTGCAGTGGGGGCAGCGGGTGGCGTCGATGTGGATCACCGACTTGCACCGGGGGCACGGCTTCGTGTTGGGAGCCGGGGGCGTGTCCGGGGCCTGCAGGTTGTTGATCCAGCGAACGAGGAAGAACAGGGCCCAGGCGACGATGAGGAAGTTCACGATCGCGTTCGCGAACACGCCGTACCCGAGCAGGATGGCGTCCGCCTCCTTCGCGGCCTCGAGCGAGATGTACGGCCCCGGAGGCATCCCGTCCCGCAGGATCAGGAACCGGTCGGTGAAGTCGAGCTCGCCCGTGAGCAGCCCCAGGGGCGGCATGAGGACGTTGTCCACCAGGGCCTTGACCACCCCGCTGAACGCCGCGCCGAGCATGACGCCGACGGCCATGTCGATCACGTTCCCCTTGACGGCGAACTTCTTGAACTCGTCGAAGATCTTCACGGGCTATTTCACCGGCACGGCCTTGACCTTCGGCTTGCCGTTCTCGGTCACGACCTTGAAGCGCACGTCCCGCACGCCGTACTTCGCCTTGATCCGCTCGGCGTGCTTGCCGAGCGTCGCCTCCAGCGCCGCCCGGTTCACGCTGCCCGTCGCTCCGACCCCCTGCCGGGCCTGCATGTACGCGTCGAACAGCCCATCCGACCCCACGGAGTGGGCGCCGTTGCTCTTGCCCGGCGAGCGCGGCGCGCTCACGTTGCGGCCCGGGGAGCGGACGGTGCGGTCGACGTCCTCGGGCTCGCCCCGCTCGCGTCGCACGGTGGCCGCCGCCGCGTCCGGGTCCTCGCCACGCATGAGGGCGCGGATCTCCGCGCGCAGCTCCTCGCTGGACTTCGTCCTCGCCCCCGACGCCTTGCGCTGCTGCTCCCGCTTGTCCGCGAGCCAGCGGTGCTTCTTGTAGGTCCCCTCCTCGATCTCCTTCGTCGTGCGGAGCCAGCGGAGGTTCAGGGTGTTGAAGCGTGTGCGGAGGACGCGGAGCTTGAACAGGACGCGGGTGTTCGTGATCCGCATCTCCGTCAGCTCGTGGAGCGTCAGCTTGATCTCCCGGACCTTCTCCGTCGGAGCGCGGCGCAAGACCCCCATGAAGTACATCTCGTACTCGTTCTTGGTCAGCTGGATCAGCGTCTCGAGCTTCTCGAGCGCCTGGAGGATCGCCTTGGTCTCGCGGTCGGGTCTCGCCACCTGACGAGCCTACTCCTCGGCCGGGGGGCTTTCCAACGCTGCGTCGAGCGTCGCCGACAGGGACTCCTCGCCAGAGCGTCGCGCCTGCAGGAGCGGGAGGGCGGCATCGGCGACGGGGCCGGCTGCATTGCGGAGCTCGGCGAGCACGGCGTCGGCTTCGTCCTCCTGACCCAAGGCGAGGCGGGCGACCCCCTCGGCCACGAGGCGCTCCGTCCACGCAGGGCTCCCCTTGAGGACGGGCTCGAGGGTGCGCACCGCCGCTTCGATCGCGAAGCGCCGGTCCTGCTCGTCCGGGCTGCGCAGCCCCGCGCGGAGCTGGAGCGTCGCGATCCCCACCCGGGCTGCGTCCTGGTCGTCCGGCTCGCCGAGAGCGAGGACCTGCTCCCACGCGAGGCGCGCGCCCCGCTCATCGCCGAGGGCAAAGCGGACCGGCGCGAGCACACCGTACGGGTCAACCTGGAGCGGCGCGCCGGAGATCGCGGCGTCGAGGCGACTCGACAGGAGTCCGAGCTGCTCGGCGACGTCGGGGTGGAGGACCAGCCCCTCGGCGGGGTCGCCCTCGACGGGCGGGGCGAAGCCGGGCACCGCCTGGAGCGGGAATCCGTGGGTCGACAGGATCGGCGCGACCTGCTGGAGCACCGCCTGGGCCTCGATGGCCGCGCCGCGGCGGGGGGCGACGAACCAGGCGCGGTACCCCAGAGCGAGGGTCCCCAGGACGAGGAGGATCATGAGCCACCGCGCCGGGAGCCTGCGCCGGCGGTCCTCCTTGCGGCGGGGACGGTCGGGGTCGCGCCGACCGGGGGAGTCGCGGAATCGGCGGCGGTCGGAGCCACGGCGGTCGTCGGCGCGGCGCTCCTCTCCCGGGGCGGGCTCGCTCGCGCCGACGGCGTCGAGGTCGTCGAGGTCCGGCAGGGCGTCGAGCTCGGGGTCGGTCTCGCTCACCGGCGCATCGTGGCACGTCGCCCGAGGGACCGGCCGAGGAGGTCAGCCGCAGATGACGTCGTCCTCCTGGTTCGCCTTCTGGATGATCACGCAGTCCTGCTTGCGGGTCTGCCGCGCGTCCTGGATGGACTTGACGGCGTCGTCGTCGAACCAGGTGGTGCGCGTGAGGTCGCCGTCGATGGACAGGTCCTTGTCCCGGTGCAGCGTCAGGGTCAGCTCACCCTGCTTCTCGGCGAAGATCAGCATCTCCGCCTCCTTCGCGTTCACGACCACCGTCACGGTGCCGGGGCGGTTGCCGTGCCGGCCGGCGTCGCGGGAGCGGTCCGCCATCTCGGCGCCCACCGCGGCGACCGCCACGTTCTGGAGCAGCGTGCGGGTCTCCACGACGGCGTCTGGGGTGTTCCACGTGACGACGATGTCCACGCGGTCCCCGGGCTCGAGGAGTCCGCCGAAGGTGGAGACGTTGTCGACGCGCAGGGCGAGGCCGCGCAGGGACGCGGGGATGCGCTGGCTGAGCTTGTGGATGGAGGTCGCCTCGGTCCAATCGCTGCTGAGGAGTGGCTGGCCAGCCTTGATGGTCAGCCCGAGCGTCTGGCCGACGGCGTCGTGGCGGATGGAGGCGGGGACCGCCCGGGGCGGCAGGTAGGCGCGCGGATACTCGGCGACAAGAAAGTCGCCCTCGGCGAGCACGGTGCCCGCGGGCAGGTCTCGGGACGCCACGAGGATGGCGGCGCCTTCTCCGGCGACCCCGAGGTCGCGGGCGATGTTCGCCTTCCAGACCTGGAGCATCACGACGGCGAGGACGGCGAGGACGCCGGACAGGATCAGGATCACGCGACGGCTCATGGGCTCCTCCTTCGGGCGGTGCGGGCGACGACCGGACTCCGGTCCGGCCGACCTCGCCGGCCGCCACAACATCTGCACAACATGTACACACCGCAGCCGCCTCACCTCCTCAACATCTTCGTCACAAGCGAGGAACAACGGCCCAGGGCGCCGCGATCGGCGGCGCTATCGTTCGCCCGTGAGCGACGTCGACACCTCGCTTCGTGCCCTGTTCGGCCTGCCTCCCCGGGTGGGTCTCCGGTGGACGCGGGATCCGGCCCCCGACGGCGGCCGCTTCGGTGTGATGACGGTGTGGCTCGACATCGCGGGCCAGGAGCTGCGGCTCGAGCTGCTCGACGGCGGCGGCTCCACGTTGACGCCCTGGCTGACGGCCGAGGGGCTCGAGCTCCGCGTGGCGCCTCCGGTGGGCGCGAAGCAGGTGCTCACGGAGCTCGCGAAGCGGGTCGGCGCCCGGTTCCTCCGCAACGCCGACGGCCGCACCCTCGCCTCCCTCCGGGACGATCTCGGCGTCTCGGACGCCCGCACCTTCGACGACCTCGCCGAGCATCACGCGCGCGAGGGCTGGGACATCTGGCACCACCTCGACGGCGAGCGGGAGCACAACGTCGGCCTGCTGCGCCTCGGCTTCCGGTGCAACCAGGACTGCTGGTTCTGCTGGCAGGGCCGCTCCTGGCCCAACTCGCCGGAGGGCGGCAAGGAACGCATCGACCGCCTCGCGGACCAGGGTTCGCGCGTCCTCACGATCACGGGCGGCGAGCCGACGGCGTTCAAGGAGCTGCCGGACCTCGTCGCCCACGCAGTCAGCCGGGGCATGTCCGTCTCCCTCCAGACGAACGCCATCGGGTTCTCGCGCCCGAAGCTGATGGCGCGCCTCATGGACGCGGGGCTCGAAGCCGCCTTCGTGTCCTTCCACTCCGCGGACCCCGAGGTCAGCGACGCCATGACGAGGGCGCCGGGCACGTGGGTCCACACGGTCGCGGGGATCAAGGCGGCGCTGACCGCCGGCGTGCGCGTCCGCCTGAACTGCGTCGTCGAGCAGGCGAACGTCGCCGGGCTGCCCCAGCACGCCAGCTTCATCCGGGACGAGCTCGTGCCCCTGGCGACTTCGCACCCCCTGTCCGTGAGCTACTCCCACCCGTCCCGGTACCTCGAGTCCGACACGTACGCGGACCACGTCGCGCCCCTGGACGAGGTGGCGCCGCCGCTGATGAAGGCGTGGCGGATCCTGGACGCCGCGGGGGTGTTCGCCGATCTGCTCGGCACGTGTGGCTTCCCGCCGTGCGTGGTGCAGGAGGTCCCCGGGCTCCTCGACCGCGTCCGCGACGTGCACTTCCCCCAGCTCCACACCGTCTCGAGGACGGCCGCGAAGGCGTGTGGCGACTGCTCCCTGAAAGACCGATGCCTCGGCCCTCGGCACGAATACCTCGCCGTGCATGGGGAGCGAGGCCTGCGCCCTCTGCTGTACCCTCCGCGCCGTGGAGACCCCCTACGCGCCCACGGATGACGCCCGCAGCGCGTTGCTCGCCTCGCTGACCGAGGCCGTGGGCGCCGCGTTCGTCGTCACCTCCGCCGCCGACACCTTCGCCTACCGCCGCGATCTGTGGCCGCGCCTCACCGTGAGCGCCCGCGACGCGCTGCCCGAGCAGTCGCCGCTGGCGGTGGTGCGCCCGGGGACCGAGGCCGAGGTCGAAGCGGTGGTCGCTGCTCTGCGAGAGCACGGCGCGCCGATCGTCGCGTATGGAGCCGGGTCCGGCGTCTGTGGCGGGGCGGCGCCTCTGTTCGGGGGCGTGGTCGTGGACCTGAAGCGCCTGGACCGCCTCGGCGCCGTCGACCCCGAGACGATGCAGGTGGACGTGGAGCCCGGTCTCATCCTCCAGACGATGGAGGAGAAGCTCAACGACGCGGGCTGGACGCTGGGGCACTTCCCGTCGTCGATCTACTGCTGCTCCATCGGCGGGTGCGTCGCGGCCCGCGGCGCAGGTCAGCTCAGCTCCCGGTACGGGAAGATCGAGGACATGGTCACCGGCCTTCGGGTCGTGACGGCAGGCGTGGGGACGGTGAGCACCGGCTCCCTCGACCCGTCCGCGCCGTCCCGCGACTGGTCGCCGCTCTTCGTGGGGAGCGAGGGGACGCTGGGGCTCATCACGAAGATGCGGCTGCGGGTCCACCCCCTGCCGAAGGCGATGGTGTTGCGCGGCATCCAGTTCCCCAGCGTCGACGCGGGCATCGCGGCGTTCCGCGAGATCCTCCAGATGGGCCTGCGCCCGTCGGTCATGCGCCTCTACGACCCCCTCGACACGTGGATGGCGATGCAGAAGGGGAACGACTCCGGCGGGGGCCCTCCCCCGAAGCCGGGGGGCGGGACACCTCTGGATGCGGTGCCCGAAGCCGAGCCCGAGAACGCCGCCGAGCCCACCCAGGCTCCCCCCGAGGACGCAGGCACCGCCAGGCTCTTCGGCATGGTGCTCTCCCCCGGCTCCCTCGCGGACGAGGCCCTCGGCGCCCTCGAGCGCGTGCCGGGGCTGGGACGCTTCGCCCGGGATCGTCGGCGGGGTGGCGACCGGCGCGGGGGCACGGGACGCGGGGGCGGACGCCGCTCGACCGACGGACCCACTGGCGTGCGGGGGATGCTCGTACGGACGCTGGCCGCGCGGCTCCTGGGGGACGAGGCGGCGGTGTCGCTCAAGCCCGAGAACCTGCCGATGGACCGGCTCCTCGCCTACCCGGCGCCCCTGAACCGGGCGATCGACCTGCTGCCGGGGCGGTCACTGGCGATCCTCGGGTTCGAGGGCGACGACGAGGTCGCCCGGGCTGCCCTCGACGCGGCGGTGCTCGCGGCGGGCCGTCTCGGGGGCAAGGACCTGGGCGCCGGGCCGGGCGAGCGCTGGTTCCGCACGCGCTACCACGTCTCCTTCAAGCTGACGAAGCTGCTCAAGACCGGCGCCTGGGCCGACACGATGGAGACGGCGGCTCCCTGGACGAAGGTCCCCGAGCTCTACGAGGCCATCCGCCGGGCCGCGTCGCCGCACGCGTTGGTGATGGCCCACTTCAGCCACGCCTACCACGAGGGCTGCTCCATCTACTTCACGCTGGCGGGCTTCAAGCCCACGCCGGAAGAGCGGCTCGCCCAGTACGACCAGCTGTGGACGGCGGTGCTCACGGCGGCAGAGTCCGTGGGAGCGACGATCACGCACCACCACGGGGTCGGATTCCTCAAGCGGCAGCTCATGGACAAGGAGCACGGCGACGGCCGCGCCCTGTTCGAGGCGAGCAAGGCGGCGCTGGACCCGGACCGCGTGCTGAACCCCGGCAAGCTCTTCCCGCCCACCCTGCCTCCGAAGGGCCCCGCGATGGAGGCGCCAGCGGCGAAGCACATCGTCGTGCACCACCACGAGGACGGCGTGATCGAGGCGGGGGTGGACTGGCGCGGCGTCGATCTGGCGGCCGAGCTGCACCTGCGCGGGCACTTCTTGCCGCCGCTGGGCCGGGCCTTCCTCGAAGGGACGGTGGCGGACTGGCTGCGGTCCGGGGCGCTGGCAGCGCACGTCGCGGTCCACGGGATGTGGGAGCACCCGGTGCAGGCGGTCGGGGGTCGGTTGCCCGACGGACGGCGCTGGACGAGCGGGCGACTGCCGCGGTCGGCCGCCGGGCCGGGCTGGGCGCCCTTCGGCCTCGGGGACGACGACCGCCTCGCGGAGACGGTGACCCTGCGGACGTTGACGCCCCCGCCGATGCGGCACCTCGGCTTTGCCTTCGACCACATGGACGCCGCCATCGCGGCCTTGCGGGGAGCGCTGCACGGCGCCGTCCGGCCCCTGGCAGGGACCGTCATGCGGGGCGACGGCGAGGGACAGTTCCGAGATGCGTTCGGCGGCGACCGCATGCCCCGTGATGGTGGGGTGGTCTACCTCGCCTTCGGCTGGCCCGACGGCTTCCCCCAGGGGGTGACCCAGGTGGCGGAGCGGCTCCGCGGCGCGGGCGGGACGGCCCTGTCGGACGAGGACGCGCTGGCTTGGTGGGAGGACCACTGGGGTCAGGCCCAACGTGAAGGTGCCGCCGGGCTGGAGGCGACCGGACCGGTGCCTGACGACGGGCTGATCGGGCGGTGCTCCGCGGTCGTGCCCTGGGGCAAGGCGACGGCGCTGCTGCGGGCGGTGGAGACGCTGACGGGCGGCGCGAACGCGGCGGTCGGGGTCGTCGAGGCGCCCTTCGAGACGGGCTGCACGCTGAGGTGGCGGTTCCGGTCGACGCGGCCCGGGCAGGCCACGTCGCACCTCGTGCTGCATCAGCTCCGGGAGACGATCCGCAGCTTCGGCGGGCGCCTCGAGGAGCTCGACTTCTCCCACGTGGAGGAGGCGCCGGTGGGCGCGTTCCCGGGGCACGACGAAGCAGCGACGGACGAGGAGCGGCTGGCGACGGCGCTGCTCGGCGCGGTGGCAGCCGGATGACCGGGATGCGCAGCCCGAAGATCAGGAGTGACCGATGAGCGCGACGGCCACGGATCCCGCGCTCTGCGCGAACTGCCCCCGGCTGTGTCGGTACACGTGCCCCGTCGCCCAGGGGACGGCGGACGAGGCAGCGACGCCCACGGCCATGGCCCAGGCGTGGCGGGCGGCGAAGTCGGGGACACTCGCCTGGAGCGACGCGGCGGACGTCGTGTCCCGGTGCACGGGCTGCATGGCATGCCAGTCGCCCTGCGAGCTCGAGCAGGATGTGCCGTCGTATCTGTACGCGGCGCGGGCACAGGCCTGGACGAACGGGGCGGTGCCCGACGGCGCCCAGCACGTGCACAAGGCGATGCTGGACAGCGGCAACCCCTTCGGCGAGGACCAGACGAAGGCCCTGCGGGACGTCGCCACGGACGACGACTTCGACCGGAAGGGGCGCGTTCTCTTCTGGCCGGGCTGCCGGGCGCTCCACGACCAGCCCGACGCGGTGGCGGGGCTGATGGCCATCTTCCGGGCGCTCGGAGCGGACCACGTGAGCCTCCCGGCCCGGGACGAGGTGGCCTGCTGCGGCGCGCCCCTGCGGGCCATCGGGGACGCCGCGGGCTTCGAGGTCTCCATCGCGGCGCACCAGCAGTACTTCAACCGGCAGCGGACCTGGATCACGGGCTCGGGCGAGTGCCTGAACGCGGTGCGCGAGGGGTACGGCTCGACGGGCAACGCGGTCACGGCGGAGGTGCTGCACCTCGCTGAGTTCCTCGCCTTCTTCGCGGAGCAGCTCGCCGATCTGGGCCATGCCGCCTACGTCCAGCGGGCGGAGGCGGGCTTGCCGGCGCCGCGGGTCGTGGTGTTCGACTCCTGCGGGGTCGGCCGGCGAGCCGGGCGAGGCGAGGCGGTGTACGCAGTGTTGGAGGCAGCGCTGGGGTCGCGGCCGGAGTCGTTCGCGCCGAGCCCGGGACGGACGGTGTGCTGCGGCGCGGGCGACTTCCACGACCTGCGAAGGCCCGCGGCGGCAGCGGCGGTGGCGGAGTACGCGATGAAGCACGGCGACGCCGGCGATGCCTGGCTCGTGGCGACGGACTCGGGGTGCCTCGGCAGCCTGCGCGCGGCGGCGGGGGTCGAGGTGGACGACCTCGTCGGCTTCCTCGTGAAGTGGCTGGGCCCGGCGGTCGCGGCGGGGGCGAAGGCGAGCACGCCGCTGCCCACGGGGCTCAAGGCCGGCGACGCGGAGGCCTGAGGTGGCCCGCCCCAACCCGATGCTCGCGATGACCGCAGGGCTGGGCGCGGCGTTCGCGTTGTGGGCGGTGCTGTGGCTGGGCAGCGCACGGATCGAGTCGAACCTGGAGCGCGGCTGCACGTCGCTCATCGACGGCGCGGACCTCGAGGAGATCGTCGCGACGCTGGGGATGGAGGGCTACCGGGCGGGGTGCCGGGAGCCTGGAGCGGGTGGCGAAGGAGCGGACGCCGCAGGCGCCGCGCCCGACCCGCGAGGCGGCCTCCCCTGCCAGACGAAGACGGTGGGCAGCCTCGTCGACTTCCCGTACCTCTGCGAAGGTAGCGACTGCTCGCTCTACTGGCGCGTCAACGAGGTCGGCTGCCTCGTGGAGCTCGACCCGAAGACGCTGACGCTGACGGGCGCGACGTTCATGCCCCTGGGCGCGACGCTGGATGGGGCGCAGGAGTAGCCATGGCGAGTGAAGCCTCTGACAGTTCGAAGAACAGAGAGACGCTGGTCGTGGCCTACCGGATTGCGACACAGCGAGCTTCCCGACCCAGCGCCGAGGTCTCGAACGTCAGACTCTACGGCGAGGGAGAGGGCGAGCCCGGTCCCTGCATCGGGCTCATCAAGTTCCACTCTGGGAACTCCCCGCTTCCCTCAGACACCGTGGACACCGACAAGCACGGCACGGAGCATGTCGTCCTCAACGCTCGAGAGCGGGACTACGGCCGAATGATGGACATGGTCACCGGATCGGGCGAGCTCCTCATCGGGATCTCCAACTACCCGGGTCCCGATGCACGGGCCTATCTGAAGCACGTCACGTTCGTATCGCGCGCGCCTGCGACGGACCCCGTCTGAGCCACCCGCAGGCGCTCAAGGCCTCCGACGCATGCACCGACGCCCACCCCCTCAGTACACCGCCGTGATCCCCAGGATCCCCCCGGGCACGAACTCCGGCTGGGCGGCGCCGACGGTCGGGAAGCCCGTGACCACCGAGGTCGTCGGGGCCACCCAGGGCGAGGCGGCGGCGATGCCGCGGAACCGCGGCGCGCGAGCTCCGAAGTAGCCGCGGTCGGCCACCTCGTTCCGCGCGCGCCACTTGCGGGCCACCTGGTCGTCCACCGCAGTGCGGAACGCGTCGATCCCAAGTAGGAACCCGCCGTTCAACACCAGGGAGGTCGCCAGCCCGCGGGTCACGCTCGCCTGCTGCGCCGGCGCGATGAGCAGGACGATGCCGATCCCCAGGGACGCGCCGTCCGCCGCCAGGCCGATCGCCCGGTTGATCGCCAACCGCGTGAGCCGGTCCGCCTCCTGGGTCCGATACAGCCGCCGCTCCGTCTCCCCCGCCCCGAGCAGCGCCGGCCGCACCTGCTGCCACTGGCGGAGGGCCGACTCGGTGCTCGTCGCCGACGAGATGAGCGTCGCTGCGCCCCATAGCGTGAATGTCAGCCCCGAGAACAGGTCCCGCTGAGCGAACTGGTCGATGCCCATCCCGATGGACACGCTGCCGAAGATGCCCGCGCCGGCGTTCGCCCCCATGTGCATCGCCATGTGGGTGTCGAGGAGCTGGATGTCCGCGTCGTCCTCGGGGGCCCCGGTCCCCTCCTCCATGAAGTACCCATCCGCCCGGGCAAACCCGGGGAGGGCGAGGAGGGTCGCGGCCACGGCCGCGAGCGCGGGGCGGGACCACGTCACGTGGGCACACTGTAGCCCCCAGGCCGACGATGCAAGGGACAGAGGGCGCCTGCACCGACTCCGCCCTCCCCCGACACGGTCCCCCGCCACGCTACACGGTCCCTCTCAGCTATCGTCCCCGCGGCCGAAGCCGAGGAGCCACGATGGGCATTCTGTTCGACACCCTGACCAACGACCCCGAGAAGCGCGCCCAGCTCGTGCGCGACGCTGAGAAGGTCCTCGACGCCGAGGTCTCCGACAAGCGCGGCCTGTCGGGCACCGTGGTCAAGGGCACCTTCAAGGTCGTCAAGAACCTCCAGCCCGGCTTCATCCCCCGCGCCGTCGACGATCTCCTGAACGACTTCGTGCGCGCCCTGGAGCCCATCTGGGAGACCTGGGCCCGCCAGGAGAACGACCAGTCCTGCCGGGACTACTTCGTCGCCAACGCCGAGCAGGTCTCGGATGCCCTCCTCGGCATCACGGACGGCCGCGCCGAGAACACGAAGCACAAGCCGCTCAAGAAGGCCTACACGAAGCTTCGCCCGAAGGGGAAGGAGCACGTGATGGCCTCGATGCCCCGCGTCGGCGCCCTCATCGAGCGACACACCGCCGAGCTCGTCTGAGCCGGCGCTCGACCGTGGCCCTCAGGCCATGACCCGCCGCGTCCCCGACGCCGCCTTGGGCGCCATCGTCCTGATCGGACTCGGGGCCATCGCCTGGTTCGCCACGCGCGCGGATCGCCCGATCGTCGCCAGCGGCCCCGTCCTCGCTGCTGTCGGCACGTCCCCCGATCGCGCCACCCCATTGCCGCTCTTCGACGCGCCGTGCGACGCGACCTATCTGGAGGCCAGCCCCGCTCTCCGGGACCCCGCGTTCGCCGGCGCCGTCGTCCTCGTCTGCCATCGAGAGGGCGGCGACATCGTCGGCCTCCGCGCAAACCGCCCCACCGATCACCCTGCAGCGGGCGTCTACGCCTTCCCCGGTCCCATCCATCGGGGCGGTCCCCTGGCCCCCGCGCAGGGGGTCGTCGTCTACCACGAGGGGAATCAGCTGCGCTGGACGACGAGCCATCGGCGCGCCCGCGAGCTCAGTCGCACGGCGCTCCTCGAGGGACTGCTGGGTCGGGGCCCCACATCGAAGGCGCCGATGCTGCTCTTCGGGCACGTGGGCTGGACGCCCGGTCAGCTGGACGCGGAGATCGCCGCCGGCGCCTGGTCCGTGGTCGACCCCGAGGTGCCGGCCGTCCCCTGAGTCGGCGGCTCAGTCCAGTCGGTACAGCTTGAACTCGACCCGGCGGTTCTGCTTGCGCCCTTCCTCGGTCTCGTTCGTCGCGACGGGCTGCGTCTCGCCGTAGCCCCGCGCGCGGAGGCGGTCCGGGTCCACGCCGCGGCTGATGAGGTACTCGCGCACCACCTCGGTCCGCTCCTGGCTGAGGCGCAGGTTGTACTCGTCGTTCCCCTCGCTGCTCGCGTGCCCCTGGATCTCCACTCCGAGCTCCGGGTAGCGGTTCAGGGCCCGCGCCGCCTTGTCGAGCACCGGCTTGCTCGTCCGGAGCAACACCGAGCTGTCCACGCGGAACTGGATCGCCGGGATGGCTCCGGCGAACTCCATCAGATCCTCGGGGATCTGGTCGGGGCAGCCGTCCCGGTCGAGGTAGCTGTTGAAGTTCTCCGCGGCGTTCGTGCAGCTGTCCTCGGTGTCGAGGAAACCGTCGCCGTCGTTGTCCAGCTCCGGGCAGCCGTCCGAGTCCTCGAAGCCGTCCTCGTCCTCGGGCTTGTCCCGGCAGGTGTCGGAGGCGTCGGGGATGCCGTCCTTGTCGTTGTCCGTGTCCGGGCAGCCGTCCTCGTCCTCGAACCCGTCCCGGTCCTCGGCCTCGAGGCGGCAGGCGTCGTCTTCGTCGGGGATGCCGTCCTTGTCGTCGTCCAGGTCCGGGCAGCCGTCGTCGTCCTCGAAGTCGTCGACGTCCTCGGGCTCGTCGGGGCACTCGTCCTTGCGGTTGGGGTTCCCGTCCCGGTCCTTGTCCGGCCCGATGCCCCCACCGAAGGCGACCCAGAACCCGCCGCCGAGCTCCAGGTGGTTGAAGTTGCCGGTGTAGTTCGGCACGCCGTCGTCGTTCAGGGGCTCCAGCGTCGGCACACCGTCGTTCGGAGTCGCGGGCCCGAAGGAGACCTTGTACCGGATGTCGAGCCGCACGCCCGCCTGGAACCCGAGCCGCGGATCCGAGTTCTCGAACAGGATGAACTTCGCGCCGCCGCCGATATCGAACAGGAAGTCGCCGTCGGCGCTCCGGTACGTGTACGGGGCGTCTTGCGGTCGCTCGCTGTACGGGTCCCGGACGGGGTCGTCCGTCGCCGGACCGAGCCCGCGGGCGTAGTTCTGGCCGACGTTGTAGTGCTGGAAGCCGGCGCCCACGGCGAAGTAGGGCGACACGAACGGGAACGGCGCCGACAGCACCAGGTCGTGGTGGTTGTTGATGTACGTCGTGCGACGGAAGGTGTCGTCGGTGCTCGTACGCAGCACCTCGAAGGTGGCCTCGTAGGCGATGAAGCTCGTGAAGTTGATGGAGAACCGGCCGCCGAGGTTGAGACCGTCGTTGATGTTCTCGAGCTTGACGGTCTCGTCCTCGGAGAACCCGCCTCGCGACATGAAGCTGTAGTAGCCCGCCTGGAAGTCGAGCTGGACGGACCGCGGCAGCACCTGGGCCGACGCCATGGACGCTCCGCACACCACCAGCGACACCCCGGCGGCAAGCAGCCACACCAGGGCCCGCACCCCGTCGGCCCGCTCCGCGCGCGCCGCCCGCCGCCTCAGACCCCGCATCACTTCTTGCCGAACCGGCCGAAGAGCTTCGCGAGCTTGCTGTCCTCTTCCGTCTTCGGCCCGCCGCCCTTGAGCTGCTCGTCCACGCGCTTGTAGGCCCGGACTGCCTCGGGGTTGTCCGCGTTGATCTTCAGCGACTTGCGCAACCACATGCGCGCGGTGCTCCAGTCCTTGCGGGTGATCGCGATCTTCGCCATCAGGTGGGGCAGCTCCGCGACGTGGGGCTTCTCGGCGATGGCCTCCTTGAGCATCCGCTCGCCCTCGAGGGCCTTCTCGAAGTCCACCGACTGGTTCGCCCGGAACAGCGCGAACCCGAGCCAGCCGCGGTACTCCGCCTCCTCGTCGTACCGCTGGACGGCCTCCGTGAGCTTCTCCACGGCCTTGACCGCCTTGCCCTGGTTCGCGAGGCGGACTCCCGCCTTGAACGCCGCCTCCGCCGCGAGGATCTCCTGGACCTTCTCCATGGCGAGGTCGTTCTCGTCCTTCTCGCCGCGGATGTACTTCGCGACGTACTTCTCCCGGGCCTCGTCGTCCTCGAGCACCTCGTAGGCGCCTGAGGCCTTGGCGAAGATCGCCTCCGCGAGGCGGGCGTAGATGGGGCTCTCGTCGATGAGCGAGTCCGGGTGGAAGCGCCGGGCGAGCTTGAAGTAGGCCTTCTTCACCATCGGGGTGGTGGCCTCCGGCGTCAGCTCGAAGTACTCGAAGTAGTTCTGCCCTTCGAAGTCGATGAGCATCTGGCGCAAGCCGCGCACCCGCTCCTTCTCCTTCGTTGGCAGGTCGCGCCACTCCTCCTCGCTGATGTCCGGCCCCGGGCCCTGGGGTGGGCCGTGGGTGTTCACCGTCGGAGCGGCGGGCGGGCTCGTCGGGCCCGCCACGGGCTCGGCGCCACGAGGCGGCACCACACGGCCGCCCCCACGTCGGCCTCCACGCGGAGGCGCGACGGGTCTCCCGCCCCCGGACCGCGGAGCCGCGGCCTCGTCCGGCGCGTCACCGAACAGTCCTGCGAGCCCACTCCGTCGCTGGCCCGGAGGAGCGACGTTGCCCCCCGAAGGGCGCGGCCGCCCGGCGAGGGACTCCTTGGTCCCCCCTCCCACGTGCATCGTCGATGAGGTCCGGGTCCCCTGGCCCCCTCGGAAGCCGATGGAGGAGAGGTCCACGCCGAGGGTGCTGCCGCCGGCGCTCGCCGACCGTGGATGCGACGGCGGGCCGTCGTCCTGGGGTGCGGCGGGGGGTGCGGCGGGGCTCGAGGGGCGGGACGGCTCGCCGGACGACCGCGCCGGGTAGGCGGGGATCGTGGCGGGATCCGGCGGCGGCGGCGCAGACGGTGGCCGCGAGACCGGCGACACCGAGGGCTCCGACCACGTCGGGTAGGCAGGGGCCGCGGGCTCCGACTGCGCACCGAACGCCGGGAACTGGGTCTCCGTGCGGACCTCGTCCTCTTCGTCGAAGTCCCCGAACCCGCCGAGGTCATCGTCGAGCCACTCATCGACGTCCGGAAGCCCGCCCGCCTCGGCCGGCGCCAGCTCGACCATCCCCGACCGCTGGAGCAGGAAGACGAGTCGCAGCGCGTCGCCCTCGTCCAGAGCCGCCGACGCCATGGCCTCCCGCACGGTGGGCTTCTTCTCGAGCATCTCCAGCAGCCGGAGCTGCTGGGGGGTGAGGCGGAAGTCCTGCAGGTCGAAGGGGGGGCGCTCGACCCGGGAGGCGGCGAAGTCGAGATAGGAGCCCACGTAGCGCCGCACCTCCTCCTCGCTCATCTTCCCCCAGACGCCCCGCGACAGGACGACCGGGAGCGTGACCTCCATGAGCGTCTCGGGCGGGGTGGTGGCGAGGCCCTCCACGAGCACGCGGAAGGTGCCGTCCGTCCAGGAGAAGGACTGGACGAGCAGGACCGACGCCCAGGCCCCCAGCTCCGCGGCGATGTCCGGCGTGGGCAGGAGGCGATCCCGGAGCAGCACCTGCGCCGGGGTCATGCCGTCGGTCTTCGCCACCTGGCTCACGGAGGCAGCGACCGCCTTCTGGAGCTTCTTCTTGCGCACCAGGAAGGCGGGGAAGCTCTCCTTGGGGTTCGACGTCGTGAAGGCGACGAACTCCCCGTCCCGGAAGTAGAACCGACGCTGGGTGTTTCCCCGCGTGAGCTCGACGATGGTCGGCGCCCGGTTGCCCCGGGCCACCAGCAGGAGATCGATCAGCGGGAGGTCTCCGACGCTCCCCTGCTGAAGGACGGTCTGGCTCATCTGCGCCTCGACTCCCCACCTCTCCGCATCCAACGGACAGACGTACTTTCTAGCAGAGACCGGCCCCTGCGACCTCCGCGCAGGCCCTCGAACAGCAGGGCCGCGCGGCTCATCCGAGCCCCTCGAGCCACGCCTCGCAGACCCGCAGGGCCTCGGCCCGTGCCTCGCGCACGGCCTCCTCGAGCTGTTCGACGGCGCCGAAGCCGGTCGCCACCGCGATCCGCGGCGCGTCCGGCCCGTCGAGGTGCAGGTGCCCACCCGTCCCCGACCGGAGCCGCAGGGCGCTCTCCACCCGCCGCAGCAGCCGATACGTGCGCCCGAGCACCTCGCCGTCCCCCAGCTCCTCGGAGGCCCGGACCGGGTCCGCGACGCTGGCCGCGCCCGTCCCCAGCTGCCGGCAGGCCACCGCGAACTCGATGTCCGTGAGGCCGCCCGGCCCGAGCTTCAGGTCCAGCACCCGCGAGCGCTCCGCCGACAGCTCGTCACGCTGCCGCGCCCGCATCCGGACCGCCTCGTCCCGCAGGGCCGTCGGTGCGACCGCCCCGCGCGCCGCCTGCAGCACGGAGGCCACCTGGTCCCCGAACTCCTCGCTCGACGCCCACACGAGTCGGCCCCGGGCGAGCATCAGCCGCTCCCACGGCTGCGCGTGGTCCGCGTACCACCGCTCCATCCCCACGATCGACGTGCACAGCGGGCCCGACGCCCCGCCGGGACGCAGCCGCAGATCGACCTCGTAGCAGGTGCCCTCCCGAGTGGCCGCGGTCAGCGCCGTCACCGCGCGCTGCACGTGGCGCGCCCCGAAGGTGCGCCCGTCGAGGCTCCGGCGCCCGTCGCTCTCCCCCTCCGAGCGCGAGACCAGGATGAGGTCGAGGTCCGAGCCGTAGGTGAGCCATCCCGACCCCAGCGAGCCCAGGCCCACGATCGCCCGGGGGACCTCGGCCCCGTCGTCGGTCCGCAGAGTCCCGTGCCGCGCCGCCATCGCGTGGCTTGCGAGGCGATCGGCCCCGATCAGCACCGCCTCGGCCAGCGCGACGAGGTGCGGATGGGGTCCGCGCGGCAGGGCGCCGCCGAGATCGTCGAGCCCGATGCGCAGCAGCTCGATGGTCTGGCGCGTGCGCAGGGCGAGCAGCCCCGCCTCTCCCTCAGCGACCGCGAGCTCGTCGAGAAGGTCTCCCAGGATGGCGTCCCGTCCTCGGGGCCCGACCTCGCCGCCCCGGCCCCGCAGGACCAGGGCATCCAGCAGCTCGGGATGCTGGATGAACCGCTCGGAGAGGTGGGGCGAGTCCGCGAAGAGCCGCACCAGCGTCTCCATGACCGCCGGGTTCTCGTGGAGGAGCTCGTACATCGTCCCGCGGGCGCCGACACGGCCCACGAACTGCTCGATGCGGTTGAGGGCGCCATCCGGGTCCCCGGAGCGGGCGGCCAGGGTCGCGAGCCGAGGCGCCACGCGCTCGAACCGCCGCCAGGTCGATGGCCGCATGCGCGTCTGGGCCGTCGGCTCGGCGAGGCGCAGGAGGCGGGCGCTGGCCTCCGCGGGGTCGGCGAACCCGAGCGTCTCCAGCTGGCCGGTGCGCTCGGTCACGGTGGCGAAGGGGTCGACGATGGTCAGGGCGTCGTCGACCTCCTCGGGAGTGAAGACCGCCTGCCACGCTCCTTCGACCCGCGCCCGCGCCGCGGCGATGGCCTCCTTCAGCTGCGGTCCGGTCCGCCCGAGGGTCTCCCCGAGGCGCGCCCACCCGGCGTCGTCGCTGTCCGGAGGCAGGCTCTGAGTCTGAGCCTCGGCTTCCCACTGGATGCGGTGCTCGACGGCCCGCAGGAGCCGGTAGTCGGCAGCCAGCGTGTCTGCGTCCAGGGTCTCCGGCAGGAGCCCCTGCGCGGCCAGATCGTCGAGCACCGGCAGCGTCCCGGACTGGCGTAGAGACGGGGTGCGCCCCACCCACGCGAGCTGCGTCGCCTGCACGAGAAACTCGATCTCCCGAATGCCCCCCGGACCCCGCTTCAGGTCTCGCTCCAGGGTCGCGAGGCGCGCGGACGCGGCGATGCGGTCGCGCATGGCGGCGAGATCGTCCAGCGTCCCGAAGTCGAGGTGCCGGCGGAACCGGAATGGCTCGATCATCGCGAGCAGCTCGGCGCCCAGCTCGGCAGACCCCGCCGCCGCCCGCGCCTTGAGCCAGGCCGCCCGCTCCCAGGTGCGGCCGAACGTCAGGTAGTAGTGCTCGGCCGCGGGCAGGGAGACGACGAGCGGGCCCCGCGCCCCTTCGGGCCGCAGGTTCAGGTCGACCCGGAAGCACAGCCCGTCTGCGGTGACCTCGGAGAGCAGCTTGCCGATGCCCCTCGCGAGGCGGTCCATCGCGGGCCTCGCCTCGCCCGATAGGTCCCGCGCCACGTAGACCAGATCGATGTCCGAGCTGTAGTTCAGCTCGCCGGCGCCGTGCTTGCCCATGGCGAACACCACGAAGTCGCCCACGTCGTGGCCCTTGCTGGCCAGGCGCCGACGTCCGTGCGCGAGGGCCCCTTCGAGCAACGCATCGGCGAGATCGGCCAGCGCCGCCCCCACCCGGTCGACCGCCGGGACCCCCTCATCGAGGTCGTCGAGGATCAGCGCCCCCACGACGGCGTACTTCAGCCGACGCAGCCCCACCTTCATGGCGGCGTCGTCCCCCTCCGCGTCCGCCGCGCAGGCCACCGCTCGGCGCACGAGCTCGTCCCGGTCGGGCACCTCGCGGGCGACGACGGCGTCGAGGAGGTCGGGGTGTCGGGACAGGGTCCGCGCCACGGGGGGCGCGAAGCGGACCAGGGCCGGGGGGACGGTCACGCGGGGTCAGCGACCGCGCAGGGGGCCCCGGGCGCCGTCGAGGAGGTCGGCCACCTGGGTGAGGGCCCGGGCGGCGGGCTCGAAGCCCGGGTCGTAGCTGACGGCCTTGCCGAACGCCTGCTTCGCGCGGGCGTAGTCCTTCTGGTCGCGGGCGATGACGCCGCTGAAGAACCAGGCCATCGCGGAGTGGGGATCGAGCTGAAGCGCTCCTTCGAGCTTCGCCCGAGCGCCTTCGGCGGCGTCCCGCGTGGCCCCGCCGCGGCGGTACATGGCGTAGCCGAGGTAGGCGAGGTACTCGCCGGAGTTGGGCACGCGGTCGGCGGCGCGCTGGAACGCCCGCTCGGCTTCGAGGAAGTTCCGGGAGCGGATCAGGCCCTTTCCGAGCTGGAAGAACATCAGCGCCTCGGCGACGCCGGGCTTCTCGACCTTGCGGTAGAAGCCGGTCAGCCCCTCATCGAGGCGCGCGCGATAGGCCTGCCGTTGGTCGCCGTCGTCCAGGGTGTCGTAGGCCTGCCCGATCCACGCGTGCAGCGCCCGCGCCTTGCTCCGCAGGTCCCCCGGCAGATCCTCGGGCAGCGTGTCCGGCTCCCAGTCCAGGACGTCCTCCTGGAGCGCCTCGTCCACCGCCCCGTCCCCCGCGTCCTGCTCGAGGCCGAAGATGGCGAAGTAGTCCTTCTGCCAGTGCTTGAGGTAGTCGCGGATGATGCGCTCGGCGATCTGCATGAGCCCCTGATCGGCGCCCAGCCGCGGCGGCAGGACGACGGACTCCTCGCCCCGCGCGTCGGGCACCTCCACCTCGCCGAATCCGACGGCGCCCGCGCGAAACAGCACCCACAGCACCAGATCGAGCACCGCGGGCTCGACGATCTCGAAGGCCCGCAGCTGGGCCACCGTGCGCGTCCCCGTCAGGAACGGCCCGAGGGCAGCGATGTCCGGGTCGCTCTTGAGCTCTGCCCACTGGGTCGCGAACCGCCGGGACGGCACGACGTAGTTGCTCGCATATCCGGAGATCTCGTCGTGGATGGCGGCGCGGTCGCCGCAGGCGAGCATCCCCCGGTAGATGGCGGCCAGCGGCGCAACCTCGAAGCTCGATGCCTGCCGTGGAAACACCGACCCCAGCGTCCACTGCCCCACCCCCCAGGAGAAGGCGAGGACGACGCGCCGCATGACCAGCGCGCGCAGCTGCGCATAGAGCTCGGTCGCGGAGAGGAAGCCGAGCTCCGTCAGCGCCGAGCCGAAGTCCAGGCCCCGCTCGGACATGGCGGCGACGGCGGCCTCGAACTGCTCGCGGCTCAGGGTCCCCTGCTCCAGCAGCATCGTCCCGAGGCGGTCGGCGTGGTCGCCTCCGTCGGCCCAGACCGGCCGCCCCTCGAGGAACACGATGTCCTTGACCCGACTCTGGTCCCGCAGCGCGAGGACGCCGGTGTGGCCCGCGGCCCGGATCGACAGCATCAGATCCGCGAGGAAGCCGGGGGTCACGCGGCCGCTCTGGGGCAGCTCGCGGCGGCCCGGGAAGCGCACCATCTCCAGGTTCGGGTCCGTGACGTCGGCGCGGGCGATGGAGCGCAGCGTCGACAGCTTCTCCTTCAGCTCCGGCATCGTGAAGGGCTTGATGAGGTAGTCGTCGGCGCGACACTGGCGCATCTGCGCGTCGATGGACGGTCCCTGATCGTAGGCGGCAGAGATGATGAGGACGGGCAGATCCCCGTCCCGCTCCTTGGCGGCCAGCGCCAGCTCGAGACCACTGCGCCGGGGCAGGAGCACGTCGCAGATGAGGAAGTCGGGCGGGTCCCGCTCGATGATGACGAGGCCGTCGTCGCCGTCGTGGGCGAGGTCGACTCGCCAGCCGATGTACTCGAGGTAGTCACGGAGGATGCCGGCGAAGTACCGGTCGTCCTCCACGACCAGGATGCGTGGCCGCATGCGCAGAGCTCCTCGTCCAGGTCCGGGCAGACGACGATAGCCGACCGGGACCTCGGCCTCTTCATCGGCGCCGTCGCGCCTCCCCTCCAGGCGCGGCCGCCGATCCGCCGCTCCTCTGGATTCCGCCCGTCGCCGACCCCAGGATCGATCGACGAGGCCGATCCGCAGATGCCCGGAACTTCCCGCGGCGCTCGGGGGTCGGATGCAATGATGGACCCGACGATGATCCGCCGCGCGCTCGCCCTCAGCTTCGCCCTCACCGCCGTCGCCGCCCTCGGCGCGCCCCCGGCCGCCGCCGACGAGCCCACCGGTCTCGACCTCGTCCTCGCCCTCGAACAGCAGCTCATGGACGTCGCCGAGCGGGTCCGCCCGAGCGTCGTGACCCTGCGTGTCTCGGGCACGAGCGTCATGGCCGACGACCTCCCGGACTCCATGGACGACGTGGAGGACTACCTCCGCGAGCACCGCCCCGGCCAGCGATTCACCGGCGGCGTGGGGACCGGCTTCGTGGTCGACGACCTGGGCACCATCTACACGAACGCCCATGTGGTGAACGGCGCCTCGACGATCGAGGTCGTCTTCGCGGACTCCCGTCGCGGCAAGGCGGACCTCGTCGGCATCGACGAGAGCAGCGACGTGGCAGTGGTGCGCTTGATCGACCCGCCGAAGGACCTGGTCCCCATCGCCCTGGGGGACAGCGATGCCGTCCGCGTGGGGCAGTACGCCCTGGCGGTGGGCTCGCCTCTGGACCTGAGCGGCACGTTCTCGGTGGGCCACGTCTCCGCCCTGAACCGGGGTGACCTGCCCTTCCGCGCCGGCCCGGACGCCATGCGCTACCAGGACTTCATCCAGGTGGACACACCGATCAACCAGGGCAACTCCGGCGGGCCTCTGCTCGACATTCGGGGGCGGGTCATCGGGATCAACACCGCCATCGCCGGCGGGTACGACGGCATCGGCTTCGCCATCCCCATCAACATGGCCCTCGGAGTCGGCGAGCAGCTCGTGAACACGGGGCGCGTGCGGCGCGGCTATCTGGGCATCCGCATGGACGAGATGGACCCCGACCTCAGCGAGCTGTACGGCATCGAGCTGGCGAGCCCGGTCATCATCCTCGGCGTCGAGCCCGGCTCCCCCGCCGAGGCCGGCTCGTTCCAGGAGCAGGACATCGTGCTCGAGTTCGCGGGGCGCCCCATCCGCAGCGAGCAGGACCTGGTGAACGCCATCGCCAACGCCCCCATCGGCGAGCCGGTGGACGCCGTCGTCTACCGGACGGACGGCGACGAAGGCCGCACCAAGCTCAAGGTCACCCTCATCGACCAGGCGGACGTACGGCGGGAGGCCTCTGCGCGGCGGTCGAGCAGCTCCCTCGCGCCCGCGCCCACCGTCGAAGACGAGCTGCGCTCCGTGCTCGACAGCCACGGTCTCGCGTTCTCGCTCGATGGCAACAAGGGGGCGCTGGTGACGCGCGTGGTCTCGGGCAGCCCCGCCGCCGACGCGGGCCTCGAAGCGGGCGACCTCATCGTCCAGGTCGAGGACACGACCGTCAGCGACGCCGACGCGGCGGTGAAGGCCCTGCGGCGCAGCAAGCGCCCGTTCGTGCCGGTCCGCTACAAGCGCAAGGGCAAGACGCTGTTCACGGCGGTCGAGCGGCCGCGGTAGCGCTCAGCAGCTCGGCGCCGCGCACCCTACGAACTCGGACCTCGTCCCTATCCCTCGCCCTGCTGGGCCCGGATCACCGCCTCGATCGCCTCGTGGTCGTCGGGGTCGATGGGCGCGGGGACTTGGTACTCCTCGCCGAACCACTTCCCGAGGTCCACCATCTTGCAGCGGTCGCTGCAGAACGGGAACGCGGCCGGGCGCAGGTCCGCCGTGATGGGGACCGGCGCCCGGCACTGGGGGCACAGCAGGACGCGGCGACCCACGAGCGCTACCCCTCGCTCGGAGGCGGCGCGGTGCTCTTCAGGTAGAGCTCGTCCCACTGGGCGTCGTCCACGGGGCCCGGCGCCGACGTCATCAGGCAGAAGGCCTTGTTCGTCTTCGGGAACGCGATGACGTCACGGATGGCCTCGGTCCCGACGAGCAGCATGATGAGCCGGTCGAGGCCGAACGCGATCCCGCCGTGGGGCGGCGTGCCGTAGGACAGGGCGTCCAGCAGGAAGCCGAACTTCTGCTGCTTCTGCTCCTCGGACAGGCCGAGCAGCTCGAACACCTTGCTCTGCACGTCGGGCTGGTGGATCCGGATGGACCCGCCGCCGATCTCGTAGCCGTTGCAGACCATGTCGTACGCGTCCGTGAGGACCGCACCCGGGTCGCTGTCGAGCAGGTGGCGGTGCTCCGCCTTCGGGGCGGTGAAGGGGTGGTGCATGGCGTCCCACCGCTCCTCCTCCTCGTCCCACTCGAACATGGGGAAGTCCGTGACCCAGCAGAACGCGAAGGTGTCCGCCGGCACGCTGTCCGTGTCCTGGGCGACCTGCACCCGCACGCGGGACAGGGCGTCGTTCACCGACTTCGCCGGACCCGCGGCGACCATGAGGATCCCGGTGGAGTCCGCGGCGAACCCGTTGCGCTCCCCGAGGCGCGCGATGATCCCCGCTCGCTCGTCGTCACTGAGGAACTTGCCCGCGGCGCCGCTGCAGCCGTCCGCCGTGACCTTGCCCCACAGCAGCCCGCCAAGGCCGAAGTCCCGGGCGGTCTTCGTGTACGCGTCGAGAAGCTTGCGGGAGAGCTGGCCGGGGTCGCCGGGAACGAACAGGGCCTTGACGATGCCTTCGTCCGCGAGCGCATTCGCGATCGGCGCGGCGTCGGTCCCCGCGACCAGGTCCGTCACCGTGGCGAGCTCGAACGCGAACCGCAGGTCCGGGCGGTCCACGCCGAAGCGCTCCATGACGTTCGCGTACGTCAGGCGCTGGACGGGGAGCTGCACCTCGACGCCGAGGAAGCGCTTCCACAGCCGGGCGATCCACCCCTCCAGCAGCGGGAAGAGGATGTCGGGCGTGATGAACGACATCTCGATGTCCACCTGGGTGAACTCGGGCTGGCGGTCGGCGCGCAGGTCCTCGTCGCGGAAGCACTTGGCGATCTGCAGGTACCGGTCGTACCCGGAGATCATCATGATCTGCTTGAAGATCTGGGGGCTCTGGGGAAGCGCGTAGAACGAGCCCGGGTGCACGCGCGACGGCACGAGGTAGTCCCGGGCGCCCTCGGGCGTGGACTTCGTGAGGATCGGCGTCTCCACGGTGACGAAGTCGTTCTCGTCGAAGTAGTTCAGCGTCTCCAGGGTCACCCTGTGGCGCGTGATCAGGTTGTGCTGGAGCGTCTTGCGCCGCAGGTCGAGGTAGCGGTGCTTGAGCCGCATGTCCTCGCCCGCCTGGGCCTTGCCCTCCAGGACGATGGGCAGGGGCTCCGAACGGGTCAGGAGCTGGACGTCGGAGGCCTGGATCTCCACCGCACCGGTGGCCCGGTTCGTGTTCCGCATGCCCTCGGGCCGCGCCACGACCTTGCCCTTCACGGCCACGACGAACTCGACGCGCAGGGACCGCGCGGTCTCGAACGCCTCGCTGCTGCAGAGGTCGGGATCGAAGAGGACCTGGGTCACGCCGTAGCGGTCCCGCACGTCCATGAAGATGATGGCGCCCTTGTCGCGATGGAGGTGCACCCAGCCGTTCAGCACGACCTCCTTGCCGTCATCATCGGCCCGGAGCTCCCCGCAGGTGTGGGTCCGGGTCCAGAAGGCAGGGGTCGCTTCGGTGCTCATCGCTCTCTCCGAGGCCCGCGGGGGGCCGTGATTGCAAGGCTGTCGTTCATCCGGCAGCCAGGGCGCGGGAATGTATCAACAAGTGCGGGCCGCGCCGACCCCCTCCGAACGAGTTCCCTGCCGTGGGCAGCGGCTTTCCCGCCGGACGACCCAACGGAGCCTCGGACGCGTGCGCGCCTTCCTCTACGATGGGAGACGCGGGGCCAGCCGCCCGCTCTGGAGGTCGCGATGAGCCGTGAAGATGACACCATCGTCCCCGGGGAGCGGATCGGCCCGTTCCGCATCGGCGCGACCGAGTCCGAGATCCTGGCCCAGCTCGGCGGCGGCTCTGTGCACCGCGAGCAGCGCGAGGACACGCAGGTCGTCCACTGGGCGGACTTCAGCTTCTGGTTCGACGGCGGTCAGCTCACCCAGGTGGGCGCTCACGGCTCCTTCGGCGGCAAGGCCCTCGGCGGCATCGGCATCGGCTCGACGCTGGCGGACCTCAGCCGCGAAGGGAACCTCGGCCTGGACCTCGAGGACGGCGTCGTCCTCCTCGAGGACATCGAGGGCATCTGCTTCGACGTGGGCGAGGGCCTGCCGGAGCTGAGCCGCATGTTCCTCGGCGAGATCTCCGAGAAGGGGGACGAGCAGGGCTTCGAGCTCGACGCCAACTGGTCGATCACCTGGATCGGCGTCTTCGACCCCCAGCGCGTCGCCGACGCGGAAGAGGCGGAGCTGGAGGCGTAGGCCCCCAGCACCGACCACTCCCTCGTCACCACCCGGACACCGCCGGCCGGCTCGCTGACCGTGCTCGCCGCGCCGAGGTCCTGACGCTCAGCAGCCGACGATGCTCCCGGAGACGGTGTTCCCGCTCTGGCTGCAGCTGCTGCTCGCGCTGATGGTCAGGTTCCCGTTCACCACAGTGTCGGTGATGGACACGTCGGACCCGCTCATGAGCCAGTCACCGCTGGAGACGGATCCGCTGATGGTGATGGTCGTCTCCGCGTCGATGCTGATGGGACCGCCGTTCATCGACGCACCCGTGATCGTGACGTCGTCGGACTCCACGCTGATCGCCTCGGTCGCGATCCAGTCCGAGCCGGTGTCGATGATGATCGACTCGGTGGCGGAGTCGAAGTTGGTCACGGCGCGCGCACGAATGCCGAGCGCACGCACGGTGGACGTGGTCGTGAGGCTCCCGCCGTCGCCGATGCGGAAGTCGATCTCGCCCACCGCCTCGAGGGTGTCGTTGACCACCAGCCCGCCGTTGTCGCCGGTGCGCATGTCGATCTCCCCCACCGCCTCGAGCACGTCGTTGACGACCAGGTTGCAGTCGGCACAGTTCGCTCGCAGGGAGATGTCCCCGCTCGCCGAGATGTCGCCGTTGACGGTGAGGCTGTCGCCGCCGAGGCCCTTGAGGCGGTAGTCGATGTTGCCCGCGGCGGACACGCTGCCGTTGACGGTGAGGCCGCCGTTGCCGTCCCGACCGGACCGCAGCTCGACGTCGCCGACCGCCGAGATGGTGTCGGTGACGATGAGGTCGGAGCCCGCCCGCAGCTGCACGTCGCCGGCGCTGGAGAGCTCGACGGCGACGGTCACGTTGCCGTCACCGTTGATGTTGATCCGCGCCCCATTGAAGAGGCAGATTCCGCGCTCGACGGTGAGGTCGCAGGGAACCGTGACGTCGCCGCCGTCCTTGGTCTTGAGCGTGATGTCGCCGCCCGCCGTGACGGTGTCGTTCACCTCGAGGCCGCCGCCGCCGGTGGCGCGTAGGAGGATCGGGCCGGTGTCGGCGTTGATGGTGTCGTTCACGACGAGCCCGCCGTTGCCGTCGGAGCGCAGGAAGATCTCGCCGACTCCCGCCTCGAGCACGTCGTTGACGACCAGGCCGCCGTTGCCGTCGCCACGGGCGAGGATGTCGCCGACACCCGCCTCCACGGTGCCATTGATGATCAGCCCGTCGTCGCCGCGCCCGCGCAGGAAGATGTCTCCCTCACTCGCGCTGATCGTGTCGTTGACCACCAGGCCACCGTTGCCGTCGCCGCGGCGCAGCTCGATGTTGCCCTCGGCGCTGATCACGTCGTTCACTATCAGGTTGCCGCTGGAGTCACCGCCGACGCGCAGGAAGATCTCACCCTCGCTCGCGCTGATCGTGTCGTTGACCACCAAGCCGCCGTTGCCGTCGCCCCGAGCGCGCATGTCGATGTTGCCGGCCGCGGAGATCGCTCCGTTGACGACGGTCGAGCCCGTGCGCAGGTCGATGTTCGTCACCGTCAGGGGCGCGGCGAGGTCGACAGCCCCCTCACCGCGGCCCGTCACGTCTCCGGTCACGGTGAGGCCAGTCCCGTTGATCGCGACCGAGCCGCTGACGTCGAGGTCCGCCTGAATGGTCCCACCGTTGCTGGTGAGCACCCCCTGACTGGCGACCACGGTCCCGGTCACGGTCGCGCCGCCCTCGAGGATGAGGGTGCCGCCGTTGAGGGCCGCATCTCCGTCGATGGTCCCGAGCACCTGGATGACGTCGTCCGGACCGGCGGAGACGTTGCCCACCTGGGTGCCGCTGATGACCTCGGTCGGGGTCGGCCCACCGCTCGGCGAGACTGTCACCTCGACCAGCTTCTCCTCGGGCGTCCCGAGGGTGAAGCCCGTCTCGTCCCGAACCGTGATCACCACCTGGTAGAAGCTGCCGAGGGCGATGTCGTCGAACTCCAGCGGCAGGAAGGAGAACGTCTCCCCCATCGGGGTCCACCCCAGGCTCGTCAGGAGCAAGGGGTTCTCCTGGGGAGCGGGACCCTCGAAGGGCTCCTCGAACTGGAGCTCGATCTCGGCCGCCTGGTCGAGCGAGTCGCCGGTGATCACGACGACCACCTCGTGGGTGAAGTCACCGTTGTCGTAGATGCCGACGTTGTCGACTTCACCGAAGAAGTCGGCCTGAGCGTGGGCGAGACCGGGGAGCAGGGCCACGGTGGCTACACCGAGGAACCCGCCGAGAGCGCGAGGGAGCGTCATTGAATCCTCCTGGGGTGGACCCGGACCCTCCCAAGAACAGGAGACGAAGGAACCCTTCCTCGGTCTTACATCGGGACAGATGCGATCGGGTGACCATGACCCGATCAGTCCAGGATCCGGGGCGGCGACTCCAGCGAAGCTCGCCGGTCGTCGACCTCGCGCTCCGGACCGCCCCTGACGGTCCCCCTACGGCCCCGCGCAGCTGTCGTTCACCGTCCCCGGGGACCCGGCGTCCCCCGCCCCGCCAGGGATCGCCGTCGTCGACGCGCACCAGTTCGTCGGGTCGTAGGCGGTCGACAGGTCGGGCGCTGAGGTCGTCACCGGCGGGAAGAGGTCGCCGTCCACGATGGTCGACGCGCCGGCGCTGATGTCGCCGCTGCTGTAGACGAGGTCGCTGATCACGACCCCCTCGGGGGACATCAGCTCGATGTTGTCGCCGCTGTTCGAGAACGAGAGATCCGTGCCGTAGCTGTAGTCGGCCGTCCCCGCCGGCATCCCGTTCGCCGTCGTCGCGTCGCGGACGAACACCGCGTGCCCGCCGGACTGCACCACCACCGAGAACCCGACCGTGTGGCTGCCGCCGTTGTCCGACAGCATCCAGCCGTTCATGTTGATGGCCGCCCCCGACGCGTTGTAGACCTCGAACCACTCGCCGTCGGCGTCCGTGACCGCGTCCGGGTTCGCCATGAACTCGCTGATGTACAGGTCGCCGGGGCCGGGGCCCTCGATGGTGTCGAAGGCGTCCTCGCACCCCGTGTCCGTCGCGTCGAGCGTGCCGTCACCGTCGTTGTCGATGTTGTCGTTGCACTGGCCGCCGTCGTAGCCACCCTCGGTCGCGTCGCCCAGGAAGGCGCACGTGGGGTCGTCGAGATCCGTCCAGCCGTCGAGATCGTTGTCGTTCCCGTCGCCGCAGTCGCCCGCCTCGAGGTTCACCCCGCCGTCCGTGCACTCCGGGTCCGCCATGTCCGTCAGCCCGTCGCTGTCGTTGTCGATCCCGTCGTTGCACTGGAGCGCCGTCGTCGTGTTCACCTCGTCGTAGGGCGAGGCCTGGCAGTCGGGGTCGGCCGCGTCGACCCAGCCATCCGAGTCGTTGTCGACGGTGTCGAAGCAGTCGTCCGCGGCCGCGCTGCTCTCGCTCCCGTCGAAGCCGCTGTCGCACTCCGGGTCGTCGATGTCCGCGTCGCCGTCGCCCTCGTTGTCGATCCCGTCGTTGCACTCGATGGCCGCGTCGAACCCGCCGTCCTCCTCGTCCGTCGGGGACGGGCAGTCCGGGTCGTCCCCGTCGGTCCAGCCGTCGAGGTCGTTGTCCTGCGTGTCCGAGCACGTGGGCGCCTCGGCGTTGTCCGCGCCGTCCGTGCAGCCCGGGTCCGCCGAGTCCGTGAACGTGTCGTTGTCGTTGTCGATGCCGTCGCTGCACTGGGTCGTGCCCGCGTCCGTCTCGTCGTCGTCCGTGGCGGCCGTGCAGCCAGCGTCCAGCAGGTCGATCCAGCCATCGCTGTCGTTGTCGATGCCGTCGCCGCAGGCCGCCGCCTCCGTCGTGTCCGCGGCGGTGGTGCACTCGGGGTCGGCCCCGTCGACGAAGCTGTCGCCGTCGTTGTCGACCCCGTCGTCGCACTCGACCGTCGCGGCGTTCGTCTCGTCGTCGTCGTTCGTGTCGGTGCAACCCGGGTCGTCCAGGTCGACCCACCCGTCGCCGTCGTCGTCGCTGCCGTTGCCGCACTGACCGAACTCGGTGTCGTCGAAGGCATCGTCGCACCCGGCGTCCACCGAGTCCGTCTGGCCGTCCCCGTCGTTGTCGATGCCGTCCGAGCACGCCGTCGAGCCGAGGCCGCTCTCCGTGTCCGCGGTGGGATCGGCGCAGCCCGGGTCCGCCATGTCCACCCAGCTGTCCCCGTCGTTGTCGACGTTGTCCGCGCACTGGGCCGCCTCGGCGTCGTCGTTCGCGTCGTCGCAGTCCGGGTCGGTCCCGTCGATGGACAGGTCGCCGTCGTTGTCGCTGCCGTCGTTGCACTCCGTCAGCCCGAAGCCGCTCTCGTCGAAGGGCGAGCCCTGGCAGCCCGGGTCCGCGGCGTCGATCCAGCCGTCAGAGTCGTTGTCGAGCGTGTCCGCGCAGTCGTCGGGCGCCGCGCTCGACTCGTCGTCGTCCGTGGCCGAGTCGCACTCGGGATCCGCCGCGTCGATCATCGAGTCGCCGTCGTTGTCCACGCCGTCGTTGCACTGCGTGTTCGCGAAGCCCACCTCGAAGACGCTGCCGATGCACTCGGGGTCCGCCGCGTCCGTCCAGCCGTCGCTGTCGTTGTCCTGGTTGTCGGCGCAGGTCTCCGTCTCCTCGAGGTTGTCGAGGCCGTCGACGCAGTCCGGGTCCAGGGCGTCGATCTGGAAGTCCGTGTCGTTGTTCACGCCGTCGTTGCACTGGGTGGTGCCGATGCCCAGCTCGTCCCAGGGAGCCGTCCAGCAGTCGGGGTCGAGCAGGTCTGCCCAGCCGTCGCTGTCGTTGTCCGTCCCGTCGTCGCAGTCGTCCGCCGCGGCGGACGTCTCGCTCCCGTCGAAGCCGTCGTCGCACTCGGGGTCCAGCGCGTCGATCATCGAGTCGCCGTCGTTGTCCACGCCGTCGTTGCACTCGTTGGGGCCCAGGCCGACCTCGTTCGCACCGGCCCGGCAGTCCGGGTCGTCGTCGTCCGCCCAGCCGTCGCCGTCGTTGTCCGCCTGATCCGCGCACGGGTCGGCGGCCTCGGCCGTGGACGTGGCGCTCGTGCACTCCGGGTCGGCGCCGTCGACGAACCCGTCGGCGTCGTTGTCCGCGCCATCGTTGCACTGGAGCGAGAAGTCGAGGCCACCCTCGGACTCGGTCTGCACGTCCCCGTTGCAGCCGGGGTCGGCGATGTCGGTCCAGCCGTCCCCATCGTTGTCCGTCGTGTCGTTGCACTCGGCGACGCTCTCCTCGTCGTCGAAGCCGTCCACGCAGTCCGGGTCGAAGGCGTCGATCTGGAAGTCGCCGTCGTTGTCCGTCAGGTCGTTGCACTCGGTCGTGCCGACGTTGGACTCGTCGTCATCGATGGGGTCGAGGCAGCCAGGGTCCTCGAGATCGACCCAGCCGTCCGCGTCGTCGTCCGTGTTGTTGCTGCACTCGGACGGCTCCTCGGTGGGGTCGTAGCCGTCATCGCAATCCGGGTCCGCCGCGTCCACGAGGGTGTCGGTGTCGTTGTCGAGCCCGTCGTTGCACGCGTCGGTGCCGAGGCCGCCCTCGTCCGCGCCCGTGACGTCGTTCGCGCAGCCGGGATCCTCGAGATCGATCCACCCGTCCGCGTCGTCGTCCGCCTGGTTCTGGCAGACCCCGAGCTCGGTGGTGCCGAAGCCGTCCGCGCAGCCCGTGTCCGTCGAGTCGATGCCGCCGTCGCCGTCGTTGTCCACGCCGTCGTTGCACGCCGCGTTGCCCACGTTCGACTCGTCGTCGTCCGTCAGACCGGTGCAGCCGGGGTCCTCCAGATCGGCCCAGCCGTCTCCGTCGTTGTCCGCCGTGTCCGTGCAGGCGGACTCCTCGATGTCCGTCGGGTCGGCGCAGTGGGGGTCCCCGCCGTCGGTGAAGGAGTCCCCGTCGTTGTCGATCCCATCCGAGCAGTCGCCGAGGTTCTCGTCACCGCCCTCGTCCGTGTCCAGCGCGTTCACGCAGCCCGCGTCCGCCAGATCGACCCAGCCGTCCCCGTCGTTGTCCACCTGGTCGTCGCAGGCCGGGCCCTCGTTGTTGTCGGCGCCGCTGACACAGTCGGGGTCGAGCATGTCGGCGAGGCCGTCCCCGTCGTTGTCGAAGGTGTCGCTGCACGCGGCGAGGCCCGGGTCGAACTCGTCCGAGTCCACGGGGCTCGTGCAGCCCGCGTCCAGCAGGTCCACCCAGCCGTCCCCGTCGTTGTCGAGGCCGTCGTCGCAGTCGACCTCCTCGGAGATGTCCGCGCCGTTGTTGCAGCCGCTGTCGGCCAGGTCGATGTCCCCGTCGCCGTCGTTGTCGACGCCGTCGTTGCAGACCGTCGAGCCGGGGTCCGTCTCGTCGTTGTCCAGGGCGTCCACGCAGCCCGGGTCGAGCAGGTCCACCCAGCCGTCCGCGTCGTTGTCGATCGTGTCCCCGCAGGCCTCGATCTCCGACGTGTCCGCCGCGTCCACGCACCCCGGGTCCGCCGAGTCCACGTCCCCGTCGCTGTCGTTGTCGAGCCCGTCGTTGCAGGCCGTCCCGAGCGAGCCCGCCTCGCTCGTGCCGAGGGGGTCTCCCCCGCAGTCGGGATCGTCCGTGTCGGTCCAGGAGTCGACGTCGTTGTCGACGCCGTCGCTGCAGACTGGCGGCGGGGGCGGGGCCTCCGTGTTGTCGAACCCGTCGTCACAGTCGGGGTCGGCCGAGTCGATGAGGTTGTCGTCGTCGTTGTTGTTGCCGTCGTTGCACTCGGTCGAGCCGAGACCGCCCTCGTCGGTGCTCGTGGGGTCACTCCCGCAGCCGGGATCCTCGAGGTAGTCGGTCCAGCCGTCGCCGTCGTTGTCGAGCCCGTCGTCGCACGCCGTGAGAGGCGGATCCTTCGACTCGAGGTCGTCCAGGGCGTTCTCGCAGCCCGGGTCCCCCGAGTCCTGGGTCTGGTCGCCGTCGTTGTCTACGCCGTCGTTGCACTCCGTCGTCCCGAATCCGCCGGGCACCTCGCCGTTCGGGTCGCCGTCGCAGTCGGGGTCGGTCTCGTCGATCCAACCGTCGCCGTCGTTGTCGAGGGTGTCCTCGCAGACGGGGGTCTTCTCCTCGATGAGGGCGAAGCCGAGGACGATGGCGCTCAGCTCGTCGTCCAGAGCCAGGGAGTAGCTCGTGGTCGGCGCCTCGGCGACCACCTCGGTGTTGGACCCTACGGCGTAGCCGAGCGCGGTGAGGGTGAAGTCGAGCGGCACGTTCGCGCCCGGGTCCAGGCCGATCACCGGGAAGAGGCCGCTGCTGCGGTAGTCGCCGGCGTTGAACGGGATGATGAGCTCGGGGACCGAGTCGCCATCGACGTCGTCCATCCTCATCCCGGTCGAGCCGAGGTCTCCGATGGGGTACGCCGCGCCCTCCTCGTCGGTCAGGGCCTCCGAGGGGTCGACGATCAGCTCGATCCGGCCAGCGGCGTCGAGGATCTCCTGGGTCTCGTCGCTCTGGATGGAGAACAGGATGTAGCCGAGGGGAGCCCCGATGATGACGGACGAGTCGTCGTCGTCACCGCCGGTGGGGCAGCCGACCAGCAGGGCCAGAGGGAGGACGAGCGCCGCGGAGCGCAAGAACGACGGCATGGAGCGAGACCTCATGGGAGCGCCAGGGCGATGTCGCTGTCGGGGGCGACCCAGGGGGTGCCGCCGGTGGGGGGCTCCCCGTTGCTGTTGGCGGCGGCGACGCCCGCGATGACGCCGACGGCCACGGCCGCTCCCACGCCACCGCCGATGGCGGCCCAGAAGCCCGGACGCTTCGTGATGGGGGTGCCGTCGCGGTTCGTCGGGGCGCCCCCGGCGAGGCGATCGTTGCGGCCTCCGTTGAAGTCGAAGGACTCGAGGCGCGCGGCGACCGACGCCTTCTTGTTCTTCTCCACGACCACCGACTGGATGAAGTCCGTGTGGTCCGCGGCGGTGACCCGGACCGAGTACGTGCCGGGCTTGAGGTTGTCGATCTTCTGCTTCCCGCTGCCGATGGCGACCCCGTTCACGAAGACGGACGCGTCGCTCACGGTGGGCTTGATCTCCAGCGAGCCCGCGTCTTCGACGAGCTCCACGTCCACGTCCACGGTCTTCCCCGCGTCCACGATGACCTGTCGCAAGACCGTCGAGCGATCCTCTGCCTCGATCCGCAGGCCGTGGGAGCCGGGGTCCACCGGCTCGATCGTGAGCGGCGTCGTGCCCTTGTCCGAACCGTCGAGGCTGACGGAGGCCCCAGGCGGGTCCGTGACCACCGCGACGGAGCCCAGCGAGCCCCGCAGGTTCACCTGCACCGGCGTCACGAGGCCGGGGTTCAGGGTCACCTGGGCGTTCCAGGTGCCGTACGCGTCCGACTCGACCGTGAGCTCGTGGGGACCGCGAGGGGCCGGGTCCATCACCACCTTCCGACCGGTGCCGATCTGCTGCCCGTCCAGGAACACCTTCGCGCCGTCCACGTCCACCGTGACCTCGAGCCCCGGCTCGATGCGGACGAGCTCGGCCCGGATCTCGAGGGAGGTGTCCGCCTTGAGGACGATCGCCTCGGTGTAGTCCTCGAAGCCGTCGCGGGTGACCGTCAGCTCGTAGCGCCCGGCCTCGATGATCTCCAGGAACGGCGTCTGGCCGACGGGCTCACCGTCCAACAGGACGAAGGCGTCGGACACGTTGGCCTGCACGTCCAGGATCCCGGTCGCCTGTGCGAAGGCGGCACCGGGCAGCAGCGCCGCGAGCAGGAGCGCCAGCGGCAGGAGGGGGAATCGCATGCAGTCTCCACTGGTTCGGGCAGACATACCTCCCCGAATGGACGGCGAGGCTATCACGGGAGCGCCCGCCACCGCCGGGCACGCGCGTGCCGGGATCCGGGGGCGCCGATCGCCCTCAAAGCCAATGGGCGGCGTCATCGTGGAGGGTGCGACCGTTGCCTTCCCGCCGGGTCACCCGCTGGCGATCCAGGAACTCCAGGAACGGCATCGCGTGGCGTCGCGTGAGCCCGGTGATCTCCTTGAAGTCGACGGGGCTCATGGGCCCGTGGGCGGCGACGTGGTCCGAGATGGCGCGGACGAGGCCCCGGAACGGCTCGGCGGCGACGAAGTAGTCGTCCGTGACCCGCAGCAGGTCCCCCCGGTCGACCAGCCAGGTGAGGGCGTCGGGCGGAAGGGTCAGCTCTCCGATCGCCTGGGCCAGCGGCGGGGGGTGCACGCCTCCCGCAGCGAGGCGACGGACGAGGGCGTCGAGGGCGTCGGCGGCCGCGGGATCCGGGGAGGCTGCGTGGGACGACGCCGCGACCCGGCCGGCCCGGACCTCGAGCTGCGCCGCCGCGCACAGGGCCGGGAGCAACGCCTCGAACGCACGGGGGGTCGGCGCGGGGACGAGGGCCTGGCGCAGCTCGGACAGGAGCGGGCCGTTCAGGAGCGGGTGGGCCGCGTGGTGCTCGGCGACGTAGCGCGCGGCCGCCGGCGCCCACGTGTTGGCGATGCCGGTCCCGATCCAGCTCGGCGGGTCGGAGCGGACAGGAGCGAGCTCGGGGTGGTCCGCGGCGGCGGCCACGGGATCGGAGCCCGGAGGCAGGCGGCGGCGCAGGGTGGCCAGGTCGAGGGAGTCGCCGGCGTGGCGGCGGGCGAACGCGGCGATGCGGTCGGCGACGGTCGACGCGGCCGCGAGGGTGGTCAGGAGCGCGCCGACGGCCGGGCGCTCGCGGCGGCGCAGCAGCGGGGGCTCGGGATCGAGGACCGTGCCCCCGCCGAGCGTGACGAGGGGAGACTCGGAGCGGAGAACGAACCGGTCCCCGGCGACGGCGCCGAGGGGCTCGGCGAGGGCGAGCTGCGCGAAGGCCACGCCTCCGGGCTCGATCTCCTCCGGCGCGGGTCCTCCGTCCGGGTCGACGAGGCGAGCGGTGGCGATGACCTCGGCGGTGCCGAGCAAGAGGCGCACCCGGGCGTTGTTCTTCAGGGGCCGCGGCGCGGACGCGAGCAGCGTGAAGCGGACGTCGAGGCGGTCGCCGCAGGCGAGGGCACCGGGGGTGGTGAGCCAGGCGCCCACGGGCACCGCGTCCGCCGAGACCCCCTGCAGGTTCAGGGCGACGCGTTGGCCCCCGTCGACGCTGTCCGCGGCCTCGCCGTGGACCTGGATCCCCCGCACCCTCACCTTGCTGCGCCCGGGAAGCACTTCGACGGCGTCTCCCGCTTTCAGCGCGCCGTCGCGGGTCGTCCCGGTGACGACCGTCCCGAAGCCCTTGATGGAGAACGAGCGGTCGATGGGCATGCGGAAGACGGCGGACGACGCGACGTCAGGGACGGCAGCGGCGGCAACGTCGAGGGCCTCACGGACCGCGTCCACCCCCTGCCCGGTGAGCCCCGAGACGGGCAGGACCGGCGCGTCGGGCCAGGGGGTGCCGTCCAGCAGGTCCCGCACATCGAGCTCGGCGAGCTCGGCGAGCTCCTCGTCGACGGCGTCGATCCGGTTGAGCGCCACGACGAGCTGGGGCACACCGAGCAGGGTGAGGACATCCACGTGCTCGCGGGTCTGGGGCATGACCCCTTCGTCGGCGGCGACGACCAACAAGCCGACGTCCACGCCCCCTGCGCCCGCGACCATCGTCCGCACGAAGCGCTCGTGGCCCGGCACGTCCACCACCCCGACCCGTCGCCCCGACGGGAGATCGAGGGGCGCGAAGCCGAGGACGATCGTGATCCCGCGCTTCTTCTCCTCGTCCAGACGGTCCGTGTCCACCCCCGTGAGGGCGCGCACGAGCGTGGTCTTGCCGTGGTCGATGTGCCCTGCCGTCCCGACGATGACGTGGGCGTTGGTATCCTTCACGACGTGATCCCTCCGCAGATCGAGTACGAGATCCGAGAGCCGACCGGGCTGCGCCTCGGAACGTACGACCTCTTCATGATCCGCCAGAAGATCTACACCGGCGAGCTGGCTCCGCGCTGCGAGTACCTCGATGCGCGAGGATCGTGGGCGCCGCTGACCGCCCACCCGAAGCTCGCCGACGTGGTCTCCCTGATGGAGAAGAGCTCCGGCCCCATCCAGGCCGCGGGGCCGCGGACGGCGCCGCGGATCGCCGGTTGGTCGTCGACGGGGACCCACCAGCCCGTGGCGCCCGCGCCCGCCGAGGAGCCCGCTCCCGCGCCCAGGCCACGCCCCGCCGAGAAGCCCCCCGAGAAGAAGCCGGGCTTCTTCGGCCGCCTCTTCGGCAAGAAGTAGCCGAAGGAGCGGGACCCGGGGCGGGCTGCTCACCCCACCAGCGCTTCGGTCACCTCCCACAGACGCTTCGCCACCGCGGGATCCTGTCCCTCGGACGATGCGGGCGTCTGCTTGGACTTCACGAAGTAGCCGCCGCTCACCCCGGCCGCGTCCGCCGAGCAGGCCAGGTGCACCGAGGTCTTCGCGCCGTCGTCGGCTGAGAGCCCGAAGAAGCGCTGGATCACGTTGCGGAAGAACCACGCCCCTGCCCCGCTCCGGTCGTGGACGAGACGACTCTTCACGACACCCGGATGCAGCGAGTTCGAGGTGAGGTCCGGCTCACGACGGGCGAGCTCGGCGGCGAAGAGGACGTTGGCGAGCTTGCTGTCGCTGTAGACGGCCATGCCCTTGAAGGCCCGGCGCTCGTACTGGAGGTCATCGAAGTCCATGTGGCCCCGCTCGTGGAGCATCGACGCGACGGTGACGACGCGCGCCTTGTTCGCCCGCAGGACCGGGAGCAGTCCCGTGGTGAGGACGAAGGGGGCGAGGTGGTTCACGGCGAGGGTCCGCTCATGTCCCTGAGCGGAGGTCTCCCGCTCGGTGAACCAGGTGCCGGCGTTGTTGAGGAGGACGCCGAGATCCGGGTGCGCGTCGGTGACCTGGGTGACGAGGGCGCGCACGGAGTCGAGGTCGGAGAGATCGCCGGAGACGGTGTCGACGGACGCCGACGCCGAGGCGCGCAGCTCGGCGGCGACGGCCTCGGCCTTCTCCGGCGTGCGCCCGTGGACGACGAGGGGGTGACCGAGGGCCGCGATGGCGGACACGGTGGCGTGGCCGATCCCCGAGGTGGCTCCGGTGACGAGGATCTTGGGCTTGCTGGACATGGAGCTCTCCGGGGTGAGGGCGACGGAGCGTCGACGTCTCACGGTTGGGACGAAATCGGACGAAATCGGCGGCGATTGTGGCAATGAACCGCGCCAAGCGCCCGTAGTTCCAGCCGTTCCGCAACGTTCACCTTTTCCTCACGGAGGGACCATGCCTTTTGGTCTTCTGCTCGGAATCGTCTTGTCCGCCGTCCTCGTCGTCACCCTCGCCAAGGGCATCCGCACGGTGCCCCAGAACAGCTCCTGGGTGATCGAGCGCTTCGGTCGCTACCGCACCACGCTCGTCGGCGGCCTCAACATCATCATCCCCTTCGTCGACCGCGTGGCCTACAAGTGGGACCTGCGTGAGCTGGTCCGCGATGTGCCCGCCCAGTCGGCGACCACGAAGGACAACATCCGTGTCCAGATCGACGGCGTCCTCTACTGCCAGGTGATCGACCCCAAGCTGGCGTCCTACGGCTCCGATGACCCGCTCCGTGCGGTCGTCGAGCTCGCCCAGACCACCATGCGCGCCCAGATCGGCCGTATGGACCTGGACGACACCCTCTCGAAGCGAGACGCCATCAACGACGTCGTCGTCGATGAGGTCAACGCCGCCGCCAGCCCCTGGGGACTCCTCGTGAAGCGCTACGAGCTGAACGACATCGTCCCCCCGATCGACATGCAGGAAGACATGAAGAAGCAGGCCCGCGCCGAGCGCGAGCGTCGTGAGGCGGAGACCGCCGCCGTCGCCGACCGCAACGCCCGGGTCACCCGCGCCCGCGGCCTCAAGGAGGAGGCCGAGCAGCTGTCCGAGGGCGAGCGCATCAAGAGGGAGAACGAGGCCGCCGGTGCGGCCAAGGCCCTCGAGCTCGCCGCCCAGGCCCGCGCCAACGCCCGCCTCATGGAGGCGAAGGCCGAGGCGGAGGCGCTCGAGATGGTCGGCCGTGCGGCCGCCACCCTCGACGGCCAGTCGGCGGTCGCCTTCCGCCTCGCGGAGCAGGCGATCTCGGCCCAGCGGGCCATCGCCAAGCACAGCACCATCGTCCTCAAGGACGGCGGTGGCGCCGGAAGCGCCGGTGACGTGGTCGCCGAGGCCCTGGCGGTGGCGACGGCGATGAGCGGCAAGGCCGACCTGCGGCAGCTCACGACCACCGGCACCCAGCCGGCCGTGATCAACGGCCGCTAGCCAGAGGAAGGAAAGGAGGTCCTGACCATGGTGGAGACTCTCGACATCCTCGCGACGCCCATCCCCTGGGCGCTCGGCTTCCTCCTCCTGATGGTGGTGGAGCTGTCGACCTCGGGGTTCGTGGCCGGGTTCATGGCGTTCGGGTCGCTGCTCACCGCGTTCGCGGTGCAGCTCGGCCTGGCGCCCAGCCCCGGAGCGGCGGTGATGAGCTTCCTCGTCCTGACGATCGTGTCGGCGGTGACGCTCTGGAAGCCGGTGACCCGCTGGGCGGGCGGCCGGAAGACGACGGACGCGGACGAGGGCATCGAGCCCTTCATCGGCGACGTCGGCACGGTCGACCGGGAGCCCCTGACGGCCGCGGGCGGCACGATCCGCCTCCACGGAGCCCGCATGCGCGCGGTCCTCGCCTTCGACAGCGGGATCGTGAGCCTGCAGCCCGGCGACGAGGTGCGGGTCACCGGGCGCGACGCCCAGCAGCGCTTCATCGTCCGGCCCACCGCGGCCGAGATCGCCGAGGCGCAGGAGGCCGCCGCCGAGATCGCCCGCCACGAGCGGGAGGCGAAGCGGCGCCGGAGGGTGACGGCCGAGTAGGCGCCCGCAGACAACCCCAAGCACGAAGCCCCCCGTCCTCCTGGGACGGGGGGCTTCTTCGTTCAGACGCGCCCCGAAGGGCGGACTCGTCTACCAGCGGTTGCCGCCGCCGTAGCCGCCGCGATCGCCGCCGCGACCACCGCCACGGTTGCCACCGCGGGGAGCGCGCTCCTGCGCCTCGTTCACGCGGATGGAGCGGCCGTCGAGGTTCTGCCCGTCCATCTCGGCGATGGCGCGCTGCGCCTCGTCGGAGGAGGAGAGGGTGACGAACCCGAAGCCGCGCGAGCGGCCCGTCTCACGGTCGGTGATGACCTTCGCATCGGACACGGTGCCGAACTGCTCGAAGGCGCTGCGCAGAGAGTCGTCGTCGGTGGCCCAGGCGAGCCCGCCAACGAAAAGCTTGTTTCCCATTGTCTTCTCTTCTTGTGAGCCCGCCGTAGAGAGCGGCGGGCCAGGTGCGAGCAGGACGCCCGCGTCTCGATTGGAGGACCGTGTGTCCCCGTCGCCCGCGCGCCAGACGCGCGTCGGCCGATGCATCTCGAATGCGAGCGCTGTCTAGGGGATCTCCCGGGGGATGTACAGCGGATTCGCGGGGAGACCCGCGGAGAATCCGCCCTACCAGCTCTCGACCGACGGCCGCAGCTCCAGCTCGAACGTCCACGTGGACCGCGGCTGCTGCGCCACGTGGAGGTACGTCTGCGCCGCATCGGTGGGCTGGAGGTACTTCGGCTCCTCGGCGCCCACCGGCGCGACGACCGCATCCAGGATCATCAGCGCCACGTGGATCCCCTCGGGACCGAGCTGCCGGGCGAGACTCTGGCAGAGGCTGCGCTGGGCCGCCTTGCCCGCCGCGAACGCCGTCGTGAAGGGCTTGCCCCGGCGGGACGCCGTCGCCCCGGTGACGAGGATCGCGCCGTCGCCAGCGTCGCGCATCGCGGGCGTCACCTGCTGCGCCGCCACGAAGAGCCCCCGCACGTTCGTGCGCCAGGCCAGCTCGAGCCCGTCCACCCCCACGTCATCCAGGGTGCCGAAGACGCCGGAGCCCACGTTCCAGAGCACGGTGTGCACCGGACCCACGCGGTCGGCCACCTCGGCGAAGGCGGCGATGACGCTGTGGTCGTCGGTCACGTCGCACGCGATCGTCTCTGCGCCGAGCTCCTCGGCGAGGGCGGCCAGCTTGCTCGGGGTGCGGGCCATGAGCACGAGCCGGTAGCCCGCGCCTCCGAACGCCCGGGCCAGCGCTTCGCCCATCATCGGGCCCACGCCCACCACCACACAGATCTTGTCGCTCATCGCGTCTCCTCCTCGATCACGGCGCCGACCAGCGCCTCGTCTGGGGCCGGCTGCACAGCGACTCGGTGCACAGCTGCACGTCGAGATCGCCGGTCGCCGGCCCGTCCTTCGACAACGTCACGGCCAGGGTCACGGTGCCGTCGAGCACCCAGCTCGCCCCGAGGCCGTCGAGGTCCTTGCGGTTCCCTTCGGGGATCGGCGTGGCCGCGCCTGGGTCTCCGTCCACCCGCACCGCCAAGGGCCGCCCCGTCTCTTCCTTCGTCCCGTAGACGTGGAACCCCGGCGCCACCTCCAGGGTGAGGGTCACGGTCGCCCCGCTCCGCGCCGCGCGCACGGTCAGCGCACCGTCCCAGTCGAGCTCCTCCGGAGCGGGCGGGCCCTGCTCCTCGACGAGCTCGCCGCTGGCCCGGTGGGCGGCGATGGCCGCGAGGACCGAGGCCGCGTCCGCGCGCTCGCGGTAGTTCACGTGGGTCTCCCGGAGCACGAGGCGACCGTCCCGGGCGATGACCAGCGTCGTGGGGTGCGGCAGGCGCGGTCGCTTCGGATTGGCGAGCCCCCAGCGGGCCCACAGCTCCTCGTCCACGGCCGCGAAGTCCGCCTTCAGGCCCTTCGCGCGGATCGCCTCACGGAGCACGCCGGGAGCGTCGGGCGAGAGCACGACCAGCCGCGCGCCAGCGGCGTCCACGGAGTCCTTCTTGCTGTCCCAGTCGCGCACCTGCGCGACACACCACGGTCACCAGTCGGCAGACCGGATGAGCTCCAGGATCACGTAGCGGTCGGCGTCGGGGACGTCGACCGAGGCGCCGTCCAGGGTGGTCAGGGTCGTGGTGGGGAAGGCGTCGCCGGGCGACGGCGCGCCCTCGAGGACGTCGCCACGGACGACGTAGTCGAAAGGCGCGGCGGAGGCGGCGGTCGTCATGAGGACGAGTCCCAGGAGGAGGAGGCGGGAGAGGAGGCCCATGGCGGGGACCGTAGCCAGCGACTGCGCCACCCGCGCGGTCGACCGATGTGCGGGTCCCCCCGTCAGGCCGAGGGCGCCTTGCCCTCGAGCCCCATGCGCGCGGCGTAGACGGGGTAGAGATCCTGCCGTCCGACCTCCTCGAGGTAGGCGGCGACCTCGCCCGGCTCGAGCTTGTAGAAGTTGATGCCGCCACAAGCCCAGCACTTCGGGATCTCCTCGAAGCGCCCCTCGATGTGGAGCAGGCGGAGCTGCGTCATCGCCTCTCCGAACCACAGCTCGTCGAACGTCGCGTCCTTGAGGCTGCCGATGGGGATCTCGTGGTCCACGTCCGCGCAGCAGGCCATGAGCTCGCCGTCCCAGCGGATCACTGGGGTCTTCCACAGGCCGGGGCACGGCATGCGGTTGCTGGGCGGCGGCTCGGCGGTCTCCGCCTCCCGCTTCGTGAGGACCCGCAAGAGGCTGCTGCCTCGGGCCCCCTTCGGCTTGCTGCTCATGCCTCGGCCGCCCGCAGATCGGGCTTCGCCATCCCCGTCTCCGCGTCCAGATCGGTGCCGCGGGCGTTGGGGTCGTCGTGCTCCTGCCACGCCCGCTCGGCCCACAGCTTGAGGTGGATGTGGTCCTTGCTGAAGGGCTCGAGGTCCTGCTCGGCGATGGTGCGCGCGTAGAGCCGGTCGGCCTCCTGCTGCTTCGCCCCGCCGGTCCCCACGGAGAGGCGCTTGACCATGATGTCGTTGTAGCCGACGCCGTTGCGCCCCTCGGCGCACTTGCTGTCCCAGTAGTCCACGAACTGCCGCGCTTCGTGGGCGTTGCCCTTCTGGAGTACGAACTGGAACTCGGCGTTCAGGTTGATGGACGGCAGGTCGAGCTGGCCGCGCCGGGCGAGGAAGTAGTGGACGTTGTCCATCACCACGTCGAAGTAGTCGCGCCCCTTGACCACTTTGTAGGTGTCCCGGGTGATCGAATCGAGCGAGAACACCATGAGGACGGGGATGAGCGGGTGCTTCTCGTACGCCGCGACGAGCGCCTCGACCCGGTCCGGGGTCATGAGGATGGCGTTCGTGTCGATGCGGAAGTAGCCGAAGCGGTCGCCCACGTGGTCGAGGGCGTAGGCGAGCATCTCGAACAGCTCGGGGTGGAGCGACGGGTCACCGAGCCACTGGAAGATGAGGTGGTCGAAGCACACATCGCTCGCGGCGATGCCGTCGATGATCTTCCGGAAGAGCCCGGTGTCCATGTACCCCTTGAGCAGGTCCCCGTGCAGCGTCGGGCGGAAGCCCTGCTGCGGGTGGCACATGGGGCAGGTGAGGTTGCAGAAGTCGGTGGGCTCGATCTGCAAGACCCCGCAGTTGCGGAGCCGTCGGGAGTCCGCGGTCATCGGGAGCGATCATGACCGGCGCAGCGAGCGGTCGCCACCAGCCACGTATCCTGCGCGCCGTGCTCCGCTCCTCCCATCGTCGACGCCTCCGGCCCCTCGCTCGGGCCTTCGTCGTCGTCCTGCTTCTCGCGACCGCGCCCGCGTGCTCGACCGACTGTCAGCGGCTGTGCACCGCCTGGTACGACTACCAGCGGGACGTGTGCGGGCAGGTGAACACCGACGACGACCGCGTCACCTGCATCTCCGACTACCGCCGCTCCAACAGCACCACCGAGGAGCTCGCCGCGTGCGCCGACCGGATCGGCGAGGTCCAGGCGCTCCGCAACGTCGCCGACGCGTCGTGCTGCACCTGGGATGTGGACTCCTGCCCCACCGGGGGAGACGACGACGACTCGGCCGTCGCCCGCTGACCGCCGCCTTGCCCATGACGAGGCGCCATCGAAGCGTTACGGTTGTCCGCCGAGCCCGCCCGCGGGCTGCTCGGGCCCTCGGGCCCTGGAGGATGCCGTGACCGCCGTTCGCTTGTTCTTCGTTGCCGTTCTCCTCGGGGTCACCTCGCTCCTGTCCGGCTGCTCGGGCAACGACTGCCAGCAGCTCTGCCGCGAGATCGCGGACTACTGGGAGGACTGCGGCATGGACTTCGGGGACGCCGAGGTCGCCGACTGCCGCAAGGCGTTCCGCAACACGAACGAGGAAGAGGACGACTTCGACACCTACGAGCGCTCCTGCCGCCAGCTCATGGCGCCCATGGAGAACTCCGACGGCGACCGCGTCACCGCTCTGCGCGCCCGCTTCTCGTGCTCGGACATGGAAGCCGGCCCCGGCGGCGCCTTCGGCCGGTAGCCAGCCTCCGACCGACGCCTATCGGGCCCCGGCCCGCGCCAGCCCCCGAGCCCACTCCAACGTCGTCGCGTCGTCGCCGGGCCACATGTAGACCGGTCCGCCCCAGCCGGCCCCCAGCAGCACCGTCCCGTCCGGACTCCAGGCCACCTGCCATGCGTACGTGTCCCGTGTCTGCCGCTCGATGAGCAGTCCCCCGTCCCGATCGAGCACCCACACCCGACGGTCCCGCGCCGCCACCGCCAGCCGCGTGCTGTCCGACGACCACTGGAGGACGTCTGCCGAGCCGAGCACGCCCCCGAACCGACCCACCACCTCCCCCTCGCGGGACCGGACGATCACCGTGCCGCTCGTGTCCCCCGAGGCGAGGCGCGAGCCGTCCGGGGACCACGCCAGCACCTTCGCCTCCGCCTTGTGCTCCTCGAACTTCGCGAGCTGCTCCCCCTCATAGGTCCACAGCCGCACCGTCCCGTCCGCGCCGGACGTAGCCACGAGCTCTCCTCTCGGGTCGGGCCGGATCGACGCCACCGCGTACTCGTGGCCGTTGAACACGGCGACGTCGCTCAGGTCCGCCGCCACCCGCACCGCACTCATCACCCGCCCGGCCATGAACACGTCGGTGCCGTCGGGCGAGAACTCCACGTGCCAGATCTCGAACGGCGTCACCCCCATGGGCAGGCGGAACCGCCGCTTGCCGGTGTCGTGGAAGATGTAGCCGTGGCCGAGGTTCCCCCCGACCACGAGGAACGCGCCGTCCGCGCTCCACGCGAAGGACTTCGGAGCGTCCCCCTCGTCGAGGACCAGCTGCGTCGCGTCGAGCGGGCCGTCGGGCAGGGGGCCCTTCGGGACCTGCGCGACCCAGACGCCGCCCTCCTCTTGCTCCCGGTCCAGCCACGCGATCCGGTCCCCCCGGGGAGACCATCGGGCCTGGCGCAGGCTCCGCGCCTCGCTCACCTGGACCGACCGGCGCGTCGCGACCTCGTGGATCCACACCCCGCGCCGGTCCCGGTCGCGCTCCTTGTCCGATGCAGTCGACGCGACGAAGCGGTCCCCCGTGGGTGACCAGGACACGTAGCTCACCGCCGGTCCCACGGTCGGACGGCGATGCGGCAGGAGGTCGGAGCCCCACACGCTCCCCAGACCGTCCCGCGACGCGAGCACCGCCGCGGACCCGTCCGGCGCGAACGCGACCTGCGAGATGGGGCGCGCGTGGGCCTTGAGGTTGCGGAACCCGCGCCCCTGCGCGTCGTGGCGGTACGCCCACTCGTCGTCGCCGAAGGACACCCAGCCGTCGCCGTCGGGCATCCAGACCCCCCTCGGCGAGTCCTCCCAGTCCTCGTCCGCCATGGCGATCAGGCCGTCTTCGGGGGACCAGAGGCTCGCGGCCCCGTCGGGGGCGAAGAGCAGGAACCGGCCGCCGTTCGGGTGCCAGACGAGGTCGTTCACGCTCTCCTCGCCCACCCCCACCGCCGCGGGAGCTCCCCCGTCGTAGACCGCGAGGTGCCCGAACGACGACGCCACCAACAACCGGTCGCCGCCGGGCTCCCAGGTCATCACGTCCAGCCGCTTGCCCGAGGGGGTCGGCGGACCCTCCCGCAACGTCGCCCCCTGCTCCATCCACACGCGGCCCCCGGCGCCGCCGACCGCCAGGCCCGCCGCGCCCCACGCCAACGCGCGCAGCTCCCCATCCGGCACCGCGTGCCGGCGTCGCGTCTCGCCGTCGCCGTCGACGAAGCGGACCGCGTGGACCTCCAGCACCGCGAGCTCTCCGCCGTCCGGGCTCCAGGCCATCGCCAACGACGTCTCGGCCGGCGTCGCGACGATGTCTCCCTCCGCCGAGAGCAGCACGATGTGGCCATCGGGGCTCCGGGCGGCGATGCGTGCCCCCGACGGGCTCCATCGCAGATCGCGCACCTCCGTCAACCCGGTCCGCGCCCGCCACCCCTCGTCTCCCGCCGCGGACCAGCTGATCACCACCCCCTCCAGGTCCCCGGTGACGAAGCGATCGCTCGTCGGGGCCCAGGAGACCCCGCTGAGGCCCGCCTCGTGGCCGTACAGGTACCGATCCGGCCCGGGCGCCCCCACCGCCCGCATGAGCGTGGTCCGCGCGGCCCGGTCGTCGGGGCGGCTCCCCACTGCGTCCAGCGCCAAGGGCAACGCCTTGCCGTACTCGGACCGGGCGATCGCCGTCTCCGCTCCCGACTTGAGCAGCTCGTGGCTGAGCTCGTCCGCGGCGGCGTCCGCCTCGGCCCGGGCCCGCTCGCTCCGCTGCCACTGCACCGTCGAGAACGCCGCCACCGCCAGGAGCACCGCTGCGGCCACCGCCGCCAGCGCCTGCCTGCGCCTCCGGGACCGTCCCGCCGCGGCCCGCGACTGCGCGACGAAGGACTGCTCGTCGGCCGCGAGCGAGGGCCCCGCCCGCTCGAGCCACGCCTCCAGCTCCGCCAGCGGACCCCCGCGCCACAGCAGGTCCTCCGAGCGCCCACCCCCCTTCCAAGCCGCCACCGCCGTCCGCAACGAGGCGAGCCGCTCGACGCCCTCGCGGTCCTCGGACAGCCAGCCCGCGAGCAGGGGCCAGCGGGCGATGAGCGACTCGTGGACGAGCTCGACCGTCGCCTCGCCCTCGCCGTCGTCCTGCACGACGAGCAGCCGCGCCGCGACGAGGCGGGCGAGCACCTCGCGTCCCACCTCGTCTCCCCCCGCCGCGGACAGGAGCTCCCCCCGGCCGGCCGGCGCGCGGGTCCCGTCGGGCGTGACGAGCCGCAGAAGGATGCGCCGCGCCACCCCGATCTCCGAGGCAGTCATTGCGTCCTCGACGGAACGCGCGTGGTGGGCGAGCGCGCCGAGCACCCCTCCCATCTCCTCGTAGGCGGCCCGGGTGACCCGCGTTCCCCCGTCGGCCCGCACATCCCAGAGGCGGTCGGCGCAGAACTGGAGCATCGCCAGCGCCGCGGGCTTGCCGTCGACGGCGGCCACCATCTCGTCGGGCAGGGTCGGGTCGTCGAAGCGGGCGCCGAAGCTCGCGAGCGGCCGCACCAGCGACTCCCGCAGGGCGTCCGGACCCGGCGGGGTCAGGACCTCCACCGCGCGGGTGTAGAGCGGCCGAAGGGGTTCGATCTGCGCCAGGGGCCCGAAGAAGTCCTCTCGGATGGCGACGATCACCCGGGTGGGCTCGTCCGCGCTCTGGCCCAGGGCGACGAGGGCCGCCACGAACCGAGACCGCTCCTCGCCCTCGCTGCCGAGCGTGAGGAGCTCCTCGGCCTGGTCCACCAGGAGGACCACGCGCTTGCCCACCGCCTGTCGCCGGAGCACGTCCACCGGGTCGCCGTCCTCGTCGAACGCCGCCTCCGCCGCGGCGCGCAGGTTCGACCAGGGCCGACTCCCTGGGCGCACCACCACGAGCTCGTGGTCCGCGAGGCGCGGCATCACCCCCGCCTGGAGCAGCGAAGACTTGCCCGCCCCCGACGCGCCGGTGACCGTGACCATCGGGTGCGTCTGGACCTTGGCGGCGATCCGGTCCGCCTCGGCGTCCCGGCCGAAGAAGAACCGCGCGTCCTCGGGACGGAAGGCGGAGAGGCCGCGGAAGGGGCGGTGTCGACCCACGTCGATGCTGCGCAGCGGAGGGAAGCTCCGGTCCGCGAGGGACGAGGGAAGCACCTGCACCAGGGCTTCGGGCCGGGCGAGGCCCTTGAGGCGGTGCTCGCCCAGGGCCTGCCAGACGACGTCGTCGAGCTCGGCGTGCACCTCGTCCCACAGCACCCTGCTCAGCACGAGCTGCCCGCCGTGCCCGCACGCCCCGATGCGCGCCGATCGGTTCACCATGGGTCCGAAGTAGTCCATCCGCCCCGTCACCGGGTCGGGCCGGCAGTCGGGCTCGCCCACGTGCAGACCCATGCGCACACGCAGTCCGCGGCTGCCACCCCCCGGCCGCGCCGGCCCGAGCATGAGGAGCGCCCGGGGCCAGGTCGCCGCCTGCAGCGCCTCCTGGGCCATCACGGCCCAGCGCACCGCGTCCACCGGCCGCGCGAAGGCGACCATGAACGCGTCCCCCTCGGTCTTGACCTCGTAGCCCCGCAGGGCCGCCAGGGTCTCCCGCATCACGTCGTCGTGGACGGCGAGCCCGGCGCGCATCGCGTCGGGGTCGGACTCCCACAGCTCGGTCGAGCCCTGCACGTCGGTGAAGCCGAGCACGACCCGGCCGGTCGGCGGAGGGACCGCCGCGCGCTCGAGCTTGAGGATCTGGGCCTCACCCATGGGCACAGGCTACCGGGGGGAGCACCTCGACCCGGGCGTCAGGGTCGGTAGACGAGGATCTCGTCGGAGAGGTCGTCCGGCGCGGCCTGCCCCCCGACGACGAGGACCTCGCCCGTCGCCAGGAGCGCGACCCGGCCACCGAGGCGCGCCGTCCACGCGGACGCCGGATCGGGCGCGGGAGCCCAGGCTCCGAGCCCGTCCGCTCCGCCGGCGCTCCAGATCTCGCAGTCCAGGACCGGCTCCAGCGTCGCCGACTCGCCGCCGCAGACGATGACCCGCCCGTCGGGCAGCAGCCGGGCGTCGGGCCGGGCGCGCGCCGTGCCCAGATCGGGGCCCTGGACCCAGGAGCCGCCGTCAGAGGGGTCGATGAACCAGGTCTCGGCCAGGGCCCGCGTGTCCTCGTCGGTGATGCCGCCGGCGATGAGCACGCGGCCGTCGGGGAGGGCCACCGCCACGTGGTCCGCCCGCGCGGGCTCCAGGTCCCCCAGCCGGTACCAGGTGTCGTCGGAGACGTCGTACACCTCGATGTCCGGCACCTCGGGGAACGTCGTCTGGTTCGTGGGGACCGCGGCGCCGCCGACCACGAGGAGCCGGTCGCTGTCCACCGGGGTGACAGTGTGGCGCCAGCGCGTCTCGATCATCTGGGGCAGGACCTCGGCCTCGCCGCCGTCCAGCGCGACGCGGATCAGCTCGGCGCTCGCCCGGAGGCCCAGGTCGGACTCGAAGATGATCCCTCCGACGATGTAGATCGCGTCGTCGATCTGGGCGATCGCGTGGTGCCCACGCGCGGCGTGGTCCCGCATCACGTCGTCGTCCGACAGCGCCTCCCACTCCCCGGTGGCCGGGTCGAACACCTCGGGCATGCCGGTGTCCCGAGCCTCGTCGAAGACGCTCTCCTCCGTGTCCACCACCACGAGGCCGCTGCGCGACTCCACCAGGGGCAGCGTGCCCACGACGACCACCTTGCCGTCCACGTCCGTGCCCGAGCCCTCGATAACGAGCGCGGCGTGATCCGAGCGCGCCCCCGCCATGGGCTCCGCCTCGCTGAAGGACCAGGCGCTCTCGCTCCCGTCGACCCCGAATATCCAGACCTCGTCGGTGCCGGTGGGGTCGACGGTGTCGAAGTAGCCGTTCGCCCCTCCGAAGGAGAGGACCCGTCCGTCCGGCAGCTCGACGAGCCGGGGATCGAACACGGTCGGCCCCCCCGGGAGCGACCCCGTGCGGCCCCGCCGCGTGAACAGCACCCGCGCGCTGGCCTCCGTCTCCGGATCGAACAGCAAGGGACCCGCCCCGCCACTCGCGGCGACGACCTGTCCGTCCCCGCCGAGCCCATCGCCCACGAGGCCCTCGAACTGCAAGGTCACGTCGGCGCCCGCGGGCATGTTGGGGATGTCCCAGCTGCTCCCGGATGCCGGCGCCTCCAGGAAGAAGTCGTAGGCGCGCCCGTCTCCGTACTCCGCGGAGAGCGAGAGGTAGTCGAGGCCGGCGAAGGAGTCGTGGCCATCGGGGACCACGAAGGCGATCGGCACCGCGAACTCGGGCGCGGTACACCCCGCTCCGCCGAGGGCGAGCGCGAGGCACAGGCCAGCCGCGACCTGGAGTCCTCCTTGTGGCGTGTGGAGCATCGTTTCTATGATGCCGTGTTTTGGTGGTTGGGGCAGCGCCCCCGAGGAAGGACACAGGTGGACCCGCAGCCGAACGCAAGCGGCGCGACGAGCTCTTCGTCGGCGCCCGAGCAGTTCGCCACGCGCCCGTTCGGCAGGTACTACCTGCTGGACCGCGTCGCTGTGGGTGGCATGGCGGAGATCTTCCTCGCCAAGACCTTCGGCCACGCCGGCTTCGAGAAGATCCTCGTCGTGAAGCGCATCCGCGAGCAGTTCGCGGAGGATCCGGCGTTCGTGGCCATGTTCGTCGACGAGGCGAAGCTCTCGGCCCAGCTCGTGCACCCGAACATCGTGCAGATCCACGACTTCGGGAAGCAGGGGATGCACTGGTTCATCGCCATGGAGGCGGTGCACGGCAAGGACCTCAAGTCGCTGATGCGGCGCCTGGCGGAGCGCGGGGAGCGGATGCCCATCGAGCTCGCCGCGGTCATCGCCCACGAGGTCGCCCGGGGTCTCCACTACGCCCACACCAGCACCGACGCGATGGGGACGCCCCTGAACATCGTCCATCGGGACGTGTCGCCGTCGAACGTCCTGATCTCCTACGACGGGCACGTCAAGATCGTCGACTTCGGCATCGCGAAGGCCGAGACCACGCGGGACGAGACCGCCGAGGCGCACCTCCTCAAGGGCAAGTTCCAGTACATGTCGCCAGAGCAGACGCGGCGTGAGGACCTCGACTACCGGTCCGACGTGTTCGCGGCCGGGATCTGCCTCTGGGAGATGCTCACCGGGCACCGCCTCTTCCGCCGCGAGGCCGACTACGAGGTGATCGCCGCGATCCGCGCCGGTCAGGTGGCGCCGCCGTCGGACTACAACCCGGACGTGCCGCCCACGCTCGACGCCATCTGCCTCGAGGCCCTGCGCGTGGACAAGGACCGACGCACCGTCGACGCGGGGGTGCTCCAGCGGCAGCTTCAGGACTTCCTCCTCCCGGCGACGCCCGACCGGCTCCTGCCCTCGATGCAGGAGCTCGTCGCGGACCTGTTCGCCGAGGAGATGGCCGAGGAGCGGACCCGTCTCGAGGAAGCGACCCGGCTCGCGGCGGACATCCACTACGGCGGCGACGACCTCGAGCTCGAGGAGGACTCCCACGCCGGGACCGTGGTCCCGCCGCCGTCCCTGGAGCAGGGCGGCTCGGGGACGCTGCAGCCCCCCCGCGAGCCGAAGAAGCGCGGCGCGGGCCCCCTGGTGGCCGTCCTCTTCCTGATGGCGGCCCTCGTCGGCGGAGGGTGGTGGTTCACCCAGCAGAGCGCACCTCCACCGACCGCGTCGCTCGCGGTGACGGTGATGCCCGCGGACGTCGAGGGCCTGACGATGACCCTCGACGGCGCGCCGTTCACGTCGCCGAGCGACGGGCTGGTGCCCGGGGTGTCCCACGAGCTCGTGATCGCGGCCGACGGCTACGAGACCCGCACACGGAGCATCGAGCTGGAGCCAGGCCAGGCCTTCGCCACGGAGATCGTCCTCACGGCGGTCGAGCCCGCCACCCCCGAGGAGCCGGAGCAGCCCGAGGAGCCCACGCCCGAGGCGAAGCCCCCACCGCCCCCGAAGACCGAGGCGACCCCCGCTCCCGTCGTCGCCGGGCCCCCGGTCCTCGCGTTCCGCTCCGACCCGGAGGGCGCGAAGGTCTTCGTGGAGGGCCGGCCCGTGGGCACCACCCCACTGAATTGGGAGCAGGGCTCGGCCGGGTCCGAGTACAACGTCGAGTTCCGCATGAGCGGCTACCGATCGGTGCAGGCGGTCGTGGCCGCGCCGGACCGGGGAGAGCGGCGGCGCCTGACGCGCACGCTCGAGCCGAAGGAGGCGACGGTCGAGAAGAAGGAGCCCGGCCGCCTCAGCGTGCAGGTCTCGTCGGGCTGGGCGCGGATCTACATCGACGACGCCTACGTCGACACCACGCCGCTCTTCGAGCACCAGATCGCCCCCGGCAACTACACCGTCCGCGTCGTGAACGAGCGCACCGGCCTCGAGCAGGAGCAGACGGTGACCATCCGTGCGGGCGAGGTCTCCCGCAAGACGTTCCGCGTCGACGAGTGAGCGCCTCGCCCGAGAACGGAGCGCCGGACCGCACCGCGCCGGCCTCCGACGTCCCCCCCGCGCCGTCCCCCGAGGCGGTGCCCCCGCGCGCGCTGCGCTGGTCGTGCCCGCGAGGCTGGATCGACCGCCAGGTCGCCATCCCCGAGCCCGCGGTGCTCTGGGGTCAAGATCGGGTGGTGGACGCCCTCGACCGCCTCGCCCTGCGCAGCACCCGCGACACCCCGCCCGCCGGGCTCGACCTCGCGTCGCCGGGCCGCGGAGGAGAGAGCCGAGCCGTCGCGCAGGCGCTGCGGGCGCGGCTGCCGGGGGAGGTGGCGGTCTGGGACGGGACTCTCGACGCGCTGCGCCGCTCCGACGACGACCCGGGGCTGCTGAGCTCGCCCGCCGTGGACGCTGTCGTCCTCGATGTCCGCGATCTACAGAGCACGGACGGGGCGTGGCCGCTGGTGCGGCAGGCCCTGGTGCACGGGCGCGGCCCGGGCGATGGGAGCGCGCGGGCTCAGCTCGTGGTCCTGGGCCCCGACTCCGCCCGCAAGAAGCTCAAGGAGGCCGACGCCGCCTGGGACTCCGCCTTCGTGGAGCGCACCGCGTTCATCCCCGACCTTCCGCGGGACCGCGACGGGGTCGCCGTGGTCTCCGCGCTGGTGCGCAGGACGGCCGACGAGCTCGGTGCCGGCGCCGTCGAGCCCGGCGCGGTGCGGTTCCTCGTGGAACAGCTCGCGGGCCGAGGGGCCAGGCGCCAGCGGGTCGCGCTCCGGATGGACCGCATCGGACTCGTGCTGGTCGAAGCGAGGCACGTCCAGGCTGGCGGCCCCCTCTCCGCGCGGTCGGTCCGGGAGGCCTGGGAGCGGCTGCGCTGGCGCGGCGGGGCGGCGGAGGAGGGCCACCGGGCGCGCATCGCGCTCCGGCAGCTGAAGGTGCGCACCACGGGCGCGCAGCGAGGAGTCGTGAACGGCCTGATGGTCTACGGCGGGACCGACGCCTCCTACTGCATCCCCGGGCGCATCTCGGCGCGGGCGGGGGTGGGCCGCAAGGGAGTGGTGAACATCGAGCGCGAGGCGAAGTACTCGGGCCGCAGCTTCGACAAGGGGATCCTCCACCTGGACGCCTGGCTGCGGGGCACCTTCGCCGGGACGAGCCATCCCCTCGGCCTCACCGCGTCCATCACCTTCGAGCAGTCCTACGGGAAGATCGACGGCGACTCCGCGACGGTCGCCGAGACGCTGGCGCTGCTGTCCGAGCTCGCCTCGCTGCCGGTCCGTCAGGACATCGCCGTCACCGGCGCGATGAACCACCGCGGGGAGCTGATGCCGGTGGGCAGCGGGTCCCTCAAGGTCCGCGGCTGGTGGGAGAGCTGCCGCGCCCACGGTCCCCTCACGGGCAGCCAGGGGGTGCTCCTGCCGCGCGTCTCCGTGCCCGACCTGCAGCTGGACCGCGACGTCCTCGCTGATGTGCGTGCCGGGCGCTTCCACGTGTGGACGGCCGACCGCGTCGAGGAGGCGGCGGAGCTCGTCATGGGTCGCGACGCGGGGCACCGGACGCCGACGGTGGGGCGGGAGACCATCCTGTGGCGGGCGGCGCGGACGCTGCGCGCCATGTCCGAACGGCTGCACCCGCCCCGGAAGCCGGCCACCAAGCCGCCGAAGACGAGCGCCAAGCCGACGTAGCGCCGAGCTCAGGGGATGGCGATCTGGAGGGTCCCCACGGGCTCGGGCGCCGGCCGCACCGCGAAGTAGATCCCGGTCGCCGCGCCGCCGGCTCCGAGGATGCCGAGGATCACCCCCACCACGGCCCCGGGGTTCACCGGCTTCCGCTCCTTCTTCGTCGCCGCCGGCGCCTCGTCGGTGGGCTCCACGCTCGCGACCGTGGCCGTGGGGGGCTCCTGGAAGAGCAGGTCGTCCAGCACGGGGTTCTCCCCCAGGGACACCTCGGGGACCGTGGCGCTGACGCGGTCGCCGACGATGGCGCCGCTCGTGTCCGCGAAGGCGGCGAGGCGCTCGACGAGCTGGTCCACGAACGCGGCCCGCTTGCCCGGGCTCGCCGCGAGGCTCGCCTCGACGACCTCGCTGAAGGTGTCCGACCGGGTGGAGTACAGGCCGAGCTGGAGGTTCCCGTCCGGGTCGAAGGCGGCGATGACCACCAGATCGGTGCCCGACACGCGCGCGATCTCCTCGTAGAGGCGCTTGGTGACCCCCGACCGCGCCGACTCGAAGGGGTCCCCCTCACGAGTGAGGCCGAGGAAGCTGAGCTCCACGTCGACCGCCCGCTGCTCACCCTCCTCGAGGATGAGCTCCACGAACTGGCGGCCCGCGCCGTCCTTCTCCGCCAGGAGCACGTGAAAACCCGGGGGCAGGTCGTCGACCCGCGCCGAGCCCTCCCCCACCCGGCGGCCATCGACGTACAGGCGCGTGCCCGCGGGCGCGCTCACGGTCACGGACGCCCCGTCCCGAGCGAGGATCGCGTCCCGGACGTCCTCGAAGGCGCTCACGATCTTGGGCGGGTACTCCAGCGTGTCCAGGACGCGGTCCGGGGCCAGCCGAACGACCTCCCCGAACGCCTCCTGGGCGTCGTCGCGGGCCCCCATCGAGGCATAGGACAGGCCCAGATACAGCGAGATGTCGACGAGCAGGCGCTGGTCGTGCACGAACTCGAGGTTGCCGGCGAGCGCCGACTCGGCACGCCGGAACGCCTCCACCGCCTGGTCGAACCGCGCCGACTCGTAGTGGATCCGCCCCTCGCGCAGGGCATCGCGCGCCGGGGCGAGGAAGACCGTGTCGAGGACCTGGCTCCGGGCGGGCAGGAACCGCTCGAACAACGCGTCGGGCCCCGCGGCGACGAAGCGAGAGCCCAGCGCGGCCTCCAGGTCCCCCGCGAGGGCGCGCAGGGCGTCGTCCTTCTGCTCTCCGCTCCCGTGGACGCCGGCGACCGCGATGGAGGGGCTGCCCTGGGCGAGCGCGCGGGGAAGGCCCAGGCCCGTCGGGCTCACCAGCATCGCCGCGAACGCGCCCGCCGTCACCGCCGCAGCGAGGCGGCGAAGCGGCGGCGAACCTGTGATGGAGGGGCAGTGACCGGGCATGAATGACCGCCTGAACCATAGCCCACGGTCGGACTCGGAGGACGCACGCGGGTCACATGTCCCCGCCGACCTCGACGCGCGCCCGACGCCTTGACGGGCCCGGGGACAGGGGCGATCCTCGCGCGCCCTCGGAGACCTGTATGCGCGCTGCCTTTCTGGCCTTGCTGACCTTCCTGATCCTCTTCCTCGCCGCGCCCGCGGCCGAGGCGCGCTCGCCTGAGGCGGAGCGGGCGTTCGTGACCGCGAAGTCCCTCCTCGCCCAGGGGCTGCCGGACGCCGCGCTCAAGTCGATGCGGGAGGCCCGGGACCTCGCGCCGAACGACGTCGAGATCCACAACGACTACATCGACCTGATGCTCACCGAGCAGTACCCGAACGAGGTGCTCGCCGAGTACGCCGCCTATGCGGAGAAGGGCACGGCGGACGCGCTCTACCTCAACGGCCGGGTGAAGGCGCAGCTGGGCCAGGTGGACGCGGCGCGCGCCGAGTTCAAGGCGGCGCTGGCGAAGAACAGCACCCACCACTGGTCCCTGGAAGGCATGGCGGGGCTCGCCCTGCTCGAGGGCCGCACGAAGGACGCGAAGGACCTCTTCGTCAGCGCCCGCGCGGTCGCCCCGGACCGGTCCGCGATCCACAACAAGCTCGCGGCGGTCCTCGTCCGGCTCGGGGAGACCGAGGAGGCGTACGCGTCCTGGGCCAAGGCCACCGAGGTGGACCCGACCGACCACCACGCCTGGCTCAACTGGGGCGCGATGCTCTCCCGCAACGGCGATCACGAGGGGTCGGCGAAGAAGCTGGAGATGGCGGTCGCGTACGCGCCGGGCTACCCCCTGGCCCACGTGAACCTCGCCTACGTCTACGCCCGGCTGAAGCGCTACGAGGACGCGGCCGCACACTTCGAGACCGCGCTCGCGATCAACCCCCGGAACGCGACCGTGAAGGGCTCGCGGGACCTCGTGAACATGATCGCCGCCGGGACGGTCCCCGGGTCGGCGTTCGAGCCCATGGCCGAGGCCCTGGAGGCCGAGTCCGCGGACCCGCCGCTCGCGAAGCAGAAGTACAACGAGGTCCTCCTCCTCGCCCCGAACTTCGCCCACGCCCACATGCGCCTCGGGCTCGTCCTCGCCTCGCTCCAGGACGCGGACGGTGCCGTCGCGTCGCTGAAGAAGGCGGCGGAGCTTGCGCCCGGCGACGGGGCGGTCCGCTACAACCTCGGCTACCTGCTCCTGGGCCTCGAGAAGATCGACGAGGCGATGCCCCACCTCAAGGCCGCCCACGAGGCCGAGCCGAAGGACCCGGACGCGATCACCGGGGTCGCGCTCTGCCACCTCGCCCAGGGCAACCCCGCCGAGTCCCTCCGCTGGTACGACAAGGCCCTGAAGAACAACCCCCTCGACCCCACCCTGTGGGTCCAGTACGGCACCACCCAGGCGGCCATGGGGGACTTCGAGGCCGGCATCGTCAGCGTGCGCAAGGCGCTGGAGATCGCGCCGGGCTTCGTCGCCGGCCGCGCGCAGCTCGTCAGCATCCTCCGGGAGGCGCGGCAGTACGACGAGGCCCTCACCGAGCTCGCGAAGCTCGAGACGTCGGCGCCGGGCAACCCGTCGATCGCCGCCGAGCGCGCCAACATCGAGGCCGCGCGCAAGGCATACGCGGCGAGCAAGGGCGCTGGCGGAGTGCGGATCAGCCAGATCCTCCTCCTGGACCAGGCCAAGGCGAACGCGGCGCTGGCGAAGCTCGACGGCGGCTCGTCGTTCGGGGCGGTGGCCCGGGAGTTCGGTCAGGGGCCCGAAGCGGCGCGCGGCGGCGACGTGGGGTTCGTGAACCCGGCGGAGATGAAGGCGGAGATCGCGGCCGCGATCAACAGCCTGGCCCCGGGTCAGCGCAGCGGGCTCATCTCCCTCGGGAAGGCCTGGATCATCGTCCAGCGCACCGAGTAGCCCCGCGGGGCCCCGACCTCCGGGAGCCGTCCGGGGGCGCTCAGCTCGGCAGCGAGCTGAAGACGGTCGCCAGCAGCTCGGTGCGGGTCTCCGTGCCCGTCTTCTCCATCAGCCTCGTGAGCCGGTACTTCACCGTGGGCTCCGAGAGATGGAGGATCTCGGCGATGGTTGCGTTCTTGAGCCCGTCCACGAGGAGCTCGAGGACGTCGACCTCCTTCCCGTTCAGGTCGAAGCGCTCCACCATGGCGGTCAGGCGTTCCTCGAGCAGCGGGCCTCCGTGCTCGACGGACAGCAGCCAGACCTCGTCCTCACCGAGGCCCTCCACCGGGACGAGGCCGACCCGCATCACCCGGCGACCGGACTGCTGGATGAACTGGTAGTCGCCGGACACGCCGTGGGGCAGTCCCCCCGCGGACCGCAGCTCCGCGAGGCGCTCGGCGACGTCGCTGGCCAGCCACGACGGCAGGCTCGGCGGATCCCCGAGGTCGAGCTTGCGCGCCGCGGCCGCGTTGCCGCTGATCACCGCGGCGCTCTGGTCGAGCAGCACGAGCGGCACCGGGCAGCGGGCCGGGACAGGAGTCAGGCCCGACGAGTCCACCTCGGGCGGGTCCACCGTGTGCAGCACCAGGGAGCTGGACTCGTGACGCACCGCGAGCCAATCGACCGTGACGCTGAGGATCGACGTCAGGGCCGAGAACACGTCGACGAACTGGCTCGGGAACGCCTCGGCGGCGGCTCCGAGGCGGCACAGCATGAGCGTGCCCTTGGGAAGGCGCACGCGCAGCGTCTGGGAGACGCCGAGCCTGGTCATCAGGTCCGCCTCCAGCTCGGCCATGGGCCCGCCGACGAGCTCAGCCAGGTCCGCGATCACGGCGACGTCCTCGCAGTCGATCTCCGAGAAGGCCAGCGGCTCCACCCGACCGTCGAGGAAGTTCCGGACCCGCTGATCGTCAAGCCCGAGCGTCCAGGCAGCGACGGATTCGTCGGCCACTTGGAGGGTGAGGAAGGCTCCGTCGGAACCGGTCTGCCGGACCAGTTCTTCGAGGAGCCCATCGGGCTCGAGCTGCTGCTGGTGGACGCGCTCGGCGAGCCCTCCCAGGACCGCAGCGAGCTTCAGTTGTGCCGTCAGCGCGTTCATCATCGGCAACCCCCGGGCTGCGGATACATACACCACCGGAAGGACGACAACCTGAGCGTGCCGCACGCCGCCCGAATTGGAGACGACTCGGCGCCTGGGCTGTATGCTTCGCGCCCCATTGACTGAATGGTCATTCACCAGGAGTCCCACCCGTGTCGACCACCGAGTACCAGGCCGCCCTCCGCGACATCTCCTTCGTTCTCTTCGAGCAGCTCTCGGTGCAGGACATGAACCAGGCCCACTTCGCCGACTTCGACGAGGGCATGTACCGGATGATCCTCGACGAGGCGAAGAAGATGGCCGAGGAGACCATCGCGCCCCTGAACGGCAGCGGCGACCGTGAGGGCTGCACGTTCGACGACGGCGAGGTCCGCACCCCGAAGGGCTACAAGGAGGCCTACACCGCCTACACCCAGAACATGTGGGGCGCGACGGCGGTGGCGCCGGAGCTCGGCGGCATGGGCCTCCCGATGCCCGTGGCCATGGCGGTGCTGGAGATCTTCACGGGCGCGTGTCCCGCGTTCGGCATGTACCCGGGCCTCACCACGGCGGCGGGCAACCTCATCGCCGAGCGCGGCAGCGACTGGATGAAGTCGATCATCCTCCCCCACCTCGTCGCCGGGGACTGGGCGGGGACCATGTGCCTCACGGAGCCCCAGGCGGGCTCTGCGGTGGGCGACGCGAAGACCATCGCCGAGCGGGCCGGCGACCACTACCTGCTCAAGGGTCAGAAGATCTTCGTCTCCGGCGGGGAGCACGACCTCACCGAGAACATCATCCACCTCATGCTCGCGCGCACGCCCGACGCCCCCGAGGGCATCAAGGGCCTGTCCCTGTTCATGGTCCCGAAGTTCATCGTCGGCGAGGACGGCTCCCTCGGCGAGCGGAACGACGTCAAGTGCGTGGGCATCGAGCACAAGATGGGCATCAACGGCTCGGCCACCTGCACGCTCGCCGTGGGCGACGAGGGCGGCGCGAAGGGCTGGATCGTCGGCGACGAGGGCGAGGGCATCAAGCACATGTTCCTGATGATGAACGAGGCCCGGATCGGCGTCGGCGTCCAGGGATACGCGGTCGCCTCGGCGGCCTACGCCAACGCGCTGGCCTACGCGAAGGACCGGGTCCAGGGCACGAAGCTCGTGGACCTGCGCGACGCGGGAGCGCGGCGGGTGGCCATCATCGAGCACTCGGATGTGCGCCGAATGCTGCTGCGCATGCGCTCGTTCGTGGCCGGGATGCGCGCCCTGGGCATCACCCTCGGCAAGCTCGCCCAGGAGTGGCACTTCGATCCGAAGAGCGACGAGGGCGAGCTCAAGCGGGACATCCTCGAGGTGCTCACCCCCATCTGCAAGGCGTGGTGCACGGACATGGGCTTCGAGGTCACGCGCGAGGCCATCCAGGTCTACGGCGGCTACGGCTACATCGGCGAGTACCCGGTCGAGCAGTACATGCGCGACGCGAAGATCTTCTCGATCTACGAGGGGACGAACGGCATCCAGGCGATGGACCTCCTCGGCCGCAAGATGGCGCGCAAGGGCGGCATGGCCTTCATGCAGACGGTCCAGTGGCTGTCGGAGAAGGTGGAGGCCGCGGAGAAGACCGGCGCCTTCGACGCCGAGGTGGCGTTGCTCCGGAAGTCGCAGGAGCGCCTCGGTGGCGCCGCCATGCACCTCTCGCAGGTGGGCATGACGGGCGACCAGGAGGCCGCGGTCTCCCACGCCGTCGACATGCTCGCGCTCTTCGGCGACGTGGTCATCGGCGCGCTTCTGGCCGAGCAGGCTGCGGTCGCCCACGCGGCGCTGGCGACGCTCGCCGAGGGCGCCGGAGTGGACCTCGGAGATGGCGAAGCACGCGGTGCCTGGCTGGCCGACAACGCCGAGGCCCGCTTCTACGCCGGCAAGGCGGACAACCTCCGCTTCTACACCCACCAGCACCTGCCGCGGACGAGCGCCCTCCTCCACGCCATCCGCAGCACCGACCGCACGGTCCTCGACGCGGTGCTGTAGAGGGAGGCGCGCCGTCATTTGAGGCGGCTGAGCATCGCCACGACCCTCCGGATCGCTTCCTGCTGGACGTCTCCGTCCGGTAAGTCGACGAGGTCGAGGACCGCGCACACTTCGGCGGCGCTCCCCCGAGCGACTCGGAAGTGCTTGCCTCGGTTGCCTCCGAGGGAGTGGCAGCCCTCCGCGAGGTTGAGCACCATGCTCTGCGCGGCGCGACGCGCCTGGTCGCGAAGATCGGCGTCCCCGACCGGGAAGCGGGCAGCTCGGACCCAGCGGGCGACCTGTACCGCCAGGCGGTAGACGTCGAGGGTTTCGTGCGAGAGTTGGTGCTTCATCGGGCGGTCTCCTGGAAGGCGTCCATCGCCTCCGGCTTGCCCGTCCCTCAGCGGGGGGTGCATCTCGCGTCAAGGGGATGGTGCGGAGACGCGCAGCGGCTCACGGTCCCCTTGATGCGGGATGCACCCCCCGCTACCTACGGGAAGCCTGCCGGAGGGGTGCACGCCGGGGGGCCTCCCGAAGTCGAAGTCGATGTCGAGGCCGAATCGCGATCGCGATCGCGATCGAGTTCGAGCTCGTGGACGACGCGCGACTTCGACTTCGACTTCGGACTGATGTGGGCTCGAGTGACCGGCAACACGTTCGGAGTCCCGCCGGGCGTGCTTCGTCCCACCCGGCCCCTTCGCGCAGCCGTGCCGTAGAATGGACCGGGTTCCCTCCCGGAGATCGTTCGATGCTGTACCGCGCTGCTGCTCTGCCCGTCCTCGCCCTCGCGCTCCTCGCCGGCTGTCCCGCCGGCGCGCCCGAGATCGTCGTCACCCCCCTGTCCATCGACTTCGGGGAGGTGCCGGTGGCCGAGGAGGCGAGCCGTCTGCTGACCATCGAGAACTCGGGTGAGGCGTCGGCGGTGGTCTCCTTCGCCCTGACCCCCGACACCCCGTTCGACATCTCCCTCGACTCGGCGCTGTCCATCGACGCCGGGGACACGCGCACGCTGTTCGTCGTGACCTCCCCGACCGGCACCGGCCTCTCCGTCGGCACCCTGACCCTGGCCTGGGGCGACCAGCTGACGGAGGTCGACCTCAGCGTCACCGGGACCTCGTCCAGCACCGACGCGGACGAGGACGGCTACACGGCCGACGTGGACTGCGACGACGACGACCCGGACGTGAACCCGGGCGCGGACGAGATCTGCAACGGCGTCGACGACGACTGCGAGGGTGGCGTCGACGAGGACTTCGACGCCGACGGGGACGACTTCACCACCTGCGGCGACGACGGCGAGCCCGGCACGGCAGACGACGACTGCGACGACGACGACGCAAGCGCCAACCCCGGCGCCACCGAGATCTGCGACGAGGTGGACAACAACTGCGACGGCAGCACCGACGAGGGCTTCGACGGAGACAAGGACGGCTACACGTCCTGTGGCGGTGACTGCGACGACGGCAACGCCGCCATCAACCCCGACGCCACCGAGACCTGCAACGGCCTCGACGAGGACTGCGACGGGGACATCGACGAGGACTTCGACGACCTCGACGGCGACGGCGCGGCCACCTGCACCGACTGCGACGACGAGGACCCCCTCGCCTTCCCCGGCAACCCCGAGGTGTGCGACGACCGGGACAGTGACTGCAACGGCTCCGTCGACGACGGCTTCCCCGACGCCGACGGGGACACCTACAACACCTGCACCGACTGCGACGACACGAACGCGAACGCCTTCCCCGGCGCCACCCCCCAGTGCGACGCGTCCCTCGACAACGACTGCGACGGGCTGACCGACGCGGACGAGTCCGACGACGACGGCGACGGCGCGACCGAGTGCGACGGCGACTGCGACGACGCGAACGCCGCCAGCAACCCCAACGACGCCGACGGCGACGGGGTGAGCACCTGCGACGCGGTCCCCGATTGCGACGATGCCGACGCCAGCAACTACCCCGGGAACACCGAGCTCTGCGACGGCCTCGACAACGACTGCGACGGCGCGCCCGAGAACTCGAGCGACCAGGACGGCGACGGCGTCACGGTCTGCGCCGGCGACTGCAACGATCTGGACGCCGGGATCAACCCCAGCGCCACCGAGCTGTGCGACGGCGTCGACAACGACTGCGACGGCATCCCGGACAACGGCTTCACCGACGGGGACGGCGACGGCTTCGCGGACTGCGTGGACTGCGACGACGCCGACCCGAGCGCGAACCCGGGCGCCACCGAGGTGTGCGACGGCGTCGACAACGACTGCGACACCACCATCGACGACGGGTTCGACGGCGACCTCGACACCTTCTTCGACGCGAGCGACGCCGGCTGCGCCGCCGCCTACGGCGCCAACGCCGACTGCAACGACGGCAACAGCGCGGTCTACCCGGGCGCCCCGGACGTCTGCGACTCGGCCCTCGACAACGACTGCGACGGCGCGACGGACCCCCAGGAAGCCGATGACGACAGCGACGGCGCCGCGGAGTGTGGCGGCGACTGCGACGACGCCGACCCTGCGCTCAATCCCAACGACGCGGACAACGACGGGGTCTCCACCTGCGACGGCACGCCGGACTGCGACGACGGCAACGGCAGCAACTTCCCCGGCAACAGCGAGGTGTGCGACGGCGCGGACAACGACTGCGACACCGTCACCGACAACGGCTTCGACGGCGACTCGGACACCTTCTTCGACGGCAACGACGCCGGCTGCGCCGCCACCTACGGCGTAAACGCGGACTGCGATGACGGCGCAGCGACGGTCTATCCCGGCGCCCCCGACGTCTGCGATGCCTTCTTCGACAACGACTGCGACGGGCAGGACGACCCGCTCGAGTCCGACGACGACAGCGACGGCGCCTCGGAGTGCGTGGGGGACTGCGACGACGCGGACCCGTCCCTGAACATCAACGACGACGACAACGACGGCGTCGACACCTGCGATCTGGCCCCGGACTGCGACGACAACGACGGCGACGTGTTCCCCGGCGCCACGGAGCTGTGCAGCGGCGACGACCTGGACTGCGACAGCGTCCTGCCCGACGCGTGCGCCACCTGCGACGCCGTGCTCGCCGAGGACCCCACCGGACGGACCGGGCTGGACGGCGTGTGGCGCATCGATCCGGACGGGGCCGGCGGCGACCCCGAATTCGACGCCTGGTGCGACATGACGACGGACGGCGGCGGCTGGACGCTCATCATGCGGACCACCGACAACGGCACCGACAACACGAACCTCATTACGAACTACGCGGACTTCTACTCGACAAGCGTGGGCTCGGCAGCGAGCGGCGCGTCCCGCATCGCCGGGAAGCACTGGGAGACCCTGGCAGACAACGGCGACACCAACGACGAAATCCTGGTGATGCACGGACTGATCAAGGACGGGGGGCTAGGCGACTGCGACCTGATCCCCTACATCATGAGTGGGTCTGGGTTCACGCTCGAGGTGCCTCAGCTCGGCTCGGCGACCTACATCTACTCGGGTCCCGATCCAGCGGCGGTGGTCAACGGGAACGCGAACAGCCAGGGCGCCAAGGTGGCCCTCTTCTCCGCGAGCGACGATGGCCCGCAGTCGTCGAGCTGCGTGACCACCTACAACACGGCGCCCTGGTTCTACTCCACGGGCTCCTGCGGCCAGAACTTCCCCACCGTGGACTCGATCTTCGTCTCCCCCCTCCCGACCATCATTATCGGCCGTGTAGACGGCGCCGACGTGACGGCCGCGTGCGGGGGCGACACCCCGGCCATCACCGCGACCTCCTGGTACAACGAGTGGACTCAGGAGTACTACCTGCGCTGAGGCGTCGCGCCGACCGGCGCCCGAGGGAGGGGCTGAGATGAAGGACGCGATCGACGACGTGGCGATCGACCTCGGGGACGTCCTCCGCGCCCTCGACGGCCCCGCGGCCATCACCCTCGCAGGCGACGAGCTCATCACCGCCTTCTTCGAGGGCGCGCTCCCCCTGCAGCTCCCCGCGGACCTGCCCCCCGAGATCGCCGAGATCATCGAGGTCAGGGAGGAGGGAGGGGCCCCCGCCCCGCCCAGCAAAGACGACGTCAAGAAGGCGGTCGGTGGGCTGCGAGGGCGCGTCCGGGAGATCGAAGGCGCGCTGAAGGACGCCGAGAAGACCCTCGCGGAGGTCGAGGGGACCCTGGGCAAGGGCAAGACCCTGCGAGCGAAGGCCCAGGATCTGCGGGACGCCGTGAAGGCGCTCCGCCGTGCCGTGGGACGACTCAAGGCGAAGAGCGCCGCGGGTGTCGTCGGCAAGACCGTCCTCAAGCGCCTGGCGAAGGGCCTCGATGTGGTCGTGAGGCGGTCAGACACCGCCGTGGAGACCCTGGAGCGGGCGAAGAAGCGGGTCGCGAAGGCTCGGGGGAGCATCAAGAAGGGGCGCGGCCAGGTCCGGGGGACCCGCAAGCAGATCGACGCGGTCGAGAAGGAGTACCTGAAGCTGCGGCGTCGTGCGAAGGGCGCCGGGCTCGACGGCGCCGTCGGTCGTGCGGACCGGAAGCTCATCGATCTGACGAAGACGGTCGACGAGCAGCTGACTTGGGCCCGAAAGGTGCGCGAGGCAGCGGCGGCGGCCAAGGCGGAGGCGGAGAAGATCAGGAAGCAGGTGGAGAGCGCCGAGAAGAGCATCGACACCGCCGTCTCCTGGCTCGGCGGCGTCACGACCTTCTTCGACGGCCTCGAGGGGGTGCTGAAGAAGGCCCGCGAAGCCAGCTCGGCCGTCGACTGGGCGCTGTGGTTCCTGGAGAGGGGGTCGAAGCTGCTCGAGTGGGCGATCAAGGTGGTGCTGGACAACACCCCCATCGGGGAGTGGCTCGACCAGGCGATCAAGAAGGGTCTCGAAGCGATCGGCGCGACGGACGTCTTCGACACCCTCGCGAAGCTCGCCAGGGAGGGGTTCAAGAGCCTCGAAGGGCTCGCGGAGCAGACCAAGCTCGGCAAGAAGGTGCGCAAGGCGCTCGAGGGCGTCGCGGGCAGGTTGAAGTCCCTGCGCGAGCTGGGTCCCTGGCTGGACGACTTGGGCAAGATCAAGGAGAAGCTCGACAAGGCGCGGAGCGGGGACCCGGGCGCCATCGAAGACCTCGCGAAGGCCGTGCGCGACCTCGCCAAGAGGCTCGGGAAAGGGACCTTCCACGATCTCCTCAGGGAGGCCTTCGGCCGCCTGCTCAACTCCCTCAATGATCTGCTCGACGATCTGAAGGATCGACCGGACCTGACGGACGCGCAGCGCAAGGCCATCGAGAAGCTGGAGGCGGCGCTCGATGCCCTCGGGCGGAAGCTGATGAAGTGGCAGGGTCCGGCTCCACGGCCGAAGCGGCCCGTGCGGCCGGATGCCGTGACGAGCTGATCAGTCTGGGCAGCCGCCCATCGCCGGCGCGTCCGTGATCAACGCCGAGTAGGGCTCGTCGCACACTGCGCGGTCCTCACCGAGGTCATTCACCGGGAAGACGACCGTCTGGAGGCCCGCCTCCTGCGCCTGGCGCAGCAACCGGCGGGGGATGAGAGCGCTGTGGGTCACGAGGCCGTCGGCGCCCCGGTCCGCCAGGCGGGTTGGGCGCGAGAGGCCGAGGCGCACGCCGAAGAAGGTCCGCGCGGCGGGCAAGACGTAGGGCGTCCCGGTCGGGAAGGGCGGGAACGAGACGAGGGTCTGCGCGCGCTCGCGGACGGGGGGCCCCAGCTGCGCGAGCGCCTCCAGATCCGGGACCTCGATCCACAGAGGGTTCGCCCCGGCCCAAGAGCCGAGGGTCGCGGTGAGGGCCGCCGCCGTGTCCTCCCGCGACCGCGTCTCCGCCTGGATCTTCACGTCGAGGAAGACCGCGACGCCGGGCGCCGAGGAGAGGAGCTCGAGCAGCGCCGGCAGAGTGAGCAGCTCGGTCCCGTAGCAGCCCGCGCCCCTCAGGACGGCGACGGTCACGTCCCGGACCAGGGTGCCTTCGGGCAGGCCGGAGCAGCGGGCGGGATCGATCCAGGGATCGTGATGGAGCACGAGGACCCCGTCGCCCGTGAGGACCACGTCCACTTCGATCCCGTCGACCCGAGGGTCCTCGGACGCGGCGATGTGGGCCAAGGCGTCCTCGACCGCCGTTCGGGAGTTCGCGGGCGCGTCGTCCGTCAGTCCGCCGTGGAGCAGGACGGCCGTCGCCCCGTCGGTGGGCTCCGACCACGGCGCGCGCAGGACGATCTCCCAGCCCCCGGCGAGGACGAGGAGGGCCACGAGCCCCCCGAGCACCCAGCGCGCGCTCCGCCTCCGACGCGCCACGGGCCGGTCAGACCTTCGGCTTGATGAGCGCGAGGGCCGCCGGCAGGACGATGAGGTCGGCGACGAGGGCGAGGGAGATGGTGAACGCCGACAGCAGCCCGAAGTTGTTGTTCGGGGTGAAGCTCGCCACGAGCATCGAGCCGAAGGCGGTCACCAGGATCACGGTGGTCATCACGAGCGCGCGTCCGGTGACCCGCAGCGTCTTGCGGGTGGCGTCCGCCAGCGAGACGTCGCCGCCCACGTTCTCCCGGAACTGGTGGAGGAAGTGCAGGGTGTCGTCCACCACCAGCCCCAGCGCCACGGCGCCCGTCGTCGCCGTCCCCGGGTCCAGGCGCACGCCCGTCCACGCCATCACGCCGAGGGTGAAGCCGATGGGGAGCACGTTCGGGATCATCGAGAACAGGCCGAGCTTGATGGATCGCAGGGCGAACGCCATGAAGACGGAGACGAGCAGGAACGCGAGGCCCAGGCTGCGGACCATCGTCTGGAGCAGGTAGCGCTCCATGTTGTGGATCAGGCGGGACTGGCCGGTGGCGGACGCGTCGATGCCGAGGGGGTCGAACGCCGCGTCCAGGCGCTCCTCCAGCTCGGGGATGTGGGTGGTGAGGGTCGTCACCTTGCTGATCTGCACCGGTGCCGTGATGCGGGCGCGCTGGAAATCGAAGTCCACCATCCGCTCGAGCTCCGCCGGGTCGTCCAGCATGAGCAGCAGCTGGGACACCTCGGCGCGCGTGTCCGGAACGCGTCGCTCGACGGCGGCCCCGCCCCGCTGGGCCTTGCGGAGCTCGGCCACGAAGTCGGCCAGCGACACGGTGACGCCGATCCCGTCGAGGTCCTCCATCCACTCCTGGATCTCCGCCATCGCGGAGAGCACCTCGGGGTCCTTGATGCGGTCCCGGCGGTCGGTCTGGATGTAGACCTCGAGGGTGGTGGTCCCCGACATGTGCGAGTCGACGAACTGCACGTCGGTGCGGACCCGCTCGCCCTCGTGGAAGTACTCGAGGACGTTGGCGCCGGTCTGCAGCCGCGGCAGTCCCGACAGCGAGAGGCCCATCGCGGCCACGCTGACGAGGACGACCGTGCCCGGGCGGCGCTCGGCGAGGAGGCTCAGCTTGACGAGGAAGGCGTCCAGCGCCCCGCGGGCGCCGCTGTCCTGGGACGAGGACGACGCGTCCTTCGGCGTGGGCAGCAGCGGCAGGAGCAGGGGGCCGAGCGCGTACGTGAGGGCCAGCGCGATCACCGCCCCCGTCGCCGAGAGGGCCCCGAACTCGCGCACCGGCTTGAGGCTGCCCGCCCACAGGGACATGAGGCCGCCCACCGTGGTCAGCGTGGTGTAGAAGCACGGAGCGAAGAGGGCGCGCAGGGACTGCTCCGCCGCCTCCTCGGGCGTACTCCCCTCCCCCCGCAGAAGGACGGCGCGGCTCGTCACGTGGATGGACGAGGCGATCCCGAGCCCCAGGATCAGTGGGTAGATGATGTTGTGGACGACGGTGATGCCGATGTCGAAGGCACCCATCAGGCCGGTCACCCACAGACAGCTGAGGATCACGACGCCCGACGGCAGGAGCAGCGCGCGCCAGGTGCGGAACAGGAAGAGCACCACCACGACGATGGCGAGCACCATCATCGGGAAGATCTTCATGAGATCGCCGCGGACGTAGCGGAAGAAGGCGTCGTCGAGGACCGGCGGACCCGCCACTGCCACCGGCTCGCCCCGCTCGGCGGTGATGCGCTCGCCGAGCTCCCGCATCTTGCCCGCGAGCACGATCTTGTAGGAGTTGTCCTCGAGGCGGTGCTCGATCGTGGCGAGGATGGCGGGGACGTCGCCCGCTTCGTTGATGAGCGCGCCGACGAACATGTCGTCGGCGAGGACTCGCTTCTTCAGGGCGTCGAGGTCCGGCGGCTCGTCGGCGTCCGGGTCCCACAGGGGCGTGACCGTCAGCAGACCCGGTTCGGCGTGCACCTCGCTCGCCGTGGCCAGGGACCGCGCCTCGCGCACGTCCGGCAGCGCCGCCACCTCCTCGGTGAAGCGGTGCAGCGCCTCCATCCCCTCGGGCGTCCACAGGTCGGGGTCCTTCCACGCCATGACAACGACCTGGTCGGTGGAGAAGACGTCGAGGAACTCGTGGTACGCGACCAGATCCGCGTCGGTCTCGACGAAGTAGACGTCCAGGGACGTGTCGAAGCGCAGGTTCGTGGCCTGCCACACCGACAGCCCCGAGAGCACGACGATGACGGCGACGATCAGCGCGCGCGCGGTCCGGGAGGAGGGGTACACGGAGGGGAGTCTCGGTGCCTCTCGCTCAGCGCTCGGTGAAGGTGGGCGCGGTCTTGTTCATCCAGGCCATGACGCCGGCCATGGGGTCCGTCCCGGTGAGGCACTGGATCTGGGCGGCGGCCTCGTTCGCGAGGGCATCCTCCATCGTGATCCCGAGGCCCTTGCGCAGGTTGGCCTTGCCCAGCCGCAGCGCCTTCGCCGGACCCTTCGCCAGCGACAGGGCGAGGCCGCGCCAGGCGTCCTCGAACGCATCCGACGGGACGACCTTGTTCAGGAGCCCGAGGCGCAGGGCCTCGTCCGCCTCGATGCGGTTGGAGAAGTAGAAGAGCTCCATCGCCTTGCCGAGCCCCACGAGGCGGGCGAGGGTCAGGGAGCTGCCCCCGTCGGGGACCAGGGCGATCTTCCCGAACCCCTGGGAGAAGCGCGCGGTGTCGCTGCCGATGCGCACGTCGCAGGCGAGCGACAGATCCATCCCGAAGCCCACTGCGTCGCCGGCGATGGCAGCGATGGAGGGGCGGGGGAAGTTCCACACGGCGAGGAGTAGCTCGTGGAACGTGCCCATGTTGCGCTTCGCGCCCTCTTCGCCGTCCTGCAGCGCGCCCGCGTTCGCGACCAGATCGGCCCCCGCGCAGAACTCACCGCCGGCGCCGGTGACGACGAGGACGTTCACGTCGTCCCGGTCGTGGAGCGCCGCGATGTCCTTCGCGAGCTGCTGCACCAGGGGGATGGTGAGCGCGTTCTTCTTCGCGGGTCGGTTCAGGGTGACGACGGCGACGCCGTCTGCGATCTCGAGGGTGTGGTCTGACATCCGGCGGAGTCTAGTCCTGATTGGTCCAGCGCGCGGCCCGCTGCGGGAGTTGCCCCGAGGGGACCGCTACTTGTGCTCGGCCCACCAGTCGGCGGCGTGGCGCGGGGTCCAGTCGCCCCAGTCGGGCAGCTTCGTCAGCGCGTCCGCGACCATGGCCGCCGTGGGCCGATCCGCGGGGTCCTTGGCGAGCATCCGGTCCACGAGCAGCGTCAGCTCGCGGGGCACGGTGACGAGGTCCCCCAGGCTGGGCGGCTCACGGTTCGCGTGGGCGAACAGCAGCGTCGGGATGTCCCGGTCCGTGAACGGCAGCTGACGGGTCAGCATCCAGAACGCGACGCACCCGACGGCGTACATGTCGGACGCGGGCGTGGCGGCGTAGCCCCGGGCCACCTCGGGGGCGATGGTCTCCGGCGTGCCCGCGATGCGTACCGTCTCGCCGTCCTCGCCGGCCGGCGGCGGCGTGTCCGTCTCGGTGACGAGGCCGAAGTCGAGGACCTTGACGATGTCGTGGGACGTGCCGAGACGCGCCACGAAGATGTTCGCGGGCTTGATGTCCCGGTGGACGAGCCCCGCGTCGTGCGCCTCGGCGAGCGACAGGCACATCCCCTGGAGCACCAACAGCGCCCGGGAGATGGGGAAGCGCCCGTACTCGGCGACCATCGCCCACAGGTCGAAGCCGTCGAGGAGCTCCATCACGTAGAAGAACACGCCGTCGTCGCGGACCCCGTAGTCGTAGAGCTCGACGGTGTGGGGCGAGCGCAGGTTCGCGATGACGCCGGCCTCGCGCTCGAAGAGGACGCGCGGGTCCTCCATCCCCTGCTCGGTGTCGTCGTTCGCGCTGGCGAGGACGTCAGCCTTGATGAGCTTGACCGCGGCGGGTCGCGCGAGGAGGCGGTGCTCGGCGATCCAGACCTCGCCCATGCCTCCGGCCCCCAGCTGCTCCTTGAGCCGGTAGCTGCCGACGTCCCGGGCCTCGGCGACCTCCTTCGTGAGGCCGTAGACGACCCGCCCGATGGCGATCCCCACGGATCCCGCGACCACCACGGGGATCGCGGACACGAGGACGGCAGAGAAGTCGATGGTCCGGCCCAGGAGGGCGGCGGCGCCGGCGGTCACGGGGATCGCCCAGGAGATCGCGGTGGTCGAGGCGACGAGGGAGCGCTTCGTCGTAGGCACGAGGCCGGGGAAGAGCAGCTGCCACACCGCGATGGAGGAGATCCCGTTGAGGAGGACGTCCTCGCCGGTGACGCGCGGCAGCTCGAGCACGGCGATCTGAAAGCCCATCACCACGTGGTAGAGCAGGCCGAGCCGGAGCTTCTGTTCGACGGGCATCTCGCCGACGAGGACGAGCGCGGCGGCGGCGGAGACGGCGAGCCCGGCGACAGCCACCGGGATCATCCCGAGGCCCTGGCGGTCAGGCGACGGCTGGATGATGAGGAGCGCCAGGGCGGCCGCGAAGAAGATCCCTCCGACGATGGCGAGGATGAGGACGCGGCGCGCCGACTGGGCGAGGACGTCGGCGGGCAGCTCGACGGGCCCGGAGAGACGCATGGCGCCGATGGTCTTCGTCAGGGAGCTCCCCTTGGAGCCCTTCTTGCGCGAGCGGCTCACGCGTCGACGAGCGCCTCGAGCTCGTCGAGGTAGCCCACGAGGACGTCGACAGCCCGCTGCCAGAAGCTCGGGTCTGCGAGGTCGAGCCCCAGCTCAGCGAAGAGCTCGGCAGGGGGGCGGGAGCCGCCGGCGCCGAGGAGCGCGTGGTAGTCGGCCACGAAGTCGGCGCCGCGCTCCTTCCAGAGGTCGTACAGCGCGAGCGTCAGCATCTTCCCGAAGGCGTACGAGTAGCAATAGAAGCGCGCGAAGATGAAGTGGGGGATCTGGATCCACCACCAGCGGTCGCGCTCGGCGTCGAGCTGCACGTCGGGGCCCAGGAAGCGGCTCAGCTCCTCGAACCAGATGGCGCCGTAGTCGTCCGCGCTGGCGACGCCTTCGGCCCGGCGGGCGTGGGCGCGCAGCTCCCAGTTCACGTAGGTGATCTGCCGGAACGCGGTGCCCATCGCGTCATCGATGGCGCGGGCGAGGAGCTGCTTGCGGAGCTGCTCGTCGGCGTCCTCCATCAGCAGCTCGTGGAGCCAGATCTCGGCAAACACGCTCGCCGTCTCCGCCAGCGGCGTGCCGGTGTGCAGGTTGAGGGCGTCCTGCTCGCGCTGGGCCAGGGTGAAGTGCCAGGCATGGCCGAACTCGTGGGCCAGCGTGAAGGTGTCGTCGAGCTTGCCGGCGTGGTTGAGCATCACGAAGGCGTGGTCCGGCTTCGTGGCCGACGAGCAGAAGGCGCCGCCGCGCTTGCCCTTGCGGGGGAAGACGTCGACCCAGCCGTTGTCCAGGGCGTGGCGGGCCCAGGCGCCGGCCTCGTCGTCGAAGCGGTCGAAGGCGCGGACGACGAGGTCCTTCGCGTCGTCCCAGGGCGAGGCGGGCTCCTCGCCGAACGCGGGGACGTAGGTGTCCTCGAAGGCGTAGTCGTCGAGACCGAGGACCTTCTTGCGGAGGCGGTGCCAGCGGTGGGAGACGGCGGGGAAGGCGCCGGTGACGGTGTCGATGAGGGACCGGACGATCTCCGGCGTCAGGCCGTCCTGGAGCACCGTGAAGTGGAGGACGTCGGGGTAGCCGCGCTCGACGGTGTCCGAGCGATGGTCCTCGAACAGCGTGTTGAAGCAGAAGGTGAGGGCGTGGGCGACCGCGCGGTGGGTCTCCATGAGCGAGGTCATGGCCCGGCGGCGCACGTCCCGGTCCGCGTCCGAGCGGTGGGAGCTGACCTCGGAGCGGGTCAGCTGCTGGATCTCGCCGTCCACCTCGAAGGGGAAGGACAGGTCCGAGGTGGTCTCCATGTAGAGGTTCACCCAGGCCTGCTTCGCCGTGACGTTCTTGCGGGCGATGGTGCGCTCGGCGTCCTCGGACAGGGTGAACGGCGCGAACTTGAGCTCCTGGCTGAGCCAGTAGGCGTGGGTGGCGAAGGCGTCCTTGTCCGGCAGGGCGGCGAAGTGGGCGGTCCCGAGCTGGGCGATCTCCACGCCGAGGAAGGCCAGCGCCTGGTTGAGCTTGCTGGCGAGCTGCTCGGCGTCGCCCTGGTCGGCGCGGCGGTCGGGGTCGGTGCTGGCCACGGCGAGACGCAGGGACGCGTACTGGTAGTAGCGGCGCGTGACGCGGCGCAGCTCAGCGAGCTCGACGAGCATGGCGGCGACGTCGGCACCGGAGAGGTCGGCGAGGCGGCCCCGGTAGCGCTCGGCGAACGCGGCGGCGCCGTCCAGGACAAAGGCCTTGTCGGCTGCGCGCTGGGGGTCGGCGGGGGAGGAGTAGAGGGTCGAGAGGTCCCAGACGGTGGTGGGATCGTCAGGGGTCTTGGGGGCGTTCATGCAGGCGACTCCGGGACGAGCCCGGAGGCTCGGGCGCAGGGAGGGGAGTGGAAGTCTATCCCGCGAGGAGGCGGGCGCACCCTCTGCGTGGGGCGGGGAGGCCGAGGTGGCCCCGAAGCAGCGCGCCCACCGCCTCCTGGCGGTACCTCTCCGCGGTCTCGAGGGCGTTGAGCCCCTCCCAGGCCGCGGGGAGCTCGGGGTCCGCGCCGTGCTCCAGGAGGAGCTTCGCCATCTCCAGCCGTCCGAGGCGCGCGCACTCCACGAGGGGGAGGCAGAGCACTTCCGGGTGCTGGAAGTTGGGGTCCATCCCCATGCGCAGGTGGTAGCGAAGCAGCTCGAGGTCGTCGCCCTCGACTGCGTAGAACATCTCTTTCCAGTTGCCGCCGTCCATGGCGGGAGGGTAGCGGCCCTGGTGGCTCCTAGTCGTGCACCTGCGCCCCGGTACGGCGGGCGCGGAGGCGCTGGAGGAGCGTGTCGGACTCGTGGCGGCGGGCGCGGAAGGAGTCGAGGACGATCTCCGCCGGGGCGGTCAGGGCGAGCCAGTCGGCAACGAAGGAGAGGAAGCGAAGGACGCGGCCGAGGATCGGGCGGTTCCAGGCGAGGGTGAGGACGCCGCGAGCGGGGGCGATGAAGGCGAGGGCCATGCCGGCGAGGATGAGCTGCATGCCAACGGGTTCGAGCAGCGAGCCACCGCCCTCCAAGTGGTTCTTGAGCGTGACGGCCACCCACCCGATCTCGTGCGGAGCGGAAGGGGCAACGTCCAACATGAGGATGATGAGACCTGCGTGGGTCATGAAGGCGACCACCACGGGGACCAGAGCCGTGCTTGTACGCCAGCGCAACGACGCGAACCCCGCAAGCACGACGGGGGGGAGCATCAGAAGGAGGATCAGGCTCCGCTGATACAGCTCGCCTGGATAGAGGAGAACAGCCATGACCCCGATCAGGGCGACTACCACTCCCGCGAGAGTCCCGGCTGCCTCGGAGCGTGAGACTGTGTCCCGGCGCGGCACACCTCGTCGCGGCGCGAACCATCGTCCAGGGGAGAGCCCGTCCCACAGTGGGGACGGTTTGGAGCGAGGGACCGAGGCCAGGGCTGCGAGTCCGACCCCAGCAACGCACACAAAGAGCAGCATGCCGGCGCTGTGCTCAAGCTCGCGGAACTCCCCCGGCCGGCTGGAGGTCGCAACCAGATAGACGGGAACTCCAAAGGCGGAGAGGGCCGCCGCAGCCTCCAGCGCCCGCCGTAGCAGTGCCCGCTCCCGAGGGACTCGACGGCCGACGACCAGGGAGAGCACCCCCACCACGAGCGTGATCTTCACGGTCGGAGTGGAGGGCACCCAGCCATCCACTGCCATGTACATGGGTAGGCCAACCAACCCTGCTCCGACCTCACCGATCAGGGAGCTGCGGAGCGGAGGCCAGCCGTCCTCCTGGGCGCGGAGCCGACCGACCCACCGGTGAAGCACGCGGTCGGGCAGCCACGCATCCAGGAACTCGAGCCAGGGGGAGAGTCTCTGGGTGAAGCGCGAAGCCGTGTGCAGGCCAAGCCAGGTGCAGGCGCCGATGAAGGAGACGGCGGCGAGGATCGAGAGACTCGCGAAGTCGCCTCCGAGAATCGCGGCGCCGGTCTTCGGAAACAGATAGCCGAGCGAGAAGAAGACTGGGTCCAGCCCTGGGCGCAGGGCCGACGGGCTCCGGAAGCGCTCCCCCGGTCGCGCGAAGTGACGGGCCGCGAGCGCGATGGCGGGCAGCGCGAGCACCAGGGCCGTCGCGACGATCCGTCCAACCCCGGGACTTCCGAGCGCCGAGCGCCCCACGAAGGCGCCGTACAGCAACCCCAGGAACGTCAGCGCGGGCGCGGAGGCGAAGAGGCTGGGCGGGGCCAGGGCGCCGGCCCGAGCAGATCGCGCGCGGACCGCCCGGGAGCTCCGCAGCCCGATCCGATCCGGGAGCCAGCGGTCGAGGGTGCGCTGGAACCACGCACCGGCGGACATGGCGACGGGGAGCCTCCGTCCGAGGAGGCGGCCGAGAGGTCGTCCGAGGACCCGAAGCAACACGAAGGCAGCGAGGCCCATCCCCGGGTAGATCAGGATCACCAGCAAGTCAGCGGGAGTTCGTATCGGCTCCGTCCACAGAATGCAGACGACGACCGCGGCCGGGGTCGAGACCGCCGCGGCCAGGTGGACCCACCAGGGCCGCCCAGGCCACCGATAAGCGCCCTCTCCGGCCACGCCGAGCATGAAGATGGCCGCCCACACCGGAATCCACCCGTCCGACCCGAACTCGATGAGGAGAGACGAAACCACCCCGAACACCACCCACGCCTTCAGTGCCCCCCTCACCGTCCGCGGCGGCAGCTCCTGCTCGCGCTTCACCGTCCGCTTCCTCAACCACCGCCCGATCGCCGCCGGGATCGCCAGCCGCGCCCCGCCCCCCAGCGACGACAGGAACACCCGGTCCTCAGCGAGCTCGTGGCCCTTGTCCCGCATCGCCTTCATCGCGCCGCGCAGCAGCCCCATGGCCGCCTGGTCGTCCTCGGCGCCGATCTCCAGCTCGAACCCCTCGACCGGCCGGTCCATCGCCGACACCAGCAGCCGCGACAGGGCCCCCTGCACCTCCATCCGCCGCTCGGGCGGCATCTCCCCCACCAGCCGCGCCCGCAGCCAGTCGGGCATGCGCCCGGCCCGGAACCACGGCAGCGAGGCCAGCTGCACCATCGCCGCCTCATCCACCTCGCCGAGCACCTGCCGCCCGAGGAACACCGTCAGCGGGAACCGGAGCTCCGGGTACACCGCACAGGCGCAGAGCCAGTCCACGCCGTCGTCTCCGAGCATCCGATGCAGCTCGACGAGCAGGTCCTCCACCTCGTGGGGCGGGGGCGGCTCCTCGCAGGTCCAGCGATGCTCGTCTTGCAGCGTCGGCGGTGGCCTGCGCCGCCAGGCAGCGAGGGCCTCACGGTCGTCGGGCTCCGGCGGGGTCAGGAAGCTCGCCTCCCGCAGGGTCGTCAGGGTGAGCCCCGCCTCCTCGAGCGTCGTCTCCCACGCGCTCCACAGCCCCGGCTCCACCGGCGTCACGAGCCACCGCTCGGACCACCGCGCCAGCAGCTTCGTCCACCGGGCGAGCCCACCGGTGATGGGGTCCCGCAGGGCTTCTCCGTCGCTGAACAGCAGCAGGCGATGGTGGGGCAGGCTCGCCACCAGCTCCGTGAGGCCCACCGTCTCCCCGCCCCGTCGGCAGAAGCGCGGGTCCCGGTCGAAGGTGACGACGTCCACGTGCAGGCCCTGGTCACGGAGACGGCGCACCACCACCTGGGCGAGCTCCGCCTGCTGGTCGCCCGACGACCGTCGCTCGATGACCGCGAGGTACTCGGGCTGAAGCGTCCGCGTGCCGTAGATCGGGGCGAACATCCCGCCCTGGCGGATGCTCTCGTCCACGGTGGGCCGCACCGCGAGCTGTCCCGTCTCCTCCACCCGACGACGGCGCAGGTGCCTCGCCGCCCGCACCAGTGACGGGCCGTCGAACAGGGGAATCCGCGGCTGCTCCACGAAGAGCCGCTGGAAGTGGGACCCCTCCCGCGCCGGGTGGCGATCCAGGAAGTTCCCCGCCTGGCGCCTCCAGAACCGCCGATAGCCGAGGATCCCGCCGAGAACGATCACCGCCAGGAAGCCCAGGGTGGTGGTGCTCCGCATCCAGACGGGGGCCGACCAGCCGACGGGCTCGATGTCGGGGTTCACCCCGCCACCGCCACCGCCGCCGCCTCCGCCACCTCCGATGTCGATCGAGGCCCACTCCCACAGCCCGAACAGCACGATCACCAGCACCACGACAGCGACCACCGCCCGCCACTGCGCCTTCTTGCGCAGCTCCGCGACCTCCTCGGACAGCGTGCTCTTCTCGGCCGGCCGCTCCTCGGCCTGCCGCTCCACCCACGCCGCGAACCGCTCGCGGAACCGGGTCTGCTCGTCCGGCGAGCTGCACACGAGCGGGCCGATCCAGCTCTCCAGGCCCGCCACGTCCTTCGGCATCAGCCCCTGGGCCGACAGCTTCAGCAGCAGCTCCCGCGCCGCGAGGTGCTGGTCGACGCCCACCCGGAACCCGCCGAGGCGCAGGTCCTCGAGCAGCTCGTCCAGCGCGCCGTCCCTCAGCTCCACGCGCTCAGGCCTCCTGGTCGCGCTCGCGCACCCAGTCGAGCGTCGCCGCCCGCGCCCGCTCCACGTCCTCCCGACGCTTCACCAGCACGCTGAGCGCCTTCGTCGCCGGCTCGACGTCCCGGGCGCCGTCCACCCGACGATTCAAGGGGTTCGCCGCGTCCGGGAACAGCTTCCGCAGCGCCAGGAGCCAGCCGATGAGCTCGGCGGTGGCGGGCTTCTTCTGGAGCCCCGTCCGGTCCTGCCGCAGCCGCCAGAACAGGCTCAGCGCGTCCGTCAGGAAGCCGGCGTCGACGTCCGTGATCGAGGCGCCCAGCGCCCCCCAGGCGTCCAGCCGCCGCTCGAGGATGCCGCGCAGGCGCTCCTCGTCGGGGAAGCGAATGTCGTAGTAGACGCAGCGCCGCAGGAACGCGTCGGGCAGGGCCTTCTCCGAGTTCGACGTGATGATCACCACGGGCCGCAGGGCCGGATCCACAGAGAACGTGCGCCCGCCGAGCTCGGGGACCGTGAACCGCATGTTCTCGATCTCGCTCAGGATGTCGTTCGGGAAGTCTCGCGGCGCCTTGTCCACCTCGTCGATGAGGACGACGCTCCGGTGGGCCTCGGTGTGCTTGTCGTCGTCCGGGAGAAGCTCCGCGGTCACCTCGGGAGGCATCGAGTGGAGGATTGCCCGGCCCAGCGCCGTCCAGCTGATGTAGTGCAGCGCGTCCGCGCGTCCCTCACCGGTCTGCGCCGCGCGGAAGTGACCCACGGCGTCGAACACGTAGAAGAGGTCGCGCGCGGCGCTGGTCGACTTCGCGTCGAACCGGAGGGGGTCGGGCGCGCCGAGCTCGAAGGCCACGTTGTAGGAGAGCTGCGTCTTGCCCGTCCCCGGCTCGCCGGTGAGGAGCAGCGGCTGACCGAGCAACAGCGCCACGTTCACCGCGTCCACGAGGCCCGGATCCGGCTGGTAGCCGCCCGGGAGCGTGGCCTTGTCGGCGTCGGACTGGGGGAGAGGCGCGGGCCCGTCGGGCGGCGCGGTGAGGGTTCCGGTGTAGATGCGGGTCACGGTGACTCCGAGGAGAGGAGCTCGGCGAGGCGCGGCGCGAGGTCCTGCATGGGGATGGTGTCGGCCTGGGCGAAGAGCGTCTGGACGGCCGGCCCGAGGTCGCGCCCGCCGGCGGCCTGGACCACCTCGTTGCGGGCGGACCACTCGTGGACGGCGTCCTTGTCGACGGCGATGAGGGGCGGGAGGAGCTGCCCTTCGGAGCCGCCCCCGAGGTCCACGGCGTCGGCGAGGGCGGCGGCGATCTCGGCGAGGTCCTTCTCCACCTCGGCGTTGCGCTTGCGGATCCCCCGGTTGCGGAACAGCGACGCCACGATCCCCTGGGCCTCTGCGGGGTAGGGCGCCCACGCCACGAGCAGCGACGGGGGACTCGCTGGAGGCAGCGGCAGGTCGGTCCACCACGCGGTGATGGCCTCGAGCGTCCCCCGCTCCTCGGCGGACCAGGAGCTGGTGGGGATGGAGAGCTGGACGAGGAGCGGGCGGCCCTCGGCGGCGATGGCGGCGACGAGTCCGTCGTCGTCGACCTTGCGACGGTCGGTGAGCTCCTGCGCGAGCTCCTTGCGGAGTCGGTCGATGGCGCGGGCGGCGCCTCCGCGGGGCCACTTCGGGGACAGCTCCCGCACCGAGAGGTTGTCCCGGTCGCCGGGAAGCAGAGCGGGAAGGTGCGCCTTCTCCAGGCACTCCAGGAAGCGGCCGTGAGCCTCGCGCTCATCTCCCCGGAGCACGCACGCTACGGGGCGTCCCAGGTCGAGAGCCACGTCGAGGGCGTCGCCGACCTGCTGGAGCTGGGGGGCCCGGTCGGCGAGCCAGGGGAGCAGGGTCGAGGATCGGGCCGGCCTCCGCACCGACCCCAGCGTCGCCGGCTGGACGGCCGCGAGCTGGGTGAGCCGCCCGAGGAGGGACTCGTGGTCGCGGGGGAGCCAGTAGTCCTGATAGGTGCGAAGGAGGCGGGGGATGTCGTCGTACTCGGCGCCGTCGAGGAGGACGGGCAGGAAGCGCCGGTTGCTCCCCTTCTCGTCGTAGAGCTCCTGGGAGATGAAGCGCGCCTCGCGGTCGACGCCGCGGCCGGACATCCCCTCCTCCTTGCCCTCGAAGCGACGGCGGTAGGTGGCGGTGCACACGACGAGGACGAAGTCGGCGCGGTCGAGCTGGTCGAGCATCCACTGCTGCCAGCCACGGTCGGGGGCCTGCTCGTACTGGTCGATCCAGACGTCCTGCCCGTCGCCCCGCAGGCGCTGGGCGAGCGCGAGCACCGCGGCCCGGTGCGCGTCGGAGTCGTGGCTGTAGCTGATGAACACGCGGCTGCGGCGCGGCTCCGACATTCCCCTCCGCCCGTCCTCCACCGGCGGTGCGCCCCGGTGGGCGGAGTCTATCGCAGGGGGATCCCGGGGTCCGCGCGCCGAAGACAGCCGACCGTCCCTGGGTAGACTCCCGCCCCACACCCGGGGGGTACATGACTCGTCTCGTCTTGCTGCTGCTCATCCTGCCGGCGTCGCTCGCGGCGCTGGAGATGGATGACATCTTCCCGTCCGAGATGCTCGGGCCCGACCGCGCCGAGGCGCTTCTCACCGCGGACCGCATCGGCCCGCCAGCGACCATGTTCGACGCCCAGACGACGACGGAGGCGGTGGCCGGCGATCAGATCCTCGCCATCGAAGAGGCCGCCTTCGGCAAGCGGGCCGAGGGCCTCGCCGCGCCCGACTCGCTCCGACGGTACGGCCAGACGATGATGGACCTCTACCTGGAGGGGCAGCCCAGCGTGGCGACCGAGCTGTTCGTGGCCGATCACGTGGGTCTGCCCCATGTGCCGTCGCCCGTGTTCCTCTTCGCCACCTCCGGCCCCGAGCTCGACGACGACAAGGTCGCCGCGATGGTCCGCAAGGGAGTCGGCGCGGACACCGCCGACGGGGCCCGCTACGCGCTGACGCTGCGGCTCCTCCCGGAGGAGTCCTTGTGGGCCGGTGTGGTGTGGCAGTTCGAGGTGCAGCCGGAGCTCGACCCCTTCCCCCGCTCCGTCACCCCGGGGAAGGTCGTCTGGCTCCCCGGGCGGCTGGCTGACGACAAGACCGACTACGTCCTGGCCATGACTCAGCCCGGGACCGAGGTCGTCGAGGTGCCCATCAAGGTCGAAGACGGCCGGTTCAAGCTCGAGCTGCCCATGCCTACCGAGCCCGGGGTCTACCGGGTCGCCGTCGCCTCCCAGAAGAAGAACCGGATGCCCGACAGCCCGTTCTTCTTCTCGGTCCACGTCGGCACGGATCTCCCGACCGCGTACCGCTCGCCCTTCGGGACCCCCACCGATCCGGCGACCCTGACCCTCGCGGACTGGGAGGACATGGTGGTGGACGGCATCAACGCCCTCCGCGGGAGCCACGGGCTCGATGCCATCACGAGGCGCCCCCAGGCCACGGACCGGATGCGGGAGATCCTGGGTGCGGCACCGAAGCGCGACGACGCCCGCTGGCGCTACTACCGACGGGTGCTGCTCAAGGACCCCCTCCCCGACGAGCAGCACGGCCTGTGGCAGGTGGCCTTCCCCGCGGGCGTGTTCCCCGAAGAGGCCCTGTGGCTTGCGTCCGAGCACCCCATCAGCCGGTCGACGCTCCTCGACCCGACGATCCGGACGGTCGCCGCGGGCGCCGCCCCCGAAGAGCCCGTCGGACACGAGGTCCTCCTGGTCGCGATGGAGGAGGCGCCAGACGCCGCCAGCGCCTCGGACATCGTGTTCGCCGCGATGCAGGCCAAGGCTCCCCGGACGCTCGAGGTCCCGGCGACGCTGGAGGCCGAGCTCGATGCCCTCGCGGCGGACGTCGCCTCCGGCAAGACGTCGTTTCGGGCCGCGATGGGGCCCATCAAGAAGCTGGCGCGCAAGAAGATCTTCCGGGGCGACTACCGCATCTACACCCTGGCAGTCCCCCCTGGTGAGGCGCCGGAGCTCGACGAGTTCGAGCAGCCGTCGTTCGTGAAGTACCTCGCCATCGGCGACGCCGTCGGAGATCTGGGTCGCGGCGACGGACTCCAGTGGACGGTCCTGGTCGTGGTCATGGCCCAGTACGCCCAGTAGCGACCGGACGACCGCCGCCGGCGGGTGAAGTCGATTAGGCTCCGCCGCTGGAGGAACCCATGCGTCTCGTCATCCTCGGAGCCTCGGGCGGCTGCGGCCGTCACCTCACCACCCAGGCCGTCACTGCGGGGCATGAGGTCGTCGCCGTCGGCCGGGACACGTCGGACCTGCCGTCGGGAGATGGGATCACCCACCAACGCGGGGAGCTGACCGACGCCTCCTTCCTCGAGTCGTGCTTCGCCGGGGCGGACGCGGTGCTCCTCGCGGTGGGCTTCCGACTCGCCGGGCTCGCGCCCTGGAACAAGCCCGCAGACCCGACCTTCCTGCGGCGGTGCGCCGAGGCGACGGTGGCGGCCGCGAAGGCGACGGGCGTGGGGCGGCTCATGGCGATCAGCGCCGGCGGGGTCGGGGACTCCTACGCGGACATGCCCGGCGCGTTCAAGATGTTCATCCGGTTCTCCTCGCTGAAACACGCGTACCCGGAGCTGAAGGTGATGGAAGACGTCCTCCTCGCCTCCGGCCTCGACGTCTGCATCTCGCGCCCCTCCGGCCTGACCGACGAGCCCGCCACCGGCGCGGTCGTGACACCGAACACCTACCGGGGCCGCGCGATGATCCCCCGGGCCGACGTGGCGGGCTGGATGCTCGAGCAGCTGAGCCACGACCCCTTCCCGCTGCGGACGCCGCTGATCACGGTGACGGGGGGCTGAGCCGGGGGAGGGCGAGCCCCTCGCGCACCTCCCGTCGTCTCAGCTTCCCGGCCTCGTCTCTCGGGAGCGGCTCGGTGGCGACGACCCAGCGCTTCGGGACCTCGTGGGCGGCGAGGTGGGCGCGGGCCCAGGTGGCGATGGCCTCGGTAGGGTCGCCCGTCTCTGCAGGCGCAGCGTCACTCAGCCGCACCACCGCCACGACGCGCTGTCCCCAGGACGGGTTGGGCTCGCCCACCACCGCGGCTTCGTCGACGAGGGGGTGGGCCGTCAGCACCTCCTCGACCCGTGCGGGGCTGACGTTCTCGCCGCCGCTCACGATCAGGTCGTGGCGGCGGTCGAGGACGACGAGGCGCCCATCGGGCAGCAACCGACCGACGTCGCGGGTGCGCATCCAGTCATCGACGACGGCGAAGGTCGTCGTGGCCGAGTCGCGGACGGCGGGCGCGGCACGGGGCGCCTGCCCGCGAGGGTCGTCCGAAGCCTCGTCCGGCAGCGGGTCGTAGCCCTCCATGGCGGCCGGGGTCAGCACCTCGATCGCGTCGTTGTCGGCGATGCGGATGGAGACGCCGTGAAGAGGCGCGCCCGCGCTGAGGGGCTTCGTCCCGCCCGGGCGCTCCAGGGTCACCGTGCTCGCCGCCTCCGTCATCCCGTACGTCGCGTACACGGGGAGGCCCTCGGCGCGGGCCCGCTCCATCAGGGGCGCCGCGGTCGGACCCCCGCCGACCATCAAACAACGCAGCGCCGGCGACGCACAGGGCCCGGCGTCTAGAGCCCGCTCCAGCATCCGCGCCACGAACGAGCCGTGGGTGACGTCCCCCGAGCGCAGTGCCTCTGCCGTCGCCCCGGCGTCGAAGCGGTCCTGGAGCACCATCGTCGCTCCGGCGAGGACACAGCGAAGCACGACCCCGATGCCTCCCACGTGGTGAAGCGGCAGCGCGCTCAGCCAGGCATCGCCGGGGCGCAGGTCCGTGGCCGCGACCACCATGCGGGCCGACGTAGCCAGCGCGTCGTAGGACAGGCGCACCGCCCGCGCCGTGCCCGTCGTGCCCGACGTGTGGACGATCACGCCGGGAGACGGCCCCTCGAAGCGACCGACCGCCGCGATCCGGCGCGCCCGCTCGTCGCCTGGGAGCCGGGAAGACAAGGGGACGAGGCACTCCTCTGCGGCGAGCAGGCGGGGAATGAAGCTCAGAGCCTCGTCATCGACCGGGACGCGCGCTGCTGAGCGGGCTCCTTCACGGGCCGCGTCGCTCCTCGCCACCTCCACCCGCGCCGCGAGCTCGGCCCACGTCCACCGTCCCTGCGGGTGGTCGACGGCGACGGCCTCTGCTCGCTCCACTGCATGGCGCATGAGGGCATCCCGCAGCGCCCCCGGGCCGGTCAGTGTGCTCCCGTGCTCCCCCTTCACCGTGGCACCACCCCGTGCCCGGGCGTCTCAGACAACGCGACCCGTCCCCCTTCGATCCGCTCCAGGTCCGCGACGTCCTCGGCCAGCCATGCCCCGGCCCCCAGCCCGTGGGCCCGCCGCCGCGCCTCCGGCACCAGGGAGTCCAGGGCCGCCGCGAGGTGGAGCGCCCCCGCCCGCTCCACGGCAGAGCCCAGGAAGCCCGTGACCACGACGTCCGCATCCTGCTCGCGTGCGATGCCCGCGATCGCCCGCGCCCCCTCGAACCCGCGGAGGCGCATGGGCTTGAGCACGAGCACGTCCACATGAGGCGCCAGCACCTCCGCGGCCGCCACTCCCGTCACCGATTCGTCCGCCGCGAGCGGCACCCCGCACCCCCGCAGCTCTGCGAACCGCCGCGCGTCCGCCTCCGGCGAGCCCGCCAGGAACGGCTGTTCCACGTACTCGAGCCCCAACGGCGCAAGCGCCGTCAGCATCTCCTCCGCCTCGTCCCCCCAGGCGCCGTTCGCGTCGATGCGCAGCCGCACGTCCCCCACCGCGGCCCGCACCGCCGCCGCGAGGTCCACCGAGGTCGCCTTGAGCTTCAAGGTCCGGAACCCCGCCTCCACCGCAGCCACCGCCCCGGCCACCCCGTCCACCAGCGCGTTCACCGCCACGCTCGCGGCCGGCGCCGACGCCCAGAGCTCTGCGAGTCGCACTCCGTTTCGGCGCGCCGTCCAGTCCGCCCGCGCCTGCTCCCAGCCGTGGACCGCCGCCGGGCACCCTCGCGTCACCGCGCGGAGCACGTTGGGCGGCAACCCATCACCGACAGAGGTCTCGACGAACATCTGCAGGGCCGCCGCGCACTGCTCGACGGTCTCGGTCCCCGCCCAGGGCAGGGGCGCAGCCTCGCCGACGCCGACGACGCCATCGCTCTCGATGCGCACGAGGAACACGGTCCGCGCGGAGATCGCGCCTGCGCCGGTGTTCAGGGGACGCGCGAGGCGGAGCTCCCGCCGCTCGACGGTCGCCACCGCCTGTCCTGCGCCGTCCACGTGCCGCCCTGACTCAGGAAACGAGGAGCGCCGGGAGCAGCAGCACGGCGAACATGAGCTGCAGCTTCGCGGTCGCGCCGAGCATGCGGTTCAAGGTCGGCCCGTCCGTGTGGCTCCGCACCGTCTTCAGCGTCTTCAGCGCGTGCGGCAGGCTCAGGAGCACCGTCGCCGCCCACCAGGGCAACCACCCCATCGCGACGAGCACCGCCACCACGGCGTACCCACCGAGGACCTGGAGCGCGTACCAGTGCCGCCCCAGCTCGAGGCCGAGGCGCACCGCCATCGTGCGCTTGCCCGCCGCCGTGTCCGTCTCGATGTCCCGCAGGTTGTTCACGGAGAGCACTCCCGCGGCGATGCCCCCGATCGGCAGCGACAGGGCGATGGCCAGCGGGTCCCAGGTCCCCGTCATGAGGAACGTCGTGCCCGCGACCGCCGCGAGGCCGAAGAACAGGTAGACGAAGAGATCACCGAGGCCGTGGTAGCCGAGGGGGAAGGGACCCGCCGTGTAGGCGACGGCGCTGACGATGCCCGCGAGGCCGATGGCGAGGATGGGCCAGCCCCCGACCTGCACGAGCAGCAGACCGAACAGGAACGCCGCGACGAGGGTGATCCCCAGCCCCACGAACAGGGCGCGCTCGCTGAGGAGCCCCTGCTGCGCGGCCCGAGGCGGTCCCTTGCGGTCCTCGTTGTCGGCGCCGGAGCGGAAGTCGAAGACGTCGTTGGCGAGGTTGCTGCCCACCTGGAGCAGCACCGCCACGAAGAGCGCCAGCGCGGCTACGCCGAGGTCGAAGGCGCCCCGGGTCACGGCCACTCCGGTCCCCACCAGCACCGGCGCGAGGGAGACGGTCAGCGTGTGGGGCCGGATCGCGAGGATCCACGCCCGCAGCGAGCCCGGCGCGACGGGAGGCCCCGACGGCGCTCCTCCCACCGGCGAGTCGAGCGAGTCCACGGCGCTCACGCCCCCTCCAGCAGGTCGAGCACCCGCTGCTCGACGTCCGCCCAGAACGCCTTGTGCCGCGCGACGCTGTCCTCGCGGTCCACGACGAGCTCCACCAGACGCGACCGCTGCGTGGGAGCCTGCAAGGCGTCCCGGAGCTCTGCGGTGGTGCTCGGCTGCGCGAAGTCGAGGCCGAAGAGCCGCGCCGCGGCCTCGAAGCGGGTCTGGTGAGGGGTGAGGAACAGGGGCTCGAAGGCGCCGCCCGGCTCGGCCGCGGCGGTGTTGGCGAGCGGCAGGTACCGGAAGATGCCGCCGCCCCCGTTGTTCACGACGACGAAGACCACCGGCGGCGCGCCGCGCTCGGCCGCCGCGAGCCCTCCCAGGTCGTGCAGCAACGCCAGATCTCCGAGGATGGCCCACACGCTCCGCGACGGGTCCGCCGCCGCCGTCCCGAACGCCGTCGACACGAGCCCGTCGATGCCGTTCACGCCCCGGTTCGCAAACACCTCCTGCGGCCCGCCCTCCCAGAACGCGTCGAGCTGCCGCACCGGCATCGAGCTCGCCACGAGCAGGCGCGCGTCCGGCGTCCACGAGCGCTCCAGCGCCGCGATGAGCGAGCCCTCGAAGCCCGTCGGCGCCTCGCGGATCGCCCGGTTTCGGGCTGCGCGCACCGCCACCTCCGCGTCGAGCCACCGGAGCAGCCACCGCGAGGGAGGCAGCTCGGGCCGCATCCCCACCGCGTTGGCGAAGGTCTCCGGGTCCACGCGGACGTAGGTGCTGCCGAGGTGGTGGGGGTCCTCGCGGTCGGGCGACGGGTCGACGACGAAGCGCGCGACGCCCAGGTGCCGCTCGAGCCACAGGCCGATGTGCTTGCAGGTGGGCGTACGCCCCACGTGGACGACGAGGTCGGGCGCCAGCCGGGCTTGCACCGCGGGACTCCGCAGGAACGCGTCGTACCCCGAGACCACCGGCGCGCCGGGGCAGCGCAGCCCCGACATGGGGTCGGCGAGGAGCGGGGCGCCGAGGCCCACGGCCAGGGTCAGGGCGCCGCGTCCCGCCTGGGGACCCGCGACGACGACCGGCCGCTCGGCGGCGAACAGGCGAGCGCGCACCGCGGCGAGGGCCGGGCCGCCAAGGGTCGTCCGCCCACGCACCACCGGCGCGAACGGCGCGCCGCCCGGCTGTCCGCGCAGAGCGAGGAGGTCCGTCCCCAGCGCATCCGGCACGTCGCCAGCGACCAGGTCGGCGTTGAGGGGCTCGTCGAAGTGGACGTTGAGGTGCACCGGGCCCGGGTGGCCGTCCGCGCCGGCCTCCATCGCCCGCCCGACCCGCGCCCGCAGCCAGCGGAGCCAGGTGCCGGTGGGCTCCGGCGTCCCGATGGCGTCCCGGAAGCGCACGTACGGCGCCAGCAGCTCCGGCTGGTCCATCGTCTGGGGCGCGCCCGCGTCCAGCAGGGTCGGCGGCCGGTCCGCCGTGAGGACGACGAGGGGGATCCGCGAGGCCGACGCCTCGACGACCGCCGGCAGGTAGTGCGCCCCCGCCGAGCCCGACGTGCAGACAAGGGCGACGGGCCGCTCGGATGCGCGGGCCAGGCCGAGGGCGTAGAAGCCGCCGCTGCGCTCGTCCGTATGGACGGTGACGGTGAGGCGCGGATCCGCGTGCGCCGCCAAGGCGAGCGGCGCCGAGCGCGACCCCGGCGACAGGCAGATGTGGCTCACCCCCCAGCGAGCGAGCTCGTCGAGGAGGGTGCGCGCGGCGAGCACGTTCCGGTTGGGAGCGAGCGGGCCGGCGACCGGAAGGTCTCCCTCCGCGCTCATCGGGTCAGCCCTCGACCAGCAGGTCGCGCAGGGCCCGCATCTTCTGCTCGACCTCGCGGGCCTCGCGGGCCGGGTCCGAGCCGCTGACGATGCCGGCGCCGGCGAAGAGCCACAGCGCGTCGTCCTCGAAGAGGCCCGACCGGATGGCGACGCAGAGCTCGCCGTCTCCGCTCCGCTGCACCACGCCGACGCCGCCCGAGTACCAGCCGCGCTCGAGGCCCTCGTGGTCGGCGATCCAGCGGGTCGCTTCGTCGGCGGGAACCCCCGCCACCGCCGGCGTCGGGTGCACCTGCGCGGCGAGGCCGAGGATCCCGGGCGCGTCGTCCGTCAGGGCAGCCTCGAACGGGGTGTGCAGGTGCTGGACGTTGGCCAGCTTGAGCAGGCCGGGGACCGCGGCGGCGTCGATCGCAGTGGCGAAGCGGCCGAGGCGCTCGCGGAGGAAGTCGACGACCGCCTCGTGCTCCCGCCGCTCCTTGTTGTTCGCCAGGAGCAGCGCGCCCAGGTTCGCGTCCTGGGCAGGCTCGGGGGCGCGTCCGACCGTGCCGGCCAGCGCGTCGGCCCGGAGCGTGTCCCCCCGGCGGGCGACGAGACGCTCGGGCGAGACGCCGGCGAACGCCGAGCGACCGGCAGGCTCGATCCAGAAGCGGAAGCAGCGGGGGTAGTGGCGCGCGAAGGCCGCGAGGACCGCGCGGGGCTCCGTGCGCCGGACCCGTCCGTACCGGCGCGAGCGGGCGAGGGTGACCTTGCGGAGGCGCCCTCCCCCGATGGCGGCGAGGCCGTCGGCGACGAGGTCCTCGTAGGGATCGGCGAGGGTGACCGGACGCGGCGCAGGGCCGACGAGTCCAAGTCCGCCCGCCGAGGCGCCCTGGGCGCTGAGGGTGGGGCCACCGTCGTTGGCGGCGCCGGCGACGAAGCCCCAGGCTGCGGCCGTGGGGGCTCCGACCTCGCTCTCCTCCGGCGTGGGCCTGACGGCGGCCAGGGCACGGGCGGCGCGGGTCAGGGCGGCGTCCAACCAGCTGTTCGCTGCGTCCTCGGCCATTCCAGCTGGCGCCACCGCCACGAGCGCGGCGTCGCCGTCCTTCGCCACCAGGGCAATCTCGGGCAGCACGAGGCGGGCGACCGGCCAACCGACCCACGGGCCGCGGCGCGCCGCCTCCTCGGCGAAGCTGAAGCCACCGACGAGGACTGGCTCGACGGCGTCGACGTCCACGGGCTGGAGCGACGCCAGGAGGGCCTGCGAGGCGCGCTCGAGCTCGGCGATGCGGTCGGGGCCTGCCGACTCGACGGCGCTGGCCTCCCCGAGCCCGGCCACCGCCAGGCCTCCGGGCGCCTCGAAGAACGACCGGCCGGCGGCGCTCCAGGGCACGTCCAGGAGCCGATCCGGGGCCACGTCCCCGAGGGGCCGCGATGCGTAGAAGCGGGCGTTCACGCGGGCACCTCCCCCACGTACAGCCAGGCGAGCCCCCACAGCAGCGGGGTCGACTCGACGTGCCGGAGGCCAGCGGGCACCAGGAACTGCTCCACGAAGTCGTCGCCGGCGGGGAAGTTCGCCGAGGTGCGGGGCAGGTACTCGTAGGCCGCGCGGTTGCCGGTCATGAGGCCGCCGACGGTGGGCATGACCCACTTCGAGTACCAGCGGAAGGTCATGCCGAAGAGACCGGCGGGCTGGCCGAACTCGAGCACGAGGACCTTGCCGCCGGGCTTGACGGTGCGGGCCATCTCCGCGAGGCCTGCGCGGGGGTCGACCACGTTGCGGATGCCGAAGCTGACCGTGGCGCCGTCGAACGTGTCGTCGCCGAAGGGCAGGGCCATGGCGTCGGCCACGTCGAAGCTGAGGGCCGCGTTCGTCGGTGTCACCTCCGCCTTGCGGCGGGCGAGGTGGATCATCTCCGGCGTGAAGTCGGTGCCGACGACCTCGCCCTTGTTGCTCAGCGCACCGGCGAGCGTGAACGCCAGGTCCCCGGTGCCGCAGCAGACGTCGAGGAGCTTCGCGTCCGGGGTCGGAGCGAGGGTCTTGAGCGCCTTGCGCCGCCACAGGTGGTGCATGCCGCCGCTGAGCACGGTGTTCGTGGCGTCGTAGCGTCCAGCGATGTCGCCGAACATCGAGCGCACGACCTCCGCGCGCTCCTCTGGCGGGAGCTGCTCGGCGCTGTCGGGGCCGGCTGCGGTCATCGGGCGCGCTCCGCCATGCCCTTGGCGACCGACGCGAGGGCGTCGCGGGCGGGGCTGTCCGGCAGGACGCTCAGGGCGGCCAGGGCCCGGGCCGTGTGCTGGGCGATGAGGGTGCGGGTCGCGTCGCGGGCGCCCGTGCGGTGGACCGCGTCGACGAGGTCCGCAGCGAGGCGGTCGTCGAGCGAGGCGGCGGCGTGCTCCTCACCAGCGTGGTCGCGGGGGGCGTCCTTCGCGGCGTCGGCCACCCGGCGGGCTAGGTCGGGCTCCTCGGCGAGGGCGAGGAGGATCGGAGCCGTCAGCGTGCCGCCCTGCACGTCCTGGAGGACGTTCTTGCCGATGGCGGCCGGGTCGTGCTCGAGGTCGAGGAGGTCGTCCAGCAGCTGGAAGGCGACGCCGGTGTGGTGGCCGAAGCGGATGAGCTGAGCGACGACGTCGTCGGTGGCGCCGACCGCCCGGGCTCCGGCTTCGACGGCCCACTCGAAGAGCGACGCGGTCTTGCCCTCGCTGACCTCGAAGTAGTCCTCGATGGTGACGTCGGTGCGGTAGCGGTTCTCGAGCTGGAGCGACTCCGCGGCGATCATGCGGCGGAGGACGTTGAGCATCGAGCCCAGCAGGTCCGGGACGCCGGCCGCCTCGATGAGCCCGATGGCCTGGACGAGGAGCAGGTCGCCGCCGAGGACCGAGGCGCCGTTGCCGAAGACGAACCGCGCGGTGGGGCGGTCGCGGCGGGTGTCCCCGAGATCGATGACGTCGTCGTGCATCAGGGTCGCGTTGTGGATGAGCTCGGCGACCTGGGCGAGGAGCACGATCGACGGGGGCGGCTCGCCGGGCGGGAAGGCCTTGGCGACCAGCAGGCAGAGCACGGGGCGGACGCGCTTGCCGCCGGCGGCCATCAGGTGCGCGGCGGCGGCGGCGACCGTGTGCTCGTCCTTGTCGATGGCGTTGGCGAGCCCCTGCTCCAGCGCGAGCAGATCCGCGGCCAGGGTGTCCGCCATGGGGAGGAGCCGCTCCCGGACCCCACTGAGATCGTGGGTCTGAGCGAGCCGGAGGAGAGCCTGTCGTGCGGTGGTCTGAGGCATGGACGTGTCCGCCGTCATTGAAGTTTCAAGTTCTTTTGAAACTTATGAACGGGTTGATGGGAAGTCAATGGGGCAGTCGTATAGAGCAACGGGCGGCGAAGGGGAAGGAATATCGCGTGCTCGCGGGCGCGCGTGAGGGCGGCGGGTCGTTTAGCCTCCGCCCATGCCGCACCTCATCGCCCCCTCGATCCTCTCCGCCGACTTCGCCCACCTCGGCGAGGAGGTCTCTGCCGTCACCGCCGCTGGCGCCGACTGGATCCACGTCGACGTCATGGACGGTCACTACGTGCCGGTCATCACCCTCGGGCCGGCGATCACCAAGGCGGTCGGCCGGCACACGGACCTGCCGCTCGACGTGCACCTGATGATCGAGAAGCCCGAGCGGCACCTCCAGGCGTTCGCGGACGCTGGCGCCGCGGGCATCACCGTCCACTGGGAGACCTGCCCCCACATCCACCGCACGCTCGGCGCGATCAAGGCCCTCGGCTGCAAGGCCGGCGTGAGCATCAACCCAGGCACCCCCGCCAGCGTCCTCGACGTCATCCTCCCCGACATCGACGTCGTCCTCGTGATGACCGTCAACCCCGGCTGGGGTGGCCAGAGCGCCATCCCTTCGTCCATCGCCAAGATCGGGGAGCTCGCGGCGAAGCGGGCCGAGCGCGGCCTGGACTTCCTCATCGAGGTGGACGGCGGGGTGAACCCCGGCAACGGGGGTGAGTTCACCGAGGCGGACGTCATCGTCGCCGGCAGCGCGATCTTCAAGAAGGACGACTACGCCGACGCGATCCGCGCCCTGCGCCTCGCGCTCGAGGGGTAGTCCAGAACCTCACGGCGCACACAACAAGCGTCGCGCGCCCTCCCGGCAGACCCGCTAGGGCCCGAGCGGCCCCCACGCCTGCCCGGCGAACAGCGCTTCGAGCCCCTGGTCCCAGGTGTGCTCGATGACCACGTCCCAGCCCGTCGCGTTCAGGTGGATCCCGTCCGCGAACGCGGGGGCCGGGCCCGGCAGCGACCAGGGCACGATGATGTTGGGATCGATGTCCGCCCGCCGTGTGCCCCCGGGGAACGGGTCGTAGAGCGGAGCCTGGGACGGAGCGTCGAACCAGCCCGCGGCGAAGTCCACCAGCGGCGAGCTCCACGGCGGCGTCACCGGGACCCCCAGCGTGTGCTGCAGGATCCCCAGGTTGTGGGCGTAGCTGACGCCGGTCGTCCGTTGGGCGATGGCGAGCTTGCGCGTCTCCATCTCCACGAAGCCCTCGTTGTATTCGACCGTGTCGCTCACATCGAGCGAGACGCCGAACAGGGTCGTGAACCACTCGTAGTGCAGGTACGAGTAGCCGACGATGACGACCTCGAGGTCAGGTCGCCCGGACCGCGCCGCGTCCACCAGGGCCTGCATGTCCGCCTCGATCTGGTCGATGACGAGGCCCAGGGCGATCTCCGGGAGGGGCCCGAGTCCGTCGGCGAGCTCGAAGTTGTAGTCGTTCCCGCCGAGGTAGATGAGCAGCACGTCCGCCGCGGGTCGCCCGAAGTCGGTGCCGTCCAACGCAGCGTGCAGCGCGTCGAGCTTGCCGTCCTGGTTCGCGACCCACTCGGACACCCGCGAGCCCGCGATGGCCGTGTTCTCGTAGCTGACGATGACGTCGCCGTAGCCTTCGTCGGCGAGGAGGCCCTCCGTCGGGGTGACCGAGCCCGTCGACCAGGAGTCTCCGGCAATCACGACGTGCTGGACGCCTGCCGGCGCGCCCGAGTCGTCGTCGTCGCCGCTGTCGTCGTCGTCACCCGAGCCGCTGTCGTCGTCGTCCGCCGCGTCGTCGTCGTCGCTCGCCGCGCTGTCGTCGTCGTTCGCCGCGTCGTCGTCATCGACCGCGTCGTCGTCATCGACCGCGTCGTCGTCATCGACTGGGGCGCTGTCGTCGTCATCGACCGGGGTCGGGCAGCCGATCAGCAGGACCAGCAGGACGATCCACCAGCGGCCCATCACGCCTCCTTCCCTGCCCACCACGCCGCTCCCACCGCCCCGAAGTACACCGCGAAGGCGCTCATCCCCAGGGCCACGGCATCCGGGGGAAGAGGGACGACGAGCTCGGACAGCACCTGGAGCACGCAGAGCGCGCCGGCCAGGATCCAGGGACGCCGCGCCGTCCGGCCCCGCATCGCGAACGCCATCGCCCCGAGCACGAGCACGCACTCGAGCGCCATCGCGACCATCGGCGCCTTCCACAGCCCGAAGCCCACCGCCGTCGCCTGATCGAGGGACAAGGGCAGGTCCGGCACGTGCACAGCCAGTGGGAGCCGAGGACCAGGCCCACGAGGACGCCCTCCTTCCACCGACCCAGCAGCGCGCCCAGCCCGGCGGTTGCGGCGACGTAGGCCAGGGTCATCACCAGCGAGTGGGACCAGATCCCATGGGTGACCTGGAAGCGCGGCGCGCCCTCCGTGTTGAGGACTCCGTCCTCGACGCCGCCGAACACGAGCAGGAAGTAGAGGATGTCGACCGCCTGCGCCGCCAGGAACAGCACCCACAGGGGCACGCGGCCCTTGGGGGTCCAGGCGGCGATGGCGGGGGCGTAGTGACCGACGAGCACGCCTCATCCTACCCCTGGTGTTCCACCTCAGACATCGGGTGTCACACACCCCATCCGGCACTGTCACACCCGGGTGAAACACCTCGATCACCCAACCACCACCTGCCAGATCGACTGTCGACAACAAGTTGGCACGGCCCCTGCTTTGTCTCGGGACAACTTCCTCTGGAGACACCGAGATGAACACTTTCGCTTCCCGCAACCAGGACCCCGGCGCCAACCTCATCCTCCGCACGCTGCTCGCCCCGGCGGCCATCGTCGCGGCCGTCCTCTTCCTCCTGGCGCCGGTCATCGCCAGCGCCGAGCCCGTCGAGGACGAGCGCGTCTACATGGACGCGAGCGGCGAGGGCGCCGTGAAGCGGGTCGAGATCCGCCAGCGCACCACGGACGACGGCGTCGAGCTGACCTTCCTCGTCAAGGTCGCCGACCGCAGCGTCGAACGGGTCCGCGCCGAGTGGAGCGCCGTGACCGGCTGGGACAGCACCACGCTGGAGCCCGCCGGCTTCGGGCGCTTCGCGGGACGCGTCACCCTCCCCACCGCCACCGACGTGGACTTCTTCCTCCTCGGCACCGACTCCAACGGACGCGTGGGCCAGGTGCGGTACGCAACCCTGACCGCACCCGCCACCGTTCAGACCTCCGCGAGCTCCGCCGCGAAGTAGCCGAGGTAGCGGTCGAGGGTGCCTCGCGCGTCGGCGGCGAGCGGACCCATGTCCAGGTGGCTCGGGAACTCGCCCATCGTGGCGAAGACGTGCAGCGCCGCGGCGAGGGCCACCCTCTGGGGATCAGCACACTCCGGGATCTGCTCGGCCCACCCCCGCAGCAACGCCGGAGCCAGCGCCTCGTAGCGCCCCTGGGCCCGGAGATGCGTCCGCAGCGTCGCCAGCTCCAGCTCCGGCGGACCGAAGCCCGAGTCGTCCAGGTCGATGAGCCACCAGCGAGTCCCGTCGTCGATGACGTTCCAGCGATGGGCGTCCGCGTGGACCCAGGAGTCGCCTCGCGAGTCCCCGGAGAGCGGCGCCGCGTCCAGCGCTCCCCGCAGCCGCGCCGCCGCCTCCCGCAGCGCCGCCACCTGCTCCTCGCTCGCGAAGGTGTCCCCCGCATAGGCAGCCAACGTCTGGTCGATCTCGTGGGCGCCGTACCGAGGGCGCTCGTGGCCGACCCAGTCGCTCCCCACCTCCGCCAGCACGTCCCGCGCCGCCCGCTGGACCCTCCCCAGGAGCCGCCCCATCCGCTCGGCCTCGCCCGGGGTCTCCATCGACGGCGTCTGCCCCTCGACCCACGGCGAAGCCACCGCGAAGCGCCCATCGTCGCACTCCACGACCGCGTCATCCCCGCCCACCACGGGCACGACGCTGTCCCAGTCGAGCCGCAGCGCCAGCGCATCCGCCCAGGCGCACTCCGCCTCGATCTGCCGCCGCGTCCGTCGCCCAGGCCGGTACACGCGGACCGCGAGGGACCCCGCGTCCTGATCGAGCCGAAACACCTCGTTCTCGCCCACCAGGACCGGCGTCACCCGGCCGCCGCCCCAGACCTCGAAGGGAACGTCCCAGGTGCGCGGGGGCGTCCAGCGCATGCGGATCCGGATCCCGTCCCGCCCGAGCCGCACGAACCCCATCCGCGCGTACAACCGCCGCGAGGGGTTCGTCGCGTAGACGCTCAGGGTCAGGGTGCGGCCCTCGTCGGTGGCGATCTGCTGGAGCACGCGCAGCGTCGCGCCCCCGAGCCCCCCGCCCTGCCGCGCAGGGTCGACCACGATGAGCTTGAGGTACAGGTCACCCTTCGAGCGCTGGAGGTGGCAGAAGCCCACCCGCTCCCCGGCCACGATCCAGGACAGCTCCTCGGGCGCGAAGGCCCGGTCGAAGTCCGAACGCACGCGCGCCTCCCACCCGGCGCCGAACGTGTCCTCGGCAAGCGCCGCAAACGCGGGGAGGTGGATGGCCAACAAAGCCTCCTTGTCGTCCGCGGTCGCCGGCACGAGCTCGATCATCGGCGCAGTCTACGAGTCCCGGACCGGCGCGCGCCGCCAGACCCTCGCGACCACGGAACGGGCGGATCGTCCGGGCGTCTTCGCCTACCCTGGCCTCATGCGCCTCGTCGCCCCAGGCCTGGCCCTGCTCCTCGTCGCGTCGTCGGGCTGCGACCGCGACTCCGCCTGCTACGACCGCAGCGAAGCCCACGTCCGCATCGACACCACCCAGTCCGCGTTCCCTCCCCCGCCCCAGGACGCCGTGCTCCGCGGGGTCTTCGAGGTGTGGGGCGCTGGCGCCGTCGTCTTCCGGGAGCAGCCCACCCCCACCGAATGGGGAGTCTGGGGTCTCAGCCTCGAGCTGGAGCCCGACGTCCGCCTGCCGGACCTGTCCGAGGACGCCGTGGGCGAGGTCCAGCTGCAGGCCTGGGACGTGGACTCGGATCCGTCGCGCCCCACGGAGCCGACGCTCGGCGTCTCGACGGTCGACGGCGACCGCCTGCTCATCCTCGGCAACGGCGAGTGGGCCCCCGAGGACCTCACCTGGTCGGTCGTCGCGCCGCGGGACATCGGCACGTGCACCGCCTGGCAGCAGGACAGCGGCACCCGCCGCGTGAAGCCCGCCACCATCAGCACCGGCAGCGACGACCTCCTCCTCCTGCAAGGCGAGAGCGGGACGCTCGACGGCCTCGACGTCTCGCTCCTGGCGAGCCAGTCCAACAACCGGTCGCACCCCTGGGCGCCGTGCTCCACCGCGGACTGCCCCTGGGAGAAGCTCTCGTGGATGGCGGTCGATCCGTCCCTGCCGCTCGTGATCTCCGACTCCGAGTAAGCGACTTGGCCGCTACCGTGCCGGCCATGCTCCGAATCCCACTCGGTCGCCGCGCCTCCATCCTCAGCCTCGCCCTCCTCCTGGGGTGCCCGTCCGCCGAGCCCGAGCCCGAGCCGGAACCCACGCCCGCCCCGTCGGTCGCGTGGTGTGACGACGGCCGCGCCGGCTCGATCGCCCACGGCCGCCGCAACGCCCCCATCGGGGTCTTCCCCAACGACCACTTCGTGCTGCCCAACCCCGGCTCGCGCACCGGCGTCGGTGTGCACGTCGAGTACGACCAGAACGCCGCGCTCCTCGCCCACTACCCGCCCGAGTGGGGCTTCTACTTCGACGAGATCTCCGTCCTCGACGGCTGGGGACTCACGGCCGGCATCGTCTTCCGCTTCGAGTTCGCCCTCGACCCGTCCGCCATCACCGACGAGCAGGTCGTCCTCGTTGCCTTCGAAGACGACGGACCGCGCACCTACACGGCCGACGTCGAGGTCACCGAGTTCCCCGACACGATCATCGCGCGCCCTCGTCTTCCCCTGCCGCCGGCCACCCAGGTCGCCGCGGTGGTCCTCCAGGGGCCCCTGAGCTCCGACGGCACCTGCGTGCGCCCCCACGAGCACCTCCGCGAGCTGCTCTCGCCGACCACGGACCTGCCTCCCGGAGTCCCCGCGCACGTGCTGTCGCCCCGCTACATCGCGGCGGTGGACGCGCTGGGGATCGAGGTGACCGACGTCGCCCACATGACCGTGTTCACCACCCAGTCCACGCCCCTGGACTCGCTGGTGGTGCTCGACGACGTGTCCGCCACCCAGTACCCGCTCGACGCCCCGATGGTCTGCGGCCCCGACGGGGGCGACCGCGTCGACTGCGAGGGGACGATCACGGTCAAGGACTACCGAGGCTCCGACTTTGTCGTGGCGGCGGACTTCGACGGCACCGCGCCTGGCTCCTACGCGCTGCCGGTGTCCATCACGTTCCCCGGCCCCATCGACGACGGCCCCTGGCCGGTGGCGTTCATCGGCCACGGCATGGGCGGCGGCCGGAACAACCAGGGCGGCGCGACGGAGCAGCTCACGAGCCTCGGCCTCGCCGTGGTGGCGACGGACGCGATCCAGCACGGCGACCACCCCACGCGCACGAGCCAGGGCGGCGGAGGCGACGCGGACATCATCACCTCGCTCCTCGACTTCCTCGCCGTCGAGGGTCAGCCGTCCCCGCGCATCCTCCCCCGCGTGCTGCGCGACAACTTCCGGCAGTCCGCGTGGGACCGACTCCAGATCATCGAGGCGGTGCGGCAGGGCATCGACGCGGACGGCGACGGGGACACCGACCTCGACTCGGCGCGAATGCTGTACTTCGGCGCGTCCCTGGGCGGGATGATGGGGTCGGAGACGATGGCGCTGGCGCCCGACCTGCTCGGCGGGATGCTGGGGATCACCGGCGGGCGCATCAGCCAGATCGTCTCCGGCAACGAGCAGTTCGCGGGGATGCTCGACCTGCTCATCCCCGACGGCTTCGGCGACGACGACATCAAGCGCATGCTCCCCATCGCCCAGGCGGTGGTGGACGGGGGCGACCCCATGGTGTGGGCGCGCTACCTGGTCGGGGAGCGGCTGGTGGGGGACGCCCAGGACCCGCCGCAGCTGCTGGTGCAGTACGCGTATCAGGACGAGGTCGTCCCGAACATCACGAACCGCAACCACGCGCACGCGCTCCAGGTGCCGCTGATCGGGCGGGAGCTCTTCCCACTGGAGGAGCTGGAGAAGCTGGCGGGGCCGCTGGAAGGGAACCTGCCGAACGGACGGACGGCGGGCGTGATGGTGCTGGACTACGGCCGGCCCCTGAACAACCCGGGCGCGGAGCCCGAGTTGCTGGGGCACGTGGACTCGCTGCTCAGCTACGAGGCGTCGCTCGTGTGGCGGCCGTTCCTGACGGACACGCTCGAGGGAGAGACGGGCGTGATCTTCGACCCGTACCTCGAGGACTGACTCACGCGCTCTTGCGCGGCCGCTCCCAGCGCTGGGCCTTGATCCGGGTGCTCGCCGACTCCCCCCGAGCCTCGAGCAGCGCCCACAGGATCGCCTCGGTGTTGTCGTCCGGGTGGCGCAGGGCGCTGGGGTCCTCAGCCGGGTAGGCCTCGGCGCGCATGGCGGTCTGCATGGAGCCCGGGTCCACCACGAAGACGCGTTGCTCCGTCAGCTCGCCCGCCAGGATCTGGCCCAGGGCCTCCACCCCGAACTTGCTCACGGAGTAGGCGCCCCAGCCGGCCTTGCCCACCACGCCCACGCCGCTCGTGACGAGGAGGACAGCCGCGCCGGGGCGCAGCAGGGGGGCCAGGGCGCGGGTCAGGTCGTGGATGCCCACCACGTTCACGTCCAGGACGCGGCGGAACGTGTCCGTGTCGATGTCGGCCAGCGGCGTGCGGGGGCCGAGCAGGCTCGCGTTGTGGACGAGGACGTCGAGGCCGCCGTGCTCCTCGGCGATGTGGGCCGCGAGGGCCGCGTTGCTGGCCACATCGGCGACGTCTGCGGCGACGGGGCGCACGTCGAGCCCGCCGGCGTCGCGGCGCAGCGACTCCAGGGTCTCGGGCGTCCGCCCGGTGGCGTAGACGGTGAAGCCGCGCTCGGCGAGGGCGAGGGTGACGGCGCGACCGAGGCCGCGAGTGCCACCGGTGACGAGGGCGACGGTGCCGGACAGGGGGGAGGTGTGCAGGTCGAACATGGGGTCTCCTGGGGTTGGGGTGACGGGGGAAGGGCGGGAGGCGCACTCAGGTGCGGTCCTGGTGGCGGCCGAGGACGAGCATCGAGTCGCCGAGCGTGTACCAGCGGTACTTCAGGGCCTTGGCCTGCTCGTAGGCCTCGAGGAGCAGGTCGCGACCGGCCACCGAGGCCACGAGGACCATGAGCGTCGTTCGGGGGGCGTGCAGGCCGGTGAGCAAGCCGTCCACGAGCCCGAAGCGGTGCTCCGGCGTGATGAACAGGTCGGCGACGCCCACGCGGCCGTGGGGCTCGTCGGGCGTGCCGAGGCCGCCGTGGTGGGCGATGTGCTCCAGGGCCCGGGTGGTCGTCGTGCCCACCGCGAGGAGGCGCCGGCCGTCGGCTCGGTGCTGGACGATGCGCTCGGCGGTGCGCTGCGAGACGGCGAACCGCTCGCCTTCCATGGCGTGGGCGCCGAGATCGTTCGTCTCGGGGTGCCGGAAGGTCACCGCGCCGACGTGGTGCACGAGGGCGCTGCGGGGGATGCCGTGCTCGTGCAGGCGCCGCAGGGTCCCGGGGCTGAGGTTGATGCCGCCCGACGGCGGGGCCACCGAGCCGCTGACCCGGGCGTAGACCGTGTTGTAGAAGGCGGGGCTGGGGTCGCCGGCGATCTCGTCCGCGAGGTGGGCGAGGTAGCGCGGCAGGGTGGGGGCGCCCTCGGTGCTGAGCCGGCGCTCGAAGTCCGGCGTGTTCGCCAGGGCGACGGCGGCCGAGCTGCGGTTGTGGGCGGTGCGGTGGGGGTGAACCACGTCCCGCGGGTCCCCCAGGGGCTGCCAGCGCTCCGTGTGGGGGTCGACCCCGAAGGCCACGGGCTCGCCGTCGGCGTCCAGCGTGGTGGGGACGACGCGGCTCTCGTTCACCACGACGTGCCAGTCGTTCCGGTGGTCGTCGAGGATGTGGGCGAGGTCCCCGATGCGGGCGTGCTCGATGGTCCCGGCGACGGGGTCGAGGACGAGCAGGCGTGCCAGGTCGCGGTTCGCGAGGGGGCGCCGGGCGATGAGCTCCTCGGGGAGCGTGAAGTCGAAGTCGTCGAAGGTCATGGGAGCCTCCTGGCGTTGCGCTGTCCGGGGTGGAGGAGCGCGGGGTTCGCCCGGAGACATCGCAGGGGGCGTGCCAGGTCGGTCGCGGCGGCGGAAGGAGGCAGGTGGTGACTGGGTTCTCGGGGGAGACGCACGGTGGCGGCGAGGGTGCGGATGTGCATCGCGCACGTTGCATTTCGCAACAAGTGTTGTTCTACGCAACATGCGGGCGTAGCTTGATCTCATGAGCGATCCCCTCACCCGCGTGCGCCTGCCCTCCACCGACGTGCAGTCCGCGCTCGACCATCCGCTGGTGGCGGCGCTGCTCGACTCCACGACCGACGGCGCCCTCGTCATCGACGCCCACGACCGCCGCATCCTCGCCATGAACCCCGTCGCCCGGGAGACGCTGGGGTACGCCGCGGACGAGCCGGTGGGCTGCCAGTGCAAGGCGATGATGAACAGCCCCGCGTGCAGCCGGTCCTGCCCGCTGACGGCCCTGATGAGCGGACGCGGCGCGCCTCCCCAGGAGCTCTACTACCGAGGCAAGGACGGCGACGCGATGCTGCATGCCCGCACGCGGATGCTGCTCCTGACGGGCCCGGACGACGTGCCGCTGGCAGGCGTGGAGCTGTTCGCGGACCTGCGGGAGAAGCGGCAGCTCGAGCGACGCCTCGGCGCGCGGCGGGGCCTGCACGGGATCGTGGGCGGCGCCCCGGCGATGCAGGCGCTCTACGGGCTCGTGGAGCAGGTGGCTCCCTACGACGTGCCGGTGCTCATCGTCGGCGAGTCGGGGACGGGCAAGGAGCGGTTCGCGGACGCCGTGCAGCACCTGAGCGCGCGCGTCGACGGCCCGTTCGTGAAGCGCAACTGCGCGGCTCTCAGCCCCACGCTGGCAGAGAGCGAGCTGTTCGGGCACCGGCGCGGGGCGTTCACGGGGGCGGTGCAGGATCGGCGCGGGGCCTTCGAGGAGGCGGACGGCGGCACGCTGTTCCTCGACGAGATCGGCGAGCTGCCCCTGGAGCTGCAGGCGAAGCTGCTCCGGGTGCTCCAGGAGGGCGAGGTCACGCGGGTGGGGGAGGACCGGCCGCGGTCGATCGACGTGCGGGTCATCGCCGCGACGAACCGGGACCTGCCGTCAGCGATGGCCGAGGGGGCGTTCCGCGAAGACCTCTACTACCGGCTGGCGGGGGTGACGCTGCGGCTGCCGCCCCTGCGAGATCGCCTCGAGGACCTGCCCCTGCTGGTGGACCACGTGCTCCGGCAGCTGGCCCGGGACGACCGGCGACGGAGTCGGGAGAAGCGGCCGGCGGGGATCAGCGACGAGGCCCTGGCGGAGCTGTCCCGGCGGTCGTGGCGGGGGAACGTGCGCGAGCTCGTCAACGTGCTGCGGCTGGCGTGGATCCGGACCCCGGGGGGCGCGGAGATCGGCGTCGACGCGCTCGGCGGGATGGGGGCGATGGAGGCGCCGACGGGGGGCGGAGCGACAGGGAACGCGGGCGGAGATGCGGGAGCGGGGGTCCCAGGACCAGCGGACGACGAGGTCCTGACGCTGGCCGCCCTCGAAGAGCGAGCGATCCGCGGGGCGATGGCCCACCACGACGGCAACATGAGCGCCGCGGCGCGAGCCCTGGGCATCGACCGCAGCACGCTGTGGCGGAAGTGGAAGAAGCTGGGGGGCTGAGGAGCCCGGGGGCGACTCCCTCTCTCGACCGACGCCGCGCCGCGTCTGGCGCCTACCCCTCTTCGAGCTCCGCCCACTCGGCGTTGATCGCGTCGCGCTCGAAGCTGGAGTCCGCCGGGGCCCCAAGGATCGCGATGAGCGACGGGTCGAGCTCCAAGGCCCACTCCACCGTCCGCTCCTCGAACTTGTCGTTGTCCTCGAGCCAGCTGTCGGGCTCGGTGCCCGCGAGGAGCTTCCGCACCCGTGCGCGGGGGAGATGCGCCCGCTCGGCGACGGCGGCGGTGTTCAGCCCCTTGCGCTTGATGAGGTCGCGCAACCAGCTGAGGAGGGCTTCACTCGGGCTGTCCGCCATGCTTTCCTCGGGGGGTGGAGCCCGTCGGCGCGTGCCGAGGCGTCGGCACCAAGGTCGACGTGGGCGTGCGGGCCTGTAACGTGGGGAACAGGAGAGGTCGCATGAGCTGGGAGGCGCTGGCCATCGTGCTGGGAGCCCTGGTGGCAGGGGGCGCCGTGATGCGTGGTCTCTCCTGGTGGACCCGCTACCGGGCGGTCCGTGCCATCCCGGCCGACCAGGTGCTTCGGTCCGCTCGGGGGGTGTCGCTCCGTGTGCTGGTGCATGGGCCGACGGCGCTCCCGGGCATGAACCCTCGCCGTGCCAACCGGACCTCCGGAGACCTCGTGCTCACCGGCGACCACTTCCTCGTGGCCAGCGGACGCGGCACCTTGCTCGACCTTCGACCCGATCGGGGGCGGCGTCTTCGCTCTGCCCGCTGTCCGGGCCCGGGGAAGCTGGTGATGGAGGGAGATCGCCCGACACCACGCGGCGACCTGGCCCAGTTCCGCATCGAGGTGATGCTGCCCGACGCCGTGACCTGGGCGGAGGCTCTTCAGCCCTTTGTCGAGAACGACGAAAGCGCCCCGGCGTATGCCGTGGCGCCTCCCTGGAACCGCTGAGCGCCCGATCAGTTCAGGTTGATCGGCTTGCCCTTGACGTTGCAGGCGGAGCTGGCCGTGATGTTGATCACGGCACCGGCCTCGAAGTTGCCGTTGGACGCAGCCTTGATGTTCACGTTGGCGTCGGAGTCGATGGTGATGTCGGCGCCGGCCTTCATCTTCACTTTGTCGCCGTCCTCGAGGAACAGGTTGCCCTTGGTGCGGACGTGGAGGTCGCCGCCGGTGTTGGCGAGCACGATGCGCTGCTCGGCGGTGTCGAACACCAGGGAGAGCTTGTGGTCTTTGTCCCACAGCTGGAGGGTCTCGGAGCCTTCGGTGTCGTCGAAGGCCATGAGGGCGCCCGCGCGGGACTTCCAGAAGCGGCGGTCGTTCTTGTCGAGGGACTTGGAGCCCTCGGTGAACTGGTCGGTGGACCAGGTGGCGCCGGTGTCGGTGTCGCCGGCGGTGGGCATGGCGTCTTTCGCCTCGGGGGGCGGCTTGTCGACGCCGTTCCAGAACTGCCCGATGATGACGCCCACGTCGTGAGAGCCCTGCAGGAAGACCACGAGCACTTCGTCGTCGATCTCGGGCAGCGCGTAGAGGCCGCGCTCGATGCCGGCCATGGGCGCGATCTGGCGCAGCCAGAACGACAGCGGCTCTTCGTGGAGGGTGGGGAACTTGACCTGGATGCGGCCGAGCTCGTCGGGGTCGACGTTGTCGGTGACCAGCGCCATCACTGCGAACGGGACGATCCCGGAGTGAGGGCGACCCTGGAGGTCGGTGATCTTCGCCATGGCTGATGCCTCCGGCTGTGCGCGAGAACGAGGAGAGGTACTCTTCTGGCAGAGTAGACGCCCAAGCGGCGTCCAGTCAAGCTGGAGCGGGGCATCCTTCGGGATATCCCTGCGCTTCCGTCTGCAATGGGGAGGTCGGTGTGATGGTGTTCTCGGGGCCTGCGCAGGTCGTGTCTTCCGGCGAGGCAACGACCTTCTTCGGGCAACCCCTGCTCGTCACCGTGCCCATGGACGAAGGCCCCTTCGTCCTGGAGTGGCAGTTCGATGATGGCGAGGTCGCAGAAGTCACCACGGAGCCGATCCCCAACGGCCTGCGCTTCGTGTGCCGCGGGCTGGATGGCACCGCAGGCAAGGGAACGTCCGAGCCCGTGATCGTCGGCGAGCGGGGTAGCGACTACGTCATGGTGCACTTCCGCTCGACCCGCTGGGGCGCTTCGGTGGATCGAACCGTGCACTGGTCGGTCTACCGGGTGAACAGGGACCGGATCACGACCGGGAGCCCCGATGGCGAGTGATGCCCAGCAGCCTGCCGCACCGACCGCCGAGCTCGAGGAGCTCCTCGCCGCCGAGCCGGTCCCCACGCGTCGACCCACCGTTCCGGCCCTCGAGGAGCAGCTCTACCGGCTGCACCCCGTCCTCGACCACGGCTTCGTCCGCCTCGTCGACTACATGGGCGACGACGCAGCCATCGTGCAGGCCGCGCGCGTCTCCTACGGGAAGGGCACCAAGTCCGCTCGGAACGACCGGGGGCTGATCCGCTACCTGATGCGGCATCGCCACACCACGCCCTTCGAGATGTGCGAGCTGAAGCTGCACGTGAAGCTGCCGATCTTCGTGGCGCGGCAGTGGATCCGGCACCGCACCGCGAACGTCAACGAGTACAGCGCTCGGTACAGCATCCTCGACCGGGAGTTCTACCTGCCGAGCCCGGAGCACCTCGCGGTGCAGTCCTCGACCAACCGCCAGGGGCGCGGGGAGCTCCTCACGGCCGAGCAGAGCGCGCAGGTGCTGGAGGTCCTCCGTCGGGATGCTGCGCAGGCCTACGACACCTACGCGGCGCTGATCAACGATGCAGGTGACGGCGAGCCGGTGGATCCTGGTGCGCCCCAGGTCGCCCGCGAGCTGGCCCGCATGAACCTCACCTTGAACTACTACACGCAGTGGTATTGGAAGATCGACCTGCACAACCTGCTGCACTTCCTGTCCCTGCGCGCCGACGCCCATGCCCAATACGAGATCCGCGTCTACGCCGACCTCATCTCGGAGCTGGTCTCCGCCTGGGTTCCGCACGCCTACGAGGCGTTCAGCGACTATCGGCAGGGCGGGGCGTTCTTCAGCCGTGCCGAGGTCGAGGTGCTGCGCCAGCTTCTCCAGGGAGGCGACGCCGACGAGCTGCTTCCGGCTACGTCGTTGTCGCTGCGCGAGCGCAAGGCGTTCCGCGAAGTGCTCGGCTTGGGCAAGCCGCGTCGGCGGGGCTGAGGCGGCTCACAGGTTGCCGCGGAGAAGCTTGCAGGCGGTGGCCTGGCCCATGGCGCAGGCGAGCTTCGTGAGCTCGACGGCCTCGGACCGGCTGGGCACCGTGCTCTTGCCCGACGCGCTCAGCGCCACCGCGTCGACGCAGGCATTGGCCTGGCCCATGTGACAGGCCTGCACCAGCAGGGGGCCGGCTCGCTCGGGATCGGGCATGAAGCCCAGGGCACCGTCGCGCAGGGTGATCCCCGCGAGGTGGCAGGCGCCGGCATCGGGCTCCATGGCGTCGGTGCAGGCCGCCTCCATCAGCTGAACGCCCACCGCAGCGTCTTGTGGAGCGCCCTTGCCGGTGACGTGCTGCACCCCGAGGTTGCGGCAGCCCACGGGATGCCCCGCGTCGCAGCCCATCTTGAACCACATGTTCGCGACCTTCGGATCGACCGGCTCGATGTCGAGGTAGGTCTCGCCCAGGTAGCTGCAGGCCTCGATCTGGCCGCCGCCGCACTCTTCCTGGAGCAACACCCGGCGGGCCTTCTTGTCGGTGCGACCCGTGACCATCGCCAGCTGGATGCAGGCGCCCTTCACCTTCTCCGAGCAGGCCTTCCGCAGCAGGGTCATGCCGCGCTGGGCGTCGGTCTCGACCCCTTGGCCCTGCAGCAGCATGCTGGCCAGGTTGACGCACCAGGTGCGCCCGCCGGCCTCGCAGCTGCGCTCGTGCAGCTCGGCGGCCTTCGCGAGCAGGGAGTTTCCGAGGGCCATGTCTTTGGACACGCCGATGCCGTAGACCCGCTGGGTGGCGAGGTTGAAGCAGCCGACGCCGGCGCCGAGGTCGCAGGCCTTCTCCTGGAGCTCGGCCGCGCGCACCGCATCTTGCGGGGCCTGATTGAGCCCATATTGGTGCCACAGGCCGAGCTGCGAGCAGGCGAGCGCGTCGTTGCTCGCGCAGTCCTTCGTGCAGGTGTCGACGAGGGTGCACTGGGCCTTGCCAGCCCGCACCAAGGGCGCATCGGCGGGAGCCGCCTGCACCTCGGGGGCAGCCGCTGGGGCCGGCTCGGGGGAGGGAGGCGGGACGGGCTCGGAGGAGCCGCCCGAACAGGCCAGCATGGCGATCAGCAGTGCAATCATAGGGGAAGGGTAGCCAATGCGGGACCGCCGGTCCATGCCGTGGCCAGCAGGCTATGAGCACCGGTCCGGAGGCCTGATGCACCCATTCGAGTCCCTGACGCAGCACCTCGGTCGACACGAGCAGCTCGAGAACATCGCGGCCGTGCTCGCTTGGGACCAGCAGACCTACCTCCCACCGGCCGCGGGAGAAGCACGGGGGGCGCAGCTTTCCTTCCTCGCGGGGGAGCGGCACGAGGTGCTGGTCGACGATCGCCTCCAGGGGTGGCTCGACGAGCTCGCTGGTCGCGACGACCTCACGGC